>Ga0209006_10000497_pt1 | contig 37416 bp, 34 predicted proteins | sample JacPin_JW_Ref_O2_FD_188567 | JGI IMG/M metagenome (GOLD analysis project Ga0209006, IMG submission 188567) | Forest soil microbial communities from Algoma, Ontario, Canada - Jack Pine, Ontario site 1_JW_Ref_O2 (SPAdes) (version 2) | ecosystem: Environmental > Terrestrial > Soil > Boreal... | reverse complement strand
GGCGCTGGTCGATATCGGTCTCGGCCGGCCGGCCTTTCTCAGCGCCGAGGATGTTCTGCCCAAGGGCGGTTTCGCGCGGCTCCATGAAGGCCAGGCGGTGACGGTGGCGGTGGTCAAGGATTCCCGCGCCGACAAGGCGACCAGCGTCTCCATGAAGTTGCCGGACAAGAGCGTTGTTCCGCCGCCGGGCGCCAAGCCGCCGCTGCGGCTCGACGCGCCGTCGCCCGCGGCCGCTGGGCTGATCGCGCCCTGGCTCGACAACGCGCCCGATCATATCCGCATCGACGACCGCGCCGCCTATGCCGAACTGCGTCATTGGCTGATGGCCGGGCGGAAGGAGTTGGTCGAGCGTCTCGCCTTCGCGGCCGGCAAGCTCTATGAGGATTCCGGCATCGGCGAGGCGGTGGAAGAGGCGCTGAGCACACGCCTCGGCCTGGCGAAAGGCGGCGCGCTGGTGATCGAGGCCACGGCGCTGGGCGTGACCATCGATGTCGATAGCGGGCAGGCCGGCTCGGCGCTGGACGCCAATCTCGAAGCGTCCAAGGCGGTGGCGCGGCAGATCCGGCTGCGCAATCTCTCCGGGCCCATCCTGGTGGGCTTCGTCGGCATGAAAGGCAAAAGCGGGCGCGAGCGCGTCCTGGCCGCGCTCAGGCTGGCGCTGGCCCGGCAGGCGAAGGATTGCCAGGTGCTGGGCTGGACCCGGCTCGGCCATGTCGAATTGGTGCGCAAGCGCCGCGCGCCATCGCTCGCCGAATTGGCGGGCGGGCAGACCCGCTAGTTGGTCAGGACCGGCTGGGCGTTGCTGGTGCCGTTGCCCGAGCCCGAGCCGCCCGAGCAGGAAAACGTATATTCCATATCGTTATAGTCCAAGTCGTCGGTCGTGCCGCCCATGTCGTTCCAATAGTATTTATAGCTGTTGCCGTTGAGATCGGAGCAACTCGGATCCGCGTCGGTCAAAACCGAGGTCATCGTGGGGCTGGTCGATGACGTGTAGCATTGCGATCCGGGGCTGGCATAGGTGGTGGTGCCGCGAGACGTGGTGCCTTCCACGACTTGCAAGCTGCAATCCTTCGATGACGTACTCGAATACGCATTGCTGTTGGGCGGCGACAGCTGCGAGTAGAATGTGTGCGTGCTGCCCTGGGTTCCACCGTATTGGTTCGATCCGTAACTGCAATTGCCGCCGGTCTTGTTCGTGAGCGCGAAGCCGATTTTCTGGCTCGCCGGAACCGACTGCGACGTCGTCGTGCTGTTAGCGGCGCCGGAGGCGTTGGTCCAGAGCTCGTTCAAGTTGGAGGCCGAAGGCAGGCTGTTGTCCGACGGCACGTAGTACCAGTAGATCGTATTGGTGTCGCAGGCGCTGCTGCTGAAATTGCCGAAGTCGAAGGTGATTTGGACACCCGGCATCGCCGCCGTGGCGCTGACGGTGATCGGCAAGGTCGATACGAAGACCGACATCAACGTGGTCTTGATCGATGTGGTGGCGGAAACGGTGACCGTGAAACTGGTGGCCGACGTGCTGCAGGATGTCGGCGTTACGGTCACGGTCGGCCCGCTGCCGAATCCGTTATTGGGCGGCAGGGCGCTGGTGGCGGTGTTGAAATAGTTGGTCGCCACCGTGCTGGCCGTGCTCGCGACCGAGCAGTTCGAGAAAGCGGCCGAGCCGGAAACCGCGGCTTGATCGACGATGCCTTGAAGCTGGGCCTTGAACTGCGTGCCGCGGGCGTAATCGACGCCCGCGCCGATCGCCAGGAAGAGCGGTATCAGCAACAGGCCGAACATCAAGGCGGTGACGCCCCTGGTGTCGCTCAGGAGAGCGCGGAAAATCCCGGTGAACTTGTTCAATGGCGGTAACGGCATGGGATGTGGGCTCAGCTGTAAGGGATGGGCGGCGTCGACACCGCGCGCGGCCGCGCGTAAGAGGTCTGAACCAGGGTATAACTCGACCTCAGTATGTAGCTGATGGGCGAGGTATAGGCGTAAGTCACCTGGACGATGATGACGCTGTCGTTGGTGTTCGGCGTGACCGTGGTGGCGAGGGATTTGGCGGTGGTGGTCGACATCGCGGTCGCGCTGCCGCAGGTCGTGTCGTTCCAGTCGACCGCCCTGCCGGAGCTGTAGTTCGTGACACTGACGATGTTCGCCTTGAACGCCGAGCCCGGCAGCGGCGTCATCGCCAGCTTGCCGCCGTTGCAGAAATCGGGGATCGAGCTGGTGCTCGTATGCGACACGGTGGTCTGCTGCGCCACCATTTCGGCCATGATGGTCGCGGCGTTCGCGAGCCGCATGTAGGCGGCGACGACGCGGGTGACCTCGAACACGCCCATGAACATCGTGATCATGATCGGCGCGACGAACGCGAATTCGACCAGCACCGTGCCGCGCTGGTTGCGGATGAGGTTGTGGAGGCGGCGCAGCATCAATAGGGCTCGTTCTGGAAGGCGACGGTGGAGATGATCATGTCGTTGGTGCCGAAGAATACCGTCGCCCAATGCGTGATGGTGGGCCGTTGGTAAGCGATCTGCGCCAGCATGTCCGAGGACGTAGAGCCCGCGGTATAGGCGTTGCTGCTGAAACTGGTCTGGGCGGTTATCGAGCTGAAGAGGCTGGCCGTTTGCACGTAATATTTCAGGTTGGTGGAGCAATTGGGGATGAGGTTGCCGACCTCGCCGCAGACCTTGGTGGTGAAGGTGCTGCTGCTGCTCGCCTGGTTGGTCTGGATGAGCCGCGCGGCGTCGCGCAACGCGTTGTCCATCACCGATTGGGTGAACAGGATCAGGCCGAGCTCGAGCGTCATGCACACCAGCATCAGGAAGGTCGAGCCCAATATGGCGAATTCGACGGCGGCAACGGCGTCGTCGCGGCGCAACAGCCGCGCCAAAACGCCCGCTCCCTTCCGCAACACGCCCGGAATGGTCATGATCGCCTCGGCATGCTTCTATCTCGAACGGTTTAAATGTTATTGCGACGGTCTTAACGACTGATGAATTCCTGGAGAATTGGCGAAAATATCGCTCGTATCCGACATGTCCGGAATCTTTGCCGGAGGCCGGTCCGGGGCGCGACAAGACCTTCGACAGCAAGGGTTAGCAGGATTTAAGCTTAAGCCATGGACGAAGCACCCTTGGCCGGCCCGGCCCGGCCCTGTCCGATCTGCGGTAAGCCCGCGATCCAGAAATTCCGGCCGTTCTGTTCCGAGCGTTGTTCGCTCGTCGATCTCGGCCGCTGGCTCGGCGACGGCTATCGAATCCCGACCGCGGAAAGTCCCAAGGACGCCCCCGCCGCGCCCTGCCCGGAGCCGGGGGAAGACGGGGAGGGCGAGTGAACTGGACACTATGGTTTATTTCTGCGATACACCCGCCCGCTCGTCATGAGACGCCCAGGTAGCTCAGTTGGTAGAGCACGTGACTGAAAATCACGGTGTCGGTGGTTCGATTCCGCCCCTGGGCACCATCTCTTCTCCCGGATAACGATCGCGGTCATGCCCGATAGAATCGCCACCGACACCCGGATCCACGACGCGGAAGGTCAGCAAGCATGACGGCACGGCGGCAGGTTGCGGCGGCGGTTCTGGCCTTGTCCTTGGCCGGATGCGCCGGCACCGATTTCACCCCGACGAGCAACGCGCACTACCAGCCGTGGGGCGACCTCGTCCAGGTCACCGACAGGCCGCCGCCGGTGAACTACATCCGCCTCGGCATCATCACGGTGCATGGCAGCTGGTCGGACAGCGAAACCGAGCTGATCGAAGTGCTCAAGGCGAGCGCCGCCAGGCAGGGTGCGAACGTCATCGTGCTGCTGGGCGGCCGCCAGCCTGCGGGCCACAACATGTTCTTTTTGCCGCAATACGACATGTCGGCCATGGCCATCCGCACCGTGCGGTAGGCCCGGCCGCCGGGCCGGCCGACAGCCTTAATAGTTTATTACCGGTGCCGAGCTATGCTTTCCGTCTCGGAGCGGCGGCTTTTCCCACCAAGCCGTCGCGATCGCGAATGGGAAGTCTCATGGCCGGCGGAACGCGGATATACGAGTTGATGCGCAGCGGCGACTGGCTCGATCGCGCGCGCATCCTCGCCTGCGCCCGAATCTTGTTGGTCGTCGAAGTGGCGGTGTTCCTGTTCCTGATCGCCGGCACGCATGGCTGGATCGTGCCGTTGGATCATCCGTTGACCACGGATTTCGCCAGCTTCTATGCCGCCGGCGATCTCGCCAATGCCGGCACCCCCGCCTTGGCCTACGATCAGGCGGCGCATTTCGCCGCCGAACAACGCGTGACCGAGCCGGGAATCCAGTATCAGTTCTTCTATTATCCGCCCGTCTTCCTGCTGATCTGCGCGCTGCTGGCGCGGCTGCCCTATCTGGCCGCTTTCATCGTCTTCGAGGCGGCGAGCCTTGCGCTCTATCTCGTCGTAACGCGCCGCATTCTGGACGAACCCGGGCGCGCCGCCCTGGTGCCGATGCTTGCCTTCCCGGCGGTGTTCTGGACCATGGGGCTCGGCCAGAACGCATTGTTGACCGCGGCGCTGTTCGGTGCCGGGATTTTATCCGTCGACCGCCGGCCGGGCTGGGCCGGCGTGTTGTTCGGCGCGCTCTGTTACAAGCCGCATCTGGCGCTGTTGATTCCGGTGGCGTTGGCTGCCGGAAGGCGTTGGCAGGCCTTCGCCGCGGCAGCCGCCACGGTTGCGGCGCTGGCCCTCGGCTCGGCCGGATTGTTCGGCTGGGAAACCTGGCAGGCCTATCTGGGCGTGGCCGCCGATTCGCACGCGACCTATGAATTGGGCCGCATCAATCTCGCCGGCATGATCAGCCCGTTCGCCGCCGCGCGCCTGCTCGGATTCGATGTCGGCATCGCCTACGCCATCCAGGGCGTGGCGACATTGGCGGCGGCGGTTTTGGTCGCCTTGGTCTGGCGGCGCGATCAAAGTCTCGAGCTGCGCGGAGCATGCCTGGCGGCGGCGACGCTCATCGCCGTGCCGGTGGTTCTGCTTTACGATTTCATGCTGGCGGCGGTCGCGGCGGCCTTCCTCATCCGGGCGGCGCGCCGGACCGGCTTCTTGCCGTGGGAAAAAGCGGCGCTGGTTCTGGTCTTCGTCTTGCCGCTGCTGACGCTCGGCGTCGGACAGGGTTGGCACGTGCCGGTGGGGCCGCTCGCCAGTTTGCTCCTGCTGGCGATGACGCTGGCGCGCGTCAAGCGGGTCGCATCCGGACATCCGCGCGTGACTCTCGCCGGCGCAACCGGCACCTGATCGGTCAGCCGGGCGTTGCATCCGCCTGCGGCTTGGGCTTCAGCATCGGCGGCATCGGGATATCCGCGCAGGGTCCGGGCCGCTGCGCGACGCACACATCGCCGAAACACTTCAGGACCGTGAAACCGGGCGCCGGCGGCGCCGGCTCCGCCGCGATCAGGGTATTGAAAGCGGGAAGATACTTCTCGAAATCGGCTTGGTCGTCGCTCCAATAGAACGGCACCTTGCGGTGGAAATAAGTATAGCTCGCATGGCTGCGCCAGATGCCGATGCCGCAGACGGAATCAAGCCGCGCGACCAAGGTGTCGGCGCGCACCATGTCGTGTCCGACCCGCCACAGCGCGCGATAAGAGGGAGAAAAGGTCAGAGTGACGGTGCAGAGCGCCGTGAGCGCGAACATGGCGGCGGCGCAGCGCGGCAGGGATATCCGGCGGCGCGCGCTGATCCAGACCGCGAGCTGCGCCAGCCCCATGCCGGCGACAATCGACAGCAGCAGAATCGCCGGGTAGATGAACCGCAGTTCCTTGTGCGGAACGGCGGAATGCGCGGCCAGCAACGCCAACGCAGCCAGGAACGGCACCGGCAGACGCCGCGCGCCGATGAGCGCCAGCGGCACGATCACGACGATAAAGCCGCGCCACAGCTGCCACAGCAGCTCGATGTAGAAATACCACGGCTCGGTGCCGTAATAGGCGCTGACGCCGTAAAAAATATTGTAGGTCAGATTGCGCCATAACGATTCGAACGGATAGTCCCAGGTGAAAGCATCGAGGCCGCCGGCGAGCGCGAGCGCGATAGCGATGCCGGTTGCCATCGGGATAAGATTCCGGCGCGGCCCCGCGAATATCAGCCACAGCAGGATGACCGCGATCGCCGGCGCGAGTTGCAGGCGCAACGCAATCGTCAGGCCGAGCAATATGCCGGCCAGCAGCAATCGCCGCCGGGATGAAGCGCCATCGCCGGGACGATGGCCGGGATCGGCGAGGTAGAAACCGATCACCAGGATCGGCGCGGCGACGCATTCGCTCAAGCTTCGCGCCGCGAAATAAACGTCGTCGGGCCACAGCGCCGGCAACGCAGCGGCGATCACGCCGCCCCAAAATCCCAGATGATTCCGGCCCCAGCCATAGGCGCAGGGGATGATCCCGGCGGCGAGCAAAGCCAGACTCAGATGGACGCAAACCAGATAAGCGGTCGGGCCGTCGCCGAAAAGGGAGCCCAGCCACATCGGTCCGGCGAGAATGCCGGGAAGCAGCCAGGAACGCGCGCCGAATTCGAATTCCCAAGGCAACACGCCGTAGCCGAAAACCAGCCGATGCGACTGTTCCAGGGTCTGGAAGACCTCGTCGGGGTGGTTGATGCCGGGGAACCAGATGGCCGGAATCAGACGCAGCGCGAACGCAACCGCATAGAGGGCGGCGGGCACCGCCCAGCCCGGCATGGGGCGCGATCCGGCGGCGAGCTTGGCGGTCTCCATGCGCGGGTCCCCGCGGGAAAAATAAAACGCTCAGTCCAGCTGTATCTGGACGTCCTCGCCCGCCACCTGAACCTTATAGGTTTTGAGATCGTCGTTGATCGGCGGCCCCAGCCCCTTGCCGGTCTTGACCTCGAACCTGCCGCCATGCAGCGGGCATTCGATGCAATCGCCGTCGAGCCAGCCCTGGCTCAGGAAGGCGAAAGCATGGGTGCAGAGATTGTCGGTGGCGTAGATCGCACCGTCGATGTTGTAGAGCGCGATCTCGCGCTCGCCCAGCGTCACGCCCACCACGTCGCCCGGCTTGATGGCCGCCCGCTTGGCGACCGAAACCCACTTACCGTTGCCGTCCATGTCTAATTCTCCCGCGCCAGATCTTGCAGTTTCACCGTCTTGTCGGCAAGCCGGACGGGATCGATTTCGCGGCCCTTGGCGATAAGATCGCGCGCGAAGCGCATGTCGCGCCCGTTATTGACCGTGTTGCAGGCGACCGGCTTGCCGTCTTTCAGGTAGAAGACGGCGAAGGATTTCTCGGCAGGGTTGCCGCGCCACACCAGGCTGTCCCACGATTCGGGCGCGCCGGCCATCTGCAAATTGACGTCGTACTGGTCAGTCCAGAACCAAGGGATTTCGGCAAAAGCCTCCCGGCCGCCGATCATCGCCTTGGCGACGGCTATCGCCTGGTTCTGCGCGTTCTGCCACGATTCGAGCCGGATTTTCCGCTTGAGCAGCGGGTTCCAGTGCCGGGTTACGTCGCCGGCGGCGTAGATGTTCGGATCGCTGGTACGGCCGAATTCGTCGACCAGAACGCCATCCTCGACGGCGAGGCCGGACGCGTCCGCGAGTTCGGTGTTGGGCCTGGCGCCGATGCCGATGAGCGCGTTGTCGGCGGCCAGGCTCTCGCCCGAGGACAAGGCCAGGTGCAGTTCGCCGCCGGATTCTTCGATCGCGTTCGCTCCGACGCCGGTGCGCAGATCGACGCCGTTGCCGCGATGGAGACCGGCCAGAAAGCGGCCGATCTCGGGCGCCGCCACGCGTTGAATCGGCTCGCGCTGGACCTCCAGCACGGTGACGGCGACGCCGCGCCTTATCGCCACCGCCGCCGCCTCGAGGCCGATGAATCCCGCGCCGATGACGGCGAGGCGCTTGATCGATTCAAGCCGGTCGCGCAAGGCAAGCGAATCCGCGATGTCGCGCAAATAGAAGACGTGCTTATGGTCGCCGCCCGGAATCGGCAAGCGCCGCGCCCGCGCGCCGAGCGTCAACAGCAGCGCGTCATAGGGAACGGTCTCGCCGGAGGACAGCGTGACCCGTTGCGTCTTGCGGTCGATCGCCGAAGCGGTCTCGCCGAGCCTGAGCGAAATACCGGCCTCGGCATAGAAGGCGAGGGGGCGCAGATAAGTCTTTTCCGCCGGCGCCGTCCCCGCCAGCACTTCCTTGGACAGCGGCGGACGCTCGTAAGGCGGGCGGAGTTCGCTGCCGAGCAGCGTGACTTTGCCGGCGAACCCGGCCTGGCGCAGCGTTGCCGCCGCGACGCCGCCGGCATGGCCCGCACCGAGGATGAGGATGTGCCTGGAATCGAGCGCGCTCACGCCCGCCCTGCCGCGCGGCTCATCGCACTAGGATGATTTGTCTTCGGTGAAGGCTTTATAGGCCACGGTGGTGAAAGTGTCCTTCACCCCATGCAGGCGCTGCAGCCGCTCGATGACGAAATGGCCGATATCCGCCTCGTCGGCAAGATAGCATTTCATCAGCAGGTCGTATTGGCCCGAGACCGAGAACACCTCGGACACCTCGGTCACGGACTCGACCGCTTCCTCGGCGACCTTGTAGGCCTGGCCGAGATCGCATTTCACGCTGACGAAGATGGTTTTCATCGGCGCCCCCCTCTACCGCCGGTTATTCCCGCGCGGTCTTGCCCCGCCCGGTCAGAAAAGCCGGCATGTGATCGCCGAAGCCTACCACGCGGCGGCCGTCGTCGCCTTCCTGGTGATGATCCTGGCGCGGCGGCTGCGCCGGCGCGGCGGGATGGAGCGACGCTCCCATGGTCACCGGGGTGAAATGCGGCTGCTGCGGCCGGGGGCCGTCCGGATGGCGGTGCTCCGGACGCTGGCCGTGGCCGGCATCCTTGCCGGGTTGGGGCTTATGATGATCGTGACGGGGCCGGTCCTGCGGCTTGCCGCGCCCCGGCCGCTGGCCATGACCGGCCGATTTGGCTTCGTGCCGGCCGGGTTGCGGCCTGCCGCGGCGGCGGCCGTCGCCTTCCTCGAAGGACAGTGCGGCCTGATGGATGCCCTCGATCGAGACCGGCGGGATCGGCTTGCCGATCAATTGCTCGATGGCCTGGACGAAGCGCCCGTCCTCGGGCGCGGCGAGGGTGAAAGCGCGGCCTTCGTTTCCGGCGCGGCCGGTGCGGCCGATGCGGTGGACATAATCCTCGGCGTGGATCGGCACGTCGAAATTGAACACGTGCGACATGCCCTGGATGTCCAGGCCGCGCGCGGCGACGTCGCTGCAGACCAAAAGCCGGATCTCGTTGTTGCGGAAACGCTCCAGCGTCTCGGTGCGCTTGGATTGCGGCATGTCGCCGTGCAGCGCCGCGGTGTCGAGGCCGTGGCGCTTCAACGAGCGATTGAGGATGTCGACGTCGCGTTTGCGGTTGCAGAAGATGAGCGCGTTCTTGACGTTCTCGACGGCGATCAGGCGGCGGAGCGTGTCGCGCTTATGATCGGGCTCGACCACGATCAGTCCCTGGGTCACGAGCGCGGCCGGCGAGGCCGGCGGCGCGACCGAAATTTCCTTGGGGTTCATCAGGAAGGCGTCGGCCAGCCGCCGGATTTCAGGCGGCATGGTGGCGGAGAAGAACAGCGTCTGGCGGATCTTGGGCAGGAGCCCGACGATGCGCTCGACATCCGGGATGAAGCCCATGTCGAGCATGCGGTCGGCTTCGTCGATCACCAGGATCTTGACGTCCGAAAGCAGGATCTTGCCGCGCTCGAAAAGGTCGATCAGCCGGCCGGGCGTGGCGATCAACACGTCCACGCCGCGGTCGAGCTTGCGCTCCTGGTCGGTGAAGCTTTCGCCGCCGATCAGCAGCGCCTGGCTGAGCTTGTTGTGTTTGCCGTAGATGTCGAAGGCTTCGGCGACTTGCGCGGCGAGTTCGCGCGTCGGCTCGATCACCAGCGTGCGCGGCATGCGCGCCCGCGCGCGGCCCGAGGCCAGAATGTCGATCATGGGAAGGGTGAAGGAAGCGGTCTTGCCGGTGCCGGTCTGGGCGCATCCGAGGACGTCGCGGCCCATGAGCACGTAGGGGATGGCCTGTTCTTGGATGGGGGTCGGGGATTTATAGCCGGCGTCTTCGACTGCCCGTAACACCTCCGGAGAGAGGCCGAGGTCGGAAAAATTCATCGAACGAGTTGCGTCTTTCTGTGATCTTCGTCGTGGGTAGGATGCCTCTTAATTGGGGTTATATGGCGGAAAGTCAAATTATTTCTCGGTATTGGCCAACTCCGCCGCCGCTTGTTGCCGAATAATCACGGGCTTAGGCTCGATTATGGTCAACAAAACGCCGCTCGTGCTGTTGCCCGGTCTGCTTTGCGACCGTGAACTTTGGCGCCGCCAGATCGAGACCCTCGGCGATGTCGCTTCCCCCTGGGTCGCGGATTTGGCGCTCGATGACAGCATGGCGGCGATGGCGCGGCGCGTCCTGGCCGCGGCCCCGCCCAGTTTTGCGCTCGCCGGCCTTTCCATGGGCGGATATTGCGCGCTGGAGATCATGCGCCAGGATCCCGCGCGGGTGACGCGCCTGGCGCTGCTCGACACCGGCGCGCGCGCCGATTCACCCGAACAGACCGCCCGCCGCCACGGCCTGATCGAGTTGGCCGAAAAGGGCGAATTCCACGGCGTGACGCCGCGGCTCCTGCCGCTGTTCCTGCATCCCGACCGCCTGAAGGACGCGGAATTGACCGGCCGCGTCACGGCGATGGCGCATCGCGTCGGCAAGGAGGCGTTCCTGCGCCAGCAGAAGGCGATCATGGGACGGATCGACAGCCGCCCCCATCTGGCGCGGATTGGCTGCCCGACGCTGCTGCTGTGCGGGCGCCAGGATCAGCTGACGCCGCCGGCGCTGCACCAGGAGATGGCTTCCTTGATCCCGGGGGCGCTGCTCGATGTGATCGAGGATTGCGGCCATCTTTCGGCCATGGAACGGCCGGACGCGGTCGATGCCGCGCTCCGCATCTGGTTGACGGAATGAGCTAGGGCTTGAGACGCCGTGCCGCCTCGTCGATGAAGCTCAGATCGGTGTACTGCCTGACGTCGATCGCCTGTTTCAAAAAGCCGAGCTGCACCTGCGTTTCCATGTCGTGCTGCATGGCGTCGAGATTGGGACGGGCGTCGGGCGAACGGTAGAAATCGTCCTTGGTGTAGAGGTATTGCAGCCGCTCGGGCGGCTGTTGCGACAGGCGCGCGACGATCGCCAGCGCCGCGGTGCGGTTGGCGGGGTCGAGGAACCAGCGCACGCCCACCAGCATGTCCTCGAAAAAGTCGTAAAGCGCCTGGCGATTCTGCTCGAGGTAGTCTTTGCGCGCGGCGAGCACGATCATCTGCGATTGGCCGACGCCGTCCTTCATGCGGGCCAGGACATGCGCGTTCTGCTCGAGGGCGGGGTCGTAGGTGAAGGGCGGCGTGAGTGAAACCATGTCCACCTTACGACCCAGCAGCATGGCGTTCATATTGGGGAACGCCGCCTCGATGATGGTGACGTCGCGCTTGTCCTCCATGGCGTGCTTGCGCAAAAGCGCGCGCAACGCCACGTCGAGCGAGCCGCCGATGGCGTTGGTAACCAGAACCTTGCCCTTCAAATCCTCGATCCGCTTTATGCCGCTGTCGTTGCGCACCATGAAGGGGCTCGACAGATAGCCGGGAACGCCGTCCTGGAAGCTGTCGGCGACCACACGCAGGTCGAGCCCGGCGTTCAAGACGCCGGCGGCCAGCGTCGAGAAGCCGAGAGTGATGATGTCGATCTGCTTGGCCGCGATCGCCTGCACTTCGGGCGAGGTGCCGGTGAAGTGGATCGGCTCGACAATATAGGTTTTGCCGAGATGCCGCATGATCGCCTTGTTCTCGAAGATCATCGGCGAGAGCGAGTTGGTCATCGAGACCCAGCCGTGGCGGATGACAAGCGGCTCGTCGGCCCGGGCCGCCGCGCCCGTCAAGGGCGAAGCCAGGAACAAGGACGCTCCGGCGGCCAGCAGAGCCGCCGCCATGCTCTTCGATGCCCGCATGTTTCCTTCCCCGGTCTTGCCGGCCAGGATAACACGGACTATCCGTCCGCAATAGCGGGCGCAAGCGGCGCGGTTCAGGCTGGCAGCGCGGCGAAGATATGGCGCTTCAATTCGGTGTGTTGCGTCATGCCGTTGAAACGCACCGGACCGTCGGTTTGATCGCGGGAAATGTCGAAGGTAAGCCCCGCGAGCAGAATGGCGGGTTCATTCGTGCCGTTGGTGAGCGGCAGCAGCAATCGCCTGGTGACGATGTCTTGCCGGATTTGCCAGCGGAACAGGTTCTCGGTGTAAATCGGCGCGCGGCGCGCATGCACCTCGCGGCACAGGCCGGAGACATAATCGAGGTAATCGCCGCTCATCACCTCGTCGATGAAACTGCCGGTGAAATCCTTGCCGAAGCGGGCGACCACCTCGGTGCCGAGCAGGCGAATGCGGATACGCCGCGCGCCCTCGACCAGATCGAACATCGCCAAGCTGGGCAGCACGAATGCCGGCAGCTCGACCGGATCGATATCGCGGCGGTCGGGCATGGCGCGTTTGCCGCAGCGGCCGCTCCAATACGCGAACAGCGCCTGCAGAATCGTGCACTGGGTAAGCTGTTCGATCACTGGTTTGAATCCGCCAGTAATTCCCCGGCGGCGGCCGGTTGCCGCCGCATCTTCGGTTGTAATACCTGACTTAGATTCTATAAGAACCGGTAAATCGGCCGCCGGCGGGCGCGGCCTCAGACGTCGAGATCGCGCGCAAACTTGGCTTTTTCCTGGATAAAGGCATAGCGCAGCTCGGGTTTGCGGCCCATCAGGCTCTCGACCAGCTTGACCGTGTGCTTATACGGTTTCTCCCCTTTGGGTGGCAGCGTTACACGCAGGAGCGTGCGCTGGCGCGGATCCATGGTGGTTTCCTTCAAATAGCGCGGCGGCATCTCGCCCAGCCCCTTGAAGCGGCTGATCTCGACCTTCGCCTTGCTTTTGCCGAACAGGGTCTTGAGCAATTTTTCCTTGTGCGCGTCGTCGCGTGCATAGGCCGTGGTCTCGCCCTGGCTCAGGCGATAGAGCGGCGGCACGGCGAGATAGAGCTTGCCCGACTGCACCAGGTCGGGCGTTTCACGGAAGAAGAAGGTCATCAGCAGCGACGCGATATGCGCGCCGTCCACATCGGCGTCGGTCATGATGATGACGCGCTCGTAGCGCAGCTTGTCCGGCTGATAGCGCTCGCCGGTGCCGCAGCCCAGCGCCAGCACCAGGTCGGACAATTCCTGATTCTGCCGCAGCTTGTCGCTCGAGGCCGAGGCGACGTTGAGGATCTTGCCGCGCAGCGGTAGGATCGCCTGGGTTTCGCGCGCGCGCGCCATCTTGGCCGAGCCGCCGGCGCTGTCGCCCTCGACAATGAAAACCTCGGTGCCGTTGGCGCTCGAACGCGAGCAATCGGCGAGCTTGCCGGGCAGCCGCAGCTTGCGCGTGGCGGATTTGCGGTCGAGTTCCTTTTCCTGGCGGCGGCGCAGCCGGTCTTCGGCGCGCTCGATGATGGTGTCGAGCAGCGCGCGGGCGCCGGGCGGATCCTCGGACAGCCAGTGATCGAAACGGTCCTTGAGCGCGTTCTCGACCAGGCGCTGCGCCTCGGGCGAAGCGAGGCGCTCCTTGGTCTGGCCCTGGAATTGCGGGTCGCGCAGGAACAGCGACAGAATCACCACCGCGCCGTTGACCGCGTCCTCGGCCGTGATCTGCGATGCCCGGCGGTTGTTGGACAGCTCGCCATAGGCCTTGAGGCCGCGGGTCAGCGCCGCGCGCAGGCCTTGCTCGTGGCTGCCGCCTTCGGGGGTTGGAACGGTGTTGCAGTAAGAGGAACCCGAGCCCTCCTGGTCCTCGGGCCAGGCAATCGCCCATTCGACGCGGCCGTCGCCGTTGAACTTGGCCTCGCCGGCGAAGGCGCGGGTGGTGACGGTGTCGCGCTTGCCCAGGATCGAGGCGAGGTAATCGGACAGGCCGCCGGGAAAATGGATCTTCTCTTCCTGCGGCACGTCTTCGGGCCGGTCGATCTTGGGATCGCACCACCAGCGGATTTCGACGCCGCGAAAGAGATAGGCCTTGGAGCGCGCCAGGCGATAGACCAGGGCCGGCTTGAAATGGGGCTTGGGCCCGAAAATCTCGGGATCGGGATGGAAGCGCACCGTGGTGCCGCGCTTGTTCGAAGCCGCGCCCGCGGATTTGAGCCTGGTCTTGGGCTTGCCGCGGCTGTATTCCTGGACCCACAGCTTGCGGTCGCGCGCCACCTCGACGGTGAGCTTGTCGCTGAGCGCGTTCACCACCGAAATGCCGACGCCGTGCAGGCCGCCCGAGGTCTTGTAGGCATCGCCGCCGAACTTGCCGCCGGAATGCAGCATGGTGAAGATGACCTCGAGCGCCGATTTGTTGCGGAACTTGGGGTGGGGATCGACCGGAATGCCGCGGCCGTTGTCGCGCACCGCGCAGCTGCCGTCGGCGAACAGCTCGATCTCGATGCGGCTGGCGTGTCCCGCCACCGCCTCGTCCATGGCGTTGTCGAGCGCCTCGGCCACGAGATGATGCATGGCGCGCTCGTCGGTGCCGCCGATATACATGCCCGGCCGGCGCCGCACCGGCTCGAGCCCCTCGAGCACCTCGATGTCCTTGGCGGAATAGCCGTCGCCGCCCTTGCCTTTGCGCGATTTGTCGTCGAACAAATCAGGCGTTGCCGCATCCCGGCGCGGCGCGGATTTTTTCGGCGTTGACTTGGGCTTGCGAGTCTTGCGGGCCACGGTCTTACTTATGACTTACTTATGGCTGGATCGCCACCGCGAGAAGTGATCGAATCGGACGCGATCACAACATTCGGCGGGCGCGAGCGCAACAGGAGTTTCGATGGGCGAGGGGACACAATCCGAATCACTGCCGCGGCGCGAGCCGGCGCTGCGCGCCATCGCCATGCCGGCGGATGCGAATGCGCGCGGCGACATCTTCGGCGGCTGGTTGTTGTCGCAGATGGATCTGGCCGGCGGCGCCACGGCGATGAGGCGCGCCAAGGGCCGCGTCGCCACGGTGGCGATCGCCTCGATGAGCTTCCACAGCCCGGTTTTTGTCGGCGACGAAGTGAGCTGCTACACCGAGGTAGCCAAGGTCGGGCACACCTCGCTGACGGTGAAGATCGAGAGCTGGGCGCGCCGTTTCGCCAGCGAGGAGATCGTTAAGGTGACCGAAGGCCTGTTCACCTTCGTCGCCATCGATTCCGACCGAAAGAAACGCCCGGTGCCGCCGGAGAAGTAGGTCTCACTTCAACTTTCCGTAGACGCGACCCATGCTGAAAACCGCCGTGGTGGCGCATACCGGCGCGATCGATCCCAGCAGGAACAACGCGCCGTAGGACCAATGCTCGGCGAGCAGGGCGCCGGCGATCAGCGGGCCGAGAATGGCGCCGATGCGGCCGACGCCGAGCGCCCAGCCGACGCCGGTGGCGCGCATGGCGGTGGGATAGAAGATCGCCGCCAGCGCGTTGGAACTGTTCTGGCCGCCGACGATGCAGAAGCCGGCGCCGAAGGTGAGGGCCATGAGCAGCATCGGCTCTCCGACCGCCTGCCCGATCAAGGCGACGAACGGTATCGCGAACAAGAACAGCAGCGGGATGACCTTGAACGGACCGAACTTGTCGATCGGCCAGCCGATTAGAAGCGAAGCGAGCACGCCGCCGACCTGGTACATCGTGCCGATGATGACCGCGGTCCGCAGATCGATGCCGGAATCGTGCGCCAGCGTCGGAATCCAATTCTGCAGGAAGAAATTGGCGAGCAGGTTGGTGAAGAACATGGTCCACAGCATGAGCGTGCCGAAAGTGCGGCCTTGGCGGAAGAGATGCGCCACCGGCGCGCCGTGGGCGTGGGCCTCGTCGACCTCGTAACGCATTCCGGATGACGGGCGGAAAGCGCGGTCGATGCGCTGCAACAGCTTGCCGATGCGCGGACCCTCGGCGTCGGTGACGACCAGGAAACGGATCGATTCCGGCAACCAAATAAATTGCAGGGGCACCAGCAGCAGCGGCAGGATGCCGCCGACATACCACACCGAGCGCCAGCCGTAAGAGTTGATAAGCCCGGCCGAGACCGCGCCGCCGAAAGCGGCGCCGAGCGAGAATCCCGTGAACATAATCATCACCAGCGTAGCGCGCCGGCGCTGCGGGCAGTATTCCGCGGTGAGCGCGATGCCGTTCGGCATGGCGCCGCCCAGGCCCAGGCCGGTGACAAAGCGGAAGATCAAAAGCTCGGGCAGGCTGCCCGAGGTCGACGCCGCCAGGGTAAAGACGCCGAAGATCAAGGTGCAGATCATGATCACGCTGCGCCGCCCGATCTTGTCGGCCACCGGGCCGAAGATCAGCGCGCCGAACAGCAATCCCACCAGGCTGGCGACGAACAGCGGCCCCAGCGCCGCGCGCGTCAGGCCCAGCTCCTGCGCGATCGAGGGCGCGACGAAGGCGATCGATTGCGTGTCGTAGCCGTCGAGAAAGATGGTGATCGCGCACAGCGCCGCGACCAGATACTGGAAGCCGCCGATTTTGCGCCGGTCGATGAGCGCGGTGACGTTGACGGTGTCGGCCATGATCCCCCCTGTTTATCCGCCTTAGCGGCGGTTTGCGCCCATCTTGGGCAACGCGCCGGGGTTTATCAAGCCGGCAGGTCCCGGCGTCCGCGCCCGCTGCAAACGAAACCCCCCGCCGGTTTCCCGGCGGGGGTTTGGGGTCGAAAACCCTCGTCCGATCAGACGCTGTAATACATCTCGAACTCGATCGGGTGCGGCGTGTGTTCGAACTTGTGAACTTCCTCCATCTTCAAGTCGATGTAGGATTCCAGGAAGTCCTTGGTGAACACGTCGCCCTTGAGCAGGAAGGCGTGATCGGTCTGGAGATGGCCGACGGCCTCGCGCAAGGAACCGCACACGGTCGGCACGCCCTTCAACTCCTCGGGCGGCAGGTCGTAGAGGTTCTTGTCCATCGGCTGGCCGGGGTTGATCTTGTTCTGCACGCCGTCGATGCCGGCCATCAGCATCGCCGCGAAGCCCAGGTACGGATTGGCGGCGGGATCCGGGAAACGGACCTCGACGCGCTTCGCCTTGGGGCTTTGCACGATCGGAATGCGGCACGAGGCCGAGCGGTTGCGGGCGGAATAGGCCAGCAACACCGGAGCCTCGAAGCCCGGGATCAGACGCTTGTAGCTGTTGGTGGTGGGGTTGGTGAAGGCGTTGATCGCCTTGGCGTGCTTGATGATGCCGCCGATGTAATGGAGCGCCAACTCCGACAAATCGGCGTAACCCGATCCCGCGAAGAGCGGCTTGTCGCCCTTCCACACCGATTGATGGGTGTGCATGCCCGAGCCGTTGTCGCCTTTGATCGGTTTCGGCATGAAGGTCGCGGTCTTGCCGTATTGCTGGGCCACCATCTGCACCACATACTTGTAGATCTGCATGTAGTCGGCGGTGGTCACCAGGGTCGAGAACTCGAACCCGAGCTCGTGCTGCGCCGGCGCCACTTCGTGGTGGTGCTTCTCGACCTTCAAGCCCATCTCGGCCATGGTCGAGAGCATCTCGGAGCGCAGATCGGAGGTGCTGTCGACCGGCGGCACCGGGAAATAGCCGCCCTTGATCGGCGGGCGATGGCCGGTATTGCCGTCGGGCACCTTGCGGTCGCTGAAATACGGGCCTTCCTCGCTGTCGACCGAGTACATCTGCGTTTCCATCGACGATTTGTAGCGCACGTCGTCGAACACGAAGAACTCGGCTTCGGGACCGAAATACGCCTTGTCGCCGATGCCGGCGGAAGCGAGGTATTTCTCGGCCTTCTTGGCGATGGATCGCGGGTCGCGGCCATAGGGCTGGCCGGTCAGCGGTTCATGGGTGTCGCAGAACAGAATGATCGAGGTCTGCGCCGCGAACGGGTCGAGCACCGCGGTCGCGTAATCCGGCACCAGCATCATGTCGCTCTCGTTGATCGCCTTCCAGCCGGCGATCGACGAACCGTCAAACGCCACGCCGCCCATCATGAAATCGGCGCTGATCGATTTGACGTGATAGGTCAAGTGCTGCCACTTCCCCCGCGGATCGGTGAATCGGAAATCGACGTACTTGGCGTCGTGTTCCTTGATCATCTCCATAATCTTCTTTGCATCGGACATCGGCTCTCAGTCTCCCCTTTGTTAGTGCCTTCTGCCTCGCCGGTTTGCCTCCGGCCATGCGAAGGCGATGCGCTGAACTAGATGGCGTCGGTTCCCCGCTCGCCGGTACGAATTCGGATTGCCTCCTCGATGGACGTGACGAAAATTTTGCCGTCGCCGATACGGCCGGTATGGGCGGCGTGTTGGATCGCCTCGATGGCGCGGGATACCAGAGCGTCGTCCATCACCACCTCGATTTTGACCTTGGGTAGGAAATCGACGACGTATTCCGCCCCGCGATAAAGTTCGGTATGGCCCTTCTGCCGGCCGAATCCCTTGGCTTCGGTGACAGTGATGCCTTGAATGCCGACTTCATGAAGCGCCTCTTTTACTTCATCAAGCTTGAACGGCTTGATGATCGCCTCGATCTTCTTCATGGGTTTCCGCCTCTGCGTTTATGGCGAGCCCGGCGACGACCGCCGGGTCGCCCTCTTTCTGGTGTTGGTAAAGCACGAGCCATGCCAGCCCGCGATGCCAAGGCCCGATTAAGCGGGGGAGCCTCAAAAGCAAGCGAAACAGACCATTTTTGCACAGAAAATGGGCAGAGATGCCTAGGATATGACCGAGACGCGGCGATTCGTTCCTTGTCGAGCGAGCCAATCCCCGATTCGAGTCATGGCTTCCTCGATCGCGGCGTTGCTCGCCGCATAAGAGAATCGCAGATAGCCTTCGCCATAGGCTCCGAAGCTGGTGCCGGCGACGGTAGCGACACCGGTCTCCTCCAAAAGGCGGGTTTCGAGTTCCTTGGCGGCGAGGCCTGTCCCGGCGATGTTGGGGAAGACATAGAAAGCGCCGCCCGGCGTAGCGCAGCGAAAACCCGGCAGCTTGTTCAGGGCGGCGACGATGATCCGGCGGCGCTCGGCAAAGGCCTCGACCATGCGATTGATCTCGTTGCGCCGGCCGGTCAGCGCGGCGATGCCGGCGAACTGCGCGGCGGCGTTGACGCAGGAATGGCAATTGATGGCGAGGCGCTCGGCATGCGCAAACAGCGCCTCGGGCCAGACGCCGTAACCCAGCCGCCAGCCGGTCATCGCATAGGTCTTGCTCCAGCCGTCGAGCAGAATGACGCGGTCGCGCAAGCCGGGATAGGACAACAGGCTCACATGCCGGGCGCCGTCATAGAGGATCTCGCCGTAGATCTCGTCGCTCAGGATCGCCACCTGCGGATGGCGTTCGAGCCCGGCCGCCAACTTGTCGAACTCGCTCTTCGGCACGACGCCGCCGGTCGGGTTGGCCGGGCTGTTGAGGATCATCAGCCGCGTTTGCGGCGTGATCTTGGCCAGCACTTCCTCGGCGCTGAAGGAGAAGCCCTTGTCTTCGTGCAGATCGATCGGCACCGGTGAAGCGCCCGAAAAGCGGATCACGCTCTCGTAAATCGAAAAACCGGGGTTGGGGTAGAGGATCTCAACGCCCGGTTCGCCGAACATCATGATGGCGAAGAACATGGTCACCTTGCCGCCCGGCACCACCAGCACGCTTCCGGGCGAGACCTCGACGCCATGGCGGCGTCGCAGATCGGCGGCCACCGCCTCGCGCAGCGGCAGGATGCCGTTGGCCGGGGTGTAGCCGTGATGGCCGTCGGCGAGCGCCTTCTTGGCCGCCTCGACGATGTGCGGCGGGGTTTGAAAATCGGGCTGGCCGATGCCGAGATTGATGATCGAGCGGCCCTGCGCCTCGAGCGCCTTGGCGCGCGCCAGCACTTCGAAGGCGCTTTCGGTGCCGAGCCGGGCCATGCGGCCGGCCAGGACGAGGCTGGATTTCATGCCGCCATTCTATACCGCGCCGGCGGCCGCGCGCCCGTCCGGAGAATTACTCTAAAATCCACAGTAATCGTTAACTCAATTCTTGGAGTTATAGGTAAATCTTGCACCCGGCCCTTATAATTTGAGTGCAGGGTTTATGAAATCCAGCGCGTCGACTTGGCGCGGCCTTGATCCGAAGCGAAAGGAAAGAATGGGGCGAGTGACCGGATTCGAACCGGCGACATCCAGAATCACAATCTGGCGCTCTAACCAACTGAGCTACACCCGCCGCACTCGCGCTCGTACAGCGAAGCCCCGTGAGCGTCAAGCGGATCGACTGTTATCGGGCGCCGTTTGATAAGCTGGTCCGGATCGCCCGGGCGAAGGAAAGCCATGCAGCCTTACGACAACGCCCTGCTGACGCCCGCCGAGATGGGCGCGGCGGACCGCGCCGCCGAAGCGGGCGGCGTCGCTTCGACCGCGCTGATGGAAGCGGCCGGGAGCGCCGTCGCCGAAGCGGTGATGCGCCGCTGGACGCAGCTGCCGGTTACCGTGCTGTGCGGGCCGGGGAATAACGGCGGCGACGGCTTCGCCGCCGCGCGGCGGCTGCAGGCCGCCGGCTGGAAGGTGCGGTTGGGCTTGTTGGGGCCGCGCGACGCGCTCACAGGCGACGCCAAGGAAATGGCCGGGCGCTGGCACGGCGAGATCGAAAAGCTGGGTCCGGCGCTGCTCGACGGCGCGGGTTTGGTGATCGACGCCATTTTCGGCGCCGGTCTCGCCCGCCCGCTGGAAGGCGCGGCGCGCGCGGCGGTCGAAGCGCTGGCCAAGAGCGGTCTGCCCAGCGTGGCCGTCGACGTGCCGAGCGGCCTCGACGGCGCCAGCGGCGAAGTGCGCGGCGCGGCATCGCCGGCCGCCGTCACCGTCACCTTCTTCCGCAAGAAGCCGGGCCATCTTCTGCTGCCCGGCCGCGCGCTGTGCGGCGAGGTCGAGCTGGCCGATATCGGCATTCCAGCCGGCGTGCTGGACCGGATCAAGCCCAAGAGTTTCGAGAACGGCCTGCCTCTGTGGCTCGCGTCCTTTCCCTGGTCCCGGCCCGAGAGCCACAAATACGCCCGCGGCCACGCGCTGGTGCTGGGCGGCGCGACCATGACCGGCGCGGCGCGGCTGGCCGCGCGCGCGGCGCAACGCGTTGGCTCGGGGCTGGTGACGGTGGCGGCGCCGGCCAAGAGCTGGACGGTCTATGCCACGGCGCTCGAAAGCGTGCTGGTGGCGCGGCTGGCGCGCGCCGCGGATTACGCCACGTTGCTCAAGGACGCGCGCATGAACGCGCTGCTGCTCGGCCCCGGCGCGGGGGCGAGCCGCGACACGCGCGTCCAGGTGCTGGCGGCGCTCAAGACCAGGCGCGCCGCCGTGCTCGATGCCGACGCGCTCACCTGTTTCGCCGGCAATTCCGCGGCGCTGTTCAAGGCAATCGCCGGGCCTTGCGTGCTGACGCCGCATGAGGGCGAGTTCGCGCGGATATTTTCGTTCAAAGGCGACAAGCTCGCCCGGGCCCGGCAAGCGGCCAAACGGAGCAAAGCCGTGGTGCTGCTCAAGGGCTCCGATACGGTGATCGCCTCGCCCGATGGCTTGGCCGCGATCAACGCCAACGCGCCCGCCGAGCTCGCCACCGGCGGCACCGGCGACGTGCTGGCGGGTTTGGTCACCGGCCTGCTGGCGCAGGGGTTGGAACCGTTTAAGGCGGCCTGCGCGGCGGCATGGCTCCACGGCGAGGCCGCCCGGCTTTGCGGCCCCGGCCTCGTTGCCGAAGACCTGATCGGAACCTTGCCTCTCGTGCTGCGACAATTGAGACCGGTGGCGCGCTTGCCAAAGACCGAGTCTTCGCTGTAATCGGGCAGGATATGAGCGAAGGCACCGGGTTCCTCGATCGCATTTCCAACCTCGGCGGCAGCTTGCGCGGGGCATGGCGCGACATCGCCGCTTCGGCGCGCGGCATGATCGGCAATCAGCCACGCCCGGAATTGTCGCGCGAAGACGCCGAACGGGTGCGGCGCCAGCTGCGCGAATGCCTCGACGGCAAGGGCGGCGAGGTCTCGGCCCGCACCCGGGCGGCGGATTTGGGTCGGATTTATCTCGCCTTGAACACCACCGGGCGCGAACGCTTCCTGCGCATCATCGCCGAGGAATTCGACATCGACCATGCAGCGGCCGGCGAGCTGGCCGCCCGGCTCAAATCCGCTTCCGGCGATTTCGAGAGCCGCAAGCTTGAACGCGAGCTGCGCCAGGCGCTCGAACCGCCGCGCCTCAAGCTCTTGACCCAATTCAACGCGCTGCCGGAGGGCGTCAAGTTCCTGGTCGATATGCGCGCCGAGCTGATGCCGCTCGCCCGGCATGACGCCGCGCTGCAGTCGCTCGAAGGCGATCTCAAGGGCCTGCTGGCGAGCTGGTTCGACGTGGGCTTCCTCGAGGTCCGGCGCATCACCTGGGAAGCGCCGGCCGCGCTGCTGGAAAAACTCATGAAATACGAGGCGGTGCACGAAATCCGCAGCTGGAACGACCTGAAGAACCGGCTCGAGGTCGACCGGCGCTGCTTTGCCTATTTTCACCCGCGCATGCCGCAGGAGCCGCTGATCTTCGTCGAAGTGGCGCTGACCCAGGGCATGGCGGACAACGTGCAGCTGCTGCTCGACGAGAACGCTCCGGTGGGCAATCCGGCCGAGGCCGACACCGCGATCTTCTACTCGATTTCCAACTGCCAGCGAGGCTTGTCGGGCATCAGCTTCGGCGATTTTTTGATCAAGCGCGTGGTCGATAATCTCGCCGCCGAGCTGCCGCATCTCAAGACCTACGCCACGCTGTCGCCGATCCCCGGCTTCCGCGCCTGGCTCGAACAGCGCCTGCCCGAGGAAGGTGACGACATACTCACCATGGAAGAGCGCGCCGCCGTCGCCGCCATCCCCGGCGGCCGGGGCAGGCACGGCTTCACCCAGTTGCTGGATCAGCCCGATTGGCAAGACGACGCGGCCGCCTTACAGGCCATGAAGGCGCCGCTGACCAGGCTGTGCGCGCGCTATCTCCTGACCGAGACGACACCCGAAGGCCGCGTGCTCGATCCGGTGGAGCATTTCCATTTGAGCAACGGCGCCCGGATGGAGCGGATCGATTGGCGCGGCGACCTGGCGCCCAAGGGCTTCCAGCAATCCTATGGGCTGATGATCAACTACCTCTATCGCCTGGGAGACATTGAACAAAATCACGAGGCCTATACCGGCGAGGGCCGGGTCGCCGCCTCGGCGGCGATCTCGCGTCTCGTCATTGACCGGTAAAACATTGGAATAAGTAAGGAGAAAGAACGCGAAACCCATTGACTTTGGAGCAAAAAACCTGCTTTCAATCATCCCTGAGATATCCCCAGTCGCCTGTGAATGATTTCGACGACAAGAAAATAGCCACCCGAGACTGGCGGATATGAAAGGGGGGGATCTGCGTGGCCGGTGAGCGTTCGATTTTCAGTTTCTGGGCACCGCGACGCGAGCCGGTCGAGGTGAAAGCAGGCGACCGTTTCTGCCGCCGCCGCCGCGACAAGGTGCTGGAAACCGCTTCGGTCATGGAACTCCGGCCCGATTCGCTCGGCATTCCCCATGTTCATTTCCGCCTCACTTTCGAGGAGCCCGCTATCGGCCGGGTCGAGGGCGGCAAGCGCGTGCTGGCTCTCAATTCCTTCGTCGAGGCCTACCACCAGCGCCTAGCCTGAGCCCGGCTCTGGCCGGGCAGGGCCTGTTCCCCTCTCCGATACCCTATGCTATGAAGCCGCCCGCCGGGAAAGCGGACACGTCCGGGCGCGGGCGTGGCGGAATTGGCAGACGCACTGGATTTAGGTTCCAGCGACGAAAGTCGTGGGGGTTCAAATCCCTCCGCCCGCACCAGTCCGGATCTTGAGACAGAATGCGAAAAGGGTTGGTGTCTTAATCCCATGCAAGTGAAAGAAACCAACGCCGCCGGGCTGAAGCACGAATTTACCGTGGTGGTGGCCGCCTCGGACATCGAGCGCCAAATCCAGGACCGGCTCACCGAGATCGGCCGCTCGGTGCGGCTGCCCGGCTTTCGCCCCGGCAAGGCGCCGATCGCGGTGCTGAAGAAGCGCTACGGCCCCTCGATCTTGGGCGAGGTGGTGGAGCGCGCGGTCAATGACAGCTCCAGCGCCGCCATTCGCGAACGCAAGCTGCGCCCGGCGCTGCAGCCCAAGATCGAGATCGTCTCCTACAACGAGGGCAAGGATCTCGAATACAAGCTTGCGGTCGAAGTATTGCCCGAAATCGCGCCGATCGATTTCGCTGCGATCGAGCTCGAACGCTGGAAGCCGGAGGTGGCGGACAAGGAAATCGACGAGGCGCTGCAGCGCATCGCCAAGCAGCAGCGCAAGAGCGAGAAGGCGGAGCGCGCCGCCAAGACCGGCGACATCGTGGCGATCGATTTCAAAGGTATGATCGGCGGCGTGGCCTTTCCCGGCGGCAGCGCCGAGAACCACATGCTCGAACTGGGCTCGGGCAGCTTTATTCCCGGCTTCGAGGAGCAGCTGGTCGGATCCCGGGCGGGCGAGGAACGCACTGTCGCGGTCACTTTTCCGGCGAATTACGGCAACGCCGAGCTCGCCGGCAAAGCCGCCGATTTCGCCGTCACTATCCGCGAGGTGCGCGAAACCGTTCAGCAGGCGATCGACCAATCGCTTGCCGAGGCGGTCGGCATGGAGAATTTGGAGGAGCTGCGCAAGGCGGTGCGCGAACGGGTCGAGCGCGAATACGCCGCCATATCCCGGCGCAAGCTTAAGCGCGAATTGCTCGACGTCCTGGCCGAACAGCAGAAATTCCCCGTGCCCGAGGGCATGATGCAGATTGAGTTCGAGCATCTCTGGCGCGAGGTCGAGGCCGAGCGCAAGCGCGCCCGTGAGGCGGGCGAGCCGGATCCCGAGGGCGATAAAAGCGACGAAGACCTGAAGACCGAATACCGGGCCTTGGCCGAGCGGCGGGTGCGGCTGGGATTGATCTTGAATGAAGTCGGCCGTGCCAACAGCATCGCGGTCGCGCCCGAAGAGGTGAATCGCGCGGCGGTCGAGCGGGCACGCAGCTTCCCCGGCCAGGAGCGGGAAGTGCTAGACTACTACCGGAACAATCCGCAGACGCTCGATGATCTCAAGGCGCCGATCCTCGAGGAAAAGGTGGTCGACTTCATCCTGGAGATGGCCAAGGTGGCCGATCGCGCGGTCAAGGCCGAAGAACTGGTCGCCGCCGTGAACGAAGAATCCCTCGCGCGTGAAGACGGCGCCGGCGAGGAAGAAGCCGGCGATGAGGTTGAGGATGAGAAAGCCGGCTCGGCTACCGGCGGCAGCGGCAAGAGCAAAGCCAAAAGAAAAACGCGTAAGAAGCGCAAGGATTAATCAAGGGGCGGGCAAGGAGAGATCAGCATGGAAAAAGACCCGTTCGAGCTATACATGAACACGCTCGTGCCGATGGTGGTGGAACAGACCAACCGCGGCGAGCGCGCCTACGACATCTATTCCCGGCTCCTCAAGGAGCGGATTATCTTCCTGGTTGGCCCGATCAACGACATGGTGGCGAGCCTGATCTGCGCCCAGCTGCTGTTCCTTGAATCCGAGAATCCGGGCAAGGACATATCGCTTTACATCAACTCGCCCGGCGGCGTCGTGACCTCGGGTCTCGCCATCTACGACACCATGCAGTACATCCGTCCGGCCATCGCCACGGTCTGCGTCGGCATGGCCGCCTCGATGGGTTCGTTGCTGCTGACCGCCGGGGCCAAGGGCAAGCGGGTGTCGCTGCCCAATGCCAGCATCATGATCCACCAACCTTCGGGCGGGTTCCAGGGCCAGGCGACCGACATCGAGATTCACGCCCGCGAGATCCTGCGCACCCGGGCGCGCCTCAACGAGATTTACGTCAAGCACACGGGACAAGCCCTCGATGCCGTCGCCACCGCGCTCGAACGCGATCGTTTCATGTCGGCCGACGAGGCCAAAACCTTCGGCCTGATCGACGAGGTCATGGTCAACCGCCCGGCTGTCCCAACCGACGAAAAGCCGCGCAGCTAAGGGGCGTGTTTAAGGCAAAACCTTAACTTCCGGCCCGGAAGCTCGTTAATTAACTAGTTATTGAACCCGGCTCTGTGCATAATGTTCAATGGAAAAGGGCGTAGAATCGCCCTGCCGTCGTGAACCGGACAAAAGAGGGGGTCGGCTCGGCGGATGGCAGCGGCACGGGACGTGCATACATTAGTCCTGAGAGGGACGGCGCGTCCCAAGTGGTGACGGAGAGCCCATGACCAAGCCGAGCGGCACTGATTCGAAGAACACCCTCTACTGCTCCTTCTGCGGCAAGAGCCAGCACGAGGTCCGCAAGCTCATCGCCGGACCGACCGTCTTCATCTGCGACGAATGCGTCGAGCTCTGCATGGACATCATCCGTGAGGAGCACAAGACGACGCTGGTCAAGTCGCGGGACGGGGTGCCGACGCCGCGCGACATCTGCAAGGTGCTCGACGACTACGTCATCGGCCAGGATCACGCCAAACGCGTGTTGTCGGTGGCCGTCCATAACCATTACAAACGGCTCGCCCACGGCGCCAAGAGCAACGACGTCGAACTTGCCAAGTCCAACATCCTGCTGGTCGGCCCGACCGGTTCGGGCAAGACGCTGCTGGCGCAGACGCTGGCGCGCATCATCGACGTGCCCTTCACCATGGCGGATGCCACGACCCTGACCGAAGCCGGCTATGTCGGCGAGGACGTCGAGAACATCATCCTGAAGCTGCTGCAATCCGCCGACTACAATGTCGAACGCGCGCAGCGCGGCATCGTCTATATCGACGAGGTCGATAAGATAAGCCGCAAATCCGATAACCCGTCGATCACCCGCGACGTCTCGGGCGAAGGTGTGCAGCAGGCGTTGCTGAAGATCATGGAAGGCACGATCGCCTCGGTGCCACCGCAGGGCGGCCGCAAGCATCCGCAGCAGGAATTCCTGCAGGTCGACACCACCAACATCCTGTTCATCTGCGGCGGCGCCTTCGCCGGCTTGGAAAAGCTCATCGCCCAGCGCCGCCAAGGCACCTCGATCGGCTTCGGCGCCGAAGTGCGCGCGCCCGAGGAGCGCAAGACCGGCGAGATCCTGAAGGATCTCGAGCCGGAGGATTTGCTCAAATTCGGCCTTATCCCCGAATTTGTCGGCCGGCTGCCGGTGGTGGCGACGCTCGACGACCTCGACGAAGAGGCGCTGGTCGACATCCTCACCAAGCCCAAGAACGCCCTGGTAAAGCAGTACCAACGCCTGTTCGAGATGGAAGACGTGCGCCTCGAATTCAACGACGAGGCGATGAAGGCGATCGCGCACAAGGCGATCGCGCGCAAGACCGGCGCGCGCGGCTTGCGCTCCATCATGGAGGCGATTCTGCTCGAGCCGATGTTCGAGCTGCCCGGTCTCGAAGGCGTCACCGGCATGGTCATCAACCGCGAGGTAGTTGAAGGCCGCGCCCAGCCGCTCCATATCTACTCCGAACGCCGGGGCGAGGTTCCGACCAGCGCCTGATGCCCCGAATGCCGGGCAACGAACCGAGTCGCCGGGCATGCGCGCATGTGTCGGAATTTATGACAGCTGGCGTGCCCAGCGCAGCCCTTGATTCCGCGCCCGCCGCTCGCCATTTAACAAATGTGCTATATAGTGGTTGAACCGCCTTTAAGCGCGGCTGCGTCGCGCCGCCGTGGCCCCGGCTTCCTCCTCCCGCCGGGGTTCCCTCGAAAGGAGCATTATGTTGGATTTGCCCCGCGGTAATCTGTATCCCGTCCTGCCGCTGAGAGACATCGTCGTCTTCCCGCACATGATCGTGCCGCTGTTCGTCGGCCGCGAGAAATCGGTGCGCGCGCTCGAAGACGTGATGAAGGACGACAAGCAGATTCTGCTGGTAACGCAGAAGAACGCGGCGCAGGACGATCCGACCCCGGCAGATATTTACTCGGTTGGAACGATAGGCACGGTGTTGCAGCTCTTGAAGCTGCCCGACGGCACGGTCAAGGCGCTGGTCGAAGGCGGCGGCCGCGCGCGCATCGTGCGCTTCGCCGAGAACGAGGCCTTCTTTCAGGCCTATGCCGAGGCAGTTCCCGACAAGTCCGGCGAGGTTCAGGAGCTCGAGGCGCTGGCGCGCACGGCGGTGACCCAGTTCGAGCACTACATCAAGCTCAACAAGAAGATCCCGCCCGAGGTTCTGGTTTCCATAAACCAGATCGAGGACTCCTCGAAGCTCGCCGATACGCTGGCGTCCCACCTGGTGCTGAAGATTCCCGAGAAGCAGGAGCTGCTCGAGACCGAGAGCGTGTCCGAGCGCCTGGAAAAGGTCTTCGGCTACATGGAAAGTGAAATCGGCGTTCTCCAGGTCGAGAAGCGCATCCGCTCGCGCGTCAAGCGCCAGATGGAAAAGACGCAGCGCGAGTACTACCTCAACGAACAGCTCAAGGCGATCCAGAAGGAGCTGGGCGAGGGCGAGGACGGCCGCGACGAGCTCGCCGAGCTGGAAGAGCGCATCAACAAGACCAAATTCACCAAAGAGGCGCGCGACAAGGCGCTGGGCGAAATGAAGAAGCTTCGCACCATGAGCCCGATGTCGGCCGAGGCGACCGTGGTGCGCAACTATCTCGACTGGTTGTTGTCGATTCCCTGGCAGCACCGCACCAAGGTAAAGCGCGACATCCGCGCCGCCGAACGCGTGCTCAACGACGATCATTACGGCCTGGAGAAGGTCAAGGAACGCATCCTCGAATACCTCGCGGTGCAGAACCGCATGCGCAAGGTAAAGGGGCCGATCCTGTGTCTGGTCGGACCGCCCGGCGTGGGCAAGACCTCGCTCGGCAAGTCGGTGGCGCGGGCCACCGGGCGCAGCTTCGTGCGCATGTCGCTGGGCGGCGTGCGCGACGAGGCCGAAATCCGCGGCCACCGCAGAACCTATATCGGCTCCATGCCCGGCAAGGTCATTCAGGGCATGAAGAAGGCGAAGACCTCGAACCCGCTCTTCCTGTTGGACGAGGTGGACAAGCTCGGCGCCGATTGGCGCGGCGATCCGTCCTCGGCGCTGCTGGAGGTGCTCGATCCCGAGCAGAATTCGACCTTCAACGACCATTATCTCGAGGTCGATTACGATCTGTCGGACGTGATGTTCGTCACCACGGCCAACACGCTGCGCATGCCGCAGCCGCTGATGGACCGCATGGAGATCATCCGCATCCCCGGCTACACCGAGGACGAAAAGATCGAGATCGCGCGGCGCCACCTCATTTCGAAGCAGGTCAAGGCGCACGGCCTCAAGCCGTCGGAATGGTCGATCACCGACGACGCGTTGCAGGATCTCATCCGCTATTACACGCGCGAGGCCGGCGTCCGGAATCTCGAGCGCGAGCTCGCCAATCTCGCCCGCAAGGCGATCAAGGAAATCCTGGTGCGCAAGCTGAAGCGCGTCACGATCTCGCGCCGGAATCTGGAGAAATACGCCGGCGTTCGCCGCTTCCGCTATGGCGAGGTGGAGGAGACCGATCTGGTCGGCGTCACAACCGGGCTGGCCTGGACCGAGGTCGGCGGCGAGCTGCTGTCGATCGAAGCGGTGATCGTGCCCGGCAAGGGCAAGGTCACGGCCACCGGCAAGCTCGGCGACGTGATGAAGGAATCGGTGCAGGCGGCGGAAAGCTACGTCAAGTCGCGTAGCGCCGCCTTCGGCATCACGCCAACCATCTTCGAGAAGAAGGACATCCACGTTCACGTGCCCGAGGGCGCCACGCCCAAGGACGGGCCTTCGGCCGGCGTGGCCATGGTGGCTTCGATCGTCTCGGTGTTGACGGGCAATCCGGTGCGCAAGGACATCGCCATGACCGGCGAGATCACCTTGCGCGGCCGCGTGCTGCCGATCGGCGGCTTGAAGGAGAAGCTGCTGGCGGCGTTGCGCGGCGGTCTCAAGACCGTGCTCATCCCCAAGGACAATGAGAAGGACTTGGCCGAGATTCCGGACAACGTGAAGAAGGGCCTCACCATCCACCCGGTCGGCACGGTCGACGAGCTGCTGCAACACGCGCTCGTCAAACCGCTCACGCCCATCGTTTGGAACGAGGAGCCCGAGCCGGGCACGCTGCCGCCGCCCAAATCCGATGACGGCCGTTCCGGCGTGATCACGCATTAGAGCGGTATCGGCTTGAACGGAATCATCCGATCCCGTTCAAGCCGACGAGCTCTGCCGAGTCGCCGGCGATTCGTCCCGTGAATCTTGGGGACAAGGCGGCAATTCGCGGCGTGTCGCAATTGACGCCCGCAAAACCGCCGATCTAGACTTTCCTCGAGCCGGGATTGCCGGTTTGGCGCAAGGGAGGGTTGCTCGTGAACAAGATCGAACTTGTGGACGCCGTCGCGACCGCCGCGAACATCAAGAAGTCGGAAGCCGAGACCGTGATCGACGCGATACTCGATTCGATCACCGCCGAGCTCAAGAAGGGCAGCGAGGTCCGTCTCGTCGGCTTCGGTACTTTCGTGGTCTCGCATCGGGCCGCCACCGAGGGCCGCAACCCGCGCACCGGCGAAGCGATCAAGATTCCGGCCAAGAAGCTGCCGCGTTTCCGCGCCGGCAAGGGATTGAAGGACGCCATCGCCTGATGACGCTGGCGGTCGCGCCCGGCCTGCGGCCTAAGCCGAATTTGGTCTAGACTGCGACCGGCGGGCGATTAGCTCAGCGGTAGAGCACCTCGTTTACACCGAGGGGGTCGGAGGTTCGAAACCTTCATCGCCCACCATCTCCGCACTTTCCTCGGCGGGTTTCGGCGCGGTAACGCCGCTTGAAAACTTGGGGGGAGGGGCCGCATGCGTTATGCGATTTTTATCCTGGTCGTCACCGCTTTGGTTCTGTCGCTCTGAAATTCCGTCCGCCGGCGGGGTTGCAGGTGGCGCCATGCTGCGTTGCGGCAGGGTCGTCCCGGTCGGTCGTCCGATACCGCGAAAAGCCCGGTAAACAGCCAAAAACCGGGTCAGGGCGGCTTGACACCCCCAGGCCCCCGGTATAGGAGTGGCCGCCGAGGTGTCGGTGCTGCGGGGGTGTAGCTCAGTTGGTTAGAGCGCCGGCCTGTCACGCCGGAGGTCGCGGGTTCGAGCCCCGTCACTCCCGCCATCTCGCGTGATGTTGACGGCCCGCTTTTTGCAGCGCAGCATCGTACCGCCGGGAGAGAGCGTTCGATGGAAAACCTGCTGCGCGATTATCTTCCCATCCTGATCTTCATCGGCATCGCCGTCGGTTTGGCGGTGGTGATCGTGCTCGCTTCGTTCATCGTCGCGCGCCAGCGTCCGGATGTCGAAAAGCTGTCGCCCTATGAATGCGGCTTCCCGCCCTTCGCCGATGCGCGCGCCAAATTCGACGTGCGCTTCTACCTCGTCGCCATCCTGTTCATCATCTTCGACCTCGAAGTGGCCTTTTTGTTCCCCTGGGCGGTGTCGCTGGGCAAGATCGGCCTGTTCGGTTTCTGGTCGATGATCGTGTTTCTCGGCGTACTCACCGTCGGATTCATCTACGAGTGGAAGAAGGGGGCGCTGGAATGGGAGTGATCGCGCCCGCCGAAACCTTCCCCGAGCTTCGCCGCAAGGGATTCATTCTTTCGAGCGTCGATCAGCTGGTCAATTGGGCGCAGAGCGGCTCGCTCTGGCCGATGACCTTCGGTTTGGCGTGCTGCGCGATAGAAATGATGCACAGCGCCGCCTCGCGCTACGACCTCGACCGCTTCGGCATCGTCTTCCGGCCGAGCCCGCGCCAATCCGACGTGATGATCGTCGCCGGCACGCTCACCAACAAGATGGCGCCGGCACTGCGCAAGGTCTACGACCAGATGGCCGAGCCGCGCTGGGTGATCTCGATGGGCTCCTGCGCCAATGGCGGCGGCTATTACCATTATTCCTATTCGGTGGTGCGCGGCTGCGACCGCATCGTGCCGGTGGACATCTACGTGCCCGGCTGCCCGCCCACCGCCGAGGCGCTGCTCTACGGCATTCTGCAACTGCAAAAGAAGATCCACCGCCAGCGCCGCTTCGCGCGCTGATCGGACCGTGACGGGACGCATATGACCAAGACGCTCCAGGAACTGGGCGATCACCTCGCGGCATCCTTGCCCGGCGATGTCTTGAAGCACGAAATCGCGCTGGACGAGTTGATGGTCTCGGTCAAGCGCGAAGCCCTCGCCCGCGCGCTCGAATTCCTGCGCGACGATCCGGATTGCCTGTTCGCGCAACTGGTCGACATCTGCGGCGTCGACTATCCGGAACGCGCGGAGCGTTTCGAGATCGTCTATAACCTATTGAGCTTGAAGAACAATCGCCGCATCCGCGTGAAGGTGGCGGCGGCCGAGGATACGCCGGTGCCCTCGGCAACATCGGTCTTCAGCGCCGCCGGCTGGTACGAACGCGAGACCTGGGATCTCTACGGCGTTTATTTCGCCGGCCACCCCGACCTGCGGCGCATCCTCACCGATTACGGCTTCGAAGGCCACCCGATGCGCAAGGATTTCCCGCTCACGGGCTATGTCGAGGTGCGCTACGACGAGGAGCAGAAGCGCGTGATCTACGAGCCGGTGAAGCTCAAGCAGGAATTCCGCAGCTTCGACTTCCTCTCGCCCTGGGAAGGCATGAATCAGATCCTGCCGGGCGACGAGAAGGCTTCGCGCGGAGACGGCAAATGACCCCCGGCGCCCCCGAAGTCACCGGCGCCGCCACCGCCGAAGCCCTGATCAAGAGCTTCACCATGAATTTCGGACCGCAGCACCCGGCCGCCCATGGCGTGCTGCGTCTCGTCCTCGAAATGGACGGCGAGGTGGTAGAGCGCGCCGATCCGCATATCGGCCTGTTGCACCGGGGCACCGAGAAATTGATCGAGTACAAGACCTATCTCCAAGCGGTGCCTTATTTCGACCGGCTCGATTACGTCTCGCCGATGTGCCAGGAGCACGCCTTCGCGCTGGCGGTCGAGAAGCTGATGGGCATTACGCCGCCGCCGCGCGCGCAATATATCCGCGTGCTCTATGCCGAGATCACGCGCATCCTGAACCATCTCCTCAGCCTCACCGCATTTGCGCTCGATGTCGGCGCCATCACGCCGCTGCTCTGGGGCTTCGAAGAACGCGAAAAGCTGATGGAATTCTACGAGCGGGTTTCGGGCGCGCGGCTGCACGCGGCCTATTTCCGCCCCGGCGGCGTGCACCAGGATTTGCCGGCGGGACTGGCCGATGACATCGCCGCCTGGGTCGAGCAATTTCCCAGGCGGATCGACGATCTGGAGCACCTGCTGACCGAAAACCGCATCTTCAAGCAGCGCACCGTCGATATCGGCCGCGTCACCGCGGCCGAGGCCATCGACTGGGCCTTCACCGGGCCGATGCTGCGGGGCTCGGGCGTGGCTTGGGATTTGCGCAAGGCGCAGCCCTATGACGTCTATGGCGAGATGGATTTCGACATTCCCATCGGCAAGAACGGCGATTGCTGGGACCGTTACCTGGTGCGGATGGAAGAGATGCGCCAATCGCTGCGCATCATGAAGCAGGCGCTCGACAAGATGCCGGCGGGAGCGGTGATGGTGGACGACCGCAAGGTGGCGCCGCCGCCGCGCCGCGAGATGAAAGCGTCGATGGAAGCCCTTATCCATCACTTCAAGCTTTATACCGAGGGCTATCACGTGCCGGCCGGAGAGACTTACACCGCCGTCGAGGCGCCCAAGGGCGAATTCGGCGTCTACGTCGTCGCCGACGGCAGCAACCGCCCCTATCGTTGCAAGATCCGCGCACCCGGCTTCGCCTTTCTCCAGGGCACCGATTTCATGTCGCGCGGCCACATGCTGGCCGACGTGGTGGCGATCATCGGCTCGATGGACATCGTCTTCGGCGAGATCGACCGATGAGCGGCGCGGCGCAGGACAAACCCGCGGAACAGCCGGCGAGCTTCGCTTTTACGCCCGCGAATTTGCGAAAGGCACGCGCGCATATCGCCAAATATCCGCCGGGGCGTCAGGCCAGCGCGGTGCTGCCGCTCCTGGATCTGGCGCAACGCCAGAGCGACAATTGGCTGCCGCGCGCCGCCATGGATTTGGTGGCCAGCATGCTCGGCATGGCACCGATCCGGGTTTACGAAGTGGCTTCGTTCTACGCCATGTTCAATTTGCGGCCGGTGGGCAAGCATTTCTTCCAGATCTGCACCACCACGCCGTGCTGGCTTAGGGGCTCCGACCAGGTGGTGGAGGCGTGCCGGAAAAAGCTCGGCATCGGCATCGGTGAAACCACGCCGGACAAGCAATTCACCATCGTCGAGGTCGAGTGCCTGGGGGCGTGCGTCAACGCGCCGATTATCCAGGTGAACGACGATTTCTACGAGGATCTCGACGGCAATTCGACCGCGGCGCTGATTGACGCGCTCAAATCGGGCAAGGCGCCGCCCGTCGGCTCGGTGAAAAAGCGCCAGGGCTCGGCGCCCGAAGGCGGTGCGACCACGCTCAAGGAACTGTCCTTCGCCGGAGGCAAGAAATAATGCTCGCCGACAAGGACCGCATCTTCACCAATCTCTACGGCCAGTTCGATTGGCGCCTGGCCGGCGCCAGGAAGCGCGGCGATTGGGACGGCACCAAGGAGCTGATCCGCAAGGGCCGTGACTGGATCGTGAACGAGGTCAAGGCCTCGGGCTTGCGCGGGCGCGGCGGGGCGGGTTTCCCCACCGGCCTCAAATGGTCCTTCATGCCCAAGGAAGGCGACCGGCCGAGCTATCTGGTGGTCAACGCCGACGAGAGCGAGCCCGGCACTTGCAAGGATCGCGACATCCTCCGCTTCGATCCGCACAAGCTGATCGAGGGCTCGCTCCTGGCCTCGGTCGCGATGGGTGCGCATGCCTGTTACATCTATATCCGCGGCGAGTTCTACAACGAGGCCGTCAATCTCCAGGCCGCAATCGACGAGGCTTATGCCGCCAAGCTGGTCGGCCCGAACGCCTGCGGCTCGGGCTTCGATTTCGAAATCTATCTTCATCGCGGCGCCGGCGCCTATATCTGCGGCGAGGAGACCGCGCTCTTGGAATCGCTCGAGGGCAAGAAGGGCCAGCCGCGCCTGAAGCCGCCTTTCCCCGCCGGCGTCGGCCTTTACGGCTGTCCGACCACGGTCAACAACGTCGAGAGCATCGCCGTGGTGCCGACCATCCTGCGCCGCGGCGGCGCCTGGTTCGCCGGCATCGGCCGGCCCAAGAACGAAGGCACAAAAGTCTATTGCATCTCCGGCCACGTGGAAAAGCCGTGCAACGTCGAAGAGGCGATGGGCATTCCGCTCCGGGAACTCGTCGACAAATATGCCGGCGGCGTGCGCGGCGGCTGGGACAATCTTCTGGGCGTGATCCCAGGCGGCTCCTCCGTGCCGGTGATCCCGAAATCGATCTGCGACACCGTGCTGATGGATTTCGACGCGCTGCGCGACGTCAAATCGGGGCTGGGCACCGCCGCGGTCATCGTGATGGACAAGAGCACCGACATCGTCAAGGCGATCGCGCGGCTGGCGAAATTCTACAAGCACGAGAGCTGCGGCCAATGCACGCCCTGCCGCGAAGGTGCGGGGTGGATGTGGCGGGTGATGGAGCGCATGGTCAAAGGCGAGGCCGAGACGCGCGAGATCGACATGCTGCTGGAAGTCTCCTACGAAATCGAGGGCCACACCATCTGTGCGCTGGGCGATGCCGCCGCGTGGCCGATCCAGGGGCTGATCCGCCATTTCCGGCCCGAGATGGAGCGGCGCATCCGCGAATACCGTAAAATGGCGGCGGAGTAGGGCGATGCCGAAACTCACCATCAACGGAAAAGCGGTCGAAGTGCCGGCGGGCATGACCGTGCTGCAGGCTTGCCAGCAGGCCGGCTTCGAGGTGCCGCATTTCTGCTATCACCAGCGCCTGGCCATCGCCGGCAATTGCCGCATGTGCCTGGTCGAGCAGGAAAAGGCGCCCAAGCCCATCGCCTCCTGCGCCATGCCGGCGGCCGACGGCATGGTGATCCACACCGACAGCGAGAAGGCCAAGAAGGCGCGTCACGGCGTGATGGAATTCCTGCTCATCAATCATCCGCTCGACTGCCCGATCTGCGATCAGGGCGGCGAATGCGATCTGCAGGACCAGGCCATGGCCTATGGCTTCGACCGCGGCCGCTATCTCGAACAGAAGCGCGCGGTGAAGGAAAAGGATTTCGGGCCGCTAGTCGCGACGTCCATGACCCGCTGCATCCATTGCACGCGCTGCATCCGCTTCGCGACCGAGATCGCCGGCGTCGAGGATCTCGGCGCCACGGGGCGCGGCGAGAGCATGGAGATCGGCACCTATATCGAGAAGACATTGACCTCGGAACTGTCGGCCAACATCATCGATCTTTGCCCGGTCGGCGCGCTGACGGCGAAACCCTACGCCTTCGTCGCCCGGCCCTGGGAACTGACCAAGACCGAAAGCGTCGACGTGCTCGACGCCGTCGGCTCCAACATCCGCGTCGACGCGCGCGGTCCTTCGGTGCTGCGTGTGCTGCCGCGCCTCAACGAGGACGTGAACGAGGAGTGGATTTCCGACAAGACCCGCTTCGCCGTCGACGGCCTGGTCAAGCGCCGCCTCGACCGGCCTCTGATTCGCAGGGCGGGCAAGCTCGAACCGGCGTCCTGGCCGGAGGCTTTCGCCGCGATATCCAAGCGGTTCAAGGGCATGGCGGGATCCCGCATCGCCGCGATCGCCGGCAATCTGGTCGATTGCGAGGCGATGCTGGCCCTCAAGGATCTGATGGCGGCGTTGGCCTCGCCCAATCTCGATTGCCGCCAGGACGGGGCCGCGCTCGATCCGTCCTGCCGCGCGGGCTATGTGTTCAACACCACGATTGCCGGAATCGAGCAGGCCGATCTCTGCCTCCTGATCGGCACCAATCCGCGCATCGAGGCGGCGATCATCAACGCGCGTTTGCGCAAGCGCTGGCTCCAGGGCGGATTCAAAATCGGCGTGATCGGGCCGAAGCGCGATCTGACCTATCCCGCCGCTCAACTCGGCTCCAGGCCCGAGACGCTCAAGGAACTGGCCGCCGGCAAGCACGAATGGAACGAGACGCTCAAAGCGGCGAAGAAGCCGATGCTGATCCTTGGCATGGGCGCGCTGGCGCGCAAGGACGGCGCCGCCATTCTCGGCCTCGCGCGCAAGCTGGCCGAGGGCGCGGGCATGATCCGCGAGGATTGGAACGGCTTCAACGTGCTGCACACCGCGGCCGCGCGCGTCGGCGGGCTCGATTTGGGCTTCGTGCCCGGGCCGAACGGCAAGGATGTGGCGGGGATTCTGGCGGGCGCGGCGAAGGGCGAGATACAGGCGGTCTATCTACTGGGCGCCGACGAGATCGACATGAAACG
>Ga0209006_10000496_pt1 | contig 37421 bp, 34 predicted proteins | sample JacPin_JW_Ref_O2_FD_188567 | JGI IMG/M metagenome (GOLD analysis project Ga0209006, IMG submission 188567) | Forest soil microbial communities from Algoma, Ontario, Canada - Jack Pine, Ontario site 1_JW_Ref_O2 (SPAdes) (version 2) | ecosystem: Environmental > Terrestrial > Soil > Boreal... | reverse complement strand
CGCCCGCTTCGAGCAACTCTTTCATGGTGATAGTAGCCACGTTTCTCCTTTTGTAATCTGCATCGGTAAGTCCTGCGTCCGGAGCCCTGAGCCGCGAGCATTTCGCTCAGGACTCGGGACTGTCGACTCGCGACCCGCCCGATTGCCATTCCCGCCCCGCGCCGCGAGGCACAGGAAGAATTGAACACCTTAGACCCTGCCGCCAGCTTTCAGCCGTCAGCTTTACCAAAAATCTTGTCATTCCGGCCCCGAGCGAAAGCAGGGGGCGGAGGAATCTCACAGTCGGCAGCGGGTTAGCGCTTGCTGAACTGGAAGCGTTTGCGAGCGCCCTTCTGTCCATACTTCTTGCGCTCTTTGCCGCGCGAGTCGCGGCTCACCATGCCCTCACTCTTCAGCTTCTTGCGCAGCTCGGCATTGAACTGCATGAGCGCACGCGCCAGGCCCAGCTTCACCGCATCGGCCTGCCCGCGCACTCCACCGCCGTGCGCCGTCACTACGACATTGAACGACGCTGCCGACTCAGTCGACGCCAGCGGAGACTTTGCCGCCGAACGCTGCGCGGGAGTCACAAAGTATTCTTCAAACGCGCGCCCGTTGACTTTAAAGTCGCCGCTTCCCGGACGCAGATAGACACGGGCAATCGCCGTCTTGCGGCGTCCCGTTCCGTAATATTGAACTAACTCTGCCATTTTTAGCTTCGAGCTATGAGCTGTGAGTACGAGCTAACCATCTGCCCTGAACTCCGCCCTTCACTCTTAACCTTTCAAAGTATTCTGACCTTGCTCAACGCTCAGAGCTCATCGCTCGAAGCTAATTACGAAACCGCTACCTTGCGCGGCTTGTACGCGCGCACCACCAGCTTGAACTCCTGCGGCTTCTGCGCCTGGTGCGGATGCTTGTCGCCGCGGTACACATTCAGCTTCGTCAGCATGTGCGCCGCCAGCTTGTTTTTTGGCAGCATGCGCCGGACCGCCAGCTCGATCACCGCTTCGGGCTTGCGTACCAGCCGCTTCTTGTACTCTTCGGTCCGCAGGCCGCCGGGATATCCCGTGTAATGGTGATATTTTTTATCTTCCGCCTTCATGCCGGTCGTGCGAACTTTCTCGGCATTGATCACGATCACATGATCGCCGGTATCGATAAACGGCGTGTATTGCGGATTCTCTTTGCCTATAAGGATGCGCGCCACCTGCGAGGCCAGGCGTCCGAGCGTCTGCCCGTTTGCATCCACGACGTACCACTTGCGCACAATTTCCCCCTCTGTGGGGAAATAGGTAGACATAAACTCTCCCGATTGATTAAGGCTGCGAAAGAAAACCGCTCTTTGATTCCCCAGCGAGGACGCCAGGACCATCAGGCGGGCAACCACACTACTACCAAAGTCTTTAAGATACCGAACCCTACGAACAATTGTCAACGCTCAGTTACTAAGGGGAGTGACCCCAAGCGCCATCCAGGGACTATCGCCGGATTAGATCTTGGGTGGCGCTGCCGCTTCAAGCGCTGCTGCGATAAAAGCACCCTTGTTTTCAAAAGGGGCGCTAGCCCCTGATGTCGCTACTCATACGCCAGCGCATCAATCGGATCTTTTTGCGCCGCCTTGTACGCCGGATAAAGCGCGCCCAGCGTCGCTCCCACAATCGCCACAATCGCGGCCCGAATCATCCACTCATTACTCTTGTCGATGTGCACCAGCGGCCAGCGATGCTCAATCCCAATGCGCGCCGCCAGACTTACCATCACTCCAACGACGATTCCCGCCAGGGCCAGCAGCACCGTCTCGCGCAACACCAAATTAACCACGTACAGCTTCGACGCGCCCATTGACTTCAATATTCCGATTTCGCGCGTGCGCTCCATCACGGCCGTATACATCGCCTGAAAGATTACGAGGAAGCCAATCACGATGCTCACACCGATCACAACCGCAATAAACGGACGAAACCCCGGCAGGTTGCTCGGCGTCATCATGCTCAGATAATCGGCCATCGAGCGCACGGTGTAATTTTCCATCCCCGGCTGCCTCTTCACCGCATCGACCACCGCGTCGGTATTTGCCGGATCATCGAGCTTCACATAAAAGACTGAAGCCTTCCCGTTCGCCCCAATCACATCCTGCAACGTGGACATTGGAACGAATTTCCGCGCTCCACGCCCGTTCTCAATAACTCCGCTAATGTGAAACGGGTGATTGAGAATCTCCATGGTGTCGCCGACCTTCACATGTTTTTGCCGTGCAATGAAGTCGTCGACCAGCACATCGTCGGGGCCCTTAAACGGGCCGCCTTTGATGTAATGGAACGGCCCGCCCAGCGCTTCGAAATTCGCGATATCGATCCCGTCAATCACTTCCAGCCCGCCGCTGCTATTGATGATCCAGATAATCGGGCTCACCACTTTCACATGCGGCATCTTTTGCAACACGTCGGCGACTTTGATGGATACCGGGGCTCCGCTGATTCCGGCCAAAAATGACGATCCCGGCGGCTGCACGATTACGTCGAAGCCAATCCCGGCGCTTCGATTCTTGGAATCGTTCATCAGCCCGTAGCACAGGCCGACGATCAGCAGGATCAGCGTGACTTCCAGCGCAATCGCCACAATGCTGATCACCGACCGGATCGGCCGGTGCACCAGATTGGAGACCACCATTTTGTTCATCATAATGAAGAAGCCGCGAGCTATGAGTCGTGAGCCCTGAGCGTAATGCGGAAGCCCCATTTCTGGCCAGTTTTGCCAGAAGTGGGAATTTCGATCTTCGATTTCCTTAGAACTCTACGGCCGATTCGCCACCGGCACGACCAGACTCGATTGCGGCCGGTCCAGATGCACCACTTCCGCTCCCGCCGGTTGTTCGAGCGTAAATTGATCGTCCTTCAACGGCGTGTTGATATCGACCTTCAACATATTCAGCGTGATATCGTACTCCTCTTCCGGACGTGAGATCTCAATGCGTGAAGGGAAGTTCACTCCATTGAAATCCTTGTAATCGCCGTAGCGGACGTCGGTCGAGATTTTTCCGTCCTCGTCATACATATATTGACGATGCGGCTTCAGATCGACGCGGCTGAAGATGATCTTGCGATCGAGCTTGCCGCCGTTGCCCACCTTGCGAATGATAATCAGCTCGTAATCTTCCTGCAGGACGCGATTCCCCTTGGAATCATGCAGAATTTCGTAGCTGTTCTCCGGCACGGCAATTTCGGTATCCGGATCAATGCGCGGAATCAGGAACGCATCGTAAATGTTCTGTGGGCGCATATTTTCCAGGGGCTGGTCGCTGTTGCGCGTCTTTGCCTGGCTATTGCCGACCACGAAACGATTCTTCGGCGGAATCCATAGTTTGAACTGATCCCCGCTGCTGACCATGTCAAAAGCCGTCGTCCGCACAATCGGCATCAGCCCGATCATGTGCAGCGCATCCGGCTTGCGGATCAGCACGTAGCCACGAATCTCTTTGTAATCGGTGACTTGACCTTTCTTGATCCCGCCCACCGAGGTGTCAATATCGACGGTCGCCTTGAGCGACTGCACGTTATCGAACTGCTGGTTAATGCTGTCAATCAGCTGCTGCTGTGAGGCTTCTTTCAGCGAAGCTTTGGAATACTGCTCTTCCACCGGACGTCTGTGGAATAAACAGCCAGTAGTCGGCAAGAGTGCCAGAAACAGGAAGGCGACCCGAGGAAACCTGTTACGTCTCATCAAAATATTAAGATGCTCCCAAATATTGGAGTCTATTGCGCCGGGAAGGTTGCAGGACTTCAGCGGGAGACACTTTCTCAAGTGCTCGGCCCTGGCTGTGACGCCCCTCACAGCGCACTCTCATTCCTTCAATCATACGTCAAATCAGTTACTTACGATAGTCGCGCAAGATCGTTGGCTAATGCTTGTGGCACTCCCTTCATCTAAACTGAGTTTCGCAGGGTCGATGGTCGATGTGATGTAAGGAACGCTTCGGTGCAAGGACGCTCTTTCGTGCGCAAACTCTTCTTCCTCATTCTGATTGCGATCTTCGGGGCCGCCGGATGGTTCGCCTGGGCCGTCTTCACGCCCGTCGAGCCCGCTCCGCAGACCATCGTTCTGCTGCACCCCGGTTTCTCCACGCGCCGCATCGCCGTCGAATTAAAAACTGCGGGTGTGATCAAAAGCGAAGAAGCGTTTCTACTCTGGCACTACATTCATCGGGGACGCTCCCTCAAAGCCGGCGAATATCTCTTCGACAAGCCCGCCAACATCCTCGACATTCAAACGCGCCTTCGCCGCGGCGACGTCTACTTCCACACCGTTGTCGTCCCCGAAGGCTTCACCATGTTCGATATCGCCCGCGCCGTCGAAGCCGCCGGCCTCGGTCCGGCCGTTGATTTTGTGAAAGAGGCCGAATCCGACACCGCGCTGATCTCCGACATCGCGCCCGGCGTCAAATCGCTGGAAGGCTATCTTTTCCCGGAGACGTATCAATTCACGCGCATGATGACCATGCAGCAAATGGCTGCGGCCATGGTCTGTCAGTTTCGCATCGTCGCGCAGCAAATTAATTTGATCGAGGGCCCTGCAACCGGAACATCCGCAGGCTCGGGACACACCGGAGGCTGCATCACTGTGGAATTGCACGAGACCAACTCCACCGCAAATTCAGAAGCGCCGACTTTGCTGGAGCGCACCGTCATCATGGCGTCGATCGTCGAGAAAGAAACCGCGGTGCCGGAAGAGCGTCCGCTGGTAGCGAGCGTCTACTACAATCGTCTCGATAAGAAGATCGCGCTCGACGCCGACCCCAGCATCATCTACGCCGAGCTTCTCGCGGGAACTTATCAAGGCGCGCTTCATCACGAGGACATGTCGTTCAACTCGCCCTACAACACCTACCGCAATGCTGGCCTTCCGCCAGGGCCAATCGCCAATCCCGGACGCAGCTCCCTCGAAGCCGCCATGCATCCCGCTCAAAGCGACTATTTCTATTTCGTCGCCGATGCCCAAGGCCATCACCGCTTCGCCCACTCCATCGAAGAGCACAATAAAAACGTAGCCGCCTACCGCAAAGCCATGCAGGCCAGATAACGCCAGGGGCCTCAATTCGAATCTGCGTTTGCTTCTTCCAAATCGTTGGCGTCATCCCGAACGCGCGCGCTTTCACGAGCGCGCGGAGGGATCTCCCGCTCAACCGGCCTGGCGCGAAAGCCAAACTGCCTAAACCGCACTGCCATGAAGCGCCGTCACGCCGTCACCTTCCGCACAGCCTTGAGCACATCCTCAACGGGCGACCGGTCGCCCTGTCCCGTACCTTTGTAGATGAAGCGCACGCGGCCCTCGCGGTCGACCAACAGCGTCGCCGGATGCGCAATATTCCAGGCATCAATTCCCACCCGGTGATACAGCCCGTACGCCTTGATCACCGACCGGTCTTCATCCAGCAAGAAAGGAAACGAGATGCGATGCTCCCGCAGATACTCTTCCGGCTTCCAGATTCCTTCACGCTTCTCCGCCGCGATGCAGACTAAGTTCGCTCCCGCCGTCCAGAGCGTCGTCTGAAATTTCTCCAGCTCGGGCATGCGTTTGCGGCAACTGCTGCACCACGTGCCCCGCAGAAACTCCAGCACTACCGGCCCCTTCGCCGTCCACTCGGCCAACGCGTGCATCCTGCCATCGACCGCCGCTCCCAGCTGGAACTCCGGTGCTCGCGAACCCAGCCCCAAAGTTTCTGTCGTGTTCTGCATGTGAGGAGTACGCCCGCGATTCGTGTGTAGATTGCCGATTTTTAAGGAAGATTTCTAGTATCTACGCGCGGAAGTCACCTGTCTTGGTTACCGCTGTCCGGTGAGTGCTGCCCCTCTAATCCCAGAGCCCGGTGCTCCATCCAGCCCTGCAGGATCAGTACAGCGGCCATCCGGTCCACCGCTTTGCCACGCTTCTCAATCGAGAGATCGGTCTCGCGCAGCAGGCGGTTGGCTTCCGCCGAAGTCAGCCGCTCATCCCAAAGATGAACCGGCAACTTAAACCGCTTGCGCAGATCTTCCGCAAATACCTGCATCTTGTCCGACTGAATGCCCTCGGCACCGCTCATTCGTAACGGCAACCCGACGACGATCTCCCTGACTTCATATTGGGAAATCACACGTCCCAAGGCCTCAAAATCATGCCGCTTGTTCCGTCGCTGCAGGGTCTCGAGACCCTGCGCCGTGATCCCCAGCGGATCGGAGACCGCAACCCCGATCCTCCGCGAACCCACGTCCAACCCCAAAATCCGCCCGGTTAGAGATTGCTCGTCCTGATTCACGGCCCGATTATATGCGTGATTTCATGACTCACCCGATTGGGAGTCGAGTCGTAACTTCTATCTATCATCCCGATGGCCCGGCTTTTCGGCAGAATTCCCAGCTTTGGTTGGGGAAGCGGACTCAGAATCTCCCATAAATGCGGCCTATAGTTGGATTTCCCATATCAGAACCCACCTTGCTATAAACCCACCCCGGGAGTACAATAATTCATAGGATCGACTACCGCTTCTCCCCGCAACCCGCCTTCCCAGGGTGCCTTTTATGAGTGGTTCCGACTTGAATTTCCACATCGGCGACAAGGTCGTCTATCCCAACCATGGCGTCGGGGTTATTGAACAGATTGGCAGCCGCTCCGTCGGTCCCACCGTCGAGCGCTTCTATCTATTGCACTTCAAGGCCAACAGCCTGAAGGTGATGGTTCCCTGCCAGAATGCCGGAAATGTCGGCATGCGGCGCGTCGTTCGCAACGGAGAAGTCCAGAAAGTCCTTGATTTTCTATCTGTTAACGAAAACGGGGCAAACGGCGACTGGAAAGACCGCTTCAAGGAAAATTCCGACCGCATGCGCACCGGCTCGTTGCTTGAGATCGCCGGCGTCCTCAAGAGCCTGATCGCCCTGCATCAGGCCAAGCCGCTTTCATTTCGGGAAAAGAAGATGCTGGAACGGGCTCGCTTTCTACTGGTCAGCGAGTTAGCCATGGCTCGTAACTGCGAAGAAGCCAAAGTCGAAGAGTTACTCACTCTGACCCTGGCCAAGTGCAAACTCCGCTTCCCGGAAGCCTCCGAGTTCGAAGCGTAAATCTAAAAGTTTCAAGGTTTCAATGTGCCAAGGCTTCAATGCCGGGATACCGATGTTCCCCTACGGATGATTTCTAGAAACCTTGCCTCTCACCGGTGCGGATCAAACTCCACCTTCTCCGTAACCGTCTGCTCCGCACCCGGAGCGTACTTCCACATCTTGATCGCCTTCATGGTTGACTGCCCTAGAATCGGGCTGCCGCCCATCAGCCTCGTACTCTTTACCGATCCGCTGGGCAGAACCACAACCTCGACCCGCACGATTCCGCCAATATAAAGTTTCTTCAGCGCCTCGGGATATTCGGGGTCGACCCGCGTCACCACCTTGCGCTCGCCATTCGGCTCGTAGCTCTGCGCCGCCGCGGCCACGCTGAGAAATCCAATCACGACAAATATGAGAATTGCGGCCGCGCTCAACAGCAGCACCAACCCGCTACGATCCTCCGACTGCCGGTAATAAGTTTCGCCATTCATGATGACTTGTCCTCGCAATCCTTACGGCAGTTCCAGGCTCAGCTGATACACCTCTTGCGTGCTTTTGTCGCGGACAAACATCCACGAACCATCCGCCGCGCGGCCGCTCCAGAGACCAAGCGCGCCCATATAGCGGTCGAGGCTCCCGACTTCCATAACCTTTTCCGCTTCCATTCGCCCGACCTTTACCTGTCGAATCGTCTCCGCGCCATCGACGAGATCGTCGAAATAAAGCGACTCGCTGTCTTTGGCCCACAGCGGATAATTCACCGCGCCCGCCGAAGTAGCCCACTTCGACCATTTCTGCTCTTTGAAGTCATAGAGCATCAGCGTGGTGTTATCAGGCGCCAATGCCGCCAGGTAACGTCCATTCGGCGACCAGCGTGGGCTGAACAATCCTTCCGAACCGGGGACCGTCGTTGTCTGATGCGTCTTGAAATCGAGAATGCGGATGCTCAGCCCGGAAGCGTCATGATTGTAATCTCCAAATATGAGCCGCTTGCCATCTGCGGACCAGTTGGCATCGATCTGGCTTCCACCCTCTGCCGAAACCGCCTGCGGAGTCCCGCCCTTGGCCGGAATCAGAAACAGCTTCCACGATTCTCCCGGCTTCATGCTGACGTAGGCGATCGTCTTTCCATCCGGCGACCAACGCGGCAAAGCCGCGAGGCCCGATCCGGAAGTTAGTTGCAGCTTCTCGCTTCCATCAGCACGCGCCCGAAAAAGCTTTCCGCCTGGAATCGAGATGTACGCGATCCATTTTCCATCCGCCGAAAATTCCAGATCGCTGGCCGAGAGCCCTGGAACGACCGGCACAAACTCGTTCCGCGCCTGATCGTATTTCACAACTTCTGCCCAGGGCTGCACTCCAATTGCCCAAAGATTTTTGCTGTCGCGCCCCGCGGAAACATTCCCGAACGACATGGGACCGCTCGTCAGCTCCACCGGCTCAGAATCGTTCGCGTTGGAGATCGCCCACAACTTCGTAACCACGGTAGTTGTGTTCGGAACACTCTGGCTCGCCTGAAAAATGTAATAGCGCCCATCCGCCGTCCAACTTCCGCAGCACGCCGTCGATTTCGACGGCCAATTTCCCAGCAGCGCGTGGGCATTCGATGCATCCCGGCTCACTTCCCACAACGCCGTCGTATTCTGCTCCGCATCTCTCACTGTAAAGCGAATCGCGCGTCCATCCGGCGAAAATCGCGGAGCGAACACCGATCCGCTCGCCCGGTAAAGTTCATGCACCTTTAAGCCCGCGGCGTTGGCCAGATAAAGAACCGGTCCTTTGCCAAACACCAGTTGCCCACCATCCGCCGACCAACTCGCATCCCGCCCGGTGAGGTCGCCGATCCGCTCTGGAGTTCCGCCCGCAATCGGCACTGACCAGAATGCATTCTCCCCAGACGCCTGCCTCGAAGAAACCAGCAGCTTCGTGTGATCGGCGGAAAGACCCAGAGCCCGCAGGTTCGTGAGCGATCCCTGCTCCTCGGAAGATTTCGGGACCGAATACTCCGGCAGCAGCGCCCGGCTCGATCCTTGCGGGTTCGAGTCTCGAAAATCGACCCGCGCAATTACCCGATTCGCCGCGTCCATTTCGGAAACATAAACCTGCGAATCGCCGGCCACGAGATCGGTCTTGCCAAACCCATCATGCGTGACCTGCGTGATCGCGCCCACCCGTGGAGACTCCGGCGCAGCTCCTCGCACCCGGCTTCCTGGATACAATCCAGCGACTGCGGCAAGCCCAGCCATCGTCAAAATAAGCAGAGACGGAACACCCCATGCAGCAAAACCTCGACCCGATGTGCGCATGAAACAATGTTAATGTTGTGTAAACCACGGTAGAACCGGAAACACTTCCGAGAGATTACGGCAGTAATCGCGAACCCTACCGCAGCGTCGCACCCGACTGGACGAAAGTCGACTGCCCACGAAGCCAAAACAGCCGACAGCAGGCCCTTTCCACCGCGCGACCAGCCTATAATCCTCGCCGTGGCCCGACGGGGTTATAATGTCAAAAGTCTCGCCGCTACCGGCCCAGGCATCCGGCCCGAAGGTAACACCGGCCATTAAGTAAACTCATGACTGAAGCAATCAAACGAAAACTGCAGGACGAAATTAACGCGCTCGAACACGAACTGATCCACGAGCTGCCCAAAGAGATCAAGAAGGCTGCCGCCCTCGGCGACCTCAGCGAAAACGCCGAATATCACATGGCCAAGCAGCGCCAGGAGTTTGTCAAGGCGCGCGTTCGCCAACTGGGCAAGCGCCTCGCCGACCTGTCGATGGTGAACATGGACAACATCCCCCATGACCGCGTCGGCCTCGGATCGACGGTAAAAATTTTCGACAATACGAAGAACGAAGAGATGGAATACAAGCTGGTCACCAGCGAAGAGTCCGACGTCGCTGCGGGGAAAATTTCGACCACTAGCCCGATCGGCCGCGCGCTGCTCAACAAAAAAGTCGGAGACGAAGTCATCGTGGTCTCGCCCAACGGCAAGCGCGAACTCGAAATCCTGAAGCTTTCTACGATTCACGATGAACTGGGGGCGGACACGCCAACCAAAGCGGGCGATTAATATTTGCTTTTGCTGTGAAAGTAGATTTAGGTGGCGTAGCGCCTCAAGCGCTGCGCGAACGCCGAAAAAAATGAGCGGGTCCCGTAGAGACGGTACAATCACCACGCGCTAAATGAAACCGAGAACGCCAGAACCCGTTGTCGGGGAGGTCATCTAAATGGCTTCCTCCCCGTCCATAAGCTGGACCTCCGCCTTCGGCCGCGCCTGCGGAGTTCTTCTCGACACCATCGTTCGCTGGCTCGCGCTCTCCCGCATCAATCCCAACGTCCTGACCTTCATGGGACTCGTCGTCAACACCTGGGCCGCCATTCTCTTCGGCTCAGCCAACGCTTCCAACCAGAAGCGCATGTTCATCTACGCCGGGCTGGTCATCATCTTCTCCGGATTTTTCGATCTGGTGGATGGACAAGTTGCCCGCGCGACCAACCGCGTCACCCGCTTTGGAGCGTTTTTCGATTCGGTGGTCGACCGCTACTCCGACGCTTCGCAATTTCTGGGATTGCTCGTCTTCTACGCTCGCGGCGGTAGATTCTTTTGGGTCGTGCTCGCCGCCTTCGTCATGGTCAGCGCCATCATGGTCAGCTACACCCGCGCCCGCGCCGAATCCATAATCGGCTCCTGCCGCGTCGGCTTCATGGAGCGCCCCGAACGCCTGGTCCTGGTCATCCTCGGAGCCTTATTCAACCGCATGGCCCCAGTCCTCTGGGTCATCGCCGTCCTCAGCACAATTACCGTAATCCACCGCATGCGCTACACCTGGACCAGAACCCAAGGCCCACCGGTCAGCCTGAGTCCCCACCAAGCCGCCTAAAATTCTGCGAGCAGGGACGGACGCATTCGTCCGTCCAGCGAGCAAGGCGAGCGCTCGGACACCCCACGAATGCTAGACTAACCAGTCCCGAAAGCTCGGAACTCGCGGCTCGCAACTCGGGCTATTCCTATGACCGATCCCGTTCTCATTGTTCACGGCGGCGCCTGGGCCATGCCCGATGACATGGTCGACGCCCACATCCGCGGCGTCTCTAACGCTCTCGCCGCTGGATGGCGCGTGCTCGACCGTGGAGGCCCTGCCCTCGACGCCATCGAAGAGGCCGTCGTCATCATGGAAGACGACGAGACCTTCGATGCCGGACGTGGGAGTTTTTTGAACCGTGATGGAAAAGTTCAGCTCGATGCCCTCATCATGGACGGCTCGACTCTGCGCGCCGGCGGCGTGGGATGCGTCGAGCATCTGCGCAATCCGGTTCGTGCCGCGCGCAAAATTCTGAGCGAGAGTCCCCACGTTTATTTTGTCGGCGAGGGCGCGGAAAAATTCGCTGCCGAACACGGCGTGGCGCTCTGCCAGAACGAAGACCTCATCATTCCGCGCGAGGTCGAGCATCTTCGCCGGTATCAGGCCGAACTTGCGCAACGCGGTTTAACGAAGAACGACACGCAAGACGGCAACGATCTTTTCGCGCCTGCCATTTCTCACGACACAGTCGGCGCGATCGCGCTCGACCGCAACGGCAACATCGCCGCCGCAACATCAACCGGAGGCACGCTAAACAAAGCTCCCGGCCGCCTCGGCGATTCGTCGCTCATCGGATGCGGCTGTTACGCCGACAACGAAAGCGCCGCCGCATCCACCACTGGATGGGGCGAGCCGATCATGAAGCTGGTACTCGCCAAGTGGACCGCCGATCGCGTCGCCGCCGGCAACCTTCCCGAGTGGGCGGCGCAGGAAGCGATGAACTATCTCAAGCAGCGGGTCAACGGGCACGGGGGCATCATCGTCCTCGACCGCGAAGGCCACATCGGCATCGCGCACAACACGCCGCGCATTGCGTACGCCTACAAGACGGTGAAGAAAGAAGAAGTCGGCGTGGAACGCCCAACTCCTTAACCGATATAAGACTTTCTTCTCCTTGACAGTAATCGCGCCAGCGTCCAGCATTAAATCGATTTAATGGCTATTGCATCCGCGCCTGTCGTTTGGAGACCCCATGTTCTCAGCCCGCCGTTCTCTCCTGCTCATTCTTGCTATTACATTGACTGTGATCCTGCCCGCGCAAGCCGCCAAAACAAAAGGATTCATTCGGGTGAATCAGATTGGCTACGAAGCGGGACTTTCGGCGCGGGCTTATCTGATGACGACTGAAGCGGTGAGCGCGGTGAATTTCAGCATCACAAATTCTTCCGGGACGACTGTCGCTTCAGGAGCAATCGGAGCCACGCTGGGAGCGTGGGGAAGTTACAGCGTCTATCCGATCGACTTTACGCTTTCAGCCGCGGACACATATACGATTTCCGTCAGCGGATCTGTCAAAGCGACGGCTACAACCTTCCGCGTCGATACACCGGTGAATCTCTACACCACGCCACTCGCCAACAATCTCTATTTCTACGAGAACGAGCGCGATGGATCGAACTTCATCGCAACTCCGCTGCGGACTGCGCCGGGGCATCTCAACGATGCAAATGCGACGGTCTACAGTTCTCCAAGCTTCGACAATAACGACTTGATCCTCGGCGCGCTCAGTCCGACAGGACAGACGACCAATGCGGAAGGTGGTTGGTGGGATGCGGGCGACTACCTGAAATTCGTGCAGACACACAGTTATGTTGTCGCGCTGATGCTGATCGGCGTTCGCGATTTCCCGAATCAGATGGGAAGTTTGTCAGCAACTTCGAACTACACTAACGAAGCGCAGTTTGGACTGAACTGGCTGCAGCAGATGTGGAACGATTCGACGCAGACTCTCTACTATCAAGTCGGTATCGGCACGGATTTCAAAAGCTCCGATTACCTGAGCGATCACGATATCTGGCGGCTGCCGCAGGTGGACGACACTTACGAAGGCACCGATCCTGTCTATCAGTACATTCGCAATCGGCCGGTTTTTGTGGCCGGTACGGCTGGATCGCCGGTCAGTCCGAATCTTGCCGGGCGCCTCGCCGCCGATTTCGCGGAATGCTTTCAGGTATTTCAGGCAACGAATCAAGCGCTCGCAAACCAGTGCATCTTCGCGGCAGAGCATGTATTTGATTTAGCGAACACTGCTCCCACGGGAAATTTGCTGACCACCGCGCCCTACGATTTTTATCCGGAGAACGAATGGCGCGACGACCTTGAGCTGGGCGCGACGGAACTTTACTTCGCGACTCAGCACGGCAACCTGCCGCCGGGATTGCCGCACACCGATCCAAAGTTTTATTTGACTGCTGCGGCGAACTGGGCGCATGCCTATATCACCGGCCCCAACGACGGTACGGACACGCTGAATCTCTATGACGTAAGCGGGCTCGCCCACTTCGAGCTGTATCGCGCCATCGCGCTGGCCGGAAATCCTGCGGGGCTGGCGGTGACCAAATCGCAATTGCTGAGTGATATAGCGAAGCAGATGACGAATTCGATCAAGAGCAACGCGGGCGATCCGTTCGGCTTCGGATTTCCCTGGGACTCTTACGACACGGTCTCGCACGGCGGAGGGCTCTCGGTGATGGCGGCCGAATACAATTACCTCACTAAAAACAGCACGGCCGAGGCGGATTCGCGGAGCTGGCTGGCAAATATTTCAGGAGCCAACGCGTGGGGAGTGACGTTTACGGTCGGTGACGGCGACACGTTCCCCGACTGCATGCAGCATCAGGTGGCGAATATCGTGGGATCGTTGAATGGAGAGCCGCCGGTTTTGAGTGGGGCTGTGGTCGAGGGCCCGAATAGCGCTCCGACGTCTGGTCTGCTCGACAACATGCAACAATGCCCCGTAGGCGGCGGCGACATTTATAAAAAGTTCAACGGCAACGGTGCCGTCTATAAAGACAACGTGCAATCGTATTCGACCGACGAGCCGGCGATCGATCTGACCGCATCCTCATTCCTGATGTATGCATGGAGAATTTCGGGAGGACCGCGCCGGAAGCCGTAAGCGGGAGCGTCTTCCGAGATCGTTTGTGCCACGATCGTTAAAGAAGCTTGATCTCTCCCATGTCGATGGCGACAAGCAGAGGCTCTTTCAGGAGCTGATAGTCGCCTTCATAGGCGTATACTCTGCGCTTTGTCGGCACGATGATGCCATCTACATCGCGGTATTCCGAAGCATAGTTGAGGCCGGTTGCACCTCCAAGAATGTCGACGGTATAGTCGTGCCGACGCAATAGGCCATCGGGTCCAAAGCAAGAAATTTGTTCCCTGGTATGGCTCTTCACTGTATCCGGGAAGGTCGCCTTCAGCCGACGCCAGGTTTCACCCTCGACTTGAATCGACGGGATCTCCTCCGTTGTGAAGCCTTCGTACGTGTAGAGAAACGGAATGTTGAGGTAGGTCCACAACGCTTCGCCGACGAAATAGATGACATGAATGTCGTTCCACGGTGTTTCTCTCTGTTGCCCGGCAAACGATTCTTCTGGATTGTCGCGCGCTTCGATCAACGTTCCGTCCGCGCTTTGGATCACAATGCGGCTTGGCTCGAAAATCGCCCTCTTGTTCTGCCCTGGAAAATCCACCGTGAGACGCTCGTCTCCCTTCTCCGCGGTTAAGACTACGTTCTTAAGAAAGTCACCGTTGCCTTTGACGTACCAGATCGCGCCCGTGATGGAGGCCGCAACCTCGATCGCCTTCATTTTGTTCCACCGGTCGAGGCCGCCATGCGCCTTGAGCGCTTGATTTAGTAGGTCATTCATCAATACTCCAGCCGTTTGTCGTGTGGTTCTCTTGGTCGGAAGCCAAAGCCCCCACTAGATCTTTCAGGCGGCGGCGCTGACACTGAGTGAAGCGGCGGCTTCGATTACAAAATCCGCGACCTCTTTTGGTTTCGCGAGCATGGCCACATGGCTGGTGGCAACGGTGAGAGTCTTCGCTCCCATTCTTTTGGCCGTACTGATTTCCTGTTCCGGGGAGATGGTGCGATCGTTCGAAGCGATGACGAACCAGCTCGGCTTGGAGTGCCAGGCCGCCTTCTTGATCGGCGTGGCAAGAATGGCGCTCTGAGTCGCACCCTGGGCCGCGAGTAAGAGACTCTGGTCGGCAGGGGAGAGATCTTGAGCAAAACTCTCGGCGATGCCCTTGGGCGTCAGCATCAGATAGCCGTTCTCGATCTGCCGAAACTCGCTGTAGGCGGGAGGAGTCGGAAACTTCGACGCCATTCCGCCGAGAGTTTCGCCTTCCTCAGGAGCAAAAGCGGCAACATAAACCATTCCCACAACTTTGGGATTATTTCCGGCTTCGGTAATAACGGCGCCGCCGTAGGAGTGGCCAACCAGAAGTACTGGACCATCCTGCATATTGATAAGGCGATTGGTGGAGGCCACGTCATCGGCGATGGAGCTTAAAGGATTTTGCACAGCGACGGCGTGCAGTCCGTTGGCCTGTAGTAGCGGAAGAACCTTCGACCAGCTGGAGCCGTCGGCCCAAGCGCCGTGCACTAGAACGATGTTCTTGATTCCCTGCATAGAATTCTCCTTAAAGTAAATCGAAGTGAGGGAGTGGATCGCCGTAAGACAGCGAGGGACTCAATGGAAAAGAGGGAAGCCGCGAGCACGCGACCTAAGGTTGTCGCTGTGCAGCGTTATCGGCTTGATTCGGAGAGAACGCCATCCTTAGAGGATTGGCTGATCTGAATACATCAGGGGATAGAAGTGTTGATTGATACCACCGAGGATCACTTAACACACTAACAGGTTCGAGGCTGGTGTGCCGCGAGGCTCACCCTGCCGGGAGCGGAAGTCAAAACCCTAAGCCGTCTTACAGCCAGCCTTTGGTTCGCGCGATTCGCGCCGCTTCAATGCGGTTGCTGGCGCCGAGTTTGCTGATGGCTTCGGAGAGGTAGTTGCGCACCGTTCCGTCGGAGAGGCCGAGTTCGCTGGCGATATCACCGCTGGCCCTGCCTTCGCCGGCGAGGCGAAGGACTTGCCGTTCGCGGTCGGTGAGCGGATCCATTTCGCCCCACGCTTCGGTTGCCAGTTCAGGATGGATCACGCGCAATCCCTGATGCACTCGCCGGACAGCATCGGCGAGTTCTTCCGCGCGCATATCTTTCAGCAAATACCCGGATGCGCCGGATTCGAGGGCGCGGCGAAGATATCCAGTGCGGGCGAACGTAGTAACGATGACGACGCGCGTGCCGGTGCGGCGGCGTTTGAGTTCGGCCGCGACATCGAGCCCGCTCATGTGCGGCATTTCAATGTCCGTGAGGAAAACGTCAGGCTTGTGCGTGAGCACGGCCTCCAGCGCTTCATTGCCGTTTTGCGCTCGAGCAACGACGGAAATATCGCCCTCCATTTCAAGCAAGGCAGCGAGCGCGCCAAGCACCATGCCCTGATCTTCGGCGAGGACTACGCGGATGGTTTTGCGTCCTTCTTTGACGGGTGGGGTCATAGCGACAGATCAGTTTTGGACAGCAACATCTTTCGTGGGAACCGTGATCGTGAGTTTTGTACCGGAGCGGGTGTCGCGCAACAAGGTGCCGCCGAGCATCTCCACGCGCTCCCGCATTCCGCGCAGGCCATTGCCTTCTTCGCCGTTGGAGCCGAGGCCATCGTCTTCAATTTCGAGAGAGCAGGTGCCATTGTGTTGCTCGAGGCGCAGGCGGCAGCTGCGCGCCTGGGCGTGGCGAACCACGTTGGTCACGCCTTCACGCACCACGAGAGAAAGAACGCTCTCCTGCACGGGAGGAAGTTTGACCGTGGACGCGGCGTCGCATTGCACGGTGAGACCTGCGGTTTCGAGCGTAGTCTTGGCCTGCGCTAGTTCGGCGGCAAGGCCTTTGGAACGGTATCCGCGGATGGCATCGCGAACCTCGGAGAGCGCCTGTCGCGAAATTTCGGAGACTTCACGGATTTCCTTGCCCGCACGTTCCGGATCGCGATCGATTAATTTCCCAGCAAGTTCCGATTTCAAAGTGATCACTGACAGCGTATGCCCAAGCACGTCGTGCAGATCGCGGGCAATGCGTTCGCGCTCGGCGACTTTTGCGAGCTGCTCGATTTCTTCGTTCGCCTTGCGCAGGCGATGGTTCATGCGATTACGCTCGGCAAAGAATGTGTTCCCGGCGCCGATGATGACCGGGAATAGAGTCGAGTAAAACAGGGTCCAGCCGTTGATGTGGAGCAGCAACCCTTCGATGGCGCCGACACTTCCAATCGTGATCAGGCCAATCACGGCGGCAAGTTGCGTCTCCACGCAAAATGGGATCATGGCCGCGGCGAAGATGAAGAACGTACAAGCGCCCTGATTGATAGGCTCGAAGAGAACTCCGAGCACCATCATGCCGGCGATGTGCAGGAGAGCGCGGGGACACTCCAAGGCGAAGAGTCCGAAATAGAAGAAAAGAAATATGACCGCGCCGAGGCCATCCAGGAGCCATAACTTTGCGCTCGCGTGACTCAGAATCGGATCGATGAAGAAGAAGCCGAGATAGATCACCCAGAGCAGCGGGCTCCAGCCGTGGTCTTTGTCCTTGAAAATCGTGCGCCATGGCCTCAGCTTCCAAGGGCTGCCAGTCGTGCTCGTCTTGTTACCAGCGAGAGCCATTAAGGGCATGGTTCTATTGTCACCCCGGCAGTCAATTCCGGCTATTGCGCATTGAACTGCCGGTCAACCCAGACTTGGTTAAACCAGATCCGGCGCTGAACCAGATCGCGACTGCAATTGGGACCAGCAAAATCAGCGACTTCATTCCAGCGAAGAGCGCGATCACACCCAGAAGAATGAGAACGAATGTGGAGCTCATCGATTTCTTTGCAGTTTTGCTCATAGAAAACTCCTGTGCGCTTTAGGGCTGAAGCCCTTTCGAAAAAAGAAACCTTCCTCGCAGAGCTATAAGCGCTGCGCCACCCGAATCAACTAGCCGTACATCTTTTCCTGGTCGCGCTGGAAGCCGATGCGCGCTACGCCGAGGCAGATGAGGGTGAAGGCGGCGAGGACTTCCCAGTGCGTCGCGTTCGATTGCTGCGAACTAGCCCCCACGACTCCGAGGCCGAGTTGAGACAAGTGATAGGACGGCAAGACCAGCGCGATCTGGCGCACAATTTTGGGAAGGAACATGAATGGCATCCAAAGTCCGCTCAGGGCCGACATGGGAAGATAAATTAGATTGATCATGGCAGGAGCGGAGTTGGGTCCGGCGAAATATCCGAGAGCCAAGCCCATAGCTGAGAACGGGAGCGATCCGATGACCAGAGTGGCCAGCAAGCGGGCGAATTCGGCGACCGGCATCCGCACCCCGCCGAAGGTGACCCCGAGCAGAAACAGTGCCAACACAATGACGGTGCTGAAAATCATGCTGGTGACGATTTTGGCCACGAAATAGGCGAAGGGCGGCATGGGGCTGGCGCGCTTCACCTGCAGCCATCCCAGGCCGCGGTCGGACGCCAGACCCGCCGCCGTGCCAAATAGCGATGCGCCCATCACGCCGAAGGTGCCGTAAGTCGCAAGGAGATACGTCGTTACGCGCGTGTTCCCAATGCTCTGATTCGAATTCAGCACCAGGCCGAAAAGAACGTAGAACATGAGCGGGAAGCTGAGCACCGACGCAGTGTAGACGCGAAGGCGCAGGTTTTTCAGGAACTCGTATTTCGCTTCTTTGAGATAAATCTCTAAGGTGTGGCGCGGCGAACTCTCGATTTGACCGGTGCTGATTGCGATGGATGCGGTGCTCATATTCTTCTCCTAATTTCCTATGGTCAGCTTCGTTAAAGAAAGCGGCGCCCGTTTCTAGTTCAGACCGCCGCAGTTGCGCCGGTGTCATGCGTCAGAGCGAGGAATGCTTCCTCAAGGCCGGCGCTGCTGATTTCGAGACCCGTGAGGCCTGCGTCGAGCGCGAGTAATTCGCGGACGATCGCTTCCGCTTCGGCGGCATGAATCTCCACCGCATTGCGATCTTCATGAACTTCGCGCACACCGGGAAGGCGACGAAGAGCATCCGCGCTCAGGCTGGTGATGCAGCGAATCTTCTTGCCGCTGGTTTGCGCCTTGATTTCTGAAGGCGTCCCTTCCGCGATAATTTTGCCTTGATTGATTACGGCGATGCGGTCGGCGAGAGCATCCGCTTCCTGCAGATAGTGCGTGGTGAGCAGGACGGTTTTGCCGCGCGACACCATGCGGCGGATTTCATCCCACAACATGCGGCGAGCTTCCACATCAAGGCCGACCGTGGGCTCGTCGAGAAAAATAAGATCCGGATCGCCGCAGCTCGCCAGCGCAAACAGGACCCGCTGCTTCTGACCGCCAGAGAGTTCGCCGAACTTGCGATCCCTTAATTTTTCGAGACCGGCAGCGGCGAGAACGTCTGCGATCGGAAGATGCCTGCGATAGTAGGTGGAGAAAAGATCGATGTGCTCCCGAACACGAAGCGTTTCGGGGACCCGTCCGACTTGCAGCATCGCACCGGTGCGCAAACGATTGTCAGGGTTCGTCGGATCGGCACCGAAAACCTGCACTTTGCCGGAGTTCGGGGTCATCAGTCCGAGCAGCAGCTTTACGGCGGTGGTTTTGCCGGCTCCGTTCGGGCCAAGAAGAGCAACCACCTCGCCTGCCCGAACATTGAAATCGACGCTAACCAATGCCTTGACCGCGTCATAGTTCTTGCTGACGCCTGCCAGGCTGGCGACGGTAGGGGTTGCTGTAACTCTTTGTAAAGTCTCGGGTTGCGTGGGCTGATCTGCAATCGCGGCTATCATTGCGTTCTCCAGTGCGCCGGGCTTTTTCTCAACTGCAATTGCATCTTCGACGATAGCTCGAGGCGGCACCAGTGCCATCCATCACGGTGGGGAAATGACAAATGTCATTCGGATGGGGAGAAAGTCATGAACCGAATAAGCAGGAATCGCACCCTCTTGGAAAGCCACCCAGAGTCAACGATTGGGGATAGTTTTATTAGCCCGTTACGAAAGCCGAACAAACTGAGTCGAACCGCAATCGAGTAAGCCGCAAGCGATCCACTAACTTTTTTAATACTGGCGACCCATCGCCCCCGTCCCGTTTGGCTCTACGCGTGTTCGGATTTTGTAACAAGATTCGCGTTACTTAAGTTTACGCAAAATTTTGGACACATAAGCGATTCCCACTTTGGTATCATTCCTTCACGTTTTTGGAGGGCCTTCCCCATGTTGCCCGCCGGTAAGAGTCTTCGCACTCTTCGCGAGAAACTCGGCCTCACCATGCGTGATGTCGAGAATTCCAGCGCTCGTATCGCTGAGAAATATCGCAATGAAGAGTTTTCTATTCCTCCCAGCCGATTATCAGACATCGAGACCAAGGGGATACTCCCCAGCATTTACCGCCTCTACACGTTGTCGGTAATTTACCGCCGCGATGTGCGCGACTTGATGTCGTGGTACGGCGTGGATCTAAACAATACGGCCGCAGACCTGGGCCTGGTTGCCCCGCCAAAATCGCATGTTTCCGAGGCGATCAACGGTTTAGCGGCGGTACAAGTTCCGCTGCGCATGGATCCCGCTTTCGACGATCGCCGAACCACGAATCTCGGCCGCATGGTTGAGCAATGGGGGTTGGTTCCCCTCGCCTACCTGGCGCAGTTCGCCAATGATTCATTCACCTATGGATACGTAGGAACACACGACTTTACGATGTATCCGATTCTGCCACCGGGCAGTTTCATTCAGGTGGATGAGGCGCGAAGCAAAGTGGTCGAGGGCACTTGGCGCTCGGAATACGAACGTCCGATCTATTTTGTGGAAACACGCGATGGCCACACTTGCTGCTGGTGCAGCATGAGGCGCGAAGAAATTATTTTGCAGCCCCATCCTTTGTCGCCGGTACCAGTGCGTATTTTGCGGCATCCGCAGGATGCGGAAGTATTAGGGCAAGTGGTGGGCGTGGCTATGAAGTTAACCGAGTGGCACGCTCTTGATGCTTCTCCAAGCTCGAAAGTGCCACCAGTACTGAATTGAGATGACTGGCTGCAGGCGAATCGACTTTGCCGCCAGGCAGTAAATCGTCGAAGCGTTCTCTCATGTCATCGATGAAAGCCCGCGTCTTCAGGCCCTTTTGATGGCTTGATTCTTCCAAGTCATCCATCAGCGAAACCAGAGGTGCGCGCAGGACTCCGGCAACAACCTCGGTGTGAGCCGCTTTCAGCGCGCGTCCCGCTGCTTCCGGGCCGTGTACCGTTTCCATTCCCCAATGCTCGTATTTTCCCTGCTCGCGACGTAGAGAGGCCAAATAAACCAATTTGCCGAGCAGTCCGGAGACCGCGGCCAGCGTGGTTTCTTTGAAGTCCTGAAGGGCTGATTTCAGTGTCATTTTGTTACGAATTCCGAACGCAAGACGGCGCGCACACGCGTTGTACGGCGCGCTGCGGTCGTGAAAGTATCACGGTCCAATTCGTTGTAACAAGGAGAATTCACCGTGAAACGTATGCTACTCGTCCTCGGAGCAGCTGTACTCTTCCTCAACACACTCATGATTCCAACCGCACCTAAAACCGATGGCGGCGGACTCGGCGGTACAAACTGCGGCGCGACCCTCTGCAAGCCGTAGTCTGAAATTTGGATATATTTTGCCTCACGCGCGGCCCTATTAGACGGAGCGCCCGGCAATCTTACGAAAACCGAACAAAGATCATGCTACGGTTGCGGCCTGCAGCACGGCGGGGTATAGTCCCACGATATCGCCATGCTGCAGGCGCACTCATTACTGTGGCATTACCTTTGGATCGCTCCTAATCTTCTGCTTCTTCTCCTGGCGGCAACTCTCTGGAGACGCAGAATTCGCGAGCGTTTGCCTGTTTTTTGGGCATTCGCCGTCCTCAGCAGCCTCGGGCAGCTCGCGGTTTACGCGGCAGACGTTATTCCCACAATCACCCCGGCTACATTTTGGAAGGTTGCATGGGCAAGTCTGGTGGTTGACGGTGCACTGAAATTCCTGCTGATCGGTGAGATCTTCGAACAAGTATTTGGCCGATACGGTTCCATAGCTCGTTTAGGCAAATCGATTATCCGAGCACTCGGTGCGATTCTGATTCTTACCGCGACCCTCGCGGCTGCTCTGGCCCCGCAGGACGGCCGCTTCGGCATCGTTTCCGGCGCTTATATGCTGGATCAGACCATTTATTTGGTTGAATGCGGTTTCTTATTATTCATCTTCTTGTTTGCTTCTTACTTTCATCTTTCGTGGGCCAGACCTTGGTTCGGAATAACGTTGGGCCTGAGTATTTCCGCGTGCGTACACCTGGCCGCGTGGGCCATACTGGCGAACGGCGGATTACCCGACTCAAAACGGGTTCTATTCGTTTTCCTGAACATGGCGACGTATCATGCCTGCGTTCTGATCTGGTTCTTCTATCTGCTTATTCCACACTCAGTTTCTGAAAATGTGGTTCCATCAGCTCGTCTGCCGGAAGGGCCGAATCCGTTGGCGGAAGCGGCGCGCGAGGGAGACCTTGAGGTCTGGAACCGTGAACTGGAGCGCCTGATACACCCATGAATCTATCGATGACTCTGGCCATCGCACTCGTCGTTATCGCCGCTATTTGTCTGATTGCCATTCTTCGTCTTGCGGTATCGCGCAACCTGCAGATATCGAAGCAGACAAGCCTCGCGGGACAGATCAGTCCCATTGATATCGAGGCGTTCCGCAATCTCGCGAATCCCTCCGAAGATGAATTCCTGCGGCAGCGTTTGCCCGGCGGTGAATTTCGCCGCGTACGCCGCGTACGGCTGCGCGCGATGTGCTCCTATATCCAGGTCGCTGGAAGAAACGCAGCCGTATTAATCGAAATCGGACAAGCTGCGCTCGCGTCCAACAACGCGTCTACTGTCGAAGCAGCATCGCAATTGGTCGATCAAGCGTTGCTTCTGCGGCGTAATGCCATCTTTGCGCTTTTGAGAATTCAGTTGGCCCTGGTTTGGCCCACAGCGGGTTTGGCTGCGGTTCCGGTCCTCCGAGGCTACGAAAATTTGAACGGCAGCGCCATGTTGCTCAGCCGTTTGCAGAATCCCGCCGCGCCAGTTCGCATTGCCGCAAGATTTTGATTTGGCGCCGGCGCCCGGCGAGGTTTACTGAGAGACGACCTCCTTCCGATTCCGCACTTGTTTTCAGCCAACTGTCTGTTGTAATAACCAGCGGGGACTACCGGGCCACACCCATATTGTGCCGATTTTTTTGTGCGCACTCGGCGATTGCCGTGACATTCACACCCACCGCTCACTCGCCAGCGCGAGTTCAAGGGAGAGTCTTATGATCCGCATTTTCGCAAAGGTCTGCGCGTTTTTTTGCCTGCTCACTTTCGCTGCGATTTCCTATGGTCAAGGCGGCGCATCCACCGGCGATTTGCACGTTACCGTGAAGGATCCCAAGGGAAATCTTGTTGGCAACGCGACCGTCACCGTACGCGATGTGGCCAAAGGCCTCGAGCGCACCGCCAATGGCGATGGACAGGGCGGCTACAACGCGCCCCTGCTGCCACCCGGAACTTACGCCGTGCGAGTCGAAGCACCTGGGTTCAGCAAAATCGAGGACACAGGAGTTGTCATCACCGTTGGCGGAACGTTGGAGTTGCCCATCAACGTTTCCGTCTCGGGAAATACAGAAACCATTGAAGTCAGCGCGCAGGGCGAACTCGTCGAGACCTCGCGCAGTTCCACCACCGACACCATCGGCCAGCGGCGCATCGACAATCTTCCCATCAACGGACGGAACTACATCAATTTCACGCTGACCGATTCTCAAGTCGTGCGCGACAACGCGCCGAATACCGGCGCCGCGCCGACGTCAGGATTGAACATGAGCGGCCAGCGCGCGCGCTCGAATCTGGTCAATGTCGATGGCGCGGATGCGACCGACAACTCCGTCAATGGTGTGCGGTCGACGGTCTCGCAGGAGGCAGTGCAGGAATTTCAGATCATCACCAACAACTATGCGCCGGAATACGGACGCGCCGCCGGCGGCGTGGTCAACATCATCACGCGTTCTGGATCAAACATGTTTCACGGCGACGTGTTCGGATATTTGCGCGATCGCGATTTTCAAGCCGTGAATCCCTTCAGCACGGTTTCGAATCCGGCATACACTCGCGTGCAAGCGGGTGCTGCCTTCGGCGGACCCATCAAGAAAGATAAGACGTATTACTACTTCGCCTATGAGATCACCCGCAGGCACGAAACCGGGTTCTCCAGCATCGGCCAGGGAAATTTCGGCCTGCAGCCCTTCGATACCACGCAAGTCGGGCTTCCTTTCGGCACGGTGCAGTTGACGCCCGATCAAATTGGACTGATCACCAATCCGGCGGTTCTTGGCGCCGAGGCTGCGGATCCCACGGGACCAGTCGCGACCGCAGTTGGTGACTATGTGGTCGAAGCTGGATCTTCCTCCGGAATGGCAGTCGGTGGCGCGTGGCCTACAGGAATGGTGCAGGCGCTCACGCTCGGCGGCCTTTCGAACTTCTCGGGATTTTCCAGCAGCTGCCTGCCTCCGGGTCCATGCTTTGTACCGGGGTCTTACTCATCTCTGACCTCGCAGGAAGGAAATTTCCCCGTGTTTGAGGGAACGAGCCTCTACTCGCTGCGCCTCGATCACAACCTAAGCACGAATCACCGCCTGACGTTTCGCCTGAACGCAAGCCCCAGCACGATCAATGGCATTGAAGTCAGCGGACAAGATCAGCCCTTCGGGCAGAACGCTTATTCACGTACCTCGCAGCAGACATACCGCGACGTCGCGGGAATGTTTCAGGACACATGGACTCTCGGCAACAACAAAGTGAACGAATTCCGCTTTCAGTATGCGCGGCGCGGACTTTCCTACTTCTACAACACGAAGATTCCAGGAGGATCCGACCCCGCCGTGAACATTCCCGGCTATGCGTACTTTGGCCGCGAGCCGTATTCGTACATTCAACGTGTCGAACAGCGCTATCAGTTCACCGACAATTTTTCCTGGACGATTGGCCGCCACAATACGAAATTCGGAGTGGACGTCAACTATCTTCCGCTGACCGCAACTTTCACGGTCAACTACGGAGGCGTCTATGACTTTGGAAGCCTCACCGCTGGCCAGGTTTTAGGCGGCACGGACTATGCCGCGCTGACCGGAGCATTGGGTGCCGGCGAAACGATTCCGTCATTTAACGCGGTGCAGGCGTACGGCTTCGGAATCCCCGGAGATTTCATTCAGGGCATCGGCAGTCCCAGCGATTCCTTCCACAACATTCCGATTGGCGCATTTTGGCAGGATTCGTGGCGCATCAGTCCGAATGTCACGCTCAACTACGGCCTTCGCTACGACGTGGAAATTCCGCCCTCGTTCACGCCACCGCAGGGATTGGCGCTGCCCGCCTACAACCTGCTCGGACTCGAAAAAGGAATTAAGACGGACAAAAACAACATCCAGCCGCGCATTGGCCTCGCGTGGGATCCGAAGGGCGATGGCAAGACCGTGGTTCGAGCGTCTTATGGAATGTTCTACGACCATCCGCTTCTCGGCTTGTATTTTCTCGGCGACGCTTCCGACGGGTCCAGCAGCGGGCAGTTGGCGTTCGCGGGTGGAACGCCATGCAACCCTGCGTCCACGCCTTATAGCCCGGGCAACATGAACGCATCGAGCATTTTTCAAGGCAGCTTATCAAACGCGAACTGCATGCCAGTCAGCCAGTTGAATTATCTGCCGAACCAGCAACAGTTCGAGTCGTATTTCCCGGCGGGGCAGTCGAGCCAGTCGTTGTTCCTGCAGCAGCAATACTTGACGAATCCTCCCGCGCAGTTTGGCGGTGCTGCTTTCCCTCTGGCTTTCCAACCATTCGGATATCCCCAGGCGAAGGGTTTTGTTTACGCCTACGCACAGCAGGCAAACATCAGCGTGGAACGTGATCTCGGAAGCGGCTTCTCCCTCAACCTCGCCTACAACTTCAATGGAGGACGCCACTTAAATCGTCCGATCAACGCCAATGCAGTTCGCGGCGATCTGTTGACGGCAAATTGGCAAAACGCTTACAGCGATCCCACTTCTGGCGCGGCTGGCGGACCATTTGAAATAGGAACCGGAGCGTCGCCGTGTGGCATCAATCCCAACAATGGGTTGCCGTGGGTTTCTGCGGCGCTGACAAATTTCTTCCGTCCGGGTGGAGTCAATCCTTCGATCGCGAACTTCCTGACCGCCGCTGGCGCGGGCAGTTGCGTGACTGCCGTGCTTCCGGCTCTCATGCAATACCTCTCATCCGTTGGCTACAACATGGGCGGCTTTAACAATGCATGTAACTCGACGGCCGTCGCGCTTCCTTCTACCTACGCCGGTTGCGTGCCCTTCGGCGACATGGACGCCAATTATTCCAACGGCAGTTCGATCTATCACGGCTTCAGCGCGAACCTGCGCAAGCGCTTTAACAATCACTACGAATTTCTCGCTTCGTATACGTGGTCGCACGCCATCGACGACTCGACCGATTTGCAATCGACCCTGACTCCGCAAGACAGCTACTATCCCGGCCTCGATCGTTCGACTTCTCTGTTCGATCAGCGGCATCGCTTCGTTTTCAGCGGCGTGCTGCAAACCGGCAAAATAACTGGAGGATTTTCTGGCAAAGTTTGGAGTGACTGGACGTTCGCGCCTATCGTCGAAGTCGCCTCGGGACGGCCGTTCAACATCCTTACGGGAGGCGATGATAATTTCCAGTTGTCGTCGTTGACCGGACGGCCCAATGTTGTTGCGGCGGGAACTCCGCAGAATGCGTGCGGCTATCCTACGGTCGCTTCCAAATTTTCGCCCAGCGGATTCTTGCAGGAACCGTGTTTCCTGTCTTTCACTCCGACGGCCACAATTCCCTTCGTCACTCTTCTGGGACTCGATGGCAATCTTGGACGCGACGCCGGCGTGCAGCCTTGGACGGTCTTCGATGATCTGCGCGTGGCCAAGCGAATCCCCTTCGGAGAACGCTTTAGCCTGGATTTGATCTGCGACATGTTTAATCTCGCGAACAAGAACAACACCTCCGCAGTCAGCCCCCTGCTAGCGAATGCCGGGCAGCCAACCGCCGCTTACGATCCGCGGCAGTTTCAGTTTGCGATGAAGATCAATTGGTAACGTTTGGATTTCAGTTGTTGATCTGACGGGGAAGGCACGAGTTCCACTCGTGCCGTTACGCGGTTGAAAATGAAGCTGCGCTTTGGTGCGGCCTTTGACGCGGGATTCCACCTCGATTCCTACTCTGCGATGGCGGCCTCGGCTAGTTCGGCGAGGCTGGTGACGATCAAATCTGGTTTGGCGTCGGCGAATTTTACTGCTCCGACGCCGGGGCGCGCGGAGGGACGATCAACCCAAACTGTTGCCAGGCCTAGCGACTGCGCCGGAACTACGTCATGGTAGACGCTTTGGGCCACGTGCAGGATGCGGTGAGCTGGTGCGTTGATGCGGCTGAGCGCTAGTTCGAACATCTTCAAGGAAGGTTTATAGGCGTGAGCTTGCTCCGCGGTGATGACTTCGTCGAAATCGACTTCAAGTTGCGGGCGCGTTGTGGCGAAGAGGTCATCGTCGACATTGGAGACAACGGCGAGGCGGAAGCGTGATTTGAGCTGGCGCAGGGCGTCAACGGTGTCGGGCCAGGGCTTCCACGTAGCGAGAGATTCGGGGAGCGAGCGGGCTTGTTTGGGCGTGGGTGCGAATCCGAGTTCGGCGCCGAAACGGCGGACTACGGATTGGAGGACTTCGCGGTAGGGATGGAATTCTCCCTGCTCGGAGAGTTGCTCGAAGTCGCCGTAGAGTTTGAGTAAGGTTGCGTCGTCGATGGATTGGTTGTGCGCGGCGAGAATGCGATGAAGCGCGGCAAGTATTCCGGTTTCCCAATCGATGAGTGTGCCGTAGCAGTCGAAGGTGAGAATTTCGAAGCGGGAGAAGTCGAGCATGGTGGTTTTATTTTACGATGCTCTTATTTGATCCAGAGTGATGGGCGGGCCGTGCCGTAGACGACGCCGGCGTCCTACGGTGCCGCGCTCCAACCGTCAAAATCCCCCGCTAACGTCGCGAAGTACGCGACATCAGGATGGGGTACCCGCTTCGGCAATTGCCGATTCTTCCTGCTGGGTATCTTTGGTTTCAGTTGAGGTTTCCGCTGGCGCAGGCTTTTTGGGTGAGAGGAATTTTTCCGTGTTGAGCAGCGGGCGGCCGAGCGAGGCGTTGTAGCTGGTCCAGGGGCCGTCGAGGGAGGATTCGCGCTCGAATTGCGCGCGCATGGCTTCCATTTTTGAATCGAGGTCGTCGAGGTAGTGAAGCATGAGGGCCTCGGGGAACATGGGAAGCTTGGGCGATCCGAAATCATACTGGCCGTGATGGCTGATGATGAGGTGCTCGACCATGATCTTGAGTTCGTCGGGAAAATCGGGCTGGAGGGCGAGTTTAGCCTGCAGCATTTCCAGTTCGATGATCATGTGGCCGAGAAGCTGGCCTTTGGTCGTATAGGAAAACGACCGGTTGTAGGTGAGTTCATGAATCTTGCCGATGTCGTGGAAAAAGGCGCCGGTGAGGAGAAGGTCGCGATTGATCTGCGGATAATTTTGGCACATGAGATCGCAGGAGCGGAACAACGAAACGACGTGATCAAGCAGGCCGCCGATGTAGGCGTGGTGAAGGGTCTTGGCCGCGGGGGCGTTGCGGTACGCGGCAGCGATTTCCGGATCGGCCATGAAGCCCTGGACCAGCGTTTTGAGATGCGGGTTTTGAAGGGTGGAAATGAATCCGGCTAGCGTCTGCCAGAGCTCGTCGATATTTTTCGTGGTCTTGGGGAGATAGTCGTCGTATTCGATCTCGGAGTCGCCGAGCTTGCGCAGCTTGTGAATGGTGAGCTGGAAGCGCTGCTTGTACTTGTTGATCAAGCCTTTGATTTTGAGAAAGTCATCCTGCTCGAAGGCTTCGAGGACTTCTTCGACGTTGTCCCACATCTTGGCTTCGACCTGTCCGCTGCGATCGCCGAGAGTGAGCGCGAGATAGGGTTCGCCAGTTTTCTTGGGTTTGATTTGCTTGGAGACCACGACGAAGGTGGAAGTGACGATCTTGTTTTCGTGGCGCGCGCAATCGGAGATGTAGAAATCCTTCATGGCTGTGGGTCTGAGTATAAAGCACGAGCTCGGTGATTATCAGGAGCACCGAGGTCCCTCCAGCGCGCCGTCGCTGCGCTCCGCCTTCAGTCGGGATGACACTCTTTAGTTAAGCCCAATAGAGAACGCCCTTTTATAAAACTTTCTTTTTCTTCTTGGCGAGTTTCTTGGCGTCGGATTCTTTGGCGGAAGAGGTTTCAATCGGCGCAGTCTGGTTGGGGCTGGCTCCAGTGTCGACGTAGCCCTCGGCGTATTTGATGTAGGCGTCTTCGCGCAGTTTGGTGAGATAGGCGCGAAGGGCGGGCTGGAGCTTTTCGTAGTAAAGGGCGTCCTGAATTTTGGGCAGGACATCTTTCATCGGAGGGATGCCGGCCATCTGATGCTCATCGACGCGAAGAATGGCGTAACCCTGTTTCACGCGAATGACGTCGGTGATTTCTCCCGACTTCATGGCGAAGGTGCGGTCTTCGAGTTCTTTCGCCAGCTGGCCGCGTTTGAACATGCCGAGCGCGCCGCCATCGGCGGCGGAAGGTCCATCAGAAGATTTCTTGGCGAGCTCTTCGAATTTACCGCCATCACGAAGCTGCTTGAGGATTTCGTTCGCTTTGGCTTCGGCAGCTGAGAGGGCGGCGGGATCGTCCGCGGGCGGAGCGGATGGTGCGGCGGCGGCGTTGGGATCGGCTGGCGCGGCGGGAGCTGGAGTTGCTGTTTTCGGGGTAATCAGAATTTCGCTGAGGCGGATGTATTCCGGCTGCTCCATCTCGGCTTTGTGCGTGTCGTAAAACTTCTGCTCTTCATCTTTATTGAGTGCGAGCTTTTGGCCTACTTCCTCCCCGATCACCCTCTGGGTGATGATCTGGTTGCGCATGTTCTGCTTGAAGTCTTCCCAAGAGATGCCCTGCTTGGTGGCTTCTTTCTCGAGGTCCTCGATGGAGTCGAGCTTCATCTCCTTGCGCATTTGGTCTTCACGCTTGATCAGGTCGGTGTCGCCGTTGATGCCGAGATCTTTGCCTTTTTCCAGCAGAAGCTGCTGGTCGATGAGATCGCGGAGAACGTCTTTTTCGCGCTCGGCGTAGAGCTTGTCGGCGTTGGCGGCGTCCTGCTGCTTCACCTCATCCTTGAGCTGGTCTTTGCTGCGGACGTATTCCGAGTGGGTGATGATCGAGTTGTTAACGCGGGCGATGATCTCTTCGACCACCTGGGCGGAAGCGAGAGCGGGAACAAATATGGTGGCGGTAACGATAAGAGCTAGACTGCGTTTATTCATAGAGTCAGAAGGGCACGACGCCCTGTGGATATTTTACTCCTTTGGAGGGTAAGTGTTCGGGAGATGCTTCAGAGGCGGAACTCTCATGGTTCAGTTGCAAGGGAGATCGCAGTTGATCAGGCTAGGCGTTGCGGACGAACGCCAGGGCGGTGAGGTCGTTGAGCAGGGGCGACCGGCAGCTGAATTCGTTGGCGGTTGTCAGGATGGAGGTGCAGACCTCATGGGCAGTCGCTTGAGGCGCGTCTTTCTGTTTTTCTTTTTGCTCCAGTAATTGTTTGACTCTGGCAAGGCCAAAATCTTCGGCGGAGGTTTCGTCTTTGTTGCTTTTTGCGTTGGCACACTCGATCACTCCTCTTGAAACCAGCACAAGAGCGGATTCTTTGTTGGTGCCGATGGTCGGGGCTTCGCAGGTGGCGTGGGAAAAAAGGCCGAGGGGAAGTCCGGTCGAAGGAAGTTCAGAGACTCCGGTGCTGTCGCGAACAATGCCGGGAGTGTGGCCTGCATTGGTGTAGCACAATGTGCCGAACGTCTCGTGATAGCAGGCGATGAACGCGGGGCAGGAGTGAACTCCGGCGGAGACTTCGATGAGCCGGCGATTGAGGTGAAGGCAGAGCTGCGTCATGGCGTCGGATTCGTTGATGTCGGAGCCGGAGAAGAGTTCGGCGCCGAGGTTGCGGAAGACGTCTTGCGCGGCGGAAAGGATGTCGCGGTTGGTCTCGCGGCGTCCGGCGACGTCGAGCAGGCCAAAGAGAATGCGATCTGGGCCGACCCGGATGGCATCGTAGAAATCTCCGGCTACTCGCTCCCCAAAGGTGGCGGCGGCGAGATCGGCGCCGGCGATTGGAGGGAATGTGCTGGGGACGGGCTCGACCGCAGGAATTGAATCCGGTTTGTTGGTGCTAAAAAGGGACATATGGGCGGCCCAAGCTGAAAGTAGCATAGCAGCCGGGGGGATGGAAACGGCATTTGGCTGTACGGGCGCCTACATGGTTCTTCCAGGCGGGCTGACTTCCGACAATTTAGTGCTGCCCGGCAGCAGCCGTCGAGCTTCGCTCGACCGAACCCATTCGGCTCCCCTCGTGTCCTCGGGTCGCTCAGGGCAGGCTTATGGGGGCGGCTGTCCCTACATGGCATTTGCCGAATCTTAGGTGCCGTACTTGTCGGATAGATATTTGGCCAGATCGGATTCGAATTGGCCATAGTCGGAGTGGATGGTGGCGCGGAGGGCAGCTTCCGTCGAATTGCCCTGGCTGAGGCGCTGAAGAATGGTCTGGATGTCGCTCATGCCGTAGGAATCGTTGATATACGACACGGCGGCGAGCGATTCAGCATAGGCGAGGTTGGCCTGTGCGCCGGAAAAATTCATGAAGCTGGCTTCCAAGGCGTTGAGAGGGATATTCTGCTGGGCCTTGAACAGTATGGCGAGTTGATGGCCTGCTCCGCCCAGATTTTTGGGTTCAAGCAATTGTGCGATGCCTTCATTCAACCAGTGCGGGCAGCGGCCGGCAGAAAGCTGATTGATGAAGGAGTGGGCGAGTTCGTGTTTCAGAACATGCGCGAGTTCTGAAGTCATGGAACTGACGCCGTTGATGGGGATGCGAAGCTTGCCATCGTTGATCGCGCCAGACCAGGTGGGAGCCTGAGTTACATCGAAGAATGCTTGCTCGGTGTAGAGAGTGACCTGGATACTGTCGCGTGGGGGCGTGCCGAGGTCGCGGGAGAGATCGTCATAGTCGGACTCGAGCGCCTGCATGATCTGCGAGCGCAAAGCGTCGGAAGTCTGCTTGCCTTCGTAGTGCAGAACGAAGTGGCTGCTTTCATGTTCCGCAAAGTCCGCCTCGGCGTTTTGCTCGCGTTCGGCTTTGGCGAGCAGTTGCTGAACGGCCGAGTCGGGCCGGAGTTCCAGCGAACGCTTCCACGAAATAACGGCGTCTTTAGTGTGATCAGATGCGAATTCGGCATAGCCCTGCATGGTGTAGGCGTCTGGAGAGTTGGGCGCCGAACGTACAGAGCGTTGCGCGTAAGGCAACGCAGCGGCGGCGTTTCCGGTTCGGACAAGCAGAGCAGCGTAATAAACAAGGATGGTCGAGTTGTCAGGCTGGAAGCGGAGCGCATTTTCGAAGTAGGTGCGAGACTGCGCGACGTTGCCATGCTCGAACTCGAACTTTCCGGCGATGAAGTTGGCGGTGGCGCTCAGCTCGGCGTTGCCTTTGGCTTCCAAGGCGGCGAGAACATCGGGATCGACTTTGTCTTCTTTCACGATCTGGCCGAAGACGGCGCTTTCGTTGGCTAAGCTGTCGGCAGGCGTGAAGGTAGGGAGAGCAGCTAGTTTGGCCGCGCCGGAGGAAGATTGTGCGGGCATGCCGCCGGCCTCGACGTGATCGACGACGGACTTGGGAATGGCGTAGGAATCTTCGCCGATGTCGTATTCGTAGTGGCTGCCGTTTTCGCGGACGTGGTCGGCGACGATGGTGCGTCCGTTTTTCAGATGGATGGTGTCAGCCCAAGCGCGCGGAGCAGGCAACCCGAGGGCACCAAGCAGCCATATAAAGAGGATAGTGACACATCGGCGCATTCAGGCGCATTCTAGCAACCGGAGACAAAGGGCTCACGTGACGAAGGTACTACGGGGAATCCGGGCATGGGGGATCGCAGCGCTGATTTTGTCTGCGGCGTCTTTGTCATCGCCATTGGCTGCGCAAGCGGCGTCAGACAATGCGAAGGAAAAGCCGGCGGAGTCGCTCTATCTGCAATTGGGGCAGGTCGGGTTGGATCCGGCGCGGGTGTACCAAGTGCGGGGAGCATCGCTCGACCGGTCTCCGGTACATATCACGCTGGAGGATGGGACGATCGGATTCACGCAGGATGTGATGGGGCACATCACTGGCGCTTTTTTTGAAGGCGAGGGCGAGGTACTGCTGACGCCTCCGAATGAAGTGGAGCGCAAGTCGATGAGCCTGTTTACCGGGATGGCAATTCTGGAGGAGCACTTCGCAACCGCATACTTCCGCTTCAATGACGATGCGGCGGCGGAGTTACGTCCCGATCTGCGGGAGGTCGAGAATAAGCAGGAGTTTTTCGACAAGTGGAAGGATACCGCCAAAACTCTCTCCGGTCCGGACGCAATGAGAATGCTGGTGACCTTCAGCCGCATGCTGCCGACGGTCGACGGCAGTAGAAGTTCGGGCGAGAGCGGTTCGGCAAAAGTTGGAGGCCGTTTTAGCGAAGATCATTTTCTGCACGCGCGGCTGCAAGGAACAAAACTCGGAGTCTTCGATGTATATTTCGATTCGCTGGCCGCGGAACAGGTGCAGGCGGGGCAGTCTAAACCGGCGAAGAATGGCGATGTCTATTACGACGTATGGTCGGCGTTTACGTTGCCGAGTGTGCAGGCGGGACAGGCCAAGTCCACGAGTTTGCAGAAAGGGAATACGAATCGCGCATCTGGCGATCGAGCCACTGGAGATCCGCCCAATTTCGATCAAGTAAGTTCAGACAAGTCCCGCGATTGGCTTTCGATTCGCCGCTATGTAATCACAACCGAAGTCCTGCCTCCGACGATGCTTCATCTTCGGGCACGACTGCAGATCGATGTACGGGAGGGCGGAGCGCGCGCGCTGCTGTTCGAGTTGTCGCGGTATTTGCAGGTGGACAGCGTCAAGGTGGATGGGCGGGAGGTGGAATACATTCATAATCCCGCGGTCGAAGGAACGCAGCTTTCGCGGCGCGGTAACGATGTCGTCGCAGTGATCCTGCCCGAACCGACGAAGGCAGGACAGCAGATCACATTGGAATTTGTGTATGGCGGCGAGGTAATGGCGGAGGCTGGAGGCGGATTGCTTTGGGTGGGCGCGCGCGGAACGTGGTATCCGAATCGCGGCGTAGCCATGGCCGACTTCGATCTGGAGTTCGACTATCCGCAGGGCTGGACGCTGGTGGCGACGGGCAAACCGACGGCTGCTCCCGAAAATGCTTTAGCCAAAGGGAAGGGGGAGCAGGTTTCGCGATGGGTTTCGGAGCGGCCGATTCCGCTCGCAGGATTCAACCTGGGCAAATACCGGGTTGCTACCGCGCATGCGGGCGATGTCGTGGTGGACACGTACGCATCCCAAAGCGTGGAGAGAAGTTTCCCCGGCCTTGGACTTCAGGTGATGGAACCGGCGGCGTCCGACCCCACCACCATCCAGCTTCCGCAAATCAGCGTGACCAATCGCCCTTCGCCGGCGCGAAACGAAATGGCGGTGGCTGAGACGGCAGCGCGGGCGATCGACTATTATGCGCGGCGCTTTGGCCCGTATCCTTACAGCCATCTTTCGCTGACGCAAAATCCGGGGCGCGACAGCCAGGGCTGGCCGGGGTTGGTGTTTCTTTCTTCATATGCGTTTCTCGATCAGCGCGAGCGCGAACAACTGCACTACGAACCGTACCGCATCCTGCTGCAGGAAGTGATTCCCGCGCATGAAGCCGCCCACCAGTGGTGGGGAGACCTGATCAGCTGGAACAGCTACCGCGACCAATGGTTCAGCGAGGGGCTGGCGAATTACTGCTCGCTCATGATGCTGCAGGAGCGCGATCCGGGCGGCTTTCGACAGGTGATGGAGAAATACCGGCAAGATTTAATTACGGAGAACAAAGATGGCATGGCTCCGAAGGATGCGGGGCCGGTGACATTGGGGGGACGGCTAGAGTCATCGCAGTTTCCGGAGGGATATGAGGCGGTCAGTTACGGGCGGGCGACGTGGCTGTTTCACATGCTGCGCACGATGATGAAGGATGCAGACGCGTCCGAGGGCCACAAAGCTGCGGGTGCGGATGAACCATTTGTGCGGGGATTGCGGAATCTGCGCCAGAAGTATGAGGGAAAGGCGATCAGCTCGCGCGAATTGCTGAATGGACTGGCCGAGGAGCTGCCCCGGTCGGCGAGATATGAGAACAAGAAATCACTTGACTGGTTTCTGGATGACTGGGTGAACGGGGTGTCGGTTCCGCATCTCGAATTGAAGTCGGTGAAGTTTGCGCCGAAGGGAACGGGATCGGTGGTCAGCGGCACCATTCTGCAGAAAGACGCGCCCGCTGATCTTGTGACCTCGGTTCCGGTTTACGGCGTGGTGGGAGTCGGAAAGCAACCGATTTTGCTGGGACGCGTCTTTGCCGATGGCGAGGAAACAACCTTTCGGCTGGAGAGTCCTGCTGGAGTGCATAAGTTGGTGCTCGATCCGGAGCAGACGGTGCTGACAAGCGGAAAATGAAGTCATTGGTCGGCGTCAAAAGCCCCACTGTGTCGAAACGGTCTAGGGTCCCGAAAATGTTTCCCGAAACGGTGGGCAACTTAGCGAAATTCCTACAAACCTAGATTTAATCGCCGCATTTCTGTTTTAAATCCTCAAAATTGACGTGGCCATGGATGTGCTTATGAAACGGTGCAGGAGACATTCATGGCAGCAGGAACGGCGGTTGCGCAGCAAGCAGGATGGCAGCATACGATCGCGCACGCAGGTAAGACGGCGACTATTCTTTTGGTGGAAGATGAAGCGTTTGTAAGAAATGTGACGTGTGAGGTGCTGCAGGCGACGGGATACCGGGTGATGTGCGCCAAGAATTCAGCTGAGGGTTCCAGCCTGCATGAACGTTTCAGCGAAGAAATTGATTTGCTGATTACGGATGTAGTTCTGCCGGGCGAGAACGGCCAGGCTCTAGCCGAAAAATTACGCAGAAAAAAACCCGATCTGAAGGTTCTATTAGTGACTGGGTACGCCGATCAGATGAAAGTCAGCGGGGAAAGTTCTTTTGAATGTTTGGCGAAGCCGTTTTCGAGTGCCGTGCTCCTGGAGCGGCTGCGACGGTTGCTTGAACCGGCGATGTTTCGAGTGTGATTTAAAAGCGTAAGTTGAACCGTAATTTCGTAACAATAGTCTGCGGTTAGGGAGATCCTTCGTTGTGCCGAAAAACGGCTCCCCTCAGGATGACGCCGCTGACACTACTGGAGATATTTTAGAGGCTTGGCGTTCAGGCGCGTTTGCGATAGTGGGTGGCCTGGAGAATCTGATTCGGGATTCGAGAGAGTGGAACGACGCGGCTGAGAATGCTCATTTCGGCGCAGGCGCGCGGCATGCCGTAGACGATGCAGGTTGACTCGTCCTGGCCGAGGGTAAAGCCGCCGCAGCGGTAGATGGCTTTCATGCCCTCGACGCCGTCGGAGCCCATGCCGGTCATGATGATACCCATGGCCGAGGGTCCGAAGGCTTTGGCCACCGACTTCATCATCACATCAACGGAAGGACAGTGCGTGGAATTAGCTGGATTGACGTCGAGAAAGAGCGCGGCGCGGGATGCAGACAAACGATCGACGGTCATGTGGATTCCCGCAGGGGCAATGTAGACGACTCCGTTCTGGATCGATTCTCCATGCGTGGCCTCGCGCACGGCGACCGAACAAAGCGAGTTGAGCAACTGCGCGAAGGGCGCAGTAAAGCCGGCGGGCATGTGCTGGACAATCAGAATCGGAGCGGCCAGGTCACGCGGCAAGAGGGGCAGAATCTGCTGCAGCGCTTTCGGACCTCCCGTGGAAGTTCCGATGGCAACGATCTCGGCCGATGGGAGATCGATGTCTGGCTCCTCCCGGTGCACGGAACGAGAAGGTTTCTTTGCAAGAACCGAAGACGCTCGTCGCGACTGCGCGGCGGCCCGAATCTTGCTGATGAGATCGGGCTTAATATGCAGGATATCGAGTGAGGCGGCCGCCAATTGTTTCGGGATGTAGTCAAAGGCGCCGGCACTGAGAGCGGTGAGGGTTGCCTCCGCGTCGGCCTCGGTGACGGAGCTGACCATGATTACTGGGCGGGGATAGCGGCTCATAATCTCGCGCAGAGTTTCGAGGCCATTGATGCCGGGCATCTCGACATCGAGCGTGACGACATCGGGGTCGAGAGCGGCAATGCGTTCGAGAGCTTCGTTTCCGTTGCCGGCGGCGGCCACGACCTCAAGGTCAGGCTCGGACGCG
>Ga0209006_10000495_pt1 | contig 37552 bp, 35 predicted proteins | sample JacPin_JW_Ref_O2_FD_188567 | JGI IMG/M metagenome (GOLD analysis project Ga0209006, IMG submission 188567) | Forest soil microbial communities from Algoma, Ontario, Canada - Jack Pine, Ontario site 1_JW_Ref_O2 (SPAdes) (version 2) | ecosystem: Environmental > Terrestrial > Soil > Boreal... | reverse complement strand
GGTAAAACCGAAGTTATCGCCGAGACCGATCTGCACGCCAAAGACACCCCGGCGCGGCGGCTGGAAATAACGGAAGGCGCAAGCATTGACCAGTTGGTCAGCGGATTGCAAAACATGGGTGCGACCGCCCGCGACGTAATTTCGATTGTGACTGCAATCAAGGCAGCGGGCGCGCTCGATGCCGATTTGGAGGTGATCTGATGAACATTCTGGTTTCCGCGAACGTGAGCAGCATGGCGGCGACGAAAATACCGGATGTGAAGACGTTGTCTCAAAAGGACGTGGCCAAGAACCAAAAAGCAGCGCGGGATTTTGAAGCCATGCTGCTTACGCCGGTGCTGGATGCATTGCAAAAGACATTTTCGGGCGATTCCCAGGATGCGAAAACTCCGGGTGCGAGTGATTATCGCCACATGGCCACAGAGGAACTCGCGCAGTCGATTGCGGCGAGAGGTGGCATTGGTATTGCGCAGCTGATCTTGCGCCATTTGCAGCCGCCAAAGGTATCGGGTGCGGGCTGAACCGGGGTTTATGTTTGAAGGTTAAAGTTTTCCGAGACCTCTGCCGATCTTGCAATTGAGCCGCGATGCGTCTGCTGGCGATCTAACGCATTAAGGCTGCCTTAGAATCCGCCGATACACAAGGCAGGGGGATTGGAAAATTTTATGCGAGTTGATTTCACGAACTTTGGGCCGGAACCGCCAGATAAGAACGACACGGGCCGGGTTGGGCAGTCGGCGAGTTATGGGAGCACCAAGAACAACACCGTTGCCGGGGCCAGTTCGGGTGCTTCCTCGGAGGCCGACCAAGCCAGTTTGTCCTACGATCAGCCGCGAGTGCAGTTGCTTGCGGCGCAGGTGCTGGCACAGCCTGAGATTCGCGCAGATCGAGTGGGCACGTTGCGGCAGGCTATAGGCAATGGCCATTATTCGGTGTCCGCCAGCGACGTCGCCGAGGCATTGGCCAACGATCTGAGTGCGGGTACTCACGACTGAGTGAGTCAGCGCATCGATGATTCTTCGGCGTGAGCTGCGGAGCAAACTATGAATCCGTTGATTTCGAATACGCCTGGCGGCTCGCCAGCCACGAGCCGGATTGTTCCGCCACTGCCGCCTGCGGCCGAGAAGCGAGGCGGACCTGAGGGTGAGCGACCGCCAGGCAGACGTAAACGTGCGGCTGCGGCCGCGAGTTTGGTCGACGAAGAACGAGAACAAGAGTCAAGTTCACAGCCGCCGCACATGCTGGATGATTTGGCCTGACCGGAGCTAGCTCGGGAAGCTTTGCATTTTTTGAAACCGTTCGACTGCTGCTGATTGCCCCTGACATTGCGCCTTGCTCTGAGTTCCAGTAAGAATCGGCCTTTTATTTTTTATGGATACTAACGACACTAGGGTTCCTGAACTTAGCCAGCTCATCGATCGCCGGCTCCTGCTGATGCGTACTCTAGTGGATAGTCTGGAGTCGAGCAGTTCGTTATTGGTGCGAAATGATGTGCAGGCGATTGCCCGCGGGGCGGCTCATCAGGCTGAGCTGTGCCGGCAATGGGGCCATCTTGAAAACGGACTCCGGCAAGCGACCGGACGATCATCCCCCTCGTTGTCGCAGTCTACTCCTCAAGTACCACCCGCACTCGCTTCCGGCGGTTCCTCGTTGGAGCGTTCGACACGTTTGCAAGCCGAGTGGGAGATCCTAGCCATTCGAATCCGGTATCTCACGCGAGTGCACCGCTCTCTGCTGCGCCACTTGCATCGCAGCCTCGCCATCTTGAACCGCGTGGTTGATAGTTGCGCGCCCACCTACACCCCGGATCCGGTGATGTTACGAATGGAACTCCGGCTCGAACTGCAGCGCAGCGCTGGAGAATAACTTAATGTCTGGTCTGTTCGGCACGCTTTCAATCGCTCTCAGTTCGCTCGGAGTTAGCCAGGACGAGATGGCGACTACATCCAACAACGTCGCTAACGCCAACACACCCGGATATTCGCGCGAAGTTTCTGACGTTGCCGCGGGTGATCCCATAGAACAGGGATCGCTATCCGTTGGCACCGGAGTAATCCTGCAAAAAATCGAAAGCTTGCGCGATCCTATCCTTGAAATCCAGCTAAACCAGTCGACGCAACAGAACAGCCAGCTCAACACCACCCTGGCGCAACTTCAGACACTTCAAACCCAGTTTGCCAGTTCCACATCAGGTCTGGGGGCTGATATCAGCGATTTCTTCAATAGCCTGGAGCAACTGGCGCCCGATCCCACCAATCTGGAGTTGCGGCAAAGCGTATTGACTGCTGCGGGCAACCTAGCCACTGATTTCAATACCGCCTCCAACAGCCTTCAGACGCAGCGCAGCAATATCGACTTGAATGTCACTCAGTCCGTCGGCCAGGTTAATGCGCTCACGTCGCAGATCGCCAGCATCAACCAGCAGATTGGCAATCTGACGAACGCAGGGCAGAATCCGGGAACGCTGGTCGACACGCAAACCAATCTCATCCGACAGCTTTCCTCGCTGGTTGGCGTTTCAGTGATTCCGACCGATGAGGGCATCAGCGTTGCGCTTTCTAACGGTACTACGCTGGTCTCAGGATCACAGAGTTTTGCTTTGACCACGCAACTTGGCACAGATGGTGTGCAGCACATTTATTCTGACAGCCAGGACATTACCGGCGCCCTTACCGGTGGCAGTCTGGCTGGATTGATTCAAGTCCGCGATCAAGAGATTCCTGGCGTTGGCAGCGATCTCGATCAGCTTGCCGCAGGCCTGGCGAGTGGCCTCAATACGGCCAACCAAGCGGGTTTCGACCTCAATGGTAACGCTGGTACGAATCTCTTCGTGCCTCCACCCGTCGGGGGAGTTGGCGCTGCCGGCGCATTGGCCGTAAACATCACCGATCCTTCACGTCTCGCGGCAAGTTCGGATGGTACTTCTGGCAGCAATGGAAATTTGGCCGTACTGTCGTCCGTGGCCACTCAGCCATTGGCAAACGGCGAAACTCCGATCAACTCCTATTCGAGCATTGTGTTTCAGGTCGGGAACGACACATCCAACGTCTCCGCCGATGCCGATGCCTCCGGACTGATATTGCAGCAATTACAAGATCAGCGCGGCAGCGTCTCCGGCGTTTCGCTCGACGAGGAAGCGTCGAACCTTATTCAGTATCAGACCGCATACCAGGCTGCCGCGCGTGTTGTCTCGAGCGTGAATGCGTTACTGGCCGACGCGGTTAACCTGGGTCTGGGAGCCGCGGTGCAATAAGTATTTGTTACGTAGTTCCTTCACTTTACCCAGCAGAGGCGAATATCCATGCGTGTCAATCCGAATCCACTTCCCGATCTGCTGGCGGCGCTCAACCAGACCCAACTGGACGCTCAAGAGGCCTCGTTGCAGATTGCGACCGGGCGCAGCGTAAACGAGCCCTCCGACAATCCAACCGCCGCCGCGCTTCTCGTCGTCAATAACGATCAGGCAACTTTCAATGCCGGATATTTGCAGAGTCTTACCGCTGTCCAAGGCCAGTTGTCTACCGCCGACTCAACTTTGAGTTCGGTAACCACTGCTTTGCAACAAGCCCTTAGCCTGGGCGTCGAGGCTGGTGGGGGCACGCTTTCAGCCAGCGATCAGGCCGCGATCGTAACGCAGCTGCAAGGCATCCAGACGCAGCTTCTGTCGCTGGCCAATGTTTCGTATCAAGGCAACTATGTATTTGCCGGCACTGACACAAGCACGGCGCCGTTCGTTTCGGGGACCTCTCCCTCCGGGATAGTCTACGTCGGCAACACCGATGTCAATCAAGTCTCGATTGGTGGCGGATACAATCTTGCCGTCAACCTTCCCGGATCCCAACTGTTTTCCACTTCCGGCAGCGATGTTTTTCTCGCCATGACAAACCTAATCCAGGCGGTGCAAACAAACACAGGCATTCCTGCCGCCGTCAACGCCGTGACCACAGCCTCCAGTTATCTTTCAGCACAGCGGGTGTTCTACGGCAATGCGATAGATCAGGCGCAGTCGCAGACCACCTACCTCAACACAGCGAAGCTGCAAATTAGCCAGCAACAGACAACACTTGGCGGAGCCGACCTTGCAGCGGCGGCTACCAATCTCGCGCAATCGCAGACCGATACTCAAGCCGCACTCGCTGCTATCAGCAAGTTTTCGCAAGACAACCTGTTTGATTATTTGCAGTGAAAGCGATGATCGCTCAACTTAGCGGCAGTTACCGCTTCAGCCGCCCTATCAGGAATACAACGATCGACAGGACGATACTAATCAAGATAGAGCTCGCCAGAGGAAAATAAAAAATTGTGTTCTTTCCCTTGTACAGAATGTCTCCTGGCATTCGCCCCAGCGGCAAGCCCGTCCTTCCTAACAGCATGACGATGCCGCCGATCACCACAAGCCCAATGCCGAAAGTGACTAACAGTCTCCCCACATCCATCATGATTTGAGTGTAACTCTACCTGCCGATGCTACGATTGTCCGCATGAAGGCAAAAAAAGTCACCGGTTTTCTTGCGCCAATTTTGGCTAGTATTCTGACTATGATCGGCATCGCCGCAGGTCAAAGGGCGGTATCAAATCCAACCGGACAGTTCGAATGCAGGGATTGGGAGAAGCAGCCTACAATTCTGCTGGCGGCTCTTGTCTTACATAGCGATGGCACGTATGAAGCTACGGAGAAAGTGGGCGATCTAACTGCGCACCACCCGTCCGCTACCGGAAAATACTCCTACAGCCAGAGCAAGCAACTGATCGATTGGACGTCAGGGGGATGGAAAGGTCGCATCGGAACTTACATGTCCAACGTGAAGGGCACGGACTTCGTCGTTGTCCACACCACGCAGGATCCCGAAGGCAAGATCTCCGGTGCATTACGCTGTGCTCGCAGTTCGCGTGATCGTTAAGAGGGCTCAAATTTAATGGGCATCATTCTTCAGACTGCGCGCCTGCTACTGCGCGAATTTACATTCGAAGACACCGAGGCACTATCCAAAATCTTGTCCGAGCCTGAAACCATGCGCTATTATCTCGCGCCCTTCGATCGCTATGGAGTGGCGCTATGGATTGCTCGTAATCAGCAGCGCTATCGTGACGACGGCGTGGGTCTCTGGGCCATGGAACTGGCCGAGACAAAACAACTAGTCGGCGATTGCGGAATCGTATTGCAAAATGTCGAGGGCCACGCACTTTACGAAATCGGATACCATTTACGCCGCGATCTGTGGGGCCAAGGTCTCGCCACCGAAGCTGCCATCGCCTGCCGTGACTGGGGCTTTGCGCACTTGAATACCGAACGTTTGATTTCACTGATTCGCCCCGAGAATTTGCCTTCAGTGCGCGTTGCTGAGCGCAACGGTATGCGCATTTGGAAAGAAATTGAGTGGCGCGGGCTTAAACACCACATATATGCGATCGGGAGAAAAGAGTTGCCAGTCGGAACAAAGTGATCGAACAGGTATCTTCGGACTGAAAACATTCGACCGCCTGCGCCCACTACACCAAATCCTCTACCTTTAGTTCCGTCGCGCCACCTTTCCACGCCTTGCGAAACTCCTGCTCCACAAACCACGCGTCAGAGTTTCGATCCTGCTGCTTCAATGCCTGGTGCAAACCGAATAATGACCGCGGATTTCTTGGATTCTTCGCCAGATCCTCCCGAAAGACCTGTTCCGCGCCCTTGGCATCGCCACTCAGCAGCAGCGTGCCGCCAAGCGACTCGCGCACTGGGAAGAACCAGTCCTGGGGCTCGTCGTACTTCAGCGTGTCTTGCACTGCAATCGCTGCTCGCAACAGATCCACCGCTGTTGCGTTATCTTTTTTGGCCAGTGCCACCTGTGCGCCCAACACATTCTCCGCGATCTTCAAAACATCTTTGGTTTTATTATTCACCGGCATTACGAAAATCTCGTCCGGCGGCGTTGCCTTCTCGGCGTCGGCCACGGTCTTATATTCCGCTTCCGCTTCGCTGATTCTGCCCTTGCCCGCCAGCGCCATGCCACGCGCGAAACGCCAAAAGCCAAGCGTCGTCTTCATCTCCGTTGCCGGTTCTTTCATGGCAAGAATTGCATCCCATTTATGGAAACGCACGTCCACCGCCATAGGAATCGTCATAAAACCCTGAAGGGGCGGCATATCCTTCACAGCTGGAGCCACGTGGGCTGCGAGCATCTCCGCCGCTTTGTGCGATTCCGCATAGTCGCCTGTCATAGCCGCACACATCGCGATGAAATGAAGATTGTGGCTGTAATACATCATTGGATAGATGCCCTGCACTCCGCTGCGCTGAATATAGGCGCGATCGACCGCCGCCGCTTGCTCGTTGGTCTTCGCCGCGGCCGCGTAATCTCCTGTGCGAATGTAAATGTGTGCGGGCATGTGCACGATGTGTCCCGCAGCCGGAGCCAGAGCAGCCAGCCGGTTGGCTCCTGCCAACGCCCGCTCGGGAGAATTCGACGCCTCGACCGCATGAATGTAGTAGTGGATCGCACCGAGATGATTCGGATCGCGTTTTATTACCGATTCCAGCGTGGCTACGATTTCATCAGTGCCGTCCGCAGGTGTGCCGTCGAGATGCCACAATCCCCAAGGATGCAGGTCCATGCCCGACTCGGCGAACAGTGTGGCCGCATCCAGATCGTCGGGATACTTTTTCACCAGCTCCCGCATCGCGTCGTGATAATTTTCCGCGGCCTTACGCAAGTCGGCGTGAGGCTCCGCGGGAAATCGTTGAGCCATCGCAAAAATGTAATCGCGTTCGCTACCGGAAGCGTTAGCTTTCAGGTCGACGGCCTTCTGTATCGCCTCGTGGGCCTGTTTAAAGCGATCGTCACTCGCCGGGTCGTTGTAGTTCGGCCCAACGGCCTCCGCAATTCCCCAGTAAGCCATCGCCAGTTTCGGGTCGAGTTCCGCTGCTCTCTGGAATGAACGCGCAGCTTCGTCATGGTTGAACGCGTAAATCAGCCGCAGCCCTTGATCGAAGAATGCCTGGGCTTCCGCATTCTTGGCTGAAACCGGATGATGCAAATCGCCAAGCCCCGTCATCGTGTGGACCGGCGGAGAGATCGGTTCGCCTGTTTCTTTAGCATAACCCTGTGCGATAGCGGTAAGCGACCAACCAAGCATGATGGCGAAACGGAATGCAGCTCGAAGCTCTATCTGCAGTTTCATACGGAACCCTCCACGATTTTTATCCAAAGGGACTTCTATGGCTAATACCGTCGCCAATTGAAGACGAATAAAACGGACGCCCCAAGACTTTGCAAAATAAGACTTTGCAAGACAGACTTTCTGCAAGGATAGTGCTGAATTGGCCACCGAGGCAACGGCCTTGCTACCCTGTCGGAATCGGGGTGAACCGCACTCGGTCAGTGCGGATCCCAAGTACGTTGAGGTCTACTATGCCAAAAAAATCTTCCACGCCCTTGATCCTCTCCGAAGCTCTGCTCTCGGCCTTCGACACCAACGATCATATCAATCAATATCTGCTGGAGAGCCTCCCGCCCGAAGCCTGGCGCGCCGAGCCTCCGAACAAAAAAGGGCGCGACATAGCCGGAGTAGTGGCGCACATGCACAATGTGCGGGTCATGTGGCTGAAGGCGGCAAAAGGGAAGATTCCTGATCAACTTGACCGTTTTGTCGTCACTCCTGCCCAAGCAAAAAAAGCGCTGGATGAAAGCCGAGCTGCACTCCGCGATGTTCTCCAAGCTTCACTCCACTCCGATGGTCGCATTAAAGGCTTTCGTTCCGACATTGCTGGCTTCTTCGGTTATCTGATCGCGCACGACGCCCATCATCGAGGACAGATCACTATGCTCGCCCGTCAAGCCGGACATCCGATCCCGCAAAAAGCGATGTTCGGGATGTGGGAATGGGGATTGAGGTAGCTTCGAGGTAACTTTCCGTTAACTCCGCTGTAACAATAGGCGCCGAGGTCTACATTAGACTGAAAGAGATCAGCCACGCATGCGCAAAGCCACCATTTTGTTCAATCCCAACTCGGGCCGCCCGAAGCGCGATGCGGAACTTAACCATGCCATTGGCGTGATCCAGTCAGCCGGTGTACGAACGGAACTGACCGTGTGCCGTTCCAGCCAGGAGGCGACAGACAACACTCGCTGCGCCGTTGCGGACGGCAGTGACACGGTGTTTGCATGCGGAGGAGACGGCACTATCCACGATGTGATTCAAGGTTTGGCCGGGACGCCGGTCGCGCTCGCGATTCTGCCTTTCGGCACAGCCAATGCTCTTGCTCACGACTTGAAGATTCCACTCCGTCCAAGCGCCGCCGCGAAGTTGGCGGTCGATGGCGTGGTTCGGCGCATTCCTCTCGGACGAATCGAATATGAAGATTTCAATGGCAAGCGCGCCGCTCGTTACTTTACTGTCGCCGCTGGTGTAGGGGTCGATGCACACCTTTTCTATAATCTAACCACGGAACTAAAGAAACGATCAGGAATGGCGGCGTACTACCTAAAGGCTTTGCAGTTGGTCGCCAGCTATAATATGCGTCGCTTCGAGGTTGAGTATTCCAATGGGAGCGGCCATCGTCAGCGCGCTTCTCTCACGGAGTTGCTGGCAGTCAGAATTCGTTTCTTCGGAAACATCCTGCGTGAACTTGTTCCCGGAGCATCGCTGGACTGCTGTGATCTGCGCGTCGTTATGTGCCGCACGGCTAGCCGCCATGCTTACTTGCAATATGTGGCAGGAACGCTGCTCGGCCGTCGCTGGAATATCAAGGGCATCGATGTGATTAGCAGCCCGGAAATCGTGTGCGATTTGCCAGCAAACAGCGACGACTTCGGCCGCGTATACGTCGAGGCGGATGGAGAACTACTCGGCCGCCTCCCGGCCCGCATGAGCATGGAAGCGGACGCCCTGTCCCTGGTCGTTCCGTGCAAAGCGTAATGCCAGCGACTTAATTCACTGATCAAGTGGTGATTCACCCATGTCGCTAGCAGGGCGTCCAGAACCGAAGTCTTGTTCTGCCGCCAGTAGGGTGATGATTCTTGCGATTGTTGTCGTGGATAGGTGGCCTCCTCTCCAGTTACACTCTTTTCAACTCTCTTGGAACCTGTCACCCATTTTTTATTCGGCGCCGTCATGGGCCGCGCCGGACTCAACCGCAAGACGGCGTTGGCCACTGCCACGCTGACCTTGGCTGCGGAGGCGCCCGACCTCGATGTACTGAGCCGCTTTGGAGGCTCTGCCTTCGCGCTGAACCATCATCGCGGATTCACACACTCGTTCCTCGGAGTACCGCTGGTTGCCGCTGCTGTTGTTGCCTTCGTCTATGCGATCTGGCGAGTACGCGGCCGGAAGACCCGTAATCCGGATGTTCCTCCTCGCTGGGGACTGCTCTTCGTCTATGGCTGCCTCGCCGGCCTCAGCCACATCCTCCTCGACTACTCCACCAGCTACGGAGTTCGTCCCCTGTGGCCTTTCTCGGAACGTTGGATCTCCTGGGATATCGTTTTTATCGTCGAACCCGTCTTACTGGTCGTTCTCATTCTCGGCCTGTGTGTGCCGTTGCTGTTCTCACTCATTAACGAAGAGATCGGAGCGCGCAGCGGGAAGCATGCGCTGCCTAATGGACGCTTGGCGGCTACACTCGCGCTAGTCGGCGTTTTTGCATATTGGGGTCTTAGTGATTACCAGCATCGTCGCGCCATTGCTGCATTACAGGCCCGTAATTACATGGGGGCCGACGCTATGCGCGTCTCCGCGTTTCCCTACATGACCGATCCATTTCGCTGGTATGCCGTGGCAGAAACGACTACATTCTTCGCCACCATGGACGTCAACTCCCTCACGCCCGAAGTCGATCCCCAGGCCCAGATGGAAATTCACTACAAGCCAGAAGAGACGCCGGTGACTCTGGCCGCCAAAAATACCTACCTGGGAAAGGTCTTTCTCAGCTGGGCAAAGTATCCCCTCGTTGAAAGCGAGCAGCTTCACGACAATCCGACCGACAATGGTCGAGCTGCTTACGTCGTACGTTTCCGGGATCTCCGCTACGGCTATCCTGGAAGCTTCGCACGAGGCAGTTTAGGCGCGCGTGTATTCCTCACGCATGATCTGAAACCTGTAGACGAACAGGTTGGAAGCCGCAGCGCAAATAACGGCACTCGCTAGGTTTTTGGCAATAAAGCGGGCAGCCGTGATAGCGGTAAAGGCGATCTCACTCCGTCGACGCCGACCATGATCTGTCAATGCTGGCGGCAACTCCGGCGGCGCTACACAGCAGGGAATGATCGTTGGCAGTTTCAATACATCGCGCCCGAGACTCTGCAGGGGAGATAAGCCGACGTACGCAGTGACATCTTCAGCTTCGACATTCGAAGAACTAAGGTGACAAGCACTTTTCGTCTTACTTCAGTCCTTCGACCAAATACAAATCCGCCAGCATGCGGTGATACCCAAACACGCAGGTTTTAGCATCAGGTGTCATCAGAATGGGGCCGATGGTTTCGACACCGGCCGGATCCGAGGGCATCAGTTCTTTCCAAAGCGTGCGTTGCCCGGAATGCACGTCGAGGCGGATCACCCTCGCCGGAAGCTCCCCCGGCTGGTAAATGTAAAGCGATGCGCCGTCAATGCTAAACGTTATCGGCTGTTCTCCAGGGTTGAGTCCAGGAATCACACGAGGCTCACCCCCCGCAACCGGATAGAGATAGCCTTTTTGATCGGGGCCGATACCGGCCACCCACTGTGAGTCAGGCGAGATCACAAATTCATTTCCGTTCACGCCTTCCTGAGTGATGGCCTCGCTTTTGCCGGAAGCGACATCCCTGACAAACAGCCTTACACCCTTTCCCGGTTCGTTACCCGTGAAGAGGATGCGCTTCCCGTCCGGAAACCATCGGGACCATGAATGATTAATGTTGTCTTTGGTCAGTTCCTTAGCTTCGCCTGCGCCGGTCGTGAGTAACCGTAGTTGGGACGGCGAATCCTGAGTTTGCGAGATCACCGATTTTCCATCGGGCGATAAAGCTACCGCCCCACCCTCACCGAGCAGGACAGCCGGAGAGCCGTCGGTTTTACGAATGTAAACGGCGTACGATAATCCTCCGGATTTCGAGTAGTCGAGAGAACCGCCGCCGCCTTCCTCATCAAACAGCAAAGTCCTGCCATCCGCCGACAGATCCGCAGGATAGGTATAGTCCAGCCAGGAAAGGTCGTGCTGCTTGCTATCGTCCGGAGTGATGCCCACCAACTCGCGCCGCCAACTCGCGCGCATCAGCAGGACGCGGCCATCTTTGAAGATGTCGAAAATCATTACCGCGCCGGGCAAGCGCAATACCATGCGCTCTTTGCCGTCCAGTGTCACTGCGTAGAGCGTGCGATCCACGCCCGATTTGCTGGCAGTAAACCAAATCTCTTTTCCGTCGGGAGACCATGCGACACCCTGAATCGTGAACCATTGGCCGGAAAGAGTTTTCATTTTTCCAGCCATATCCACCACCGCCAGCGATCCGCTGTCATCCCCTTGAACGGGGTGGTCGATGAACGCGATCAGGTCCCCTTTAGGACTGACACGGGGGTGACCGATCCATCCGCCGGTTTCGTAGAGAGGTTTTCCAATCGGAAACTCCAGGCGATTTCGTCCGCCCATGTCACGCACCACCGCAAGACTGTTTCCGTCCGCCGACCAATCCGCCCACTGCACTTGCTCCAACACCTCGCGGGGAGCGCCACCTACTAACGGAGCGCGCGCCAGTGTGCCCATGTTGACCCAAGTGCCGATCGCTTTGCTGTTTAGCAGGACTGCCATTTCCGACTGCGAAGACACCGACACAAGTTGAGTACGGCTGAGGCCCATGGAGCGCGCTTCGGGGGCCTCGGGACGTGCTGTAAACACATCCACTGGACTGCCTTGCCATGCTGCGCTGTAAAGAATCGTCTGCCCATCGGGAGCGAAACGTGCCGAACGAATGCTGCCTCGCCGGAAGGTAAGTTGCCGATAGATCGGCGGCGGTGGAGGCGTTGTTGTGAACCACAACTTTCCACCATAGAGTCCAGCCGCCAACGCCGCCAGAGTACAGGCGGCAAAAAGCAGCCACGGTATGGCAGACTTCTTCTCGTTTGCGGTTGCAGTTATTGTCGAAGTAGAAGATGTAGAAGAAGGCGATCGCACCAACGGAGCAGCGGTCGAACCGGATGTTCCGACCGACTCATTCGAATTGGTTTCCGATACCACGGAAGTCCGCGAAGAATCAATCGACCGCTGAACTCGTTTCAGGTCGGCTCGTAATTCGCCCGCGGTCTGGCAACGAAGGTCGCGGTCTTTCTCCAAAGCCTTGCTGATGGTCTCTTCCAATTTCACCGGAAGTTGTGGCCGTAGCCGCGTTGCGGTGGTCGGCGTCCGGTTGAGAATCGAGTCAGTGATGACCGCCGATGTCTCGCCCCGAAACGGCACAACGCCGGTGGCCATTTCGTAAAGCACCACTCCAAACGAGAATAAGTCCGTGCGTCCGTCGAGTTCCTTACCTCGCAACTGCTCCGGCGACATGTAAGCCACCGTACCCACCGCCGTCCCCGGACTAGTTAGGTCCAACGCGCTGGCATCGCCGCGCGTTTGGGCATCCTCCAGTCCCGCCCTGCTACCCCGAGCAATCTTGGCCAGCCCAAAATCAAGCACCTTCGCGTGCCCGCGATCCGTCACGAATATATTTGCTGGTTTTATGTCGCGATGGACAATACCTTTACTGTGTGCCGCTTCCAGCGCATCGGCCACCTGAACACCGATACCTAGCAGCGACTCCAGTTCCATTGGTTTGCCCTGAACCAAATGTTTCAGAGTCGCGCCACTGAGGCACTCCATAACGATGAATAATTGTCCATCGTGCTGGCCGATTTCATGAATCGTGCAAATGTTGGGGTGATTCAGGGATGAAGCGGCACGGGCTTCCCGGCGGAAACGCTCTAGCGCTTGCGGATCCTGGGAAGCTTCCTCAGGCAGAAACTTTAGAGCAACAAATCGCCCGAGCGCAGTATCTTCCGCTTTGTAGACAACTCCCATCCCGCCACCACCCAGCATTTCCACAATGCGGTAGTGCGAGACCGTTTTTCCGATCATCAGGTCGATTCAATCCCGTGCGCGAGTTTTCGGGGGAACCCGGGCGACCTATCTTAGGAGGAAGTGTCACCTCCGTCAATGCCACTTCTACTCAATCTACTTCTTGGCAGTTACTCCGCTGGAGACAATAAAGATTCGCCCTGAGTGAAACCCATTCACTCCGCTCCAGCCGGATGTGATAAGAAAATCCGATGTACCGTCGCCGTCCACGTCCCCCATGGTGACGGCGTCAAATCCGAAAGTATCTCCCGGAATCCTGCAGGTGAAGGTTTTTATCAAGCGGCCATCTTTACCGGAATACAAATAAGCTCTTCCTCCGCCAACCGCCGCTTCGCGATACTGCCAAGCACCCACGATCAAATCAGCATGGCCGTCTCCATCTATATCGCCCGCCACCGACGGACTGGTGCCAAATCCTTCGCCGGCCGTTTCTCCAGTGAGGGTCAACAACCGACTCCCGTCTTTTCCGGAATAGACATATACCCGCCCCGTCATCGGGCCCTTCGCGGAATTCTGCCAATCCGAAGCATAGACGTCGGGGAACCCGTCGCCATCCACGTCACCCGGCACTGACAAGAACATTCCTCCCAACGCGCCACCGGTTTCATCGGCTTCGATCGTAAATTTCGGCTTGGTCGAGAGGGAGTCATAAACATAAGTTCGCCCGTTGTGCTTTGGGCCGGCAGTGGGGGCTCCGACCAGAAGCAGCGTGTGGTTCTTATCGGCAAAACCGGCGACAGCGCTGCCGAATCCATCACCCACATGCTCGCCTGTCAAAGTCAGCAAGATGTGGCCATCTTTTCCCGAGTACACATATGCCCGGCCAGCGTGCTCGCCGCCGGCGCTATTGTTGGGAGCACCGACGATAACGTCGGCAAATCCATCGCCATTTACATCGCCCACCCCTGACGCATGTTGTCCAAAGGCATCCGCGATGTTCTCAGCTTTCAGAGTCACCAGTACGCGGCCATCGCGGCCCGAGTAGATTTTCGCGTACCCTCCGCCCGGAGCGCTCGCGATGACGTCAGGAATTCCGTCCCCATTCGTATCGCCTGCCCCTTCCACTCCCGTGCCCAGTTGATCGCCGGCCTTGCCGTCTGCTTTCCAAAGCAGCTTGCCTGTTCTTGTCGAATAAACGTAGATTCGGCCCGCCTTGTCACCGCCGCCGCTGTTTGTCGGTGCCGAGGTTACGAAATCCGGGACACCGTCACCATCAACGTCGCCGATATTTCTGGCAATCCATCCGAACTGATCATTAGCCGCTTCCCCGTCCCATTCGCGAACAATCTTCACCGGTTCAACAAAGGGATTGTCGAAATCCTGACGAACCGGCAATAGAGTCCTGAAACGAGCATCGTTTTTCAAAGATACCAGCTCTGGCGTCGCATCTATCTGTGTCATGTCGACCTTGTGTGTCGCCTTTGCTTCCGCGAGGAACGCGAATGCCCGATCCGCATCTCCCTTCATTGCATAAGCGACGCCCAGATTGAAAAGAGGGGTGGGTGCGTCCGGCTCAGCCTCCAACGCATGCTGATAAGCAGCGATCGCGTGGTCGAAATCTTTTTGATTCTGATAAGCCGCGGCTAGAGTTCGCCAGACGCGGGCATTCTTTGGTTCGCGTCGCGTGACCTCTTCCAGAATTCTTACGGCACCCGCGTTATCGTTTGCCTGGAGTCGGGCAAAACCCTGGTCGAAAGTTGCCGTTGGCTGCGAAGGCCGATCTTTTTGGCGTGAGCATCCCGTTGTCACCGCGAAGAAAAGAAGCCAGAAGGAAAAGACAAAAACAGGAGAGAACTGTCTACTGAAACGCTTCGAGGTCGTACACATGAACCCTTCTAGCGGACAATCGGCGATTGCGCTATCAAAATATTGCGCACCATTCTGTTTAGGGTTCAAACTTTAGCCCGAATGCTCGAGGGTGTCACGGCGAACTCCTCGCGGAACGCGCTGGTAAAGTGGCTATGGCTGGAAAACCCTGAGTCCAGAGCGATGTCCACCAGGCTGCGATCGGACTCCGTAACACTCTCCAGCGACCAACGAAGCCGCAGCTTTTGACGATACTCGTGCAACGTTGTACGGGTCACCTGATGGAACATCCGGCAGAGGTGATAGGGTGACATTCCGACTGCGCCGGCGATATCGGGCAGGGTCAACCGTTCTTCCAGGCGATTGCAAAGCAAGTGTTCGGTATGACGAATCACTTCGCGCTGTTTACTGCCGACTTTTCGAAGCTCGTGCGACCGACCCCGATAAGCAGATCGAACCACGCGTTCCAGCAAACTGATGATGTACTCCTCCACGATCAGAGGTTCGCCGGCATTTCCAGAGATGGCTCGTTGAAATATCCGGCGCTGTGACAAGTAGATGCGCGCATTCGAGGGGGCTCGCGAGAAGCGGAAAGGCATTTCATTCGCATCTGCGCTCAGTGGATCAAATGCCGCGATCACATCGCGGACAACGTCGGTATGAACACCAAACCAATCGCACCGGTCGCCATCAGTGCTGATCGGATTTCTGCAATATGCCTGCCCCTGGTTATAAAAGGTGATTACATTTGGATTAGCCACAAACGCCGCTTCATGCTCGTGCTGAATCTCAACCGCGGTCCTCGGAAACACAAAGCAGAAATTGCGAGATGGTCCGGTGTCGTGAAATGAGGGATCACCCACTCGACAACGAAAGCAACCCATTCGCACCAGCGCGCTCTCGAAAACGATTCGGTCGAAAGAACACACTCTTAAGTCGCGCACTCCCACATCCTACAGCTGCCTCCATGCTGTGGCCAGCCGCGCGGTCTAATCAAATCGGGCCCCGCTTGACGGCAGCATCGCCACGCGCAACAATCCTTGTGAAGCACTTTCTTTAAAGAGGTGATGATGCTGGCCTATCTATTTGTTATCTTTGCCGTCTTAACTCGGATGCCCTTTATGGCGCATCCCTGGAATTTCACTCCCGTAGCGGCGGCGCTCCTCTATTTCGGCGCGCGCGGATCGAAACGTCAGTTGTGGGTTCCCTTCTTCCTGATGGCGGCCTCCGATGTCATCCTCACTAAATTTGTCTATGCGTATCCTTTCGCGTGGGATCAACTCGTAGTTTGGGCATGGTATGGCGCAGTCCTTTTACTCGGCACGCGGTTGCGTGAGAATTCAAACTGGCTGCGGATCGGCGGCGCCGCGCTGGCCAGTTCAGTCTCTTTCTTCGTGGTAAGCAACTTCGCGGTGTGGGCTTCCGGCACTATGTATCCCAAAACCGGATCGGGGCTGATGACGTGTTATGTCGCCGGACTGCCGTTTTTCCGCCACACATTTACGGGTGACATGCTCTTCACCGCAGTCATGTTTGGTCTACCGGCGCTGGCGACCTCGATTGCTCGTTCTTCGCATAAGCCTCAAGGAACGGCCGCCGCTTAGCCGCATATGAAACGGGTGGGCTAGAGGGACGCTGACGGGTTCGCCGGTCGCCGGCGTTCGAATCTCCTACGTTTCGCTCCCTGCCAAATGATCAGCCCCACCACCAGCAAAACGGCCGAGGCGAGAATCCATCCAAAGTGATGAGCGAAAATGCTAACCGTAATTGTCACGATCTCTGGACCAAACCAGAGCGTCAGCAACGCCTCGATCAAAAACCGAACAAATCGTCCTGAGAGAATCGCCAGCAAAAAATGTCCAAAGTTCATTTCAAACGCTGCGGCGGCTAGCACCACAATCTTAAAAGGCGCAGGCGGCGGCAACATTGCCGGGAACATCAGCGCCCAAAATTCATGGCGCTCGAAAGAAGCATGGATCTTTTCGAATCGCCCTGCCGGGAGCCGCTTGCGCAACAGAACTTCTCCGCCGGTGTATCCGATAACGTAGATAACGATGCTTCCAAGCGCAGAGCCGGCTGAGGCCAGCAATACGTACATTAAGAATCGCGAGCGATCGTTGTAGACATAGCCGACAAAAATGGCGTCTAAGGGCATCCCGAGAAATGACCCATCAACCGCCGCAAACGCCAGCAGTCCCCAAGGCCCGAGAGGCGCAAGCACATGCCTGATCCAGTCGCCGTAGGTGTGAATGAAATGTTTAATCTTGTCCAAGAGATAAGTTTACGCGAGAAGGGAATCGGGGTTAATCACAGGTGGTCAATCACAGGGCGTCGTGGTCGGTTTTTCCCTCGATTAAATCTAGCGCATGCGGTAACAAATCCACTACCGCCTCCAGCGACTCCACCGCCCCGCCAGGGTTACCCGGTAAATTGAGAATTAAGCTGCTCCCCCGGACTCCGCACCGGGCCCGGCTTAGTGTCGCGAAACGCGTTTTAAGCGCTCCCTGAAATCGCATCTGTTCCGCGATCCCCTCCACCAGACGCTCGCACACCGCTGTAGTAGCTTCCGGCGTCACATCGCGCGGAGCGAGTCCGGTCCCGCCCGTAGTCACCACCAACCGAACGGACCTGCACAACTCAATCAGTTTTTCCTGAATTGCGGCGCGCTCATCGGCTACAACGCTGCGAACCAGTACTTGAAAATTGCGCTGTCCCAGCGCTTCCGCCACAGCCGGACCGGAGAGGTCCACTCTATCGCCAAGCGAACAAGAATCGCTAACCGTCAGTACTGCCGCCGTTCTTAAATGCCCATCATGTGTCGAGGAGGACATCTTCACCCTCAGCCGCCGCATCGCGCTGCGCCTCATCTAATTGCCGCAGGCCCTCCATCAATAGGCCTTGGGTGTTCAACGTCGTCGTCTCCAGGGACGATTTGCCGTTGAAGTCTACCTGGAAGTTTCCTTCCATCCAGCGCAGCACTTTAAAAACTGCCTCGTCGCCCGTTGTCGCCCCGTACGCCGCGTGTTTGACCTGCCCCTGATTGAAATAAACCTCGCACTTCTCGTCACCTTTCGTCATCGTGAGCAGACAACTCTTGCGTCCCATTTCGAGCGATTGCACCAGGTCAATCACGTTCATCTGCGAAAGATTGCCTCGCAGCACGCCATCGGTTGAGGCAGCCTTGCTCAGTTTTTCCAGTGCAATTCGATCCACTACGCGCTTGATTTTATGAGTGGCATCTTTCAAAAAGAATGGTTTTTCAAGATAGTCTTCAATCGGATCCTGCATTGACAATCGTTCGCTGATGTCGGCCTTGCTGGCCATCAGGATCACCGCAATCCCCGCCGTCGCCGGCCGGCTCTTCAGTTTTTCAAGCAACTGCCGGCCGTCCATGCCCGGCATGCGATAGTCGCTGATCATCACGTCCGGCACATCCTCGACTGCCTTCAATAGTGCATCGGCGGAATCGTTCGCCACCGTAACTTCACCCATGGTCGACAACGCCTGTTGCAACATCCCGAGCACCATCGGGTTGTCATCCACCAGCAGAATTTTTACGTCGCTAGCCATATCAACCTGGTATTTCGTCGTGCTCGCCGTACCCGTCATCATGGCGACTAAGCCATGCACGCTGGGCGTAACGAAGGCCCATGCATTCAGTTCCGCTTGACACTTCTCTTGTAGTCACCGCTCTTGCCGCCAGACTTTCGCTCCAATACCACTTCTCGGATCTCTATACCTTTATCAAGCGCTTTGCACATGTCGTAAACGGTCAGCGCCGCCACACTAGCCGCGACCAGCGCTTCCATCTCCACGCCGGTCTCCGCCGTGGTCTTTACTTTTGTGGCGATAGCCACGCCATTCTCGCATACGCGTAATGTCACAGCAATGTGCGACAGAGCCACCTGATGACACATCGGAATCAACTCCGACGTTCGTTTAGCAGCCATAATTCCGGCCGTTCGCGCCACATCCAGCGGATCGCCTTTGGGATTCGTCGAGAGTGCCCGTAACACCTCCGGGGACATGGCAACGAAAGCGCTGGCCTCTGCCTCGCGAGCCGTTCGTGCTTTCTGTGAAACGTCAACCATGCGCGGCTGACCAGCCGCATCGTAGTGCGAAAGACCACGCGAAGATTTCTTCCTGGCCATCACCAACAGGTTATCGCAACCGGCCGACCATGCTTCAAGAATCTACTCGTCGAATGCGATTTGAGTCACGGAACAGTTTGCCTGGTGATGCTCCGCGCCACGGACTGCGGTTCATCGCAACAGCAGCGCTACCCATTCCCCCGCATCGATCCGTTCGCGATCTGGAGGAATGACTACATAACAATTGGTCCGTGCCAAGGCAGCAATATCGCCCGACCCCTGCCACCGTGCCAACTCGACCTCCGCGTTCTCAAACTCTCCTGATAGCAATGCGGGAAGAAATCTCCTCAAACCCGTCTTGGTCCGAATCTCCGACCGGAGCCGAGCGTATACAAAAACGAGCGGCTGCGGCGTCATCCCAGCTAGCGCTTCGACCATGGGCCGTGCAAACAATTCAAAGGTAACCATTGTGGACACGGGATTTCCCGGCAGGCCAAAAAAATATTTCTTGTGTGGACGTTCGCCCGGAGCGCTAAATACGCACGAGCCAAATACTACCGGTCTCCCCGGCTGAATCTCCGCGCCCCTAAAATAAAACTCCGCTCCTCGCTCCCCAAGAACTTGTTCGACCAGATCGTATTTTCCCATGGAAACCCCGCCTGAAAGCAGTAACAGATCGAATGTCAATCCTTGTTCGATCAGAGCTCGCAGTCTCTCCGTTTCATCGGCGGCGACGGGAAGAATTACCGCCTCGCCACCGACGTTCTGAACCTGTGCCGAGAGCGAATAAGAGTTCGAATTTCGAATTTGAGCCGGCCCCGGCGTAGCATCAAACCCAACCAGTTCATCTCCGGTTGAAAGCACCGCCACGCGCGGTTTCCGAAAAACTTGCAACTGCCCCTTACCTACCGAAGCCGCGATCGCAATGCCAGTGTGATCCAAACGTCGTCCACGCTTCAGGAGACTTTGTCCGGCATAAGCCTCGTTACCGCGTGCAACAAAGTTTTCCCCGCACTTCACACTGCGCAAAATCTCAACGGAGATAGAACTCAGTGGAGTAAGGCAGGGCTTGGTGTGCTCGATCATCACGACCGCGTCCGCGCCTGGTGGCAGCGGAGCCCCCGTCATGATGGAAGCGGCCTGGCCGTGATCGACCAGAATTCCCAGCGTTTCCGGCGAGTAGCCTGCCTTGATTTCCCCAACCACCTGTAGCCGAGCCGGAACCTGCTCCACATCCGCACTTCGCACCGCGTATCCGTCGCGAGTCGCACGAGCAAATGTAGGAAAGTCGCGATCGGCCACAATTTCTTCCGCGAGCACGCGGCCGAGCCCCGCTAGCAGGTCGATTGGTTCTACATCCAACGCGGCCACGCTAGAAGCATGATGCTCCACCAGGTGTCGAGCCGCTTCAAAGCTCATCACAGAAGGCATTCCGGAATGATACGCGATGGATCAGAGCGTTTCCGGCAAGCGCTGCCGAGCCTACGAAGATGAAAAGTGTTTCACGTGGAACATTATCCCGGTTAATTATCAGTAGGTTAGCAAGATCGATTAGATCCCTCAGCTAGCCTCTGGCGAGTTCTTGCCCGAGCACGGTCGCGTTGCTGGCGAAAGAGAGTCCAGTCTCCAGATCCACCAGTCCCGAGCGGACGAGTTTTGCAATCTCGGCGTCGAAGTGCTGCATACCCTCATTTTCGCTGGATTTGATCGCATCGAGTAAAGTGCGGCCGGGGCGCTCACCCTGTTCCACGCAGTCGCGAGTGCGTGAGTTGGATTTCAAAATCTCTACTACAGCGACCCGGTCACCGCCATCGCTGCGAGGTATCAATCGTTGGGCGATTATGTAGCGGAACGTTTTGGCCAGACGTTCCCGCACCGATTGCTGATCTCCGCCGGCGAACGCCCCTACGACGCGTTCAATCGTTTTCGACGCGTCAACCGTGTTCATGCTCGAGAGTACCAGGTGGCCGTTTTCGGCGGCTTCCAACAGAATCTCCAGAGTCTCGCGATCGCGGATTTCTCCGACCATAATCACTCTCGGTGCCTGGCGTAGCGCGGCTCGCAAGGCCAGCGCGAAATTTGGCGCGTCACTGTGCAACTCGCGCTGGTGCACGGTTGATTTCTTGTGCTTGTGTAGAAATTCGATCGGATCTTCGACCGTGAGAACGTGATAACAATGTTCACTGTTGATGCGGTCGATCAAGGCGGCCAGGGTCGAAGACTTGCCCGCTCCCGTGCCCCCCGTGACTAGAATGATCCCGTTGCGAACCTTTGCTGTTTCTTCCAATTGCTTCGGTAGGCGAAGCGCGCCAAAGGTGGGAATTACGGTTGGAATCACGCGCATTACAATCGCGCAGCTCCCGCGTTGGATAAAAACATTGACGCGAAAGCGCGCCATGCCTGGCAAACCGTACGAGACATCGCAAGAACCCTGCTCGCGGAGCGTAGTCAGGGCTTGCTTATTGGTGCCGATCAGATCGGCAGCGATGCGCCGCGTGTCATCCGCTGAAAGTATCCCGCTTCCCGGTATTTCTATGGCTGTGAGTTGTCCGTGGATTTCGACCTGAGGAGGACGACCAGGCGAAAAAATCAGATCGCTTACTTTTTCCGATGCACGCAACATGCCGGCCAGAAGCGCGGAGCTCGGGATCGAGTCCGTGCCGCTGATGCCTTCGAAGGCGATCGCAATCGGGGAACTCCCCGGGGCAGCCATTCCATAAACTCCCAGTTATCGGTATTGGCACCACAGGGGAGAAGCCTTATTTCGGTCGACAACCTGTGTATCCAATGTAGCTTGGAACTGCGATAGAACGAAGGACAAGTAGGACAGCGACCTCGGTAACTGATTAAGACGGCGGGAGATCCGAGTCGCGTTTAAAACGCAAAGATGCCCAGGTTAGCGCCGAAAAGCCTGCGCGAACCGGGGCATCTTGAAAAGCGAAAACGCGCTATTTTTTTACGGGTTTCTTCTTTCCGAAACCCGTTTCTACCGGTGCGCCGATACTGGCTAGCATGTCTTTAGCCGGCTGCGCGAAACGGCCGTCTGGCGCTAATTCCAGGTACTTCTGAAAGGCCTCAGCAGTGCCTTCAGGCGCAATCATTTTGTCGCCTTTCAGCGTAGCCTTGCCGATCAGGTTTACGCCTTTCTGATAGTACGCTTCGGCTTTGGTAGGGTCGGCGGCAATCACTTTATCGAACGCCGCGATTGCGCCGTCCACGTTCCCCGCATTGGTGAGGACCGCTCCGATATTAAAATAGTATCCACCGGCGTGTGCTGGATCCAACTCAATGGCTTTGTTGTACGCGGCCACGGCGTCATCCGTTTTACGGGCTTTTTGATATGCATCCGCCAGGTTGTTGTAGTAGGCGGCCAGCTTTATGTTGTTATCCGGATCTTTCTTCGCCGTGTCAGAAGCGTTACGCAGATCGATCGCCTTCTGGTAATCCGCAGCGGCGGTTTCGTAGCGTTTCTGTTTCTCGGCCGTGTCAGTTTGTTTGGCAGCCGACAGGCGATAAGTATCTCCCAGTGAAGCCCAAATTTCGTTGTGAGTGGCGTCGATCTGGTTTGCCTCGTTCAGCGTAGAGATTGCGGTGTCATAGTCGCCTGCCGTGGAAGCGGCCCTGGCGGCGTTTAGTTTGTCATTCAAGGAGCCTACCGTCTTCTTTTCGCTGTCCTCTTTCGCCTTGGCCTCTTGCATCGCCTTAAGTTGTTCCGGAGTTATACCTTGGCCTGCTGCTGCGGCCTGCTGCTCTTTCTTCAGGTCGAAGGGTACTTCTGTTTCGTCCAGTCCGACGTTGATGCCGTTGAGATGGAAAAGTTCCTTGCCATCTTTGCTGAGCGTGACGTTGTACTTGCCGGGGACGACTCCGAGCGAGAAGTACTCGCCCTTGTTATTGGTTTTCAAAGTGTACTTGTGTCCGGATTCTGTGCTCACCCACATCACTTCAGCACCGACGATCGGTTTGCCATCGGAATCTTTGCAAACTCCCTTAACCGTGCCCGTGGTTTGCGCGATCGCGAGCGAAGCAGACAGAGCTGCGGCGACAATGGCAACGAGCAGCAGGGGAAGGATTGAATTTTTCTTCATGATTTTGCCTCCCGGCATTGAATCTGAATTTACTGAACTCTATCGTGAGCCCCAGAAGGGCTTCTCAAAACTTGGCGGCTTCGTCTAAGCGAGCCTCGAAACAAACTTTCCAAGAGGGGCTATCGGTGCCTCCTGGCCCTCCCCTACTCGTTACTACTTCCGCATAGTTTCCGAGTTCACATACGGAATCGGATCTTCTGCACCCGCCTCGCGAAACGCTCGCAAGCGAAGCGCACAACTATCGCAGACTCCGCAGGCGCGATCTTCGCGCTGATAGCATGACCACGTTAAATCGAACGGGGCATTCAGTTCAAGACCAAGTCGGATAATCTCGGCCTTATGCATAGCGATGAGCGGCGTGACGATACGAATCGTTCCTTCCTTTGTGCCTGCCTTCACCACTTCGTTGAACGCTCGATAATACTCCGGTCGACAGTCGGGATACCCGGAACTGTCAGGCTCGACGGCTCCAATGAAGATTTGTTCAGCTCCCAATACTTCGGCCCAGCTGACAGCCACGGCTAGAAAATGCGCGTTGCGGAAAGGAACGTAAGTGACAGGGATGGCGGAGCCGATTTTGTGTGATTCCGGCACTTCGATGTTCGTATCGGTGAGGGCGGAGCCTCCAATGGCGCGAAGCGATTCATTCCGTACGATCAGTCGGTCGCGAATTTCCAGGCGATCGCAGATGGCTTCGAACGAGCGGCGCTCCCGCTGCTCGGTCCGCTGACCATAACTAACATGCACAGCAGCGGCGCGATGATCACGGGACGCCAATGCCGCGCAGACGCAGGAATCCATGCCGCCGCTAAGCAGAACGACGGCGCGGGTCTTGTTGCTGACTTGATTTTCGGACATGAGGCGCGCTTCTGTCTGATTTTATGACAAACAACAGTGTTCGAAGGCATCTCTCCAGTCGGTAATCTGGCGGGTTTCACCCACTTGTTACCAGACTGGTTCAGCTGGGTGCTCGAACGGCAGGCTTAGTCGGTTGGCGCTCGTTTCGCCCGGTAAGAACCACTTTGGTCTATGAGCGGGCTGCGGTTCCCCACTTTTTACCTTCTTGATTCTCCGGAGCTACCCGGCACTCTCTTTACATGGTTCACTCGTAGCGCAAACTTTCCACCGGGTCTAGCTGCGCGGCCCGAATCGCGGGCACAGTGCCGAACAGTATTCCTACCAGCGATGAGACGACGATGGCGATGATGGCTGACAGTCCCGAGATCGGAATCCGATATTCGGTGAAATATCGGACGGAAAATGGGATCGCGAGCCCGATAACGATGCCGAGAACTCCTCCGATCAGCGAGATCAGAATCGCCTCCGACAAGAACTGAAAACGGATCTCGCGGTTGGTCGCGCCGATCGCCTTGCGAATGCCGATTTCACGAATGCGAGCGCTTACGGTGGCCAGCATGATGTTCATGATGCCAATGCCACTAACCAGAAGCACGACCAATGAAACTGCGAGCAGAACCATGGTCATCGCTGTGGCGGTCTTATCGGCGACGGTAACCAGTTGGGTTAGGTTCCTGACCGTATACACGGATTCCGGCCTGTGTCGGGCCTGAATGACGCGCAGAACTTGCGCCGTAATCGGAATCACCAGAGAGGCGTCCGCAGCTGAAAAGAAGATCTGCTTGACGGTCGGATTTTCGTGAAAATAGCGCATCACCGTGTAGGGGATCAACATGGTGTTATCGGTGACTTCGGACTGACCGAAAGTGTCAACGCGCTCGCGAAAGACTCCGATTATGGTGAAGGGAAGGCCGCTCAACTTCATTGTTTTGCCAAGCGCAGCCTGCTCGGATCCGTAAAGGTCGACGGCCAGCTTCGGAGTGATGACTCCAACCTTGTTGTGTGCCTGGGAATCCTGGTTGTCGAAGAAACGGCCGGAGAGGATGATCAGGTTCCGAACCTGTTCGTATTCCGGATAGACGCCCATGATTTGCAGGTCGCGCTCCTTGCCGTCGCCGACCGGCACGCGCTCGTTAAGAGGCAGCACCGGTGAAGCGGCGGCGATGCCATCGACCTCGCGCTGCACGGCTTCCATATCCTGAATCGTCAGGGAGTCGTTACTGGTGTCGGTGATGCGCCCGCCGCCGCTTTCGTATTCGGCATAAATCCAGTTCGACCCGATGGCTTGAATCTGATTCAGAAGATATTGCTTGCCGGTAAGTCCGATGGTGGTGACCAGGATGAGCGAAGCGGTTCCGATGACCATGCCGAGCGCGGTCAACGCGAAACGGATCTTGTTGCTCATGAACGTCTCATAAGCGAAGCTGAAAATTTCGCCGAGAGCTAAGTGGGACCGTCCGGGTGCCTGGGGCGCGGTGCTCATCTGGATGTCACGTTAGATGCTACGAGGGGATGGGAGGGTCCGCAAGCGGTGCCGAACCGATGCACCCGCAAGGTGCAAATCTGGATCGTGAATCTTTTGGCGTTTTCTGTTGTAATTCTTTGTATTAATAGAGAAATGGATCGCACACTCTGAACCTCACACGCACCGTTGTACGCATGTTCGGCTTGCTGTTGCTGACTGCCGCCGCATTATTAGTTCATGGCTATCACCCCTACGCTGAAGATGCGGAGATCTATCTTCCCGGGGTTTTGAAGATCCTGAATCCAAGTTTGTTTTCCGCCAATGCAGTGTTTTTTGGCGAACACGCGGGACACTCTCTGTATCCTAACCTCATCGCGTTCTCGGTTCGAGTGTCGCATCTTGCGCTACCATGGGTCGCTTTTTGGGGGCAGTTGCTTTCGATTTTCTTATTGCTGGCTGCTAGTTGGCGGTTGGCCTCGGCCTTGTTTGGATCAGAATCATCCGACAACGAGATGGCCGCGCGCTGGGCCGCGGCTGCTTTGATGGCCGCTTTGCTGACTTTGCCAATCGCCGGAACTTTCCTTTACATCCTTGATCAGTTTTTGAACCCGCGAAATTTGGCGGCTTTTGCTGTTTTATTTGCCGTGGCGGAGTTGTTTCACCGCAAATATGTCCGCATGGCCCTGTGGCTTGCGTTTGCAACTGCCATGCATCCTTTCATGGCCAGCTTTGGAATCTTATTTTGCGCTTGGGTCATTCTGCTGGATCGATTCCGTCCGCGGATTTTAGGATTTGGTCCTCTAGGTTCAGGAAGCACCGTCAGGCCGAGGACGAGTGATCCTCTGTACAAAACCACCCTCGCAATGGCGCTCCCTTTCGGAATCACATTCGATCCTCCGCCCCCGGCTTATCACGAAGTTGCGTTGCTCCAGCGTTCACACTTCGTGTTGCGATGGGAGTGGTATGAGTGGCTCGGAGTTCTCGGCCCCGTGTTGATTTTCTACAGGATGGGAGGTTGGGCACGACGGCGAGGTATGGAGAATCTGGAGCTGGTGTCGCGCGCGATGGTGCCTTTTGTGCTGGTGGCATCCGCCGCCGCGATCGGGTTGGGAATCCCCGCCCGCTTCGAAGCTTTGACTCGACTTCAACCGATGCGCTGCATGGCGCTTGGTTACATGGTGCTGGTAGTTGCAGGCGGAGGGTTGCTCGGGCAATTTGTGCTGCAGAAAAAAGTTTGGCGCTGGCTCGCTTTGTTCATCCCGCTTTGCTTGGGAATGTACTACGCGCAGCGGCAGGTATTTCCGGCGAGCCAGCATATCGAATGGCCTTGGGCGACTCCGCGGAATCAGTGGGCGCAAGCATTTGATTGGATCCGCAACAATACGCCAGTCGATGCGTTGTTCGCACTGGATCCCGGGCATATGGAGATTGAGGGCGAAGATGAAAATGGTTTTCGGGCGCGCTCCGAGCGCAGCATGCTGGCCGATCTGGTCAAAGATAAAGGAGCTGCATCAATGTTCCCGCCGCTGTCAGTAGAGTGGTCGAGGCAGATTGAAGATGAGAAAAACTGGAAACAATTCGGCAACGCCGATTTCGAGCGGCTGCGGCAAAAGTATGGGGTGAGTTGGGTGATTGTGCAGCAGCCAGGGCCCGAGGGCCTGGAGTGTCCCTATGCGAATGCGGCGGTGAGAGTGTGCGAGATCAAATAGCTTCTAACTTCTGCTCAGAGGTACGAGCTGCGCCGCATCGAAGGCTGCGTTAGCGTAAAATAGTTGCATCCAACTAACAAAGCATGGCAAATCCGATTCTAACCCCCGCAATCCGGTCACTGTTTCCCTATGAGAAATGGTCTTCCCAAGTAACCAGTTTGCGTCAACACTTTCGCGATAACCAGCCGTATCCGCATATTCACCTCAAGAATTTTCTTGATACCGATGTCGCCGCTGAAATGGCCGCCGAATTTCCCGACATGGCGACTGACGCCTGGACGCGCTACAAACATCAGAACGAAAACAAACTAGGGCTGGCAAAGCGCTCGATGTTTCCTCACTTGCTCGGCGCAGTTGTAGATGAATTGAACTCAGAAGGATTCGTGCGTTGGCTCTCGCAGCTCACTGGAATTCCTGATCTGGTCTCCGACGAAATGCTCGAAGGCGGCGGACTGCATCAGTCGGCTGCTGGCGGGTTTCTGAATGTGCACACCGATTTCAGCAATCATCATTACCACAAGCATTGGCGCCGCCAGGTGAATCTGATTCTTTATCTCAACCCCAACTGGGACGAACGCTGGGGTGGAGCGCTTGAGTTGTGGGATCGCGAGATGGAACATTGCGTGGTGAAGGTGCCCCCACTGTTTAACGACGCACTCATATTTCGTACTAACGAAATTTCCTACCACGGATTTCCTGATCCATTACGCTGTCCTGACGGCGAATCGCGCAAGAGCTTGGCCTTGTATTACTACACGGTCGAGTCCGAGGGCGAAGTCAAAACGCGGTCGACGAATTATCGTCCTCGGCCCGAAGATGGCCTGCTAAAGGCGAGCATGATCTGGCTCGACAAGAAGGCGGTTGACATGTACTCGCGGGCGAAAGCGCGCTTTGGATTCTCCGACGAATTTGCCAGCAAGATACTAGGCTTCTTGTCGCGCAAGCGCTAGACGGCTATTTTGCCAGTAACCCGTCGCGTTCAACTAAGCGAGGGCCGTTTTGTACAAGGCGACCAGTTTGCTCCACGCGCGTTCCGCGTCGGCTTTGTTGTAGATGGGTTTTCCGTCGCGCATCGGCATATCGGGAACGCACCAGCCATGCAGCGCTCCCGGGTAAACTTCGATTTCCGCTGGAACATTCGCTGCGGCGAACGCCTGCTTCAATTTGTCTTTCGCGTCCGGCTGTTTCTCGTCGTCATTTGATGCGATTCCGAAATACATTTTTGCCTTGATCTTCGGGGCCAGCAGGTGTGGACTGTCGGGCTTGTCGGTGACCAGGCCTCCGCCGTGAAACGATGCTCCCGCGCCGACACGGTCGGGCACAGTGGCGGCTGTCTTAACGACGAGCGGTCCGCCCATGCAATATCCCTGAGTTCCGATTTTCTTGGACTTGTTTACCTGAGGTTGGGCGTCGAGAAAAGCGATATAAGCGGTTGCGTCGCTCTCTGCTCGTCCGGGTTCGGCAAGCGTGCCCATCACCTGTTTTAGCTTGGCCATGTCGTTCGCATTCTCAAAACTGAAAGAGGTGTCGAATACCGGAACCTTAGCGCTTCGATAGAACGGGTTTGGCACGAGCACCGAATATCCCTCCGACGCAATGCGCTTGCCAATATCGCGCATAGAAAGCCGCAGGCCCAGGGCGTCCGGCCATACCAGCACGCCGGCATAAGATCCATTTGCAGGATGAATAAAAACCGCGTCGCACGACCCGTCGCGCGTTTTGATCTCAACACTGGTTTCAACAAGGGGCGCTTCCGCGCCGAAAGCCGGGACGGACGCAACGATTCCGGCCGCCACCGAGGCAGCTACAAAATCGCGTCGCGACCAGTCACGAGCGAGATCATCTTGCAGGTCAGGACCTTTCTGCGGTTCTTCATGATTGCGAGCCATCGGACGTTCTCCTTCTCAGCCCAATAATAAACCTCACGCGCGTCAACGCGCTTCTTCCCTGAGGTGGCTATCTTGGCCGTAGACACTTGGTTCGAGTTGTATTCTCGGGAACTACCGCCTGGGGGTGGTCGTAGGCATTCCACCCTCGTAATAAACCACGGCCTCATCCTCAAGAGTCCTGCCTTTCTCACTGAAGATGGGGCTGCTTAGAAGGCCGGCTCGCTGTAGCGCGAACTGCAACGTGGTCTGCACTACTTCCAGTCCATAACGGACGCTGCGGCGGAAGTTGATGGACGAGGCTTCTTCAAAATATTTCGTCGGGCACGAGACTTCGCCAATATGGAAACCGAAGTAAACGCACTGCGCCAACATCTGATTATCAAAAACGAAATCGTCGCTATTCTCTTGCAGCGGAAGCCGCATAAGCACTTCGCGGCTGAAGGCGCGATAACCGGTGTGATATTCGGAAAGCTTAATGTTCAGAAACAGATTTTCGAAAGCAGTGAGAGCACGGTTGGCAATGTATTTGTACACCGGCATGCCTCCGCGCAAGGCACTGCCTCCGATGATGCGCGAGCCGAGGACCACGTCGTAAACTCCATACGCAACCATGCTCGCCATCGCCGTCACGAGCAGGGGCGTGTATTGATAGTCGGGATGCACCATGATGACGACATCGGCGCCGGCCGCGAGCGCTTCCCGGTAGCAGGTCTGTTGGTTGCGTCCATATCCATAGTTACGATCATGGACGAAAAACTGCAGACCAAGCCGATGAGCAATTTCGACAGTACGATCCGAGCTGTGGTCGTCGACCAGAATGCGGATATCGACGAGGTCGGGTAACTCGCGAACGGTAGCTTCCAAGGTTTTTTCAGCGTTGTAAGCAGGCAATACCACGGCAATCCGTTTGCCGTTGATCATGCAGTGTTTTCCTCGGCGGTCTGACTATCGGTGGTCTGACTAAATGATAACCGGAAACTCACTCCCGCGCTTCAGGTTCATGGCGATCGTTGTGTCGCGAATTCTTCCGCTCGTAACTGTTGGACGTAATTCGCTTCTCTCCCGATTTGGCACAGAACATGACCGAAGAAGTAAGGCGAGGGGCTTTCTATGAAAGGGGCGCTTGAACTATCGGCGCACTATGGGCGAAACTAAAGGCATGGTTGGTCGTATTTTGCCGGTGCCTTCATCGCAAACTCCGCCCCGAACCCTGTTCGAAAAAATCTGGGACGCCCACATCGTCGCAGCTCCCGAGGGGCAGTCGGCGCTTCTCTATATCGATCTCCATCTGGTGCATGAAGTGACCTCTCCCCAGGCTTTTGACGGGCTTCGTGCTTCGAGAAGAGAAGTGCGACAGCCGTTGCGGACGGTAGCGACCGTTGATCACAACATCCCGACTAGTCCACGCGGGCTGCCGATTACAGACCCGATTGCCGCGAGGCAGATCGGAGCACTACAGAAAAATTGCCGCGAATTCGGCGTTCCGTTGTTCGATATGGATTCAGCCGACCAGGGCATCGTTCACGTTATTGGTCCAGAACTGGGCATCACGCTGCCTGGGATGACAATTGTCTGCGGTGATAGCCACACGTCAACCCATGGCGCCTTCGGATCGCTGGCTTTTGGCATCGGGACGTCGGAAGTGGAACACGTTCTGGCAACCCAATGCTTACCCCAGAAAAAACCACAAACCATGCTGATCCAGGTGCGCGGGAAGCTTGCGGAAGGTGTGACAGCCAAGGATCTCGCGCTCGGAATTATTGGAGAAATAGGCACTGACGGGGCTACCGGCCACGTAATAGAGTACGCCGGTGACGCGGTGCGCGGCCTGTCGATGGACGGCCGTATGACGCTCTGCAATATGAGCATTGAGGCCGGAGCGCGCGCTGGCCTGATCGCTCCCGATGAGACTACATTCGCATATTCCTGCGGCCGCCGATTTGCTCCGAAGGGGAAGGCTTGGGACGAGGCAGTTAAATACTGGCGCACGCTTTCCAGCGATCCGGGAGCGAAGTTCGACAAAGTTGTTGAGATCGACGCCGCCGCCCTGGCCCCGTTTGTTACTTGGGGAACGAATCCGGGAATGGTTGCCGCCATCACCGCCCGGGTTCCAGAAATCAAGAGCTTCGCGCACATGCACGACCGGCGCGCGGCAGAGCAGGCTCTTGCCTATATGGGACTCGATCCTGGAATGCCGATAAAGGCGATCGCCGTCGATCGAGTATTTATAGGATCCTGCACGAACTCCCGCATCGAAGACTTGCGCGCAGCAGCGCGTGTGGTCAAGGGGCAGCATGTGAATCCGAAGGTTCGCGCGATGGTGGTTCCAGGTTCGCAGGCGATCAAGCGCGCCGCCGAAAAGGAGGGGCTGCATCGCATTTTTCTGGATGCGGGTTTTGAATGGCGAGAGTCAGGATGCTCGATGTGTCTCGGGATGAATCCTGACATCCTGCAGCCTGGAGAACGTTGTGCTTCTACCAGCAACCGGAACTTCGAAGGTCGGCAAGGTCGCGGCGGACGGACTCATCTGGTAAGTCCGATGATGGCTGCGGCGGCCGCGATTGCCGGGCATTTTACAGATATAAGAGACTGGCAATTTCAGCACTAGTCGCTGGCGACCTTAGGAAAACCATGCAACCATTCCGCAAACATTCCGGCAAAGCTGTTCCGCTCGACAAAGTAAATGTCGACACCGACCAGATCATCCCTAAACAATTTCTGAAACGTATTGAGCGCTCAGGATTCGGGGAATTTCTTTTCTACGATTGGCGCTTTTCAGAACGAGGCGAAAAGGTCGGAGACTTCGTACTCCACGAACCCCGCCACGCGAAAGCCTCTATTTTGGTGGCCGGCAAAAATTTCGGCTGCGGATCCTCACGCGAACATGCCGTCTGGGCGCTGGCCGATTTCGGTTTTCGGGTGGTGATCGCGCCGTCTTTCGCCGACATCTTTGCCAATAACAGCCTCAAAAACGGATTGTTGACGGTTCGGCTCAATGAAGACCAGGTAGCTGAGATAACACGCCGCGCGAAAGAGATAGAGAACTACGAACTGACCGTCGATCTCGAAACCATGCGGGTGGATGATAAGCACGGTTTTGAAGCGGCTTTCCTGATGGACGAGTTTTCCCGTCACTGTCTGCTGCATGGGTTAGACGATATCGGACAAACCCTGGTTCACGAAGCCGAAATCACGGCGTATGAAGCGAAGCATCCTGTCTCTGCAGAGATGGAGACTATTCTCGGCCGATAGCTCAATCTGCGAATTCTGCGGGACAAAGTTCCTGACGCAAACTCCTTTTCAGGTTGTACACTTCTCAGTTTCCCATCTAGCGCGGTCCGGGAGTTACAACTGATGGTGGATCGGAGTGCATCTGTGAAAAACTTTCTTCTCGTACTTATCATCAATCTTTCGGCTTTTTTCTCCGCCGGAAGTGCCCAAGCTTTTGCCCAGGCACCTGCTTCCGCAGCGAAGCAATTAACCATCGAAAAGATATTTGCTGAGGGGGGAGTCACAGGACGCGCTCCGGAAACAATTCAATGGAGTCCGGATGGCACCAAGGTATCCTTTGTACAGCGCGACGAAACTGGAGAGAATGGTGAACTCTGGTATGTCGACGCGACGACGGGCGAGAAAAAAATATTGGCCAGCGCCGGCAAACTTGCTCAGCTTGCTCCTCCGACTAGCAAAATCCACAGCGAGCGGGAAAAGGAACGTGTGTCACGGTATCACGTCGCCGCCTACACCTGGTCCCCCGACTCCAAGCATCTGCTTTTCGATTCTCAGGGCCAACTTTGGTACTACAGCCTCGACACTGGGACGGCAGTGCAACTTACGTCATCGCCTGAACCCAGCGCGGACCCGAAATTCTCGCCTGATGGAAAGCGCCTTGCGTACGTGCGCAGCCATCATCTCTATGTACACCCGGTGTCCGGAGAGGAAGGCGAACACGCACTCACCCGTGAGGAAAGGCCGAAGGACAAGGAATTTGACAAGGAAAAAGAAGACAATATCCTGAACGGCGAGGTCGACTGGGTTTACGCCGAAGAGCTTGACGTGCGAAGCAACTACTTTTGGTCTCCGGAAGGTAAGGAAATCATATTTCTGCAGATGGATGAGACTCAGGTTCCCACCTATCCCATCACCAACTGGTTGACGACGCATCCTCGTGTCGAACAGGAAAAATATCCCAAGGCCGGCGATCCCAACCCCATCGTCCGACTGGGAATCGAGAGCAGCACCGGCAGCAAGATACGCTGGATCAAGCTGACCGATGACGAGGACACTTACATACCTCGCTTTGGCTGGATCCGTGAGGGATGGGCCTGGGCCGAGGTGCTGAATCGCAAACAAGATGTCATGGACCTCTACTTTATTGATGCGAAGTCGGGCCGCTCGCGCAAAGTGCTGACGGAATCGGAACCTAATGCGTGGGTGAATGTGAATGACGATTTCCGCATCCTGAAATCGGGCGACCGATTTCTCTGGAGCAGCTGGCGCGATGGTCATACTCACATTTATCTCTACAGCTTCAGTGGGCAGGATCCAGCGGCTGCCGACGCGAAACTGGAGCGCCAGCTTGAAAGCGGCGATTACGAAGTGATCGCAATCAACGGCGTGGACGACACCGCGGGTACGGTTTTCTTCACCGCCAATAAAGGCGATCCGCGGCAGGAAAAGTTGTATTACGTAAAGCTGGATGGCACCAGCATGCAATGCCTTTCGGCAACCGATGGCAACTACGGAGCCAATTTCGCAACGGACGGCAAGCACTTTGTTGAAACACACTCAACGACGTTGACTCCCCCACGCATTGCCATGTGCGCGGTCGGAGGATCCTGCCAGAAAATTTGGGAAGCACGCAGCGTGACCGATTACGATCCGATCGCGTCCAAGCCGCTGGAGTTCAAAGCTGACGACGGGACGGTGTTATATGGCGACTTGATTCTGCCGCCACAGACCGATTCCAGCAAAAAAATTCCGCTGATCGTTCATATCTACGGGGGTCCAGCCGCTCAAACTGTGCAGGACGCGTGGGGCGGGAGTACCGCTCTGTTCCACCAGATGCTGGTGAAGGAAGGGTTTGCGATCTTTTCGGTCGATAATCGCGGAACTCCAAATCGCGGCAAGAAATTTTCAGCCGCAATTCGCCTGCAGTCGGGTGGAATCGAACTTAAAGATCAACTCACTGCGCTCGATCAGTTGTATCCGCAGTTTCCGCAACTTGACCGCTCGCGAACAGCTATATGGGGATGGTCCAATGGCGGATCGATGACGCTCTACGCATTGACCCATTCAGACCTGTTCAAGGCGGGAATCTCGGTGGCTCCGGTGACGAGTTGGCGCAACTACGATTCGATATATACAGAACGTTATATGGGTTTGCTCAAGGATAATGGCAACGCCTACGACGATTCGATCGTCAGTGCAGCGAGCAAACTGCACGGTTCGCTGTTGCTGGTGCATGGAACAAGTGACGATAACGTGCATTTCCAGAATACGATTCAGATGAGCGACTCGCTCATTAATGCTGGAAAACAGTTTCGGTTGATGGTGTATCCCGACAAAACCCACGGCATCAGTGGAGTCGCCGCGCGCACCCAGTTATTTCACATGATGGACGATTTCTGGAATGAAGAATTGAAATAGCAGTCAAAACGCAGACCGACTGCGGGTTGAGACCTTCCTATGCATCGCACCACCCTCGGCGATTTCGAACTTACGATCGTTTCCGATGGAGCCTACTTCCTCGATGGCGGAGCTTTTTTTGGTGTGGTTCCCAAGACCATGTGGTCGAAGAAAGTTACGCCCGACGCGTTGAACCGTGTTGATGCTGGCCTGAATTCGCTATTGATCCGGACCGAAAAGAAAAACATTCTGGTTGAGACCGGCATCGGCAACAAGCTACCCGACAAGATGGCGCAGATTTACAAACAGCCGGCAAAGCTGCTCGACAATCTGCACATTGCCGGAGTTGCACCCGAAGATATCGACATTGTCATTAATACACATTTGCATTTCGACCATTGTGGCTGGAACACCGTACGGCGAGGCGACCAGTTCGTGGCAACCTTTCCCAAGGCGAAATATTACGTGCAGGAGCACGAGTGGGAACATGGACGGCTGCAACTCGAACGTGACGCCGTCAGCTATATGAGTCCGAACTACGATCCGCTGCTGGAGAACGGGCAGATGGTTTTAATCAACGGCGATCTGGAATTGTTACCCGGTATTGCGGTCAAAGTTTTCCCCGGTCACACGGCGAATATGCAGGCCGTGACCATTGAGAGCGGGGAGGGTAGCGATAAGAAAAAGGCTTGCTATATATCCGACCTGATTCCCACATCAGCTCATCTGGATCTGACCTGGGTAATGGCTTTCGATGTGCTTCCGCTGCAGAGTATCGAGAGCCGCAAGAAATATTACGCGTCTGCGATTCCTGAAAAATGGCTGACAGTGTTTACTCACGATGACGCGACGCCGTGGGGATATATCGAGCGCGGGGAACGGGGAAAGCTGGGACTCAAAGGTATTTAAGAAATGGTTGGTCGTGCGTGGGGCAATCTTGTCAAAGCGCGCAGCCCTCACACTGCAACCCTCACACTATAGAAGCCTGCAACCTGGTTTCGAAAAATTCTTCCACTCGTCCAAGAATCTCTGTCCCGTTCCGCGCCTCATAGATCGCCTTTCGGAGCCCGGCGCCTCCCGGGACGCCATGCGTGAACCAGGACGCGAATTGCTTCATTTTGCCCTCGGCTCCAGGCATTTCTTCTTCCAGGAGCATTTGGAAATAAGTGCGAATCATCTGATAGCGATCGGCTTCGTCCGGTTCGTCATACATCTTCTCAACGGGTCGGACGACGCCGTCCGCAATTTCTGCAGTTGATATGTGATGAACGTACTGCTGGATCTGGCGGAAGATCCATGGATTCGCCGGCGCCATCCTGCCAATCATCACGGCATCACAGCCGGTTTGAGACACGATCGCAAGGGCATCCTCTGGCGAGCGGACATCGCCATTGCCGATCACCGGAATCGTTACCGCCTGTTTCACCGATGCAATCCATTCCCATCGGGCGTTTCCGCTATAGCCTTGCTCGCGAGTACGGGCATGCAGCGCGACCGCACAAAGGCCCGAGCTTTCGGCGATACGAGCCAGTTCCACGCACACAATTTCGTCGTCACTCCACCCAGCTCGGAATTTCACGGTGAACGGAATCTTCACCGCAGCTCGCACTGATTCAAAAATTTGACGAATTAGCGGGAGGTCTCGCAGCAGGCTAGAGCCGCCGTTGCACTTCACCACTTTTTTTGCGGGGCAGCCCAGATTCAGATCGACAATGTCGAAGCCCAGATCTTCCACGAGTCGCGCTGCATCAGCCAGCACCGCGGGACTGCTGCCAAAGAGCTGGGCCGAAATGGGGTGCTCGTCTTCATAAAAATGGAGATAGCGTCCGCGGACGCGCTCGTCCCGAAGTACGCCGTCAGCCGAGGTAAATTCGGTCATGATGAGCCCGCATCCGCCGAGGTTCTTGATGAAACGGCGAAAAACGGTGTCGGTGACACCGGCCATGGGCGCGAGCACGGTGGCCGGCGCGATCCGGACGTTGCCAATGGTGAAAGCTTCAGGAAAAATCCTTGCTAATTCCGGTCCTGGGGTAGCGAACGAGCTGCACGCCATTCCAACCGAAGTTGTGCCCGGATTGTCCCAAAGCTTGTGCACAGGTTGATTTTACTGTCTTTTACTCTAACGATTACGGCATCTTTAGGGCTGATACGACGAGTGGAACTCAATCGGCGCACGACCCTAGCTAGCGGACCAAAAAGAAAGCCTTCCGCATCGGGAAGGCTTCTGTAATGTGCAACTTGCGCGCCGACTTATTGCTTGGCGGCTTCAGCTTTCGCTGCTTCGGCTTTTCCGGCATCACTCTTGGCATACTTGCGGCGGAAGCGCTCGACTCGGCCAGCTGTATCCATCAGCTTTTGTTTTCCGGTAAAGAATGGATGGCAGGCGGAGCAGATTTCTACACTAATGGCGCCCTTATGGGTGGAGCGGGTCGTAAAAGCATTGCCGCACGCGCAATGTACATTGATCTCGTTGTAGTTCGGGTGGATGGCGGCTTTCATGGCTGTTCCTATACCTCGATTCCAGACTTTAGATTCTACCGGAGTTGAGAAGGATTCAGCAAGGCAGTTTCAGCCGGTCAGCCATCAGCCATCGGCTAGTTCAAAATCTTCTCACCAAAATGACTCTCTGGCCGGGGAGGGTTTTTAGGTTTTCCTGAGGGCTGAAACCTGATGGCTAGGAAAGAAAAACGGCAGGGCCGACCTCCTGCCGTGTCGCACGGATGCGAAAAATTTTCAGGGGCCTCTACTTACCCTTATTAACTACTTTCTTCAGTTCGTTTCCGGGAGTGAACTTGGCGACTCTTCGGGCAGCGATCTTAATGGTGGCGCCCGTCTGGGGGTTGCGGCCGTTGCGGGCCTTGCGCTGCGAAACGGAGAACGTGCCGAATCCAATCAAAGCTACACGGTCCCCTTTTTTGAGGGCAGCGGTGACGCTGTCCACGGTGG
>Ga0209006_10000494_pt1 | contig 37560 bp, 31 predicted proteins | sample JacPin_JW_Ref_O2_FD_188567 | JGI IMG/M metagenome (GOLD analysis project Ga0209006, IMG submission 188567) | Forest soil microbial communities from Algoma, Ontario, Canada - Jack Pine, Ontario site 1_JW_Ref_O2 (SPAdes) (version 2) | ecosystem: Environmental > Terrestrial > Soil > Boreal... | reverse complement strand
GTGACGCATCTGTTTGGCTGCACTCGGTCAAAACCTAGCCAGGGCAGCGTTCCGGTTGGTCTGGCCCTCGCGAGCGATTTTGGCTTTTGTTTTCTATGCAAGGTGGGTTCGAGCTTAGTGTTGCGTCGACCCATTGAGATCACCTGAATTACCGGTGATTTCCCACCTACCCCGTTTCTTCCTGGGAATGTCGAGCCGACCCGTACCGCGGAGCTAGCCACAAACAAACGAAGTGGAAGCCATAGCTTCGTGGAACGAGGGTCGGAACCAATTGTTCAGTATGTTACGCGAAAACATCGGTAGGCATTTAATATCCGCGGTCGGTTTGGACATGGTGCGCTCTAAGCCGTGATAGTAGAAGCTACAATTCCTCGCACGGATTTAAGAACGACTTGAATGGCCATGGGCGCCGCGGAAAAGGCAAATCCCACAGCGCCTCAGGCCATGCAAAAAAGACAACCCTACTGCGGATACGTTGACGGAACTGTGTTGCTCACTTTAAGGATGTCGAACGAGCCCAATCCAGTGACGTAATCGTATCCGGGGAGCGCGGTAAATAATCCATTGCCTCCGGTGAGAACGTCATTCAAGTACGGACTGGTGAGCACCGGCGCGCCATTGGCAAGTTGATAGATCAACGGCCCGGCGAAACCGAGCGTGCCTTTATGCGCGCTTTCGATACGGGCCCACGATCCCATCGCCAGCGGTGAAGAGAGGCTGGTTCCTCCAACGAGCGTAGCGGTGCCGTCGACGAATATGTTCGCCGCGCAGATAGCCAGCTCGGTGCCGCCGGCGCACATCGAAACATCCGGCACGCCCCTGCATCCTTGTGGACAACCCGCCTGACTGTTCACCTCCGCGCTGGGCACGATAGCTACAGTGCCTGACCCCGTGTAGCTCTGCCAGAATGGAGGTGTTTCGAAATAACTGATACCGCCGCCGCTTGCTTCCCAGGCAACTTCGAAATCGTAAGTGTAGTCCGCGTTGGTAAAGAGATTTGTTCCACCTACGGCGATCACGTAAGGTGACGAAGCCGGATAAGACGTGTCCGGCGGCCCCGATAGAGGCACGCCATTTGTTCCCACCACGGGACAAGCCGAGCCTTGATCGTCGGCGGATGCAAACGGCGTTATTCCCTGCAGCGCGGCTTCGCCAAACACTTCGTCGTCCACCAGCATTGCGCCGTCCAGATACGGTGAAAATTCGCACTCGCCGAACGACATGTTGAACGCCCGCACGTTGTTGCTCGTCACCGCCTTATTGATGGCCAGCGCAATGTCCGAATCGGTGAGCGACGTGGCCACATAAAAGTACAGGTGCGAAACTTGCTGTGCGATTCCCGTGGAAGTTTGCGAATCGAGATCCCACTCGTCCTGACCCGCCGTGTCTGCGCTGGCTATGCCTGCGTTTACGATCGTTACCGGAACTTGCGGCAGGGCGTACGTTTTCTCATACGTTCGCAAATCTGTTACCACTTGCGTCAGACTGCCTTCCGCGATGATCCCCACCGCTGTCGTGGATCCCGTTGGGAACTTGTACGCGGCGCATTTGGTATTGTCTGCGGGGCAGGCCGCGTCATAGGCAATCTGGTATTGCTGCGCCGTAAATGTTTCATTCGCTGTATCCGGCGTCGGACACGATGGAGGAGTGCAAGGATCGGTAAATGTTTGTGGCCCAGTGGAGAGCTTAGTCATGTCCGTGTGAAGCCCCACAATGTTGTTCGCGCCCAGCACCGCGATCACGATGCCCTGTAGCGAGCTGGGAACTTGCACAGCCGTAGTGTTCGCGAACACCGTGGCTCCATTAAGCGAGTATTGAGACAGTGAAGTGTTGAACGCCGCCTCCACAACCGCAGCCGTTCCATCTGCTTCTACGATCAGGTTGTTCGGCGCCACCGCGATATTCTGAAATCCACAATTGCTAAGATAGCTGGTCACTGCCTGAACCTGCGCGCTGGTCGCTCCAAACTCCGCCGCGAACTGATCCACGGTGAACGCTGTCCCGTAAAGTGAGTCACCCGGCGTAATCATGCGTTTTAGTGTTGGCTGAACTTGGGACGCATTCTGCTCCTGCAAGCCGACGGCAATGTGCATGGAAAAGTTCGCGGGCAGTGCGCCAGTCAGCGTGATGTTCGGCGTGTATTGGATCGGGTAAGCTTTGGTGGCGGTCGAAACCCAATTCTGTCCCTGGGCGCTCGGCGAAGTGCTCGCTGCGAGTATCGTCAAACACCCCATTGCTATGAGAAATTGTAATACGCGATATCTTTTCATTCCGCTTCTCCTTTGTTTGTTTGCTGCGAAGAGTTTTTGCAAACTGGCCTACCAGACCAGCCTGCCCAACCCGCAATGTGAGCTCCTTCGTTCTCGCTTTTGCGGGTATGTCGAAGGAATCACCGAACGGATTTGCACACGTCAAACAGTCCTCGCGTTGTTTTCATAGAGGGCGTTCCCTGGGTATCGCAGGCCGATAGATTTGCGCTTACCGCTGCATGCGTAGCAGCACTACCATCGCTAGTAGTGTCGCAACGCCGCATAGTTGCAAGGACACTCGGCCTTGTCCATACACGGTTCACCCTATTTCATTGCAGATACCAGCACTGTCCCTCCTGGGCTTGCATGACTCACCGGCGGGGTTGCTTACCTGTTCAAGTTGGGAGTAGTATCAGTGCTTCTAAGATTAGTCGGTTAGATACGCGGGATTTTAGATGCCGATCTTGAAACCATCCGCCATTGCTTCCAGCCGTGACCGTTTGCGCGAATCGGCCAAAGCGCTGTTCGCCGAGAGTGGTTACGAGAAAACCACCACCGCCGCGATTTGCCGCCTTGCCGGTACCAGCCAGTCCCAGCTCAACAAACATTTCGTCGACAAGGAAGGCATCCTTCAGGCCATCTTCGAACACGCCTGGGAGCACATCAATCCGGCGGTGCGTCTCGCGACCGATAGCATTCCAGACCCGCGCGAAAAGCTGAAAGTGCTAATCGAAATGGTTCTCGGCTTCCTCGAAACGGACCGCACCATGCGCACGCTTTTCCTGCTCGAAGGCCGGCGGATCCGCGGGGATGGGCACATGGTGGTTCTCGTCCCCGGTTTCGTGGAATTTGTGAAAATGGTGGACGGCGTGATGAAAGAATTAGTCGCCCAGGGTTATTTGTCGCCGGAAGGCAACCCGCAAGCATATCGCTCGGCTCTGATGGGAGCGGTCGAAGGAATGCTTCGCGACCACATGTTGGCCCACACATCGCGCTACCCTGGAAATTTCACCGAAGCCGATATGCGCGTCGTCCTCTCCAAAGTTCTTCAGCTTTTCTTCACCAAGTAGTCTCGCCCACCCCGTTTTTCTGTGCTGCTCCTTATATTCACAGGCGTATATGCCGCATTCTGCATTTTCCTCAATAAATTTAACTTCGACGGTAGGTCGCGTTATCGGAAGCTGGCCCATCACCCTTACCGGCACTTACTGGCGCAGGATGCCGCGAATTCGATACAATCGCTGTTTGGGCTGCGCCTTAAAGAATCGCCTGCCGATCCGCGCGGCCCATTTTCGAGGAGACATTTCATGCCATCATTCCCCGGGGTTGATTACCTCGACTTCGATTCCCTGCTGAGCGACGAAGAAAAGCTTGCGCGCAATACGGCGCGGCAGTTTGTAGATGCGGAAATCATGCCGATCATCGAGCAATACAATCGCGAAGGAAAATTTCCGGTGCAGCTGGTGCCGCAGATGGCCGAGCTGGGACTTTTCGGCGCGAGCTTGAAGGGGTATGGATGCGCGGGCATGTCCAACGTGGAATACGGACTGGTGACGCAAGAGCTGGAGCGCGGTGATTCGGGGCTGCGCAGTTTTGTCTCCGTGCAATCAGCGCTGGTGATGTATCCGATTCACGCGTTCGGTTCGGACGCGCAGAAAGAAAAATGGCTGCCGCTGCTGCAACAGGGCAAAGCGATCGGGTGCTTCGGGCTTACCGAGCCGCAATTCGGATCGAATCCGGGAGGGATGTTGACGCGCGTGGTGAAAAAAGGCGGCGACTACATTCTAAACGGCGAAAAAATGTGGATCACCAGCGGCTCGATTGCGGACGTGGCCGTGATTTGGGCGAAGTGCGAGGACGACGTGATCCGCGGGTTCCTGGTGGAAAAAGGCACGCCCGGCTACAAAGCCTGGGACGTGCACGGAAAATATTCGCTGCGCGCCTCGGTGACTTCGGGCCTCGCGATGACGGACTGCAAAATCCCGGCGGGAAATCTCCTTCCAGGCGTTGAAGGATTGAAGGGTCCGCTCTCCTGCTTGAATCAGGCGCGCTACGGCATCGGTTGGGGCGGCATCGGCGCGGCGATGGCTTGTTACGATACCGCGCTGAATTACGCGAAGCAACGCAAGCAATTCGACAACAAGCCGATTGCCTCGCATCAACTTGTGCAGGAAAAATTGGTGTGGATGATCACGGAAATTACCAAGGCGCAATTTTTGGCGCTGCAAGTGGGGCGGCTGAAGGATGCGGGGCGCGTGCATCCTTCGCACATTTCGATGCTGAAGATGAATAACGTGTGGATGGCGCGGGAAACGGCGCGCATGGCCCGCGAAATTCTGGGCGCGAATGGAATCGTGGACGATTACTGCGTGATGCGGCACATGAACAACCTGGAATCGGTCTTCACCTACGAAGGCACGCACGACATCCATAAATTGATCATCGGTGAACGCATCACCGGAATCGCGGCGTTTTCGTGACGCGCGCGCACAAAGTTCGCTCGTTTACGGCTGTCACAGTCATGACGATTTGCGCTTTGACGCTGGTTGTGTTCGTCGCGGCCATGTATCCCACGCGCGCGGCGGATCCGCCTTCGAAACCCAAGGTGCGCGCCATCACCGCGTTCGTGCGGCTCAATCGCGCGCATTACCAGGATCAAATTCAAGAGACTCTGAAGTTCCTGCACCAGGCCAAGACCGCGTTCGAAAAATCCGGCTATGAAGTGGAAACCATCCGAATCACCACGCAGCCGTTTCCCGAATACACCCGTGGTATGACGGACGACCAGGTGCTGGCTTTCTTCCGCGAGTACGACGCCCTTGCGGTGAAGCAAGGCTTCGACGCCGCGCTCGGGCCGGCGATGATGACTGATTCGGACGATCCGCACGAAGCTGAACTGCTCGCAAAGATCATCGCGAATTCCAAAACGCTGGAAGGATCGGTGTTCATCGCCGGGGAAGATGGCATTCACTGGAAATCCATTCACGCCGCTGCCGGCGTCATAAAATATCTGGAAGCGAATACACTGCACAGCCAGGGGAATTTCAGTTTTACGGCTGCGTCGCTGGTGCCCTCCGGGACGCCTTTTTACCCGGCGTCTTATTTCACCGGCGAAGGAAAACAATTCGCCGTCGGGCTGCAGTCGGCGAACGTGGTAAGCGAAGTGTTCGCTTCGACGAAATCTCCAAATGAAGCCGAAGCGCGGCTGAAAAATACGCTGGGCGTGTACGCCGCACAAATCGAAAAGACCGCGAACGAAATCAGCAATGCCAGCGGCTGGAAATACGGCGGCCTGGACCTATCACCTGCGCCGCTGATGGACGTTTCCATTGGCCGCGCGATCGAAAATTTCCTGGGCGCCCCAGTGGGCTCGAGCGGAACGATGACCGCCGCGGCGATCATCACGCGCGCGCTGAAAGCAATTCCGGTGAAGCAAGCCGGCTATTCCGGATTGATGCTGCCGGTGATGGAGGACACAGTCCTCGCGCATCGCTGGAACGAAGGGCACCTCTCGATGGATGCGCTGCTTGCGTATTCCGCGGTGTGCGGCACGGGCCTCGATACAATTCCGCTACCCGGCGACGTGACGCCGGAGCAACTCGAGCGCATCCTGGGTGACGTCGCCAGCCTCTCGGTGAAGTGGCACAAACCGCTCTCGGCACGCCTGCAGCCGGCAACCGGAAAGAAACCCGGCGACATGACGGAGTTCGACGATCCCTTCCTGGTGAACGCGAAGATTCAGCCGCTGCCATAATGCGCACTGATTCCAGTCATTGAAGTTTGCCGAATTGGATTATGATAGTGAGCCCGGAAAGACGGTCTCGGCCACCGGAATCAAGTCACTTTTCAGGAGCTGCCGTGGAAGAAGGTTTCAGCTTGGGTTTCCCGCGCACTCCACAGCTTGGCCCTGCATTCGTGGCCGCTGTGCTATGTGGCACGCTACTTGCGGCGAGCACTGCCGCGGGTTTGGGATTCTGCGCGGTGCGCGCTGGGCAGCAGACGGATTCAGCGACGGCTCCAGTTGTGGTGCAGCCGGGCGCGCCGGGCAAGCCGAGCAAGACGCTGCCAGCATCCACAAAGGGCACGCTGCCGGCTCGGTCGCCAGCCGATGTGGAATTCATGCAGGGCATGATCATGCACCACGCGCAGGCGGTGGAGATGACGGCGCTGATCGCATCGCACACGGAGAACAAAGACCTGCGGATGCTGGGGGCGAAGATCAACAGCTCGCAGTCGGACGAGATAAAGTTCATGCAGCGCTGGCTGGCCGCTCGCGGCGAAGAGATCTCGATGGCGATGCCGGGAATGCCAGGCATGGATGCGTCCGGCAAACCCATGGCTCTTATGCCGGGCATGTTGACGCCGGAACAGATGGAAGCGCTGCGCAACGCGAAGGGCGCGGAATTCGATCATCTATTTTTGACCGGCATGATTCAGCATCACAACGGCGCGTTGATCATGGTGAAAGACCTGTTCAACACCGCGGGCGCGGGGCAGGACGCCGACATTTTCAATTTCGCGACGGATGCAGACAACACACAACGCGCCGAGATCAAGATTATGCAAACTATGTTGGAGAAGAACGCATCAAAGGAGAAATGATGAACCGAGTGCCCAGCTTTGCTGTGCGTGTCGCAGTGGCGGCGATTATTTTGTGCTCCGGTGTGAGCCGGATGGCAGCCCAGAGGCCTGGCCCTGCTCCTGGTCAGGCTGTCGCACCACCGCCGGCCGCGGCGGCAGCCGCGAAGGTCCCTGACGCCGACGACAATCCGTTTGCGGCGCGACCTGCTCCTCCGCTGCCGCCGGGAATGACCGGATCGGACGCAAACGATCCACGCTACAAGCTGACGCCTGGGCTGTATGACGCGGGCGAAACATCGCTGGGCATCAAGCACTTGCTGCTCCTGAAGAAGCCCGACTCGTTTCAACTGGGCGTCACTGACCCTGCCGATCCGAAAGTGCAAAATTTGCTGGGCCAGCTGGGGATTGGCGGCGGCATGAAATTGCCCAAAGACCTGCAGCTGGTGATCGCGGAGCTTGCCTTCTCGAATTCGGACCTGGCGTTCCAGGGCAACCATCTTTTCCTCGGAAACTTTTACGGCGTAAATATCTACGACATCGCAAATCCGGCGCAGGCCGCGCTGGTCACTTCGATGGTGTGCCCGGGCGGGCAAGGCGATGTGTCGGTGTACAAGAACCTGCTGTTCATGTCCGTTGAAATGCCGAACGGGCGGCTGGATTGCGGCACGCAGGGATTTCCGCCGGAACCTCCGCCGGCGGCAGGGCATGAAAAAGAACGCCGCAAGCCGGCCGCGCAAGCGGAACGTTTTCGCGGCGTGAGGATTTTCGACATCACGGACATCAAGAACCCCAAGCAAATGGCCGCGGTGCAGACCTGCCGCGGCTCGCACACGCACACGCTGGTGGTGGACCCGAACGATAAGGACAACGTTTATATCTACGTTTCGGGCACATCTTTTGTGCGTCAACCGGAAGAATTGGCTGGATGCTCAGACGAAGCGCCGGACAAGGATCCGAACACAGCGCTGTTTCGCATCGAAGTGATCAAGGTTCCGGTGGCGGCGCCACAGGATGCGAAAGTCGTCGCCAGCCCGCGCGTATTTATTGATCCCCGCACCGGCGCGTTGAACGGCCTGAGCAACGGCGGTAGCCACGGCAAGAATGATGAGGAGACCAAGCCGTCGGATTCCAACCAGTGCCACGACATTACGGTGTACACCGCGCTAGGCCTCGCGGCGGGCGCGTGCTCCGGCAATGGAATTTTGCTGGACATCAAGGACCCGGTTCATCCGAAACGCCTGGATGCGGTAAACGATCCGAACTATTCCTACTGGCATTCGGCTTCGTTTTCGAACGATGGAACGAAGGTGGTGTTCACCGATGAGTGGGGCGGCGGCTTGGGAGCGCGGTGCCGTCCAAATGACCCGAGCAAGTGGGGCGCGGATGCGATCTTCCACCTGCACGACGACAAGTTGACCTTCGCGAGTTACTACAAGCTGCCGGCCGCGCAGAGCGACACGGAGAATTGCGTGGCGCACAACGGTTCGCTCATCCCGGTGCCCGGGCGCGATATCGAAGTGCAGGCCTGGTACCAGGGTGGCGTTTCGGTGATGGACTTCACTGACGCGGCGAACCCCAAGGAGATCGCTTACTTCGACCGCGGGCCGATTGATCAGAAGATGCTAGTGCTCGGCGGCGAGTGGTCGGCGTATTGGTACAACGGCAACATCTACGGTTCGGAAATTGCCCGCGGGTTGGATATTTTTGAACTGACGCCGACCCAATTTCTGACGCAGAACGAAATTGACGCCGCGAAAACCGTGCATGTGGACGCGCTGAATGTGCAGAACCAGCAGAAGCTGGAGTGGCCTGCGCAGTTGGTGGTGGCGAAGGCCTACGTGGATCAGCTCGAGCGCTCGCAGGCTTTGCCGGCGGAGCGTATCACGGCTCTGCGAGCTGCGATTCAAGGTGCAGAAAGCTCGCACATGAACAAGGGCAAAGTGGCGAAGTTGAGCGCCATGGCACCATCGTTAGAAGAGAGCGCCTCCGCGACGAAGAGTCCGGCGGACGCGAAACGGTTGCACGCTTTGGCGGAAATCTTGAAGCATCCGTCGGCCTAACCACGCCGCGAAGCTGATCGGAAAAGACCCGCTCATGAGCATCCGAGCGGGTTTTTTCGTTTGTGGAGCAGAGTGAACCAGATTCCGATCTAACGGTCGGCCACCGTTCCGAGATTCGTATGTCCAACGTGTACGGTATTTCCGACAAGGTCGAAAAGCAGATTAGAGCAAGAGACAAGGCTTGCGTTTATTGCGATGTTTCGATGAAACATTGGCCGTGCACGGGACGCGCGTCGGAAGCGACCATCGAGCACTTTAATAATCGCGGACCGTTCAGCAAGAGGTTCAACTTGGCTATTTGCTGTCGTGCATGCAATTCAAGCAAAGGAACTAAGACGCTATTGGCGTGGTTCAAATCGCCTTACTGTAAAAAAAAGAACATCTGCGAAGAAACGGTTGCACGAGCGGTGAAGCGTTACATCCGATGCGTCGTACGGGCGTAGATGCCACTTAAAAGACCTGGAAGCACAGACCCCACCCCTCAAAATCGAAGGGTGGGGCACCCTCTCGCGGTGGTTAGTCTCTGCGATAATTCGTTGGGCGTGCGTCATACCACAGAGTACTTGAAGGATGCCGCAGCCGGCCATGCCTCCTTTTTTCTAGCTGACGGCCACCGATTGGATATCCGTGATCGTTCCTCGCATCGCGCCACCGTTACTTCATGAAGTCCCGGACGAACTGCGCAATCGGATCCGCTGCGGTATCGAGCGCGAAATGGCCGCCATCAACGATGTGTACTTCGGCCTTCGGGACGTCACGGCGATAAGCTTCCGGCTCCGAGGGATCGAATGAGCTCTCATACTTGCCCCAGATCACTAGCAGGCGCGGCTGCTTCTCGCGCATCCACGCTTGCCACTTGGGGTAATTCTCAACATTTGTGCGATAGTCGTAGAAAAGGTCGCTTTGAATGTCGGCCTGGCCGGGCTGGTTAAGAAAGTAGTATTCATCGGTCCATAGATCCGGGTCGTGGCGTTCGAGGTTGGGATCGTCGCCGACGTGGCGCGCGCGCGTCGTCGGCAGCGAAAGAAGGTTGGTGCGCAGCGCGCTCTCATAAGTGGCGCGATCGGCCCAAAAAGCGCGGCGCGTTTTCCAATTCGCCCCAAGGCCTGTGTCGTGCGCCACAGCGTCCTGGACGATCAGAGCGTCCGCTCGTTCCGGATGCGCCAACACCATGCGAAATCCCACGGGGCCGCCGTAATCCTGCATGTAGAGCGTGTAGCGCGTGAGGCCGAGCGCTTCGGTGAAGTGGTTCATAACTTCGGCGATGTGATCGAAAGTGTAGGCGAATTTCTTGGGGTCGGGCCAGTCGCTGTGTCCGAAGCCGGGATAATCGGGCGCGACCAGGTGATAGCGATCGGAAAGCCGGGCGAAGAGCGGATCAAACATCCGCGAGGAAGATGGCAGGCCGTGCAGCAAGAGCAGCGTCGGCGCGTTTTTCGGGCCGGCTTCGCGGTAAAAAATGGAGAGGCCGTCGATCTGAATGGTTCGATAAGAGATTGGATGTTCCACGGGACGGTGCCTTCCTTGTTCTTGGCCCTGAGCTTGGGCCGGGAATTGAAGCGATGCGAGAATCATGTAAGCCGCAAGGACCAGAACTTTTGCTTGGATGTTCGGCGCCATAATTGCTCCTACTGGGAAAATGCGCCAACGGTTGCTCGTTCAGTGGCGGCGACGTGCCACGTGGGTTGCTGCGTCACGAAACGTCACTTACGTCGCCACCTCGAAAATCAGTTCCAGCTCGACCGGCGTGCCGAGTGGCAGGCTGGCGACTCCATACACCAAACGGCAAGGGTTCTTGTCTTTTCCGAAGACGTCTTGCAGCAAGTCCGAAGCGCCGTCCGCGACTTTGGGCAGCTCGCGGCCATCTGCCGCAGTCGCCACCGACACGCCGAGCCGTACGATCCGCGTCACCCTGTCGAGCGATCCCAAATACTTCCGCGCGACAGCGAGACCGTTGAGCGCCGCGAGGCGAGCGGCCATGCGCCCCGCTTCCACATCGAGTTCCGCTCCCACGCGCCCAATGAATTTCGCCGCTCGGCCTTCGGTGGGAAGCATCCCGGTGAGAAAAAGCAGGTTGCCCGTCTGCACCGCTTCCGCATATGTGCCGAACGGTTCCGGCGGCGCCGGAAGCTTAATGCCAAGTTCCACCAGCCGCTGTTCGGCACCGGCCGGCCGAGACGTTCCGGGGCTCACCATCTGTCAACGTGCGCAACGGCATCCATGTGCGGCACCTCCCCGGTCAGTTGACCGGCATTCGTGAGAGAAACGATGATGTCTGTGATGTTTGTTACAGGGGATCGGATTCATCGTGAGCGATAAGGTCCGAGGAATAGGTGACCGTCACGGTCAGCTCCACAACCGGGGCGGGAGAGTTTTGACCGAGGTTACATCTGTAGTCAATACATTTAAGACCGTAGAAACCACTTCACTTATTTTGCCGCCGGCACGCGCAAATAACGGCTTGATTGGAATTCGGCTATTTGGATTATGATAGGCCGCCCGGAAGGACAGTCCCAGCCGCCGGAAGCAAATCACATTTCAGGAGCCGCCATGGAGAAAGAACTCAGCCTCGAATTTCTGCGCACTGTCGAAAACGCGGCCATCGCTTCGGCGCGCACCATGGGCCAGGGCGACCGCTCGGGATCCGACCAGGCCGCCGTCGAAGCGATGCGCGCGGAAATGGATCGCGTCGGCATGGACGGCACGATCGTCATCGGAGAAGGTGAGCGCGACGAAGCGCCAATGCTTTTCATCGGCGAAAAAGTGGGCGCGGCGGTGCGCGACAAGAGCCGCGAATACCCCAAGGTGGACATTGCGGTGGACCCGCTGGAAGGCACCAATCTTTGCGCCACGGGCGAACCCGGCGCCATCGTGGTGCTCGCCGCCAGCGAACATGGCGGTTTGCTGCACGCGCCCGATCTTTACATGGAAAAAATCATCGTGGGACCGCCCGCGAAGGGCGCGATTGACCTGGACGCGCCAGTGAAAGATAACCTGCGTGCGATCGCCCGACGCTACGACCGCGACGTGGAAGATTTGGTGATCGTGGTGCTCGACCGTCCGCGCCACGAAAAACTGATTGCGGACATACGCAAGGCCGGCGCGCGCATCCGTCTGATTTCCGATGGCGACCTTTCCGCGGGCATTTCCGCTGCCGTGCGTGGCACTTCCGTGCACGCCGTGATGGGGACTGGAGGCGCGCCCGAAGGCGTGCTCACTGCGGCGGCTTTACGCTGCTTGAATGGGCAAATCCTGGCGCGATTGGTGGTCGCGAAACCTGAGCATCTGGAACGCACCGCGGCGATGGGCATCAAAGATCCCAAGCGAATTTACGAGACGGTGGACTTGGCGCCGGGGAAGAAGATCATCTTCGCCTGCACCGGCGTCACCGGTGGCGGGCTGTTGCACGGCGTGAATTTCTTCCGTGATGGCACGCGCACCCACTCGTTGATCATGACGCTCGAGGAAGCGGAAGTGCGGTTCATTGATTCGGTGCACCTCGACCGGCATCCGGGCGTGGAAGTGCGCTTCAACTAGCTCGAAAGCACGGGCTCATCGGAAACATTTTCAGACGCCAGTGCGTATCTCTAAGCGTATAACATGCAAGAGGTGAATTATGTCTAGCGCTTCCGGACGGCCACCCGCCACCGTTCCACCGCAGCGCCGCAGCAACAATGCCGTCTGGTGGATTCTGGGCATTGTCGCTGGCGGCATCGTGGTGATGGTTCTCTTCGGCCTCGCGCTCGCGGGCTTGTTCATCCGCAACTTGCGCGTGCACAGTCAGGGCAACAACGTTGAGATTCAGACTCCCGTCGGCGCGATCAAAGTCAATAAAGATGCGCCGCGCCCTACAGGCCTGCCGGTCTATCCAGGGGCGACGTCTGGTGAAACTGACAAAAACGCGAAGGTGGAGCTTTCGAACGACGAGGGAGCAGTGGGGATCGCCGTCGAGCACTTCACTACTACCGATAAATTGGATCGAGTGGACGCGTGGTATGCGCACCGGCTCGGTTCCAGCTTCCGCCGCGAGGAAAATCACGATCACCATCCCATTCACGGCGTAACGGTTGATTCGGATACCGACATCGCATTCGTGGACGACCACGGCGACGGTGTGCGCCTGGTTGCATTAACCAAGAAGGGCGAAGGCGTGGACATCGTGCTGATGCGCGCCGGCAAAAAAGAAGCGCAGTAACCCCTGCAGGCATTGCCGCAGCGAACTCTGCCCCGAAAACGTTGACCGCCAAACAGCAGGCCTGGACGAAACGCCAAAAACCAATCGAGCTTCTGCGCTCCGGGCCGTGGAGCGCTCGACCCATCGATCGCAACATCCGACTCAGTTTTTTGTGGATTCGTGCAAGCGTGAGGACACGTTGAGTGAGACGTTCGCTGGCATCAGCGCGCGAAGTTCGGATCATTCGGGAGCGAGCTTGGCACGCTGCCGATGCAGGCGTGCCAAGCCCTACCCAGAATCCGACCTGTCCATCAGGCGTTCCGCGCCATCCCGGTCTTGCGACGACTAGCGGTGCAGCGCGGTCGCAGTCTGGGGCATATGCTGTTGCCGGCGGGGCATATGGTTAGGCAACCGCTCCGCAACTTGCGGCGGCAACGGACGCACGCTGTGATTGGTGCTCACGTGCTCGCTGATCGCCTGCAAGCGCTTCAGGATGCCTTGCCACTGCGTCCAATCGAGCTGCCGCAGGTATGGGCGAAGACCCTGAATGAAAGGATCTTCCAGCACCGTCTCGCCGTTGGTCTCCGGCACGAAAAAGCGGTTCAGTCCAACGCCCAATGCTTCGGCAATCTTTTCCAGAGTGCCGAGACTGGGTGTCATCTGTCCGCTCTCGATCCGGGACAAATAGGAGCGAGATACGCGCGAACGTGCCTGTAGCTGGCTCTGCGTCATGCCTCGCGACTCGCGCAATTGCCTGATGCGCTGGCCGATGTTCTCCACAGTTTCGCGGTTCGGCCAGTTCTCAAACAGTTGGCGGTCGTCCCCCGGCAAATCTTGCGGCGACGGCGTCGGAATCACAAACGTCACCTTCGGGGGTAGCAGTCGCAGACAACGACGGCAGTTGTCCGTGCGTGTCCGGTATTGCACTAAACCGCATACCTGACATCGAAGTACTTCTCGATCCAATTCCATGCTCGCTTCTATGGCTTCTTTTTCCGCCACCGGTTCTCCTCACAGACTTTTCCGGCGATGCGAAGGGGAGGAACGTCACAACAGGGGAAGGCAGAAACAGGCGCGGGAGTGATTCTCCACACGGTGCCATTTCTTGTCAAGCCCTTTTTCGTCCTCTAGCCGGAATCAGTCTAACTTCTCCACAGCGGATCGCACAACCAGGAGCCGTTTCGCTCCCCCAACGGCCCAAAAAGTGGTGCGACTTTTGTTCGCCCTCGCCGTTTCGCGTCCGCTATCGACATGAACACAATGCCAATCGGCGTCATCCGCTGACGAATTGTGCTTGCAATTTTGGTGCCCACACTTCGCAAGAGATTTTCGGCTTCCCGCGACGGTTTTGCCGCTCGTTGCTGCGAAATCGCGCCCGCAAACTGCCTGTGTTCAATGAATGACGAGAACAAACACCGAATCGGCTGCGCGGCGTGCGTATCCAACGATGAGACTGTCTCAAAACAATACGTCTCATTTCGTCCAGGCCAGCCCGATTGAGACAATTCTGCCGTAAGTCCAGCGCCTGGCGCGCAGCCCTTGCCGTCCCCATCGACCTTTCTTGGGTTCTTCATCGGCGAAAGCTAAAAATGAGCATCCCGGTGTCTTTACCGTACCCTTGCCCTCGTTTTTCACCGATCCCGGCCACATATTCTCCCCTGATCGGTGCGCCAGCCGACGCTCACGGGCTCTGGCGGCACAGTTCTACAATGCGGTAAACTCCAGTCCGGGGTAAAATGCCAAATCGGGAAGAATCTTGGAGTCTGCTGTGCGAGTACACGCAGAGTGAAAGCCTCCGCAAACACGCCCTCGCGGTAGAGGCTTGCGTGCGATCCTACGCCCGCAAATTGGGCGCGGACGAGGAGCTCTGGGGTATCACCGCGCTGCTCCACGATTTCGATTATGAGCGCTGGCCGAATGCCGCTCATCACCCGACCGAGGAGCATCCCTACGAAGGATCGAAAATCTTGCGAGAGCGCGGATACCCGGAAGAAATGATCCACGCCATACTGGGCCACGCGGATTACTGCAACGTCGCGCGAACCTCGCCACTGGACAAGACTTTATTCGCCTGCGACGAGTTGGCGGGCTTCCTCACCGCCTGCGCGCTGATCAAGCCCAGCAAAAGCATTCATGAAGTCGAAGCGGCGTCGGTGAAGAAAAAACTGAAAGATAAGGCGTTCGCGCGCGGCGTAAATCGCGACGACGTTTACAAAGGCGCCGAAGAACTCGGCGTTCCCCTCGACGAGCATATTGCTTTCTGCATCGCCGCACTGCGCGGTGTCGCGCCGCAGTTGGGTCTGAACGGCACGAGCGCCGTCGCTGCGCCCTAACTGCCCACGTAAGCAAACCTCCGTAGGGGCGGGTCTAAGACCCGCCCGCTACTCACCGCTCAAGTGCGTGTCCGAGGACAGTTGGCGCGTTCAATAGGAAACGCATAGCAGCCCGCCGTCGTGCTGCGCACACCGATGTATTCCACATCCGCGCCGAGTAACCGCTAGACAGACCCATGGCCGCATGTGCCGGTCAAGCGGTAAAAATCGAGCATCATGCGCAGGCCCTTGGCGCGATCAACGGGCTGCTGTTTTATCAGCGCGTCCATGCGATCGTGAAAATTAAGTTCAATGCGCGACAACTCTTCCAAATCTGGCGTCGCTTTCAATTCCGGACGAAGATTGCTGAGCGTTCCCATGCCGTTGGCGATGCACAGCTTTTTCTCCAGCTCGACGCCGTGGTCAACCATTTGCTCATAATCGCGATCCATTTCTACATTCAGCGCGGCGCACTCTCGCGCCTCTTCATCCTTGCTGATGGGAAATGTTGAAGTGCTCTGGAATTCGGGGTGAACGTGCTTTGAAATCTCGCCGTTGCGGCATTCGGCTCTCAGTTGTTCAGTTGATTCGTAGATCCGCCAGTTCGCGGGATCTTCGCCGGGATTGGGCGGCAGCGCGGCAAGCGTGGCGGCCGTCACCGTACTGGAATTAGCGTTCGTGTGCGCGCCCGCCGGTGACGATGGCGATGCGGATTGCATACCCGGAGCTCCCTTCACGATATCCTTCACCGAGGATTTTTTGATGCGGTAGATCCCCTCGCCAATGGTGTATTCAATTTTGTCGCCGTCTTCGCGGCACGTGTCGGCGTGGAGCGTTTTGCCATTTTGCAGGTGGATCTGCACGGCAGCGGGTGTCGCCGTGGTGTGGGGCGCGGGCGCTGCCGCAAGCCGTGCGTCAGTGAGCGCAAATACGATGGTGATGGTGGTGTCCACACCCACCGCTTGGCCGTCAATTACCATGGGGTCGTACTGCCACTGCATCGCGGCGTCTAGCGCGGCTCTCACCAGCACCGGATTTCCGGAAATTGTCTGCAGCCCGATGACTTTACCGTGTGAATCAATGTTCGCGTTCATCACCACGCTGCCTTGGATGTGGCCTACGCGCGCGAAATCGCTATAGACCGGGGCGACATACTGCGTCCGTCTCGCGGCCATGGTGCTCTCGTCAACCGGCATGCCCAGCTTCACCACCGGCCCGTACGTCTGCCCCAATGTTGACGTTTGCGAAGTGAAGATTGTCGCGGCCAGGCACAGCGCGACGCGAATCAGCCTGCTCATCCTCCCATCATAAGCAATCGAGCGGCGGCCGCAGCCGCGTCGCGCATGGGTTGTGCCCGATTCAATACGTTCGCTCGGTGTTGGTGATTGGGCGTTCGGCGTTGGGAGTAGGCGGAGGCAATTCCCTACCGCGGCGACGGACTATCTGCGCGTTCGATGCGAAACGTGTAGCAGCCGGCGGTGGTGCTGCGCACGTGGATGTAATCCACATCTTCGCGCGCGAAGAGCTTGTCGATTCCAGCTTCCACGGTGCCGTTTTCGACGTATTCCGCCGCCACCAGTCGCCTGCCCTTCGCGTAGGCGTGCAACGTTCGCGGGCTGTTCCGCAGCGCCGGAGGAAATCCGCCATATTCCGGGTAGCGTTCGCAGGCTTGCGCGTGGATGTAAACCGGCCCCGGTAGGGGCAGCGATTCGATGCCTTCGAAGGCGTCGTAGGTAAATAGTGTGGCCTTTTCGGCGTCGGCGGCGATGATCTGCAAGCAGTGACGGCATGGCGCGCCTTCGCCCGCAACTTCAGTGTGCGCGGGATGGCCGTAGTGCGGATCTTTGTGCGCACTGCGAACTGCATCCGCAATTTCCGTGGGTATCGCGATTACGCGTATCAGGATCATTGCTTGCTCCTGGTACAGACTGTGCCTGCTACTCCATCGCTTCCACACACACTTTGCCCCGCTTCTGTTTTGGCGGTTATCCGCTTCTCGCACTCAAAGTTTTCGCAAAAATTTTCGCGGCGATATATGTGTGCTAGAATCCGGCTTCCATGGAACGCGCGGGAAATTTTCTGGGTGGGATGCTGCGCCAATTGAAACGTCCGGAGGCCGCGGTCGCATGGCTCTCCGGTGTGTGGCCCAGTGTGGTGGGAAAAACTCTCGCGCGGCACACGCGTCCAGTGCGCTGCCACAAGGGATGCCTGGAAGTCGCGGCCGACGGCAAGGCCTGGCGGAAACAGCTGGAAGAAATGAAGAACGAGTTCTGCGCGCAGGTCAATAAAGCCTGGGGCAGCACTCTGGTCCGAGAAGTGAAATTCGTCGCGGCGAAGCCTGGGCCGCGCCACATCTCCCACGAGCTCGACAACGAGCACACTCCTTTTATCCGCCGCCGCAAAGCCTGACAGTTTTCGCCGCGCTTTTCCGTCGGGCGCGGCGGCGCTTGCGCTGAACCTCTTCTGTACTAAGATGGATGTCATGAAATTCCTACTGCTGACAATTGATAGCGCTGGCAGCCTGCGCCTTTCGCGGTGTGGCCATGAAGATTAGCCGCGAAGAAGTGCTGCGCGTCGCACAACTCGCACATCTGGAGTTGGCGCCCGAGGAAGTTGAGACCTACCGCGCTCAGCTGGATGAGATTCTCGCTTACATCGGCAAGCTGCAGGAGCTGGACGTTTCGAACGTTGAGCCCATGACGCAGATGCTCCCGCGGACCGCCGGCGGTGCTACCCCGGCAGATGCCGAGCCCGAACTCCGCGACGATGTGCCGCTCCCCTGCAATGTGGGCGGAGCCGTCTTGGCTGAGGCGCCAGACGCCGCCAGACCGTTCTTCCGCGTCCCCAAGGTAATTGAGCGATGAGCGCGGCCTCGACGTGGACCATTGGAAGCGTCCGCGACGCGCTTCTCGGCAAGAAGACCTCGGCCCGTGAACTGGTCAATGACTTCTATGCCCAAATCGAGCGGCGCAACCCAGAGTTGAACGCTTTCCTCGCCCTATGCCCCGAACGCGCCTATGCCCAAGCTGACCGAGTGGATGCCGCGATCGCCAAGGGCCAACCGCTTCAGCCGTTGGCCGGCGTTCCGGTGGCTATCAAGGACGTGATCAGCACCCAGGGTGTTCGCACTACTTGCGGATCGAAAATTCTGGAGAACTATACGCCACCGTATGATGCTACCGCCATCGATCGCCTGGAGAAGGCTGGTGCGGTGGTCATGGGGAAGACAAACTGCGACGAATTCGCCATGGGGAGCTCGAACGAAAACTCAGCATACGGTCCAGTACGGAACCCGGTTGCGCTCGACCGAGTCCCGGGGGGCTCGAGCGGTGGCTCTGCTGCCGCCGTTGCCGCTGGGCTGGCTGTCGTCGCACTTGGCACGGATACTGGCGGCTCCATCCGGCAACCGGGCGCGTACTGTGGCATTCCAGCGCTAATGCCAACATACGGGCGCGTATCGAGGTATGGTTTGATAGCCTTTGCTTCGTCACTCGACCGGATTGGCCCATTCGCGACCAATATAGCCGACGCGGCTACCGTGATGTCCGTCATCGCCGGCCATGACTCAAACGACTCAACTTCGGCCGCCGTCCCTGTACCCGACTACCTCGCTGAAATTGAAAATCCTTTGACCGGCCTGCGAATCGGCGTGCCGGAGGACTACTTCGGTGCAGGCCTCGACCCCGAAGTGAAGACCAAGGTTCAGGCCGGCATTTCGCTTCTGGAAAGACTCGGATGTAAACGTGTGCCGCTCAAGATGCCGCACACGGACTACGCGATTGCTACTTACTATATCGTCGCGACTGCGGAGGCCAGCTCGAATCTGGCGCGGTATGACGGGGTGCGCTACGGCTTGCGTGTCCAAGGCACCACACTCATGGATATGTACCGCAAAACGCGCGAGCGGGGCTTCGGCCCCGAGGTCAAGCGGCGGATCATGCTCGGAACGTACGCGCTTTCGTCCGGCTATTATGATGCCTACTATCTGCGCGCGCAGAAAGTCCGCTCGTTGATCGCGCGCGATTTTGCGAGTGCCTTCGAGAAGGTTGATGCGATCGTTACTCCCACCACGCCTACTCCTGCATTCAAGCTGGGCGAGAAGACCGCTGACCCGCTGCAGATGTATCTCGCTGATATATATACAGTTACAGGATCACTCGCAGGCGTGCCGGGAATCTCGGTCCCCTGCGGAACGAAGGCGACGGGGCTGCCCATCGGCATGCAGATCTTCGGAAGTCATTTCGACGAAGCCCGCGTCCTCCAACTGGCTCGCGCGTTTGAAAAGGCCGGTGGCTTTTCGATTTGAGGAGAGGCGCCTCTGAAACCCTTGTCCCCGATCCTGCGGCACTTGCAAGTGTCGCGCACGAAACTGCTGTCCGCAGCTGACGAAGTCAGCAATCTGCGCTGGCGCGAATCGCCCGCACCGGGCCGCTGGTCCGCCGCGGAAGTGATCGCGCACGTGTCCATCATCGAAGAAACCACGATTTTCGGCATGAAAAGGCTGCTGCGTGCAGAGCCAAAGCTGGTGCCGCTGCGCAAGCGGTTCCATTTGCCGCTGGCCATAGCCACCTGGCGCGGACGCAAAGTGCGCACACCCATCCCGCTGGATGAAAAGCGCGTTCGCAACAAACAGGAATCTCTCTCGGGTCTATTTGCCACGCGTCAGGCTACTCTTGAATTTATTGAGTCAACGCGCGGCACTGACGTGAGCGCTTATCGCTATGAGCATCCCTTCCTCGGCAGCCTGAATATGTACGAATGGTTTCGCTCGATCGGTTACCACGAAATACGCCACGCGAAACAAATCCGTGAACTTGTAGAAACATTCCATCTGTAGACTTTCCTTTCCTGTTTGCGGCAAGAATATTCAATCGAGGGCTTCGGACCAAATTCGCCCGTTGCGGTGTCAAACCATAGAGAGGACGAGGGTTTGGCGCACTCGTTTTACCGAGGGTTCTAGCCGTCTGGAACGGAAGGACTATTGCAGAGAACATATGCAGCATTTAATTTGTCCTGAGCATCGAACTACGCAGGAGGTGCGGCCATGGTGAGAATCAAGTCGAGCCAGAAAATCTTTACCGAAGACGAAGTCGTCTCCCTCACGGGCATCTGCACGGATCATCTGCGCAAGCTCGCGCAGAATAAGCACCTGGGAACGATCGCGCGCGCCGCAGAAGCAGCCGGCGCCGAAGCCGAAAAGTGGCTTTTCTCGCATTCCGATCTGATGATCCTCACCGTGTTGCAGCCTCGCTGCGACCATTAATCAAAGCTATTTATTAGCGCCGCTCAATTCGACGCCTTTTAAGACTTCTTTCGGGCCTTCCAGCACACTGGAAGGTCGTTTTTTTGCACGCCTCGCCCCGATGTTGTGCCCTGCGCCCGCTCAGGCTATTCTTACCGCGCTCAACCCCGCGTACGGAATTTGCATCTTAGGTTCGTACGGGGACGCCACGCCAGCGCAAGTCCTGGTGAGTCTCTAAAGCACGAGCCGCTGATGGCCACAAAACTAAAATTCGAACACATCGCTCGGGCATCATGGATACTACTCGCGCTCGTGGCTTTCGTTTTTCTGTTCCGTTGCCCCGCATCCCGCGCGCAAACTCCCGCGAAGCCGTCTTCTACCACCTCCCCCTCGGCTGCGGCTTCCGCGCAGGCACAAGCCACCCCAGAGCCGGGCCTGCCAACCGGCAAAAAGCTGATGCTCAAGGACGGCACCTTCCAACTGGTCCGCGAGTATGAGGTGGACGGCGATCGCGTGCGTTACTTCAGCATCGACCAACGGGATTGGGAGGAGATCCCGGCGGCTCTGGTCGATTGGGATGCCACCAGGAAAACTGCGGCGGACGAGACGCAGCGCAAGGCTGCCCTGATAGCCAAAGTGCGCGCGGCGGAAGTGGCCCGGCGCGCCGACGCTATGGACGTGGACGCCAGCATCGAAATTGCGCCGAAAGTATTTCTACCGCCAGGTGATGGGCTTTTTGAGTTCGACGGGAACGCCATCTATCCGCTGACGCAGGCGGAAGCGGACATGAAATTCAGCAAGACGCAAATGTTGAAGCAGGTGCTGATCCCCGTGCCAATCGTCCCGACGCGGCACTCCATCTCGCTGCGCGGCACACGCGCGAAATTCCGCCTGAAAAGCGCGCAGACCGAGTTCTACATGCGCACGGCCGACGGGCGCGAGCCGCAGCTGGATCTGATCCGCGCGAAGGTTCGCGGCGACAAGCGCGACTTGGAAAATCTGGATGAACTTTTCAAGGAACAGGCAGCCACCGGAAAAATATCGATCCCCATTCAACGCTGGGAGATCGCGCACGGCGTGTATCGCTTCACTCTCGGCGCGAGCCTGGAACCCGGTGAATACGCGATGGCGGAAATCGTGCAGGGCGGGGCGACCAGCCTGTACTTCTGGGATTTTGGTGTGGATGGGAATTCCGCCGCGCCTGCAACCAGCAAACCGAAATAACCGGAACGGCGCGGGAGCTCCACCCCGCGGCTACTTGATTGCGGCGGTTTGCGGCTGGAGCAGTTCCGTAAGCAGTGTGGCCAACGCCGCGATGTGAAACGGTTTTTGTAGCACGGAAGCGCCCTTCTCGGCAAAATGCGCCAGCGTGGCGGAATCCAGCAGCGCGCCGCTCATAAAGACGAATTGGGGAGCCGGCAAACCTGCCCGCGGCTGAACGCGCTTGAAGAACTCTTCGCCATTCAATCCCGGCAAATTGAAATCGCAAATTACAAAATCGTAGCTGTGCGCGGCAAGGTGAGGCAGGGCCTCTTCCGAACTGGACGCGCCCTCGACGGTCATGCCGCGCGCGGAAAGTCCTTCCTGAACAATTTCGCGTATGCTCTCTTCGTCATCCACCACGTACACGGAATGCCCGCGCAACACTCCCGAACCCGCCGGAGCGGCGACCGCGGGCCTTATCGCGAGCGCGGGCGCGCTAATTTCTTCGACGAACTCCGGCAACCACACGCGAAATTCCGCGCCCATGCCTGGCGTTGATTGCACCTCGATCGATCCCCCGTGCTCTTTCACGATGGCCGTGCAAATCGCCAGGCCCAGCCCGGTGCCGCCGCCAGGGCGCTTGGTGGTGAAAAAGGGATCGAAGATTTTTCCGATATTTTCCGGGGAAATGCCCGGACCATCGTCCGCGAATACGAAGCCGATCTTCCCGTCGGCGCGTTCGATGGAAACGCGCAACGCGCCTCGCTCGCCCTGGCTGGTGATGGCTTGCTCGGCGTTGACGATCAAATTCACAAAAACCTGATGCAAGAGTTTGGGATCGGCTTCCAGGGCCAGCGCCGCGGACGGCGGGGCGACCTCAATCGAAATATTCTTCTGCGAGAGCGCGGCTCGCTGCTGGTCAATCGCCGCTTGCAGAGCTTCTTCCGGCCGCATTTTCTTGCGCGCCAGCGCCGAAGGTCGCGCATAGGACAGTAGGTTCTGTACGATGACGGCAGCGCGGCGCGCCTGCTTCAATATGATTTCCGTTTGGCGGCGTGTGGCGTCGTCCGTCGCGCGCTCGCGCATTAAATCGCTCACTCCCAGAATCGCGGTAAGCGGGTTATTCAGCTCGTGCGCCACGCCGGACATCATCTCGCCCATGGCGGCGAGTTTCTCTTTCTGCAGATTCTGCTTTTCCGCGGCTTTGGTTTCGGTGACGTCGCGTGCTGAAGCCACCACGCCGTTGATTTTCCCCGCCGCGTCGTAGAGCGGGCTGGCGCTGGCGCGCATCACTCGCCAGGTTCCGTCAGCGTGCTTGGTGCGATATTCGAATTGCGCGTTGGCGGCGCGGCCGCTGGTGAGTTTGGCAAAAGCATCGCGCAGCTGCGGCAGATCGTCGCGGTGAATTTGCTCGCTCAGCAGTTCCCCAACCAGATCCTGCGCCGGATGCCCCAGAATATCCTCGACGCGCGGGCTGATGAACGTGAACCGGCCTTCGAAATCCATCACCGCGATCATGTCTGGAAAGCTGGCCACCAGCCGCCGCACGAATTCCTGCTCCTTATGAAGTCGCCCTTCGATTTCGATGCGCTCGGTGATGTCCACCAGCGTGCCCTGCATGCGGATGGTCCGGCCAAAAGTGTCGCGAATGGCAAATCCCGAAGCCAGACAGTGAATGCGACTGCCGTCTTTGCGGCGGAATATCACATCCACATCCTGCACCGCGCCTTGATTCACCACTTGGTGCACCAGCGCGTCGCGTTGCGCGGGGTTCGCGTAAATTTCACGGAAATTGAGCTTCTTCAATTCCTCCACGTTCGAGTATCCCAACATGCGGACGAGCGCGGGATTCGCATCGAGCAGAGTACCTTCGGGAGTGGTGAAGAAAATTCCCTCGCGCAACGATTCAAACAGCTCCGTAAAGCGAATCTCGGATTCGTGCTGCGAGGTTACGTCGCGCACCCAGCCGCACACCGATGTCACCTGCTCATCGTCGGTTAGCGCCTGCATCCAGCAATCGTAAAATCGGCGGCGCGGATCGCTTTTCAGCTGAATCAAGATTCGTCCGGCCCAATGGCCCTTTTCAAGGAATGCGGCGCGTCCGCTGATAGCTTCCGCCATCGTGGGCGTCGCGATAAATTCATCAAGCCCGTGCCCGATCAGATCCGGAAACGAGACGGCGAGGATCTCGACGAAGCGGCGGTTGGCGACGCGGATTTCACCATCGAGCGAAATCGTGAACACCGCGTGGTCCAGGCTGTCAATCAGCTCGCGGTAATTCAGTTGCGACCGGGAAATCACTTCGACGAGCTTGTTGGCCTGCGTCTCGACGGAAGGAGCCGTCGGACGCTGCTCCGGCGCCCCGGCCTGTGCACGTCCTGGCGCTGTCTCTGACGCCCGATTTGGCGCGCGCTTTGACTCCTGTCGTGGCGATTGATCTGAGATTCGTTTGGACATGCGAATTTCCGGGCGCCTTCTCCGCGGAGAAAACCACAATCCTCCGTTCTTCAAGTCAATTTTACTGAGTGTGCGCGTCGCCGGGGAAAAGAAAGCAGCGGTATATGCCAAGTTGCATAACAGGCCGAAAGGACAGGGCGAAGGCGTTTGTCTCGCGAGCGCAAAGGCCGCGAAATCTTCGCGCCAAAAAAAAAAGGGGCGCCGCGAAAAATCGCAGCGCCCCTTTGCTTTCCCTTGGCCCGGAAAGCCCGCAAACCGCAGGCAGGCTCCCAGGGTTGAATCGTGAATCGCCTCTAGCTTTCGGCCACCGCGTCCGTATCCTTGCGCAGGAAATCCAGCGCTGCCGCTTCTTCCGGCGTAAGCTCCGGCTCCATGGTTTCCGGCTCTTCCTTCGGGATTTCGGTGAGGAGCTGAATGTTGCGGTAGCGCTCCAAACCGGTGCCCGCAGGAATCAAACGGCCCATGATCACGTTTTCCTTCAGGCCGCGCAGGTAATCCACCTTCCCGGAAATCGCCGCTTCGGTAAGAACGCGCGTGGTCTCCTGGAAGCTGGCCGCGGAGATGAACGAATCCGTGGACAGCGACGCCTTGGTGATGCCGAGGAGCAAAGGACGCCCGGTAGCCGGCCGCCCGCCATCGCGGATCACGCGATCGTTCTCCTCGCGGAAGCGGAACTTGTCCACCTGCTCCTCAAGAAGGAACGTCGTATCGCCCACGTCCTCGACCTTCACCCAGCGCATCATCTGCCGCACGATGCACTCGATGTGCTTGTCGTTGATGTTCACGCCCTGCAACCGATAAACCTCCTGAATCGAGTTCACCAGGTACGCCTGCGTGTACTTTTCTCCGAGGACGGCGAGAATGTCGTGCGGGTTCAGCGGACCGTCAATCAACGGTTCGCCGGCCGCAACGTGTTCGCCTTCCTGCACGTTGATGTGCACGCCGCGAGAGATCGAATATTCCTTGATGGTCTGCGCGACGCCCTTGCCGTCTTCGCTCTCGACGTAAATCTTGCGCTGGCCTTTGACGATTTCGCCGTACTTCACGACGCCGTCAATCTCGCTGATGACCGCGGGATCCTTCGGCTTGCGCGTTTCGAAAAGCTCTACGACGCGCGGCAAACCTCCAGTGATGTCCTTGGTCTTGGTGGTCTCGCGCGGGATCTTCGCCAGCACGTCGCCGGGTTGCACCTCGTCGCCATCCACGACCATCAAGTGAGCGCGTGACGGCATCAGGTACTTCTTGGTGCGGCCCTGTGCTCCGCGGATCAAGATCGTGGGCTGGTGCTTTTCATCGCCCGGCGGCAGCGTCACAACCAGCTGCGACAACCCCGTGACCTCGTCCACCTGCTCTTCAATCGTGATGCCCGCCTGCAAGTCCTTGAACTGCACCTGACCCGCGGTTTCCGTGAGAATCGAGAACGTGTACGGATCCCACTCGACCATCGTCTGGCCTAGCGTGACCGGTTGCCCATCCTCAACTTTCAAGCGCGCGCCATAAACCACATGGTGCCGCTCTTTCTCACGGCCCTTTTCATCCACGACCGCGATCAAGCCCGACCGGTTCATGGAAACGATCTGCTTGCCGCGGCCTTCGACCACTTTCAGGTCAATGAACTTCACGAAGCCGTTGTTGCGCGCTTCCACCTTGGACTGTTCGGTCACGCGTGTAGCCGTGCCGCCGATGTGGAAGGTGCGCATCGTCAATTGCGTGCCGGGCTCGCCGATAGACTGCGCCGCGATCACGCCGATGGCCTCGCCCATTTCCACGAAGCGTCCAGTGGCCAGGTTGCGGCCGTAGCAACGTCCGCAAACTCCGCGCCGTGATTCGCAGGTCAACACCGAGCGAATCTTCACGCGCTCGATGCCGGCTGCTTGAATCGAGTTCGCCAGTTCTTCGGTGATTTCCTGGTTGATCTCGACGATCACGTTGCCTTCGTAGTCCTTGATCTTCTCGAGTGATACGCGGCCCACAACGCGGTCGCGCAACGGCTCGACTTCGACGCCGGCTTCCAAAATCGGCTCCACGTAAATGCCGTCCGCCGTGCCGCAGTCGAACTCATTGATGATCACGTCCTGCGCCACGTCCACCAACCGCCGCGTCAGGTAGCCCGAATCGGCCGTCTTCAGCGCCGTATCGGCCAGACCCTTACGCGCGCCGTGCGTCGAAATGAAGTACTGCAGCACGGTCAATCCTTCGCGGAAGTTGGAAGTGATCGGCGTCTCGATGACTTCGCCCGAGGGTTTGGCCATCAATCCGCGCATGCCGGAAAGCTGCCGGATCTGCTGTTTCGAACCGCGCGCTCCGGAGTCGGCCATCACGTATACCGGGTTGATCACGCCCTGCTTGTCCTGCTCTTCCAGGGCCTTGAACATTTCGTCCGCCACTTTTTCGGTGACGTCCGACCAGATGGCGATGACCTTGTTGTAGCGTTCGCCGTTGGTGATCGCGCCGTCCAGATATTGCTGCTGGACTTTCACCACCTCGTGCTCGGCCGTATCCACCAGCTTGAATTTCACGCTGGGGATGACCATGTCGCTGATGCCGATGGAAACTCCGGACTTCGTCGCGTACAAGAAGCCCAGCTCCTTCAGCTTATCGAGCGCCAGCACGGTCTTTTCCAGGCCGAAGCGCAGGTAGCAATATTGCACCAGCGCCTGCACGCCCTTCTTCTTCAGCAAGCCGTTGATGAACGGCATGTCCGTCGGCAGGTGATCGTTGAAAATCACGCGGCCAACGGTGGTGTGCAGGAACTGCTTGCTCAGATTCACCGGCTCGGTGTGCGAGACGTCCTGATCGTCATACGCGTTGGTCAGGTCAATCAATTCACCGGTGTAACGCATGCGAATCGGAGTGAGCAATTCCACTTCATTCGCTTCGAGCGCCATCACCACTTCTTCCGGTGAGCCGAACGCGCGCCCTTCGCCCTTAGCCTGCGGCTTGGACTTGGTCATGTAATAAATTCCCAGAACCATGTCCTGCGTGGGCACTGCCAGCGGATAACCGTTGGCCGGCGAAAGAATGTTGTGCGAGCTGAGCATCAACACCGACGCCTCAACTTGCGCTTCCGGTGACAGCGGAATGTGCACGGCCATCTGGTCGCCGTCGAAGTCCGCATTGAACGCGGTGCAGACGAGCGGATGAATGCGGATGGCTTTACCTTCCACCAACACGGGCTCGAACGCTTGAATGCCCAAGCGGTGCAGCGTGGGAGCGCGGTTCAGCAGCACGGGATGTTCGCGGATTACATCTTCGAGAATGTCCCACACCACCGGTTCCTGCGCTTCCACCAATTCCTTGGCCTGCTTGATGGTCGTGCAGTGTCCCGCGGCTTCCAGCTTGTGATAGATGAACGGCTTGAAAAGCTCGAGCGCCATTTTCTTCGGCAGACCGCACTGGTGCAGCTTCAGTTCGGGGCCGACGACGATGACCGAGCGTCCCGAGTAGTCCACGCGCTTGCCGAGCAAGTTTTGGCGGAAACGCCCTTGCTTGCCCTTCAGCGTGTCAGACAGCGACTTCAGCGGACGATTGTTCGTGCCGCGCAGCACACGGCCACGGCGGCCGTTATCGAACAGTGCGTCCACTGCTTCCTGCAGCATGCGCTTCTCGTTGCGTACGATCACATCCGGCGCGTGCAATTCCATCAGCTTCTTCAACCGGTTGTTGCGGTTGATCACGCGGCGATACAGATCGTTCAAGTCGGAAGTTGCGAAACGTCCGCCATCCAGAGGCACTAGCGGACGCAGCTCGGGCGGCAGCACCGGAATTACATCCAGAATCATCCACTCCGGTTTGTTGCCGCTCTTGCGGAAAGCCTCCAGCACCTTCAGCCGCTTGGCGAACTTGATCCGCTTCTGCAGGCTGGGGTCAATCTTCATCTTCTCGCGCAATTCTTCCGAGAGCTTGTCCACTTCCACGCGGCGCAGCAATTCCTTGATGGCTTCCGCGCCCATCCCGTAGGTGAACTTTCCGGGATATTCCTTCTGCAGCTCGCGCAGCTTGTCTTCGGGAATGATGTCCTTCTGCTTCAGCCCCAGCACTTCGCCGGGATCGATGCAGACGAACGTCTCGAAGTAGAGAATGTGCTCCAAGTCGCGCATGGTGATGTCCAGCAGGTAGCCGATGCGGCTCGGCAGCCCCTTGAAGAACCACACGTGCGAGCAGGGCGAAGCCAGCTCGATGTGGCCCAGGCGCTCGCGGCGCACCTTGCTCAGCGTCACTTCCACGCCGCACTTATCGCAGATCACTCCGCGATGCTTCATGCGCTTGTACTTGCCGCACAAACATTCCCAGTCCGTCACGGGGCCGAAAATCTTGGCGCAGAACAATCCGTCGCGTTCGGGCTTGAAGGTGCGGTAATTGATGGTCTCCGGCTTGGTCACTTCACCATGCGACCAGGAACGGATTTTTTCAGGACTCGCCAGGCTGATGCGAATGGAATCAAAATCCGCTATCTGGCTGGCGCGATCATACGGGCTCGATCGGTACAAGGGCGATCCTCCTGTCCCGCAGAGCGGGACCCAAATCCAGTAAAACAGGAACAGTTGCTAAGAATCTTGCGCTCCGCGGAATTTCTCCGCGGAGCGATTGCCTGCAGTTAGTCCGCCGCTTCCACTTTTTCCAACTGCGGTTTTTGCCGCTTCATCAATTCGATGTCCAGGCACAAGGATTGCAATTCGCGCACGAGAACGTTGAAGGATTCCGGCACGCCAGGCTCAATCCCCGGCTCGCCCTTCACAATGGCCTCGTAAATTTTCGCGCGGCCATACACGTCGTCGGACTTCGCGGTCAGCAGCTCCTGGAGAATGTGCGCCGCGCCGTATGCTTCCAGCGCCCACACTTCCATTTCTCCGAATCGCTGCCCGCCGAATTGCGCCTTGCCGCCCAGCGGCTGCTGCGTGATCAATGAGTAAGGCCCGATGGAGCGAGCGTGAATCTTGTCGTCCACCAAGTGGGAGAGTTTCAGCATGTAGATGTAGCCCACGGTCACTTGCTGCGCAAACAGGTCACCGGTCATGCCGTCGTAAAGCGAAATCTTTCCGCTTTCCGGCAGCTCGGTGAATTGCAGCAAGTGGCGGATGTCGCCTTCGCGCGCGCCATCAAACACGGGCGTCGCGAACGGCACACCGTCGCGGAAGCTGTGCGCCAGGTCCAGGATCTCGTCGTCGTCCATGCCGGTGATCGTCTTCCACACCGCGGTAGGACCAAACGCATCCTTGAACCATTTGCGCACGCCTTCCGCGCGCGTTTCCTTGTCGAGCAGCTTCCCGATTTTCTCGCCGAGCTCTTTCGAAGCCCAGCCCAGATGCGTTTCGAGAATCTGTCCGACGTTCATGCGCGAAGGAACGCCCAGCGGGTTCAGCACGATTTCCACCGGCGTGCCATCCGGCATGTAGGGCATGTCTTCCTTCGGAACGATGCGCGCGATTACGCCCTTGTTGCCATGGCGTCCGGCCATCTTGTCTCCGACGGAAAGCTTGCGCTTCATGGCGATGTAGCACTTCACCAGCTTGATTACGCCCGGAGGCAGCTCGTCGCCCTTCTTCAGCTTGCCGATGCGCTCGTCGGTGATCTTGCGCAGCACATCGATTTGCCGCGAGGTCATTTCCTCAACCTCGTCGATCTTTTCGATGAGCAGCGGGTCCTTGTCGTTCAGCCGCAGGCGCTTCAAGTTGCGCGTGGAAATCTTTTCCAGAATGTCGCGCGTCAACTCGCTGCCCTTGGTCAGCAAACGCTTGTTGGTGCGCTCGTCGTGCAGGTCGGCGGTCAACGTCTGCCCGCCCAGCAAGTCGTTCAAGCGCTTCAAGCGTTCGTCGGTGAGAATGCGAATTTCATCGGCCAGGTTCTTTTCCAGCTTGGCCACCTGCGCGGCTTCGATGGCCTTGTGGCGTTCGTCCTTCTCCGCACCCTTGCGGCAGAAGATCTTCACGTCCACGATGGTGCCTTCGATGCCCGGCGGGCAATACAGTGAAGCGTCGCGCACGTCTCCGGCTTTTTCACCGAATATCGCGCGCAGCAGCTTTTCTTCCGGCGTCAGCGTGGTTTCGCCCTTCGGCGTAACCTTGCCCACCAGAATGTCGCCCGGCTTCACTGTGGCGCCGATGCGGATCACGCCGCTTTCGTCCAGATTGCGCAGGAAGCTTTCGTTGATGTTGGGAATGTCCCGCGTAATTTCCTCGGGTCCCAGTTTGGTGTCGCGCGCCTCGATTTCATACTCTTCGATGTGAATCGAAGTGTAGTAATCCTCTTCCACCAGCTTCTCGCTGACGAGAATGGCGTCCTCGAAGTTGTACCCGCGCCAGGGCACGAAGGCCACCAGCACGTTGCGCCCAAGCGCCAGCTCGCCGCGATCCGTGCAAGGACCGTCGGCCAGCACTTGACCTTGCTTCACGCGGTCGCCCGCGCGCACCAGAGGCTTCTGGCTGATGCAGGTGTTCTGGTTCGAACGCTTAAATTTAGTGAGGAGGTAGATGTCCGACCCGACTTCGCGGCTCAGTACGCCGGACTGATCGGATTCCACGCGCACGATCACGCGTTCGGAATCCACCTGGTCCACGATGCCATCGCGTTTGCACACGATGACAGCGCCGGAATCGCGAGCCGTAACGCGTTCCATGCCCGTGCCCACCAGCGGAGCGTCGCCACGAATCAGCGGCACAGCCTGGCGTTGCATGTTCGAGCCCATCAACGCGCGGTTCGCGTCGTCGTTCTCGAGAAACGGAATCAAGCTGGCCGCAACCGATACCAGCTGCTTCGGCGAGACGTCAATGTAATCAACTTCCTCGCGGCTCTTCAGCACGAAGTTGCCAGCCTGGCGGCAGTTCACCAGTTCGGTCGTGATGCGTTCTTTTTCATCGAGAGACGCGTTGGCCTGCGCTACGACATAGCGGTCCTCTTCCCAGGCCGAAAGATAAAAGCAATGCGCCGCCCACACCACGCGCCGCCGCTTCAACTCTTCGTTCGCGTCCTCAACCTTTTCCTTTTCGACGATTTCCCCAGCCTTGAATTCGCTGTCTCCAGAATTCACGATCTGCACGAAATCAATCACGCGCCCGTTCTTCACCTTGCGATACGGCGATTCGATGAAGCCGAACTCGTTGATTCGCGCGTATGACGAAAGCGAACTGATCAAGCCGATGTTCGGGCCTTCCGGCGTTTCAATCGGACAAATGCGGCCGTAGTGCGTCGGGTGCACGTCGCGGACTTCGAATCCCGCGCGTTCACGCGACAAGCCGCCTGGTCCCAAAGCCGAAAGACGCCGCTTGTGCGTGATTTCGCTGAGCGGGTTGGTCTGGTCCATGAACTGTGAAAGCTGCGAGCTGCCGAAAAATTCGCGAATCGCCGCCATTACCGGCTTGGCGTTCACCAAATCGTGCGGCATGGCTGTCGACATTTCCTGGTACACGGACATCTTTTCCTTGATTGCGCGCTCCATGCGCACCAGACCGATGCGGAACTGGTTCTCGAGAAGCTCGCCCACCGCGCGGACGCGGCGGTTTCCCAAGTGGTCGATGTCGTCCACCGAACCAACGTTCTTGCGCAGCTTCAGCAAATACTTGATCGCCGCAACGAAGTCCGAAGGATCGAGAGTGCGCTTTTCCAGAGGTGTTTCCAGGCCCAGCTTGATGTTGAACTTCAGCCGGCCCACTTTGCTGAAATCGTACTTGCGCGCGTCGAAAAACATTCCGTTGAAGAGCGCCGTGGCGGTTTCCAGAGTCGGAGGATCGCCCGGGCGCAGCTTGCGGTAGATTTCGATCAGCGCTTCCTTCGGCGAACGGATGGAATCCTTTTCCAGCGTCCGCGTGACGATGATGCCGGTATCGTCGCGATCCGGGAAGCACACATCCACTTCGGTGATTCCAGCTTCGGCGATGGTAGCCCACATTTCCGCGGTCAGCGGCTTGTTGGCCTCCAGCAGCACTTCGCCGGTCTGGCGATTCACCAGCTCGCTCACCGTTACCGCGGTTTCCAGGTCGGCCACGCCGATTTCCGCTTGCGTGACGCGCGCCTTCACCAGTTCCTTGTACAGTGGCTCGGTGATGCGCTTGTGCGCGCCCACCAGCGTCTCGCCGGATTTCGGATGCTTGATTTCCTTGCTCAGTTTGCGGTCAATCAAGCCTTCCGAAGCGTTCCAGTACAGTTCGCCGTCGCGCAGCGAAATCCGCTCCACTTGATAGAACGTGCGCAGGATGTCTTCGTTCGACTTCAATCCCAGCGCGCGCAGGAAAATCGAGCCGAGGAACTTGCGCTTACGGTCAATGCGCACGTACAGAATGTTCTTGGTGTCGTACTCGAACTCCACCCATGATCCGCGGTACGGAATAATCTTGCCGAGGAAATAGCTGCGGTTGTTGGAGCTTTCGAAGAACACACCCGGCGAACGGTGCAACTGGCTGACGATCACGCGCTCCGTCCCGTTGATGATGAACGTGCCGTTCTCGGTCATCAGCGGAATGTCGCCGAAGAAAACTTCCTGCTCTTTGATATCGCGAATGGACTTCGCGCCGGTATCCGGATCCTTGTCGTAAATCGTCAGGCGGATGGTGACCTTCAGCGGCGCGGAATAGGTCATGCCGCGTTCTTGGCACTCATTCACGTCGTACTTCAGCTGCAGCGTGACGGGGTCGCCGCACTTGTTGCAGAAAGTGGGCGTGTTCTTGTTGAACGTGCCGCACTTCGCGCACAGCACGTCGCCGGTCTTGTAAGGATTGGTTACGACCGATGCTCCGCAATTGCGGCAGGTGGCGCGCAGGTGATGCAGGCCGCGCAGATGGCCGCACTTGCATTCCCAGTTTCCGATCGCGTAGTCCACGAAATCCAGCTGCGACAAGCCGCGAAAATCCTGTATCGGAAACACTGAGGCGAAGACCGACTGCAAACCGGAGTCTTCCCGCTCGCTCGGCAGCAAATCCATCTGCAAGAATCTCTGATAGGACTTCTTCTGCACGTCAATCAGGTTCGGAATCTGCACCGTGGTCTTGATTTTTGCAAAGTCCAGGCGTGCTCGTTCCCGATTGGCGCGATTACCGTTGCGATTGCTCATGGACCATCCTTAAATATGATTTCATGCCGGAAATGACGATGCGGATAGACACCCGCCCCGTCAGTCCGGGAAGGACGTATTGTGAGGTACCAGGATCCTCAGGAGTGCGCGCGTACGCGAATTCCTTCGCGGCCCGTCCGCAATGGTTTCGCGGGCCGCACTGCCAGGCGTTACTTCACTTCGACTTTCGCGCCGGCGTCTTCGAATTTCTTCTTGATGGTGGCCGCTTCTTCCTTGTTCACGCCCTCTTTCACCGTCTTGGGCGCGCCATCCACCAGGTCCTTGGCTTCTTTCAAGCCCAGGCTGGTGACTTCGCGGACCGCCTTAATCACGTTGATCTTGTTGGCGCCGACTTCGGTGAGAACGACGGCAAACTCCGTCTTCTCTTCCGCCGCTGGCGCGCCTGCGCCACCGCCGCCGGCTACCATTACGGGCGCTGCCGCTGCCGCCGATACTCCGAAGGCTTCTTCCATCTTCTTTACCAGGTCAGAAGCTTCGAGCAGCGTGAGACCCTTGATTTCTTCCAGAATTGTTTCCACTTTGCTGGCCATTGCTGTTTCCTATCCTCCTCCGAATTGAAAAACCGTTGCTAGAATTACGGTGCTGCTGAGTTGCCGGTACGACTTTAGGACTGAACCGCTTCGGGCGCTGGTGCTGGTGCACTACCTCCGCCCGCAAACTTGTTGGCCTTCACCGCTTCGCTCGTCACCACCGCCAGATTTCGCGGCAGTGCTGCCAGCGCCGTGGCTACGCGTTGCGCCGGAGCGTTCAGCATGAACATGATCTTGCTGATCAGTTCTTCCTTGCTCGGCAAATCCGCGAGCTGCTTGATTTCTTGAATGGAAATCACGCGCCCTTCCACCCAGCCCGCGCGGAATTGAAACGCCGGCACATCCTTCGCCACCTTCGTCAGAATCTTCGCCAGCGCCACCGGATCCGTCTTGGTGTACGCAATCGAATTCGTGCCCTTCAGGTTCTTCAGCAAGCCTGCCGGAGGAGTGCCCTCTCCCGCGCGTTCCGCCACCGTATTCTTCACCACTTGGTATTTTCCACCCGCGGCTTCCACGCTGCGGCGCAGTTGCGTATCCTGCTCCACCGTAATTCCCTGAAACGTCGAGAGAATCACCGTTGAGACGGTGGCCAGTTGCTTCTTCAGGTCTTCCGCCTGCGTGACTTTTTCGGCCTTCTTCTTCATGCCCAAATCTCCCTGTCGCTCGTTGTGCTTACGCTGCTGCCGCTACCGCCGTATCCGCTTCCGCTTCCTCGATCAAAATTCCCGGCCCCATCGTCGAGGTCAGCGTAATTTTCTTAATGAACTTGCCTTTGGCCGCCGCGGGCTTGGCCTTGATGATCGCCGCGAGCAGCGCATGCGCGTTTCCCGCCAGTTGCTGCGCCGTAAAGCTGATCTTGCCCACCGGCGAGTGAATCAGCCCGGTCTTGTCCAACCGAAATTCCACTTTACCGGCCTTGATTTCCTTGATCGCTTTCGCCACGTCCGCCGTCACCGTTCCAGTCTTCGGATTCGGCATCAACCCGCGCGGCCCGAGAACCTTTCCCAGCTTGCCGGCGGAGCGCATCATGTCCGGCGTGGCGATCACCGCTTCGTAATCCGTCCAGCCGCCCTGAATCTTTTCCACCATGTCTTCGCCGCCCACAAAATCCGCGCCCGCTTCTTGCGCCTCGCGAATTTTCTCGCCGCCGGCGATCACCACCACGCGCTTGGATTTTCCCAGGCCATGCGGCAGCACCACCGTGCCGCGCACCATTTGGTCGGACTGTTTGGAATCCACGCCCAGATTCAAAACCAGCTCGACAGTCTCATCGAACTTCACGTAGTGAACTTTGCGAAGAAGCTCCGCCGCTTCTTCCAGCTTGTACGGCCGCGCCTCCACCTGCTTCCGAGCCCGATCGATATTTTTCCCGCCGACTCTTGCCGAACGACCCATTGTCTTATCTCTCCTGCGCAGTTAAGAACTACTCGCGTCCGTTTTCTATGCGGACTCCTGCGCGTGCTGCAAAACTAATCGCTTACTTCCACGCCCATGTTGCGCGCCGTGCCGCGGATCGATTTCACGGCGGACGCAAGGCTCATGGTGTTCAGGTCCGGCAGCTTCAGCTTGGCGATTTCTTCCACCTGCTTCGCCGTCAGCTTGCCCACTTTGTTGCGGTTCGGTTCGGGCGAGCCTTTCACAATGCCCGCCGCGCGCTTGATCAGCTCCGACGCGGGCGGCGTCTTCATGATGAACGTGAACGTGCGGTCGCTGTAGATCGTCACCAGCACCGGAATGATCATGCCGTCCGGCTCTTTCGCCGTCTTGGCATTGAACTGCTTGCAGAAGTCCATGATGTTCACGCCATGCGGACCCAGCGCGGTGCCCACGGGCGGCGCCGGAGTAGCCTTCATGGCCGGCAACTGCAGTTTTACGGTAGCCTGTACTTTCTTTGCCATTTGTTCCCCGTTTTAATTCACTGCGCGGCGCGCTCGATGGCGCGGCTCACGCTTCATTGCTTTACGCTACTTTTTCCACCTGCGCGAAATCCAACTCCACCGGCGTCGAACGGCCGAAAATCGTCACCGAAACCTTCAGCGTCGAGCGGTCGGAATTCACTTCTTCCACCACGCCCGTGAAGTTCGCGAACGGCCCCTCGCCGATGCGCACCTTCTCGCCGCGATCGAACGACAATTTCGGCTTGGGCTTCTCCGCCGTGGTCGTCGCGCGGTTCAAAATGTTCTGTACTTCTTCCTCGGTCAGCGGCGACGGCGTCTGTCCCGACCCGACGAATCCCGTCACGCGCGGCGTCGAGCGCACCACATGCCAGGTGTAATCGTCCATATCCATTTCCACCAGCACGTAGCCCGGATAGCACATCCGCGGCGAAATCACTTTCTTGCCGCCGCGCACTTCCACCACCGATTCCGTGGGGATAATGATCTGCCCGATCTTGTCGGTGAGCCCGAACGCCGCCACGCGGCCTTCCAGGCTCTCTTTTACCTTCTTCTCGAAGCCCGAGTAGGTGTGCACGATGTACCACTGCTTCGTCGAGGGGATCACCCCCGCCGCGGCGGCTTCGTCGTGCCCTTCGGGCATTTCCGGCGCTGCGTTCAGTTCGCTCACTTCGTTGCCTTCGTTGCTGGCGTTCGCTTCTTCAGAATTTCTTTGCATATGCCATCAACCAGCCGATGATTCGGGTGAAAATCGAATCGGTCAAAAAGAAATAAACACCGAAAAACGCCACCGTGACGGTCACCACGATGGTGGTGGAAATCACATCCGCGCGCGACGGCCAATTTACCTGCCGCATTTCCACGCGCACATCGTGCAGAAACGAGCGAAACCGCTTCGGATAACCGCCCAGCTTCTGCACTGGCTCCATAAGCGAAAACCCGCTTACGCGATGGGATTCTTCGTCTCGATTCGTGCGTATCGCGTCGGCCATTTCACTCCGTACCTGCGTCAGTCAAACGTGCAACCCCGCTGCAATCCCCGCCCGCCACATTCCCTGCCCGCTGCATCACCAACAAACTGGCAGGGGAGGAGGGATTCGAACCCCCACTCTCGGTTTTGGAGACCGATGGTCTACCGTTAAACCTACTCCCCTGAAAATTCGGGCCAACGGCCCGAATTTTCACCCTGAGCCCGCATTTCAGGGCGAAGGGTGAAAATGTCACGAATCGCCGTGGCCGCCGCGAGCAAGCTGAAACTCCCGAATCAACCTCAGCTTCTTCTCCCGCCGCCAACCCTTCAATTCTCGTTCCCGCTCGCGCGCATCGCGCTGATTCTCAAATCTCTGCTGCCAAACCAAACTCACCGGCCTGCGTTTCGCTGTAAAAGTTGCCCCAACTCCCAAGTTGTGTTCCTTAATTCTCTCGCCGACGTCCGTCGCCACTCCGACGTAGAGCGACCGATCCGCGCATCGCACCATGTAACAAAACCAACGTCCGGTAATTTCTTCGGCCATAAAAACCCGCCGAATCCGGAAGCTCTACTTAACTTCCTTATGCCCCGTATGCTTCCGGCAAGTATTGCAGAACTTGGAAGTCTCCAGCCGCTCCGTATGCTTCCGGCGGTTCTTGGTAGTCGTATAGTTCCGGTTTTTACAATCGTTGCACTGCAAAGTGATGATTTCTCTCATGGTCGTTTACTCGATGATCTCGGCAACCGCTCCGGCGCCCACGGTGTGCCCGCCTTCGCGAATCGCGAAGCGCAAGCCCTTCTCCAAGGCTACCGGTGTGATAAG
>Ga0209006_10000493_pt1 | contig 37561 bp, 32 predicted proteins | sample JacPin_JW_Ref_O2_FD_188567 | JGI IMG/M metagenome (GOLD analysis project Ga0209006, IMG submission 188567) | Forest soil microbial communities from Algoma, Ontario, Canada - Jack Pine, Ontario site 1_JW_Ref_O2 (SPAdes) (version 2) | ecosystem: Environmental > Terrestrial > Soil > Boreal... | reverse complement strand
CAGCCTCCGCGACAGGCTCGGCCGTCTGGGTCGCGGCGGCTTCGGCGTCGGCCTTTTCAGCGTCGGCCTTTTCGATGGCCTTCTTCGCGGCCTTCTTGGCGGGAGCCTTCTTCTTCGGTGTGGTGGCCTCGGTGCCCGGGCCGCCCTCCGCCTCGGCCAGAGCGGCGTTGAACAGCTCCAGCTTGCTGGGCTTCGGCAGGGCCACCTTCAGGGTGCCTTCGACGCCGGGCAGACCCTTGAATTTCTGCCAGTCGCCGGTGATCTTGAGCAGCTTCAGCACCGGCTCGGTGGGCTGAGCACCCACCCCGAGCCAGTACTGCGCCCGCTCGGAGTCGATCTCGATCAGGCTCGGCTCTTCCTTGGGGTGGTAACGGCCGATGACCTCGATGGCGCGCCCGTCACGACGGGTCCGGGAATCGGCGACGGCGATGCGGTATTGGGGATTGCGGATCTTGCCAAGCCGGGTGAGCTTGATCTTCACAGCCATTGTTGTACAACTTCTCCTCTAGGTGTCACGCGGCAATTCAGCGATGCCGGGCGGCTGCCCGGATCCGGTTTTGCCTCGCGTGGGTATGACCGTGCGGCGGGGGCCTTGTGGATGTCGCCGGCGGACCGGCTCCGGCGTCGCCGCACAGACAGCCGCCCATTCTGCCAGAATGCTGGTCAGCGGAGGAAATCCGCCGTCTCAGACGATCCTGTCGAAGCACTTTTCCTCTACTCGGCGGGTCATCCGCCAGCCTTCCGGGGTGCGCATGAACGCGTCGACATACCAGATCCCGCAGAACAGCACCTGCTTTTTCTCGCCGCCGAGGACCATCGGGTTGAAACATATGGTCCGCGACGACGCGGTGTCGCCGTCGATCCGAACGTCGAAATTGCCGAGCATGTGCGAGTACGAGGGGAAATTCGGCAGCACCTCGGCCAGCCAGGCCTTGACCTGCGGGTACTGGCCCTCGACGCCGCCAAACGCGCGGTAGTCGATGTAGGCGTCGGGCGTGAACACGCGGTCAAGGTCATCGAAGCGCCGCCGATCGATCGCCGTCGAGTAGTCGATCAGCAGCTGCTGGATTTCCAACCGGTCCGAGATCTCTTGCAAGCTCAACATGGCTCGATTGAACACGATCGGGGGCCCCCGCTAGGCTCACCGCCCATGGCTTTCGCCTCTTCGCCAAACCGCTCACCGGCTTTTGGCTCTTCGCTTGGGCGCTCATCGCTGCGTAAGGTCCTTGCATCCGTCGCAATCCTGCTCGCCGCTGCCTTCAGCATGCCCGCGGCGCACGCCGACTCGGAGCTCCAGCCGCCGGGCAGCGCTGTGATCCCTGCCGGTCCCGCGCCCGCGTGGATCGTCGCCGACATGGACACCGGGCAGGTGCTGGCCGGCCGCGACGTCGACGTACGTCACCCCCCGGCCAGCACGATCAAGGTTCTGCTTGCGTTGGTCGCCCTCGATGAGATCAGCCTGGATTCGACGATCGTCGCGAACCAGGCCGACACCCAGGTCGAGTGCAACTGCGTCGGCATCAAGCCGGGGCGCAGCTACACCGCGCGTGAGTTGCTCGATGCGGTGCTGCTGGCGTCGGGCAACGACGCGGCCAACACACTGGCCGACATGGTCGGCGGATTCGACGCCGCGGTGGGCAAGATGAACGCGAGGGCCGCCGCGCTCGGCGCACCGGACACGCATGCGGCGACGCCGTCGGGGCTGGACGGACCGGCTGGCACCGGCTGGACCACACCGCGCGACCTCGCGATCATTTTCCGCGCGGCGCTGGCCAACCCGGTGTTCGCGCAGATCACGTCGCAGCCGTCGGCGATGTTCCCCGGCGACACCGGCCTCACCCCGATCGTCAACGAGAACCAGCTGTTGCAGCGTTACCCGGGAACCCTTGGCGGCAAGACCGGCTTCACCGACGCCGCCCGGAAGACGTTTGTGGCCGCCGCCCAGCGCGACGGCCGGCGCCTGGTGATCTCGATGATGTACGGGATCGTCGTCGCGGGCGGCCCCACGTACTGGGACCAGGCCGCCGCGCTACTGGACTGGGGTTTCGCCCAGAGCCCCCAAGCCAGCGTGGGCGCGCTCTAACCCGCGAACACGCGGCCGCGCAGAATCACGACATCGGGCCGGTCAAGGGCCCCGGCACCGGCGCGCGGATCGTCGGCGAAGCAGATCAGGTCCGCTGACGCACCGTGCTCCAGGACGGGCCGGCCCAGCCACTGCCGCGCGTCCCAGCACGCCGCTCCGAGAGCGTCGGTCGCGGTCATGCCGATTTCTTTGAGAGCGTCAACCTCGTCGGCGATCCGGCCGTGGACGACCATCGAGCCCGCGTCGGTGCCTGCGTAGATCGGCACTCCCGCCTCCCGCGCCGCGGCAAACCGCGGTCGGCTCGCCGCGTACAGGTCACGCATGTGCGCGGCGTAGGCGGGATATTTCGCCGCGCCGTCGGCGATGCCGGCGAAGTTTTCGAGATTGATCAGCGTCGGAACCAGCGCGGTGCCGCGATCGACCATCATGTCGATGACGTCGTCGGTGATCCCGGTGCCGTGTTCGATGCAGTCGATGCCGGCCTGGACCAGGCCCGGCAGCGCATCTTCGCCGAACACATGAGCGGTCACCCGCGCACCGAGGGCGTGGGCGGCGTCTATCGCTGCCGTGAGCACGTCGTCGGACCACAACGGCGCCAAGTCGCCGATGTCGCGGTCGATCCAGTCGCCGACGAGCTTGACCCAGCCGTCGCCGCGGCGGGCCTGCGCCGCGACGGCGTCCGGCAGCCCAGACTCGTCCTTGAGTTCGATGGCGAGTCCGCGGCTGTACCTCTTGGGTCTGGCCAGGTGACGCCCGGCCCGGATGATGCGGGGCAGGTCATCGTGGTGGTCAAGGCTGCGGGTGTCGACCGGCGATCCACAGTCGCGTAGCAGCAGGGCACCGACGTCACGTTCCGTCGCGGCCTGGGTGATCGCTTCGTCGAGGTCAACGGGACCGTCGGCGCCGAGCCCGACATGGCAGTGCGCGTCGACGAGTCCGGGCAGAATCCAGCCACCGTCAAACACCGTCTCGGCGCCCGGCACCGGCTCGGCCGACAGCATGCCGCGGTGCCCGTGCTCGTCGTGCGACCGCTCATCGACGATCCACCACTCAACGGCCTGCTCGTCGGGCAACCCGCGGCCGCGTACATGCAAGCTCACGCTAGATACTCTTCGCGCAAGCGCTCATCGCCTGCTATTTCTTGCCGGGGAAGTTCAGCTTCGACAGATCGAAATCCACCAGGGCAGGCGGTAACTCGTCCAGCCCCGCCGGCATCTCGGACAGATCGGGGAAGCCGGCCGGCATCGCCGCGCCCAACGGACCGCGCACCTTCGGCGGTGTCGGCCCCCGCGCTCCCTTCTTCCCCTTCTTTCCCTTGCCGCCCTTGGCTTTTCGCGAGCTCTTGCGTGCGAACGGCATCCCCATCTGGCCGGCCATTTGCGACATCATCTTGCGGGCCTCGAAGAACCGGTCGACCAGCTGGTTGACATCCGACACCATGACGCCCGAGCCGTTGGCGATCCGCAACCGGCGCGAAGCGTTGATGATCTTCGGATCGGCACGTTCAGCGGGGGTCATGCCGCGGATGATCGCCTGCACGCGGTCCAGCTGCTTGTCATCGACAGCCGCCAGCGCGTCCTTCATCTGGCCTGCGCCGGGCAGCATGCCGAGCAGGTTGCCGATCGGGCCCATTTTGCGGATCGCGAGCATCTGCTCGAGGAAGTCCTCCAGCGTCAGCTCACCGGTGCCGATCTTGGCCGCGGCCGCCTCGGCCTGTTCGGCGTCGAAGACCTGCTCGGCCTGCTCGATCAGGGTGAGCACGTCGCCCATGCCGAGGATCCGGCTTGCCATCCGATCGGGATGGAAGATGTCGAAGTCTTCGAGCTTCTCACCGGCCGACGCGAACAGGATCGGCACGCCGGTGACTTCACGGACTGACAGCGCCGCGCCGCCACGCGCGTCGCCGTCGAGTTTCGTGAGCACCACGCCCGTGAAACCGACGCCCTCACGGAACGCGTCGGCGGTGGCCACCGCGTCCTGACCGACCATCGCGTCCAGGACGAACAGCACCTCGTCGGGATCGACGGCGTCACGGATCGCGGCAGCCTGAGTCATCAGCTCCTCGTCGATGCCGAGCCGGCCGGCGGTGTCGACGATGACGATGTCGAAGTGCTTGGCCTTGGCCTCGGCCAGACCCGACGCCGCCACCGCGACGGGATCGCCCGGGCCGGTTTCGGCCGAGTCTTCGGCGGACACCCCGGGATGCGGCGCGAAAACCTGCACACCGGCCCGTTCGCCGACGATCTGCAGCTGGTTGACCGCGCCCGGCCGCTGCAGGTCGGCCGCCACCAGCAGCGGGGTATGGCCTTGTCCCTTAAGCCACTTCGCGAGCTTGCCCGCCAGCGTCGTCTTGCCCGAACCCTGCAGCCCGGCCAGCATCACGACGGTGGGGGGCACCTTCGCGAAGGCCAGCTGGCGAGTCTGCCCGCCCAGGATGCCGATCAGTTCCTCGTCGACGATCTTGACGACTTGCTGAGCGGGGTTGAGGGCGGCCGAGACCTCGGCGCCCTTCGCCCGCTCCTTGATGCGCGCGACGAACGCGCGGACGACCGGCAGCGAAACGTCGGCTTCGAGCAGTGCCAGCCGGATTTCGCGCGTGGTGGCGTCGATGTCGGCGTCGGATAACCGGCCCTTTCCGCGCAGGTTCTGCAGCGTTCCGGTCAACCGGTCTGACAGGGTTTCGAACACGTTGGCAAGCCTAGCTGCTTCGAAGTTTGCGGCAGGTTATGCCGGCGGTCAGTCGTTGACCAGGCACAATACCGTGAAGCCGGGGCTGGTGGCCTCGGTCCACGTCGTCGATTGCATCGAGTAGGTGCGATACGTCGTCCGCGTGCTGGGCAGCTTGTCGATCTCGTTCGCCACTACGACGAACAAGATCACCCAGAACACGATTACCAGCAAGAACAATCCGGTCAGGATGTAGCCGATCGCCAGGCCGGCGATCGCCAGTCCCTTACCGTCTTCATCGGTGCGCCGGATCTGCGTCAGCGCGATATGCCCGAACACAATTCCCAACGGGGCAAATACGAAGGCGCCTACCAGCGCGACGATAGCCATCGAGTTGGTCTGCCGGGGTGGTGGATACACCGGCGGGTAGAACCCCGGCGCTGGCTGCGGAGGTTGACCCCACCAGTCATTGCCGGGCGGCGGTTGCGGATACGCCATGCGCGCAATCATCACCCATCGGCGGCAAGTCAGCGCGTGAATCGGGGGGAAAGTTCAGCTGGCGTCCTCAGCGGGCTTCTGGGGCGGCGGCGCCGGCAGCACCGACAGCAGGTCTTGTTCGAGTGCGGATCGGAGCCGATCGATGTCGCCGTTACCGAACGACGTTGCGACACAGAACACATCGTCCACCGAGGAGCCGAGCGTGGTGACCTTCGCCCACGCGATGTCGACGTCGGCCTTCTCGAACACCCGGGTCAGCACGGCCAACAGCCCTGTCCTGTCGGTGGAACGGATTTCCACCAGCAACTGACCGGCCGCACTGCCGTCGTGCCAGAGAATCCGTGGCGGTGCAGGCACCTGGTTCGCCGGCACCGCGGCGAGCGCCTCTCCCACCCGGCCGGAGCCGTACTGGGAGGCCTCGCGATTTCGCTCTTCCAGGATGCTGATCACATCGAGATCGTCGTCAAGCGCCTGGATCAATTGCTGCCGCAGCAGTTCCGCGGCAGGTGGCGTCCCGAAATGCGGGGAGACAACGAAAGTGTTGATCGCCGAGCCCTCGTGGCTATTCACCGACGCCGAATGAACGCGCAGCGAGTTCAGCGCCAGCACGCCTGCGGCCTTGGACAGCAGGCCGCGGCGGTCCGGCGCGACCATGGTCACGCGATAGATGTGGGCACCGTCGCCTGGCGTCAGCTCGACGTGGACGTCATGGTTTCGGGCCAGTGCAAGGTAACGCGAATCAATCGGATCCGCGTGCGGGAACGGCTCGCCGGCCATGCTCATTCGGCACCGGCGGACGAGATCGCCGATCAGCAGCGCCTTCCAATCGCCCCACACCCCGGGACCGGTTGCCAACGAATCCGCCTCGGCCAGCGCGTGCAACAACTCGAGCAGCAGTGGATCGCCGTCCAGCGCGTCGACGACCATCGTGATCGTGTCAGGGTCTTGCAGATCTCGGCGGGTGGCCGTGGTCGGCAGTAGCAAGTGGTAGCGCACGATGGCTGACAGGATCTCCACGTCGGCCGGCCACAGGCCAAGTCGGGTACCGATCTGCGTCGCGAGTTCCGCACCGATCACACTGTGGTCGCCGCCGCGGCCCTTCCCGATGTCGTGCAACAGAGCTCCCAGCACAAGCAGATCGGGCCGGGCCACCCTGGTGGTGAATGCGCTTGCCTTCGACACAGTTTCGGTGAGATGCCGGTCCACGGTCCAGATGTGGACGATGTCGCGGGGAGGCAGGTCACGCACCGGGCCCCATTCCGGGAACAACCTGCCCCAGAGTCCCGTTCGGTCCAGCGCCTCGATGGTTGTCACGGAGGTCGGTCCGGCGGACAGCAGCACCAGCAGGTCTTTGAGTGCCTGTCGCGGCCACGGCGTGCGCAATTCCGGCGCCGACTCCGCGAGCCTGCTGAGCGTGGACGCCGACAGCGGCAGCCCGGTGGTCGCCGACGCGGCCGCGACCCGCAGGATGAGTCCAGGGTCGCGCTCAGGACGAGCACCTCTGGCCAGCACGACTTCGCCCGCGAACTCGACCACCCCCTCGTCCAACGGGCGCCGCACGGGCCGTCGTAGCGCCGCGAATCCCTTGCGCGGCAATGCGTTTGCTGCAGTCCGCAAGCCGGCGTCGACGGAGTAGCTGACGGTGCGCGCCGCGTCGCTGAGCATGCGCGCCAAGTCGAATCGGTCGCCGATGCGAAGGGCCGCACCGATCTCGTCGGCGTACTGGGCCTGCAACAGCTCCCGGCCACGTCCGGATATCCGGTGCAGTTCGGTGCGAACGTCGAGAAGAGCCCGATGGGCACCGGCCAGTGATCCGCTGGGGCTGTCCAGACTGCTGCTCGGGTAATGGTCGGCGAGCTGTGCGATCGCCAGCGCGTTGAGCAACTGCACATCGCGCAGGCCCCCACGTCCACACTTCAGGTCGGGCTCGGCACGGTGGGCGATCTGTCCGCTGCGCTGCCAGCGAGCCTGCGCGTGTGCGACGAGTTCGTCGAACCGCGAACGGATCCCGGTGCGCCATTGGCGGCGCGCCCCGTCGATCAGCTTCGCCGACAATTCGGCGTTGCCCGCGATGTGACGCGCCTCCAGCATCGCCAGCCCCGCGGAGACATCCTCTCCGGCCACCTGAAGGGCCTGGGGCACCGTGCGGACGCTGTGGTCAAGCTGAATATTGGCGTCCCACAACGGATACCACAGCTGGTCGGCCGTGCTGCTGACCGCCTTCGCAGGCATGTTGGCGTGCAATATCATCAGGTCGAGATCGGAGTATGGAAGCAGTTCCCGGCGGCCCAGGCCGCCGGTGGCGACGATCGCGAACCCGCTCGTATCGGTGATACCGATCTCGGTCGCCTTGGTGGTCAGCCAAAACTCGTGCAGTTCGAGGATCGCGTCACGCACAGCCGCGGAGTCGAGATGAGGAGATCCGCCCGCCAACAACTGTTCGGCGGCAGCAACCAAATCCTTTGCAGGACGAGGGGATCCCGCTGCCGAAGCTAACGCACCGGCGGCCTCCGCAGCGGGATCGGGTATCTGCTGTGTCATTCACTCACAGCGCGTCGGCGCCCCGCTCCCCTGTGCGCACCCGCACGACGGCTTCGACGGGGCTGACCCACACCTTCCCGTCACCGATCTTGCCGGTGCGTGCGGCCTGGACGATGACGTCCACCACCTTGTCGACCGCGGAGTCATCAACGAGGACCTCGACCCGCACCTTCGGCACGAAGTCGACGGAATACTCGGCGCCGCGGTAGACCTCGGTGTGGCCCTTCTGCCGGCCGTAGCCCTGCACCTCGCTGACCGTCATGCCGAGGATCCCCGTTTGTTCCAGGCCGGTCTTGACGTCTTCGAGGGTGAACGGCTTGACGATCGCGGTGATCAGCTTCATTCTCATGCCTCCTTGCCGGCGCCGGCCATGCTCAGTGCAGAGCCCGATCCCACACTAGCGAAATCGTAAGCGGTTTCAGCGTGTTCGGCCTCGTCAATGCCCATTTCTTCGTCATCCGGTGTCGCACGCAGAAGATCAGCCATTCGCGGTTTCCTCCTCCACCCGTGTCACGGCCGTCGGGAGTCGACCGGTGACCTGGTCCAAGACAATGCTGAGTGGTTGTTTCGTCTAAGACGCTGTGGTGTTTCGCTCCCGTGAACGGATAGACACCAGCCGTTTCGGTGATGTTACGGGGCTTCGAATCTGCTGTCAGCCGAGCAGTGCATCCACGAATGCGGCCGGCTCGAACGGGGCCAGGTCGTCGGGGCCTTCACCGAGCCCGACGAGCTTCACCGGCACGCCCAGCTCCTGCTGCACCCGAAAAACGATGCCGCCCTTGGCGGTGCCGTCCAGTTTCGTCAGCACCACGCCGGTGATGTCCACCACCTCGGCGAAGACGTGGGCCTGCGCCAGACCGTTCTGTCCGATCGTCGCGTCAAGCACCAGCAACACCTCGTCCACCGCAGCGCGCCGGCCGACGACGCGCTTGACCTTGCTCAGTTCGTCCATCAGCCCGGTCTTGGTGTGCAGCCGCCCGGCGGTGTCGACGACGACGACGTCGGCGCCGTCCTTGATGCCCGCGTCAACGGCATCGAACGCCACCGACGCCGGATCGGCACCCTCCGCACCTCGAACGACGTGCGCACCGACCCGCGCCGCCCACGTTTGCAGCTGGTCGGCCGCGGCGGCCCGGAACGTATCCGCTGCGGCGAGCACGACGCGCCTGCCGTCGGCCACCAGGACCCTGGCCAACTTGCCGACCGTGGTGGTCTTTCCCGTGCCGTTGACCCCGACCACCAGCAACACCGACGGGCTGCCCGCGTGCGGCAGTGCCTTGATCGAGCGGTCCAGCCCGGGCTGCAGCTCGGAGATCAAGACATCGCGCAACACCGCTCTGGCATCGGCCTCGGTGCGAACCGTGCTGCCTGCCAGCCGCGATCGCAATGCCGAGACCACCGAATCGGTGACGGTCGGCCCGAGGTCGGCGACCAGCAGGGTGTCCTCGACGTCCTGCCACGAATCTTCGTCGAGATCTCCGCCGCCCAGCAGACCGAGCATGCTGCGGCCAATTGCGTTCTGGGACTTGGCCAACCGGCCTCGCAACCGCTCGAGACGACCTTCTGGAGGAGCTATGTCGCCGACATCGAACTGAGCCGGAACCTCGGCCTTCTGCTCTTCGCGCAAGCGCTCATCGCCGTCAGATTCGACGCGGGCCGGTTCGACGTCGGCCTCCGGAAGATGGACGTCGGCGATCGGTCGCTTGACGGAGTCGCGAGGTATCGCGGCATCGTCACCGACCCCGGGCAAGCCGGTGGTGTCGATTTGGGCAACGGGAGGTGCAGACGTTTCTGTGAACGTGATGCCCGACGACGCGGCATACCCGCCAGAACGGTCGATAGGTGTGGCAGTGTCGGGCCGTGACAGAGTGATACGTCGCCGCCGGTACAGCACCAGGCCGACCACGAGCGCGGCGACAACCAGAACGGCAACAACCGCGAGTGCGATCCACATACCTTCTCCCACCCGGCCATTCTCCCAAGGTGGCCGGGCGATGACGATTCGGCCCGCGGAGTTGGCAGGCCGCAAGCGCAGGCACATCGATGTGTGCCTGACCGAGGACGTCCAGCACGGCGCTGTGACCACGGGCCTCGAGCGCTACCGGCTGCCCTACGATGCACTCACCCAGACGAGCCTCGGCGAGATCAGCCTGGCCGCGGACTTCCTCGGCAGCCGACTTTGTGCGCCCGTCCTCGTCGGCGCGATGACGGGTGGAGCGGAGCTGTCCGGCACGATCAACCGCAACCTGGCCGCGGCGGCCCAAGAGCTGGGCATCGGGATGATGCTCGGATCGCAACGGATCATGCTCGACGGCGCGCTCGGTGAGGGTGCGGCCGGCAGCTTCGCGGTCCGCGACATCGCTCCCGACGTTCTCCTGATCGGCAATATCGGGTTGTCGCAGCTGACCAAGTCGACGCTGCCCGCCCTGGTCAAAGCGCTCGATCGAGTGGGCGCCGACGCGCTCGCGGTGCACACCAATCCGCTGCAGGAGGCGATCCAAAGCGGCGGCGACACCGATTTCTCGGGCTCCGTCACCCGGCTTCGAGATGTTTCCGAAGCGCTCGGTTATCCGATCCTGCTGAAGGAGGTGGGCCATGGGCTCGGCGCGGCGGCGATCGCCGAGCTGCTGCGATTACCGGGCGAGCTGCCAGTCGCGGCCCTCGATGTGGCCGGCGCAGGCGGCACGTCGTGGTCGCGGGTCGAGCAATACGTCCGGTACGGCGAGCTGCGTTACCCCGCGCTGGCCGACTGGGGTGTGCCAACCGCGCAGGCGATCATCGAGGTGCGCCGCGCGCTGCCGGACGTTCCGCTGGTGGCGTCGGGCGGCATCCGGACCGGTATGGACGCGGCGAAGGCGATCGCGCTGGGTGCTGACGTCGTGGCGGTGGCGTGGCCCCTGCTGGCGCCGGCCATCGCCTCGGCGTCGGCCGCCCTCGACTGGCTGCACGGGTTCATCGACGAGCTCCGGATTTGTCTTCACGGCTGCGGCGCCGGGGATCTTGAGGGGCTGCGGCGCGTCGGATTGACCGAGATCGCCTAGCCGTCACCGCACACCTGCCGAATCACCGATTCGTTACCCCGCCGGGACCACCGATTCGCCGCGGTCGCTTCGCGACTGACCCGTAGGGACCTCCTGGCCTCGCATGCGCTGCGAGATCACCGTCGTGATGCCGTCGTCGCGCATGCTTATCCCGTACAGCGCGTCGGCCACCTCCATCGTCGGCTTCTGGTGGGTGATCACGAGCAGCTGCGACTGCATCCGCAACTGGTCGAACAGCCCGAGCAGCCGGCGCAGGTTCACGTCGTCGAGCGCGGCCTCGACCTCGTCCATGACGTAGAACGGCGACGGGCGGGCCCGGAAGATCGCCACCAGCATCGCGATTGCCGCAAGCGCCTTCTCGCCGCCGGAGAGCAGCGAGAGCCTCTTGATCTTCTTTCCCGGCGGGCGCGCCTCGACCTCGATGCCGGTGGTCAGCATGTTGTCGGGATCGGTCAGCAGCAACCGGCCCTCGCCGCCGGGGAAGAGTACCTCGAACACCGCCCGGAATTCGCGCTCGACATCGGTGTAGGCCTCGCTGAACACCGAAACGATCCGCGCATCGACGTCGGCCACGACGCCGAGCAGGTCCTTTCGTGCTCCCTTGACGTCTTCGAGTTGGGTGGACAGGAAGTTGTAGCGCTCCTCCAGCGCGGCGAACTCCTCGAGCGCGAGCGGGTTGACCCGACCCAACTCTGCGAGCTCGCGGTCCGCCTTCTTGGCGCGACGCTCCTGCGTGGGCCGGTCGAACGGCATCGGGGCCGGCGCAGTCACCTGCTCGCCGCGCTCGCGCGCCTGCTCGTACTCGGCGATCTCCAGCTCGGACGGCGGCAGGGCCACGTCCGGCCCGTATTCGGCAATCAGGTCGGCCGAGGCCATTCCGAACTGCTCCAGGATGTGCTCTTCGAGCTGCTCGATCCGCAGCACCGCCTGCGCCTTGACCACCTCGTCGCGGTGCAGCGCCTCGGTGAGCGTGCCGATTGTGGCCGTCAGCCCGGACACCGTCGCGCGCACCTCGGACATCGCGGTGGCCCGCTGGGAACGTTCCGCGGCCAGCGCGTCGCGGGTTCGCGACGCGGCGCCGATGGCCTCGGCGAGCCGGAGCGCCACCAGATGACCTGATTCGGCGACCGCGTCGGCGATCGCCGCGGCGTGACGTCTCGCCTCCCGCGCGCGTTGCGCCCGCACGCGGGCTTCTCGCTCGGCTGCGGCGGCCCGACGCAGCGAATCCGCTCGTCCCCGAACGGCATTCACACGTTCCTCTGCGGTGCGCACCGCGAGCCGCGCCTCGATCTCGGTTCCGCGGGCCGCCTCGGCAGCTGCCATGGTCACCTGGCGTTCAGAGAAGTCCTCGGCGACGGGCTCCTGGGTCTGCTGGGCGTTGGTCAGCCGTTGCTCGAGTTCGGTGAGCTCGCCCACCGTCCGAACACGGGTCGCCTCAAGGTCGGAGCGCTGCTCGGTGAGGCGCCGCCACTCCTCCTCTGCGGAGCGGGCGTCCTGCCCGAGCCGGCCGAGATGCTCGTACGCGGACGCGATCGTCGCGTCCGACTCGTTGAGCGCCGCCAGCGCCTGCTCGGCGGCATCCTGTCGGGCGGTCTGCTCAGCCAATGCGCCGGACAACGCGGCCGCCAGCTCATGCGCTTGCGTCTCGGCGGCGGCGAGTTCGCGACCAGCGTTCTCGATCTCGGACGTGATCTCGAGCGTGCTCGGCCGGCGGTCTGAGCCGCCGCTGACCCATCCGGCGCCCACCAGATCGCCGTCGGGGGTGACCGCCCGCAGCTGCGGATGCGAGGTCACCAGGTCGAGCGCGGCCTCCAGAGCGCCCACCACCGCGACCCCGGACAACATCGCGGCGACCGCGCCCCGCAGCCGTTCGGGCGCCTCCACCAGGTCGACCGCCCATTGCGCGTCGGCGGGCAGCGCGACGGGACGCAGATCCGCCGGTGCTGGCCAGTCGCTGAGCACGATGGCGGCCCGGCCGCCATCGGACTCCTTGAGCGCGGCCACCGCGGAGCGAGCCGCCTTCGCGTCTTCCGCGGCGATCGCATCCGCCGCAGCGCCGAGGACGGTTGCCACCGCTGCCTCAAAGCCCGGACGCACTTTCACGAGGTTGGCCAGCGAGCCGAAAAGACCTGCATTGCTGAGGTTTTGCGTGATCCAGGTCACGCCGTCCTTGCGATCGAGTCCCACGGACAGCGCCTCGATGCGGGCACGCAGAGACGCCACCTGTCGTTCGGCGCCGCGTTCGGCCGTCTGCAGTTCGCCGACACGTTCGTCCGCCACCCGTAACGCCGCCACCGAGCGGTCATGGTGCTCGTCGAGGCCGACCTCGCCTTCGTCGAGCTCACCGACGCGGGCCTGCACGGTCTCGAACTCCGCCTGCGCGTGCTGCGAGCGGGAGCCGGCCTCGTCGATCGCATCGGTGAGCCGAGCCACCGCCTCGTCGATCGACTCGACGCGGGTGCGCATCGTGTCCACCTGGCCCGCCAGCCGGGCGAAGCCCTCACGGCGGTCCGCCTCCGCCCGCACCGCCGCCATATGTGCTCGCTCGGCTTCGGCCGCGAGCTGCTCGGCCGCGGCCATCTCGGTGCGGGCCACGTCCAGGCGCGCCCGCTCGTCGTTCAGATCCGCGACCAACCGGGTCTCCGTCGCAGCGACCTCGTCAGCCTCGGCGTCCAGCATGTCCGGGTCGACGCCCGCGGTTGGGGGCGGCTCGATGTCGAGGTGCTGCGCGCGTTCCTTCGCAATGCGTACGGTCGCGCTCACCCTTTCGGCCAGCGCCGACAACCGGAACCACGTCTGCTGCGCACTTTCGGCGCGCTCGGTCAGGCTCGCCACCGCCTGTTCATGCCCTGACAGCTCGGCCGAAGCCGCGTCCAGCCGCGCGGACGCCTCATCGTGCTCCCGACGAAGCGCGGCCTCCGCATCGCCGACACCCGCGAATTCGTTCCGCCGGGCCACGAGATCGTCGGCGGCCAGGCGCAACCGGGCATCGCGCAGGTCAGCCTGGATCGTCTGCGCACGCCGCGCGACCTCGGCCTGCCGGCCCAGCGGTTTGAGTTGGCGCCGTAGCTCGGTGGTGAGATCCGACAGCCGCGCCAGGTTGGCAGACATCGCCTCCAGCTTGCGGACTGCCTTTTCCTTCCGCTTGCGGTGCTTGAGCACGCCTGCGGCTTCTTCGATGAACGCCCGGCGGTCCTCCGGCCGGGACTCCAGGATCTCCGACAGCTTGCCCTGGCCGACGATGACGTGCATCTCCCGGCCAATGCCCGAATCAGAAAGCAACTCCTGGATGTCCATCAATCGGCAAGAGCTGCCGTTGATTTCGTACTCGCTGGCGCCGTCTCGGAACATCCGCCGCGTGATCGACACCTCGGAGTACTCGATCGGCAGCGCGTTGTCGGAGTTGTCGATCGTGACCGTCACCTCGGCGCGGCCCAGCGGTGCCCGCGACGACGTTCCGGCGAAGATGACGTCCTCCATCTTGCCGCCGCGCAGCGTCTTGGCGCCCTGCTCGCCCATCACCCACGACAACGCATCGACGACGTTGCTCTTGCCGGACCCGTTTGGGCCCACGACACAGGTGATGCCGGGCTCGAAGCGCAGAGTCGTCGGCGAGGCGAAGGACTTGAAGCCCTTCAGCGTCAGACTCTTGAGGTGCACGAGGTGCCAGACTAGCGCTCGGAGAAGCCGCACATGGGCACTGTCGGCTCAGACCAACCCGCGACGACGTTGTCGACGCTGCCCGGCGTCCTGCCGCTCTGCAAAAGATCGAGCAGTCGCTGGCACGCGTCGCGCGGGCCCTGCACCACCACCTGCACCCGGCCGTCAGGGCGATTCGAGGCGTATCCGGTCAATCCCAGCTCCAACGCCCGCGCCCTGGTCCACCACCGGAAGCCGACGCCCTGCACGTAGCCGTGCACCCATGCGGTCAGCTGGACGTCGCCGTCACTGCACAACGGCTCAGCCCCACTCTCTTCGCGCAAGCGACTCATCGACCACCTCGAAATTGACCGTCGTGCCGGACTTCAGCGTCCTGCCCACGGTGCAGACATGATCGACCGCCCTACTGACGACCGTGACCAGCCGAGCCGCCTCGTCCTCAGTCAAACCGGACATGTCCACCTCGAGGGATTCCTCGAGCAGTGGGTAAATCTCGTTGTCACGATCAGCCGCACCCGATACTCGGACAGTAGCGGCGTAGTCGTCGCCGAGGCGACGGGCCAGCGGATGGTCGCTGCTCATTCCGGTGCAGGCGGCCAACGCGATCTTCATCAGCTCGCCGGGCGTGAACACGCCCTCGACATCCTCCGAGCCCACCAGCACCTCAGCGCCGCGCGAGCTGCGACCGGTGTACCGCCGCACACCGGTGCGCTCCGCCCACAATTCCGTCATCCGATCTCTACCTTCCGCGGCGAACGAAATGGAATTCCCGGTCCTTATGAGCGCACCATAACGGCACACGAACCGGTTAACCCTTTGACCTGTGTAAACGCTGCGGCTAGGTGGCCTCGGTCCGCAGTGGATCCGCAGTAATTTCGACAGAGTCGATCCTAGCCGTGATGACAGCGCCGACCCCCGCGCGCGTTGACTCGTCGGCATCTGGCCACAAGTGGCCGTACGTGTCGAGCGTCGTGGGGGCGCTGGCGTGCCGCATGCGCGCCTGCACCGTTTTATGTCGGCGCCCGGATGTCGCGCATCGCCTACCGTGTGCTCGCCGAACAGACCGAGAACGACCGACTCACCGGCTGCAGTTACATACACGGCCCGACGCGACCGAACAGCGTGGTGATCCGCAAATCTGCCGCACAGCCCACGGAGATCCCAAGCGGCGAAGGAGACCCCAACCCCGAAACGAGGTGACAGGGTGGTGGGGTGGACGCCGAACTCGAAGACTGGAAATCCCGTGGGCAGTATTTCGACAACTTGGGGTTCGACGTCTTCTATCGCCTGGAGGGCAGTGGGCCGCGACTGCTGCTGATCCACGGCTACCCGTTCAATTCGTGGGACTGGGCACCGATCTGGCCGACGCTGACGAAGCGGTTCACCGTGATCGCCCCTGACATGCTCGGCATGGGATTTTCCGACAAACCTGTCCGCTACGAGTACTCGGTGCCCGATCACGCCGACATGCACGAGGCGCTGCTCGCTCATCTCGGGGTCGACACCTGCCATATCATGGCCCACGACATTGGCGTCTCAGTGGCCCAGGAGATGTTGACCCGACACGACTGTGGACAGCAGTCCCACGGACGGTTCCGCATCGACTCGGTGACCTGGCTCAACGGCGGGCTGTTCAACGAGGCGTACGCACCGCGGCGGGTACAGACGCTGTTGTCGCGGACCCCACTCGGCGAACTCGCAAGCCGGTGGCCGAACGTTCTGCTGCCACGGCGAGTCCTCGAGCGTGCGATCGATGAGTTGTTCGGACCGAATACGAAGCCGTCCCCGCGCATGCGCGAGCTATTCCAGCAGGTCCTGGAGTTCAACGACGGCAAGCGGGTGAGCCCCAAGGTCGGCCGGTTCATCAACGACCGTTACGTGCACCGCAATCGGTGGGTCCGTGCCATGCGACAGACGAAGGTGCCGATGCGTTTCATCGACGGGCCCGCCGATCCGAACTCCGGTAGGCACATGGCCGACCGATACCTGCAACTCATCCCGGACCCGGACGTGGTGATGCTTGACGAGGACATCGGGCACTGGCCGCAGATCGAAGCCCCCGACGCCGTCCTTACCCACCTGCACGATCACATCGAGCGCGTCATGAAAGACGCCGACCCCGCAGGCGGGCTTCAGAATCGCGGCGGTTGATGCTCGTGCGTATTGTCAACGGGCCAGTCCCGCTGGTCCGCAGTGGTCCGCAGCAGAACTTTCGCCACCTTCCGGCGATCAACGCGCCCAACGCTGTGATCTGCGGTTTCCCAACGCAGCCAACGGACACCAACGCCCAGTGCGTAATAGCGCACCTTAACGACCGGGAATTCCATGTCGGCGGATGCGGGGGCGCGGCTGGCACCTCGGGCAGTAGAACGACGAGCGGTTCATGAACTTCTCGCGTCGGATCACGGCCCCGCAGCGGCGGCACGGCAGCCCCTCGCGTCCGTACGCGTCGAGCGATCGGTCGAAGTAGCCCGACTCGCCGTTGACGTTGACATAGAGCGAGTCGAACGAGGTGCCGCCCTGATGCAGCGCGTCGGACATCACCTCGGCGGCAGAGTCCAGAACCAGCCGCAGCTGGCGACGCGTGAGCGCCGACGCGATGCGAGCACCGTTCACCTGGGCGCGCCACAGCGCCTCGTCGGCGTAGATGTTACCGATCCCCGAAACCACGGTCTGATCGAGAAGCTGGCGCTTGATCTCGGAATGCTTGCGGCGCAACACCGTGACGACCGCCTCGGGGTCGAAGCGTGCGTCGAGTGGGTCGCGCGCCAGGTGTGCGATCGGCACCGGAACGACGCTGCCGTCGACGTCCACCATCTCGGCCAGCATCCAGCCGCCGAACGTGCGCTGGTCGACGAAGCTCAGCGGCGTGCCGTCGTCGAGCGTCGCGGCTATCCGCACGTGGTCGGTGTTCGGCACCTCGCCGAGCAGCATCTGGCCACTCATCCCGAGGTGTACGACCAGCGCGGACCCCTCATACATGGTGAGCCACAGGTATTTTCCGCGCCTGCCCGTGTCAGTGATGAACTGTCCGATCAGCCTGGCGGTCAGGTCGGCTGGGCCGGCCTCGTGCCTGCGGACGGCCCGTGGATGGTGAACGTGAACGGCGGTGAACGTTCGGCCCGCGACATGGGCGGCCAATCCGCACCGGACGGTCTCGACCTCCGGCAGCTCAGGCACTGTCACTCACCTATCGTTTACACCCATGGCGTTGCATGCTCTCATTGTGACCCGCTTGAGCCGGGTCACAGATACAACCACCTCGGCACCCCTACCCCCCCGCCCGTTGACCGGGTGGTTGTGCGGGTGCCCCTGTCAGTACGGGTTATCAGGTCGTTGAGACCAAACCGTGACCAGATTTTGTGTAGGAGTCCCACACCCAGAGGAGCCAGCGATGGCGATCAAACCGTGCGGCGGCAAGCCTGGCTAAGCGGTTTGCGGCATTTGACCCGCTGCCCGAACCCGCCTGTGGCGATGGGTCTATCGGGCGAAGCCTCATGGTCCAATGTTAGCGGGCCGACCGGATGGCAGTCGGCTGACCGGACCCGTCAGTGGAAAGCAATGGGCGATTCGGCCGCCGTTGATGGTGCGAGCGTCGCGGAAGGCCCGGCCGTCGTGGGAGGTTGGACCGCCAAAAGCCTCGCGGCGACGAAGCTCGCCGCCTGGTCGGTGTAGATGGGCACGTAGCCCTGGGTGTGCCCGCTCCATTCGTTGCCGGGGCCCGCGTGACAGATCGGGTCGCTGGGGTTGCACAGATCGATTGCCCTGGAACCGAAGAGCGGACTCTGGCTCGTTATCGGTTCAGCGCTGCGGTCGGCCACATTGCCGAAGGTGACGACCGCCGCGACCATATTGGCGTATTGGGCGGGCAGCGTGGTGCCCCTGAGGATGCCCCCCACCGAATCTCCGGTGACGATATCCACCACCGACGCACCCTGCGAGTATCCGCCCAGCACCTGCGGCGTATTCGGGCATTTGTCGGCCATGGATTTGATGTGCGATACAGCGTCGTTGGAGCCGTCGTCGGTGTGCAACTGGAGGAGGCTGGCCTTGTAGTTCACCGGGTACACCCCGATGTTCATGCCGGTCTGCTGGCGCAGCGAGTCCACGAGGGCCTGTCCGACGCGCCCGACGCCGGGCGGTTCGTCGGTGCCGCGGGCGAAGGTCACCTCGACATCGGGGCAGTCGTCGGCGCTGGCCATGGGGACGCCGCGCGAAACGGCGCTTGGCGCGATCAGCAGAACACCGACGGCTAGCACCGCGGCGGCGCCCAGACCGGCGCGCCGCAAGCCGCGTGACCAGGGATGACGCAACACCCAACGCGTCAGTTGGTGGTTGCTCATCAGCCCGATATTACCGAGAACCGCGGGCACGTTCACATCGGCGGTTCGTCCGCCCGGGGTGTAAACCTATTTACAGCGAGCTGTCGAGGGCGTTCCACGCCGCGGCCGCGGCCTTCTGCTCGGCCTCTTTCTTGGACCGCCCGACACCAGACCCGTACTCGGTGTCCATCACGATCACCGTTGCGGTGAACTCCTTGTCGTGGTCTGGGCCCGTCGAGGTGACCAGATAGGCCGGCACGCCGAGTCCTCGCGCCGCGGTCAGCTCCTGCAGGCTGGTCTTCCAGTCGAGACCGGCGCCCAGCGTTGGTGCGGTGTCGAGCAGGCTGCCGAACAGCCGCAGGATCACCTCGCGTGCGGTGTCCATCCCGTGGTGCAGGTACACGGCGCCCAGCAGGGACTCCATGGTGTCGGCGAGGATGCTCGACTTTTCTGATCCGCCGGTGTTCTCCTCACCCCGACCAAGTAGCAGGTAGACCCCGAGCCCGCTATCGGTCAGGGTGCGGGCCACGTCGGCCAGCGCCTGGGTGTTGACGATGCTGGCGCGCAGTTTGGCCAGGTCGCCTTCGGGTCGGTCGGGATGACGATGGAACAACTCGTCGGTGATGGTCAGCCCGAGCACCGCATCGCCGAGAAACTCGAGGCGCTCGTTGGTCGGAAGTCCGCCATGCTCGTAGGCGTAGCTGCGGTGGGTCAGTGCCAGTGTGAGCAGCTCATCGGGCAGCTCGATGCCGAGTGCCACGATCAGCGCTTCACGCGACCCGCTCACGGGCCCTCCGGCGTCTCGTCAGAGAACATGCCGGAGATTTTGGCCCACCGCGGATCGATCTGTTCATGGTGGTGCCCCGGTTCGGCCTCGCCGAGCGGCATGCCGCATTCGGCGCACAGGCCGGGGCAGTCGTCGCGGCACACCGGTGAGAGCGGCAGCTCGAGTCCGATCGCGTCGATCAACGGCTGCTCGAGATCGATGGTCTCGTCGACGACGTGGCCGACCTCGTCCTCCTCGGTGGTCGCTTCCGTGGTGCTGTCCGGATATGCGAAGAGCTCCGTGAGATGCACCTGCACCTCCCCGGTCGTCGCGGTCAGGCAGCGCACGCACTCCCCCGACGTTGGCGCCGTCACGGTGCCGGTGACCAGCACTCCCTCCGACACCGACTCGAACCGCAGATCGAGGTCCAGCGGCGCACCCTTCTCGATCGCGATGAGGTCGAGGCCGATGCGCAACGGGCTCGGCACCGTTTCGCGAACGGACCGCATGGAACCTGGGCGGCGGGCAAGCCGCGAGATGTCAAATGTGAGCGGCGACCCGGGGCGGCGATGGGCTGCCGCGCTCGACTGCCTGGCCACGCCGTCAATGGTAGGCGGAGGTGGTAGGCGGACCGCACAGCCCTCACGTGCGCGGGCAGGATTCGGCGCTACCGGGACTGCTGCGGTGCACCCATCGCCGCCGGCCCGCCCGGTCCTGGGTCTTCGCCTTCGGTCACCGTCGTCGCGGTGGCGGCGTTGTTGGTGACGTTCGCCCGAATCGTGACCGTATCGTTCACTGCCAGTTGAGTACTCGCGGCGCGACTGCCCGGCGCGATCGTGTAGATCTGCGTGAACCCGTCGGCGCTCTTGGCCGTGATGGAGGTGTCCGACACGGCGGTGAGCACCCCGCTTTGGGTCAACACGGTGGTGTACGCGCCGTTTCCGTCGGGCACGACGACCTCGCCGTGCAGGGCAGCTGCCGGGGGGCTCCAACGGCCGGGGCCACCGGGACCGGACCCACCAGGACCGGACCTACCGGGACCGCGGCCTTGCCAACTGCGGCCCACGTCGTTGGAACCGCCGCTGGTCGCCGCATAGATCGCCGCGCCGCCGAATGCCGCGATGACCGCTGCCACGCCGACCGCAGCCAGGGTCTGGCGACCCGACCAGCCTCGATGGGGCGAAGCGGCGCCCCAAGTGGGTTCGTCGGGGCGATGCTGCGCCGCAGACGTCTGCGAAGTGGTGTCGGAATTCATCGGTAACCCCTCTTACGTCGGACTCTCGGAACTGAGCCTGTCGCCCCAAGATGGGTATCCGCTGTGTGCCGGTTGAGCATCCGATGTGCCACGACACGGCCGAGTATTCCCAGTGAGCACATAGGATCGGCACAGTGGGGCTCAACCTGGGGCACAGATAATGACCGTCGTGTCCACCTCTCGTGGCTCAAAGGCCAATGACCCGGATCACGTCGTGATGCGTCGCGCCGACGGAAACCCCATCCATGTCCTTGTGGTCGACGACGAACCCGTGCTGGCCGAGCTGGTGGCAATGGCGCTGCGATACGAGGGCTGGACGGTGTCTACGTCGGGCGACGGCGCATCGGCGATCGCGTCGGCACGCAAGGAGCCACCCGACGTGGTGGTGCTCGACGTGATGCTTCCGGACATGAGCGGCCTTGACGTGCTGCGCAAGCTCCGCGACCAGATTCCCGGTCTGCCGTTGCTTTTGCTTACCGCCAAAGACTCGGTGGAGGACCGCATCGCCGGTTTGACGGCGGGAGGCGACGACTACGTCACGAAGCCGTTCAGCCTCGAGGAGCTGGTGCTGCGGCTGCGGGCGCTGCTGCGCCGCACGGGAGTCACTACCCACAACAGTGGTTCGAAGATCGTCGTCGGCGACCTGGTGCTTGACGAAGACAGCCACGAAGTGACCCGCGGCGGCGACGAGATTACCCTCACCACAACAGAATTCGAGCTGCTGCGATTCATGATGCGCAACGCGAGGAAAGTGCTGAGCAAGGCGCAGATCCTCGACCGGGTCTGGAGTTACGACTTCGGTGGGCGGTCCAATATCGTCGAACTGTACGTGTCGTACTTGCGCAAGAAGATCGATAGCGGTCGGTCACCGATGATTTATACGCTTCGCGGCGCAGGCTATGTCCTCAAACCCGGCGACTGAGCCGAGCCGACCGGGCTGGCTGCGGCGACTGCGTTCCCCGCGCGCTTGGTCGCTGCGAGCCCGGTTGCTGGTCACACTGGTGAGCCTGCTGGCTGTCGTGTGCGTGGGCATCGGCGTGGGGACCGAGTTCGCGCTGCACCGGTTCTTGATGGGACAGCTCGACGAGCAGGTCATCGACGCCGGCCACCGATCGGCGACCATCTACGATCTCGGTCCGCCGCGCCCTCCTCCGCCGGGGTCCCCGCGGCGGACACCGCCGTTCGATCCCGGGAGAGGGCCGGGGCCGGCGTTCCTGGACGCACCGGGGCAGGCGACCCACACGGTCGGTGCTGTCGCGTTCAACGGTGTGGTGGTCAACGCGGGCGTCATCACCTCGAACGGGAGCCGCGCGGCCATCAGCAACGCCGCGGCGATGCAACTGGCGCGCATCACCCCGAACGGCCGTCCGGTCACCGTCAACCTCGACGGTCTCGGCCGCTACCGCGTGGTCGCACGGCCGTCGCGCACCGGCATCGCCGCGGTCGTTTCCGGGCTGCCGATGTCGGGAGTCGACTCCACGATGCTCTCGGTGGTGGCGATTTTCGGCATCGTCGCCGGCATAGCGCTGGCGGTGGCGATCGCGCTCGGCATTGTGATCATCCGGCGCCAGCTCGCCCCGCTGTCACGGGTGTCGACGGCCGCCCGCGACGTCGCGAACCTCGAGCTGGACCGCGGCGCGGTGACGATGCCGACATCCATTGTCGCGGTGGACCCGGCCGCCGTACACACCGAAGTGGGGCGGCTCGCGACGGCGTTGAACCGCATGCTCGAACGGATCTCTGACGCGCTGGCCGCCCGGCATGCGAGCGAAACGCGCGTGCGGCGGTTCGTCGCCGACGCGAGCCACGAGCTTCGCACTCCGCTGGCGGCGATCCGCGGCTATGCCGAACTCGCGCAACGCCAGCACGCCGAGTTGCCCGACGACGTTGCACGCGCGATGAGCCGCGTCGAGTCCGAGGCCGTGCGCATGACGCATCTCGTGGAGGACATGCTGCTGCTGGCCCGGCTGGACAGCGGACGTCCGCTGCAGTCCGAACCCGTCGACCTGTCACAACTCGCCGTGGACGCCGTTGCCGATGCGCACGTCGCCGGGCCGGACCATGAGTGGTCGCTCGATCTGCCCGACGAGCCCGTGGTCGTCACGGGCGACGGCCCGCGGCTGCAGCAGGTGCTCGTCAACCTTCTCGCCAACGCCCGCACCCACACCCCGGTGGGCACGGCGGTGACGACCTCCCTGGTCGGTGACAGCGCAGGTGGTGCGGTGTTGACGGTCGCCGACGACGGCCCGGGCATCACCGCGTCGCTGCAAACTGAGATCTTCGAACGGTTCGCGCGCGGTGACACATCGCGATCGCGTCGCGACGGCAACACCGGGCTGGGGCTGGCGATCGTCTCAGCGGTGGTCAAGGCGCATCACGGCAGCATCGACGTGCGCAGCGTCCCTGGTGACACCGCCTTCACCGTGCGACTGCCGGGCACACAGCCGCCACTCAGCGACCACAAATCCAGCGCCTAGCAGCGATTGCGACGATGAACCGATGACCATCACTGCGCCGCAGCCCGTCACCGAGGCGCCGCCAGCGCCTCCGACCCCGGCCCGCGTTCGCGCTCACCGGGCGGCGTTCGCCGGGCTACTGGTCATGACCGGTGTCCTGTACCTGTGGAATCTGTCCGCGAGCGGCTGGGCCAACAGCTTCTATTCGGCCGCGGTGCAAGCAAGTTCGCAGAGCTGGACGGCGTTTCTGTTCGGTTCCAGCGATGCGGCCAACGCGATCACCGTAGACAAGACACCGGCCGCGCTGTGGGTCATGGACGCGTCGGTGCGGCTGTTCGGATTCAGTTCGTGGAGTGTGCTTGCACCGCAAGCTCTCGAGGGTGTCGCCGCGGTGGCGCTGCTGTATGCCGCGGTGCGGCGCATCAACGGACCCGCAGCCGGCCTGCTGGCCGGCACCGTGCTCGCGCTGACCCCGGTCGCCACGCTGATGTTCCGATTCAACAACCCCGACGCGCTGCTTGTGTTTCTGCTCGTCGCCGCTGCTTACTGCGTGCAGCGCGCCAGTGAAAACCACAGCGGCCGATGGTGGTTGCCGCTCGCCGGCGCCGCTGTCGGCTTCGCATTCTTGGCCAAGATGGGGCAGGCGTTGCTGGTGGTGCCCGGTTTCGTGGCCGCATACCTGATCACCGCGCACGCACCGCTGCGGACCCGTGTGACACGCCTGTTCGCCGCCGCGGTCGCATTGTTGGTGTCCGCCGGTTGGTACCTCGCGCTGGTGGCACTGTGGCCGGCGGATCGGCGGCCGTACATCGGCGGCTCCGCGCATAACAGCATCCTGGAACTTGCACTGGGCTACAACGGTTTCGGCCGGCTGACGGGCGACGAACCCGGGGGGCTCGGCAATCCCAACTTTGACGTCGGCTCCGGACGGCTGTTCGACGGCAGCATGGGCACCGAGATCGCGTGGCTCATCCCGGCGTCGCTGATCTGTATCGCGGCCGCGCTGCTCATCACGCGGCGGGCACCGCGCACCAACGCCGTTCGCGGTGCTTGCATTGTGTGGGGCAGCTGGCTGGTAGTGACCGGTCTGGTCATCTCGTACTCCAACGGCATCATTCACCCGTACTACACCGTGGCGCTGGCCCCGGCCGTCGCGGCAGGCATCGGCATTGGCGCGCCGCTCCTTTGGCGGCGGCGCAGCGATATCCGCGCTGCCACCGCCCTTTCCGGCGCGGTGCTGATCACGACGGTGCTGGCCAGCGTGCTGCTGGCTCGCGCAGAGACCTGGTTACCCTGGCTGCGGCCTGCGATCGCGGTCGCCGGGGTGGGCGCGGCCGCACTGCTCGTTGTCGCCGGCCGCCTTCCCAACCCGATCGGTCGTGGGGCCGCCGTTCTCGCCGTCGGGGCGTGCTTGGCCGTTCCGGCCGCATCCTCGGTGGCCACCGCGATGACACCGCACCACGGTGTGATTCCAAGTTCCGACCCGTGGGGCACAACCGGGGTGAACTTCGGCAATTTTCTCGACTCGCCGGATCCGTCGCCCGCGTTGGTGGCCGCGTTGAGCGCGGACGCCGACAGGTACACCTGGACCGCCGCCGCTATAGGCTCGAGCAACGCCGCAGGTTATCAATTGGCCAGCCGAACACCGGTGATGGCGGTCGGGGGCTTCAACGGAACAGATCCCGCACCGACCCTCGACCAGTTCCAACAGTTGGTCTCCAAGGACAGGATTCACTACTTCATCGGCGGACCGATGCACGGACCGATGCACGCCGCCGCCAGCGGCAGCCGCGAGTCATCCGACATCGCCGCGTGGGTGGCCGCGCACTTTCCCGCGCGGACCTTCGACGGCGTTACCGTCTACGACCTCACAGCTAACGCATAACTTGCACCAACGGTGTACCCACGCCGCGCCGTGACGATGGGTGTTATGACTGACATCGCGTTAGACCCCGGCGTGCGCGGCCGCTTCCACCCGCGGCCGAACGCCGCCACCCTGGCCCGCCAACGAGGTGTGCCGGTGCTCGACGTCGTGGTGCCGGTGTACAACGAGGAAGGCGACCTCGCGAACTCGGTGCATCGCCTGCACCGCTATCTCGAAGACAACTTTCCGTTCACCGCACGCATCACGATCGCCGACAACGCCAGCACGGACCAGACGCCGCGGATCGCCGCGCAATTGGCGGACGAGCTGACCGACGTGCGCATGGTGCGGCTGGAACAGAAGGGTCGCGGACGTGCTCTGCAAGCGGTGTGGTCGACGTCGGACGCTCCAGTGCTGGCGTACATGGATGTCGACCTGTCCACCGACCTCGCTGCACTGGCGCCATTGGTTGCTCCCCTGGTGTCGGGCCACTCAGACCTGGCAATCGGCTCCCGCCTGGCGCGAGGCTCGCGGGTGGTGCGCGGCGCGAAGCGGGAAGTCATCTCGCGCTGCTACAACTTTTTGCTGAAGTCGACGCTGTCCGCTCACTTTTCGGATGCGCAATGCGGGTTCAAGGCGATTCGCGCCGACGTGGCCGCGCAACTGCTGCCGCACGTCGCCGACACCGGATGGTTCTTCGACACCGAACTGCTGGTGCTCGCGCAGCGCAGCGGTCTTCGCATCCACGAGGTGCCGGTCGACTGGGTTGACGACGCCGACAGCCGCGTCGACATCATCGCGACCGCCACTGCAGACCTCAAAGGCATCGCCCGGATGCTGAGGGGTTTCGCCTCCGGCGCTATTCCGGTGCAGACGCTGGCGGCGCAGCTCGGGTCCTCAAGGATGTCCGCGGCCCCCGGCTCGCTGCTGCGCCAGGCGGTCCGGTTCACGGTCATCGGCGTGGCAAGCACGATCGCCTATCTGCTGCTGTTCGTCGCGCTGCACCACGCGGTCGGCGCCCAGGCCGCCAACCTTCTGGCGCTGCTGCTGACAGCGGTCGCCAACACCGCCGCGAACCGCCGCTTCACGTTCGGCGTGCGTGGCGCCGTCGGCGCCGCCCGTCACCAAATTGAGGGGCTCGTCGTCTTCGGCATCGCGCTGGCCATCACCAGCGGTTCATTGGCCGTCCTTCACCTGATGATGAGCCAGCCCCATCGCGCGGTGGAACTCGCCGTGCTCGTCGGCGCCAATCTCACTGCGACGGCGATCCGCTTCGTCCTGTTGCGCGGCTGGGTGTTTCACCCGCGCCGCGCTCAGTGACAAGCCACAACGAATCCGTCGGAGACAACCCAGATGACGCTGCTTGACGACCCCGTCGCCGTAGCAGCGGCACCGCTTACCCCGGCGCCTGCCCACCGCCGGTGGGAGCGGCACGCGCTGTTGGCGCTGCTGGCTGCGACCGCGGTGCTTTACGTGTGGGGCTTGGGCTCGTCAGGGTGGGCCAATAACTTCTACGCCGCCGCCGTCCAGGCCGGCACGCAAGATCTGAAGGCGTTTCTGTTTGGTTCGCTGGACCCCGGCAACGCCATCACCGTCGACAAACCGCCTGCCTCGCTGTGGGTCATGGTTCTGTCCGCACGGCTGTTCGGCTTCAGCGCGTTCTCGATGTTGCTGCCGGAAGCGCTCATCGGCGTGGGCGCCGTCGCGCTGTTGTTCGTGACGGTGCGGCGGTGCAGCGGTCCCGCCGCGGGCCTGATCGCAGGCACCGTGCTGGCGTTGACGCCGGTAGCGGCGCTGATGTTCCGCTACAACCAGCCCGACGCACTGCTCACGCTGTTGTTGACGGCCGCCGCCTACTTCATGGTGCGCGCGATCGAATCGGGTTCCACCCGCTGGATTGCACTGGCGGGCACCGTGATCGGCTTCGCGTTCCTGACTAAAATGATGCAGGCCGCACTGGTAGTGCCAGGGTTCGCGCTGGTGTTTCTGCTCGCGGCCCCCGGCCGCCTCTCAAAACGGGTCTGGCAATTGCTTGTTGGCGTTGCAGCGATCGTCGTCTCGGCGGGGTGGTTCATCGCGCTTGTGAGCTTGTGGCCCGCCCGATCGCGGCCCTACATCGGCGGCTCGACCGATAACAGCCTGCTGCAGTTGGCATTGGGCTACAACGGCATCGAGCGGGTGGCCGGTGCCGGAGGAATTCCCGGCGGTGACAACCCGATGTTCGGCGGCCCCAGCGGAATCGGGCGATTGTTTGCACTGTCGATGGGTACGGAGATCTCGTGGCTGCTCCCGGCCGCGCTGATCGGCCTCATCGCCGGTGTCTGGTTCACCGCGAGCACCCCGCGCACCGGACGGCTCCGCGCCCACCTTCTGCTGTGGGGCGGATGGCTACTGGTCAGCGGCGCGGTGTTCAGTTTCATGCACGGCGTCATCCACCCCTACTACACCGTCGCGTTGGCACCGGCGATCGCCGCGTTGATCGCCATTTCGGTCCGCGAGCTATGGCGGGGCCGCGAATTCACCGGCAGCCGAATGGTGTTGGCGGCGATGTCCGCCACCACCGGCGTGTGGGCATTCATCCTGCTGGACCGGACTCCGACGTGGCTGCCGGCTCTGCGCTGGATAGTGCTGATCGGCGCCATCGCGGTGGCTCCCGTGATCGCCGTGGGTGCACACCGGCTGGGCCGCACCACCGCCGCCACCGCGGCCGCCGCGCTGCTGCTCGGTGTGGTGGCCCCTGCGGCATACACGATCGACACGGTTGCCCGGTCCCACGCGGGGCCGATACCTACATCCGGACCCGCCGGCGCCGCGTTCGGTCCCGGACCCTGGGGTCCCGGACCTGGCGGTCCCCCGCGTAGCCGCCCAGCCGACAACAACGCAGCCTACAACAACGCACTGCAAGCATTGCTCAGGGGCGACGAAACCCGTTGGGCCGCCGCATCAGTCGGGTCGATGAGCGCGAGCAGCCTGGAGCTTCAGACCGGCGCGTCGGTGATGGCGATCGGCGGGTTCAGGGGGTCTGATGATTCGCCGACACTGCACCAGTTCCAGCAATACGTCGCAGCTCAGCAGATCCACTACTTCATTGCCGACGGGAAGGCACGCGCAACCGACGACCAGTCGCCCACCGCAGCCGACATCACCACGTGGGTGCAGCAACACTTCACACCGACCGACGTCGGCGGCACGCCTGTGTACGACCTGTCGTCACCTACAAACTGAGGCTCCGCTCAGGCGGGGAGTCCGTTCTTGATCGCCGCGTCCTGCTTCCTGGCGATGTCAAGTGCGCCGTCCGGCGGCACCGGATCGTTTGCCGCACTGTCGAACTCAAGTGTGACGACCCCTTTGCCCTCGGAGAACATGAAGATCGTGATCGCCTTCGCGCCATCAGGTGAGGTACCCGTCAATAACGTCCCGCCGGTGCCGACGTCGGCCGGTTGAGGTGTTCCTCCGCTGACCGTGGGGCCGGCCGCAGTTATTGTCGCCTGCAACGTTGACGCCGCATCCGATGCGGTGGGCAAGACCAGAATGGTGTCACCGATTTCTCGGGTATCGCCCTGGTTGGCGAACGTAGCCGCCACGCCGGGCTTACCGCCCGGGTTCAGCTGGGGCGGTTGCATGGTGAAGGCGTCGCCGGGTATGTCGGAGGCTTTGATCAGCAGCGTGCTGTAATCCGTGGGCTGCGCGGCCGCCGAGCTTGATGTCGTCGACGTGGACGACGATGGCGCCGACGATGACGATGCCGTCGATGACTTGTTGCTGCCGCAGCCACCAACCGCCACGCCGACCACCATCGTGGTCGCCGCCAGGCCGGCCGCCATCACCGAAATCTTCATCGTGATTTGCTCCTCTGGTTGCTCCGGACACGTTCTGGGCATCTACTGCCCGCAACGTAGTCGATCGCATCCTTCGCCGCGATGCAATTTGCTTTCTGTGACCTGACTGTGAGCTAGCTCATTCGGCGGTCGTCACCCCTGAACTGATTTTGGCTCGTTCAGCGCCGACCTGCGGCCTACATCGGGGCGTTGGCCGGCATGAACTCGCCGGTGCTGTCGGACTGCTCCTCGGCGCGGATCACGTGCACCACGGCGTTGATCAACGCCAGGTGGGTGAACGCCTGCGGGAAGTTACCCAGGTGCCGCCCTGTGCGCGGGTCAACCTCCTCGGCGTATAGATGCAGCGGGCTGGCGAGCGAAAGCAACCGTTCGCACAGGCGTTTGGCGCGCACCAGCTCGCCGATCTCCACCAGCGCCGACACCAGCCAGAACGAGCAGATCGTGAAGGCGCCCTCCTCGCCCGACAGACCGTCGTCGGTCTCCTCGACCCGATAGCGCAGCACCAACCCGTCCTCCGTCAGCTCGTCGGCGATGGCCAGCACGGTGTTGCGCACCCGCGGGTCATCGGCCGGCAGGAACCGGTTAAGCACCACCAACAGCAACGACGCGTCCAGCGCATCGGAGCCGTACCGCTGCACGAAGACCCCGCGGGAGTCCACTCCGTTGGCGAGGATGTCGGCCTTGATCTCCTCGGCGATCGCCCGCCACTGCTGAGCAGCGGCTTTCTCGCCCTCGAGCTCGGCGAGCTTGGCGCCGCGGTCCAGCGCCACCCAGCACATCACCTTCGATGACGTGAAGTGCTGCGGTTCGCCGCGCACCTCCCAGATGCCATGGTCGGGCTCGCGCCAATGCTCGACCGCCTCTTCGACCTGGTTTTTCAGCACGGGCCACAATGCATCCGAAATCTGGTCGCGCGACTTGGCGTGCAGGTACACGGAGTCCAGCATCGTGCCCCAAATGTCGTGCTGGCGTTGGTTGTACGCGGCGTTGCCCACCCGCACCGGCCGCGCGCCGTCATAGCCGGACAGATGGTGCAGTTCCTCCTCGACGAGGGTGCGCTCGCCGCCGACGCCGTACATCACCTGCAGCGGGTGCCGCTCATCGTCGTTGGCGCCGGACACTTCTGCGATGAACGAGAAGAAGTCGTCGGCCTCGCGATTCAGCCCGAGTGTGTACAGGCCCCACAACGCGAAGGTGGAGTCGCGTACCCACGCGTAGCGGTAATCCCAATTGCGCTCGCCCTGGGGCGTTTCCGGCAGCGATGTAGTGGCTGCCGCCATCAGCGCGCCGGTGGGCGCATACGTCAAGCCCTTCAAGGTGAGCGCACTGCGCTGGATGAAGGACCGCCACGGATGATCCGGAAAGTCACCGATGTTGATCCACTGCCGCCAGAACTCGGTGGTGTTCCACATCTTGTCGGCGGCCTCTTTGTACGTCTCAGGGGGCGGATAGCGGGACCAGCTCAGCGCGACGAACACCTCGTCGCCCTCGCTCATCCGCGTTCGTGCACGGGCTTCCCTGCCCTCCAGTCCGATCCGCAGATCCGAAGTCAGCGTGAGCTTCGGGTGCTTGTCCGCATTCTCATGAGCCTGTGCGACGGCCTGCCCGTACGCGGGACCGGAGTACTCCCACGTCGCGGGGACCCTGTGATAGTCGAACGCCGGTGAGCAGCTCATCACCAACTCCGCGGTGCCGCTGACACAGCGCACGGTGCGCAGCAGCATGTGCTCTGGCTCCCAGTCCATCGGCGTGCGGCGGTGTGTCCGCGAGCGCATTCCGAAGTCCTCCCACGGACCCATCACCAACGCGTCGCGGACGATCAGCCAGCCGGTGTGCGTCTGCCATGTGGTCTCCAAGATCAGGCTGCCGGGCAGATAACGACGCGCCGCCGGCACCGCAATCCCATACGGGCCCAACCGGAAATGGCCCGCCGAGCGATCCAGAATCGCACCGAACACGCTCGGTGAATCGGGCCGCGGCACGCACATCCACTCGACCGAACCGTGCGAGCTGACCAGGCAGTTGTTCTCGCAGTCCGACAAGAACCCGTAATCGGCGATCGGTGGAAACGGATTCCGGCTCGGTTTGGCGTCGAGTAACGGCACCGGCCCCGTCACGGACAGAGGCGCCGGCGTGGCGCCGTTGGTTGTTTCCGTGCTGAGGACCATGTGCTCATCATCCTCACTGCACCGGCGATCAGTCCACTGTCCCGCTCACCGACGTCCTACGGCCGACGGACCTCAGGCGTGTTGCATGTAGTCATGCGTGCCCGCGGCCGTGCGCAGCTGATGGCGTCCACGGCCGACGGATCGCAGCGTGCCGTTCAGGTATTCCTCGAATTGGGCCAGCTTGCTGTCGACATAGATGTCGCATTCGCCGCGCAACTTGTCCGCCTCGGCGTGCGCCGCATCGATCATGCGGGTCGCCTCCGCGGTCGCCGACTGTACGACCTCGGTTTGCGACACCAGTCGCTGCTGCTCCTTGATGCCCTCCTGGACGGCCTTCTCGTAAGAAATGTTGCCGTTCTCGATCAACCGATCCGCCTCGCTCTTGGCGCGGGTCGTCATGACTTCGTAATCGCGCCTGGCGGTCGCGCCGATGCGGTTGGCCTCCTCGCGGGCCTCGTTGACGATCTGGTCGCAGTGTGCCCGCGCCTCGGCCACCATCCGGTCGGCCTGCGACTTTGCGTCCGACAGCAAGCGGTCGGCCTCGGTGCGTGAATGGTCCAGCACCGAGTCGGCCTCCGCGTTTGCGGTCGACACCATCGACTCCGAGTGCTCCTTTGCTTCCCGCAGCATCGTGTCGCGCGCGTCGAGCACATCCTGCGCGTCGTCGAGCTCACCCGGGATCGCGTCCTTGATGTCATCGACCAACTCCAGGACGTCGCCTCGCGGCACCACGCAGCCGGCGGTCATCGGCACACCGCGCGCCTCTTCCACGATCGCGCCCAGTTCGTCGAGCGCTTCAAAAACTCGGTACACGGCGACACCCTCCAGCCCTAGTCGTTGTAACCAGTGTGCCTGGTGTTACGCCTGTGACTAGGGAGCCTGCGCGGTGTGTCGGCGGCGCGGTTCTCTCGCGGTGTTTGCCGAAACCGGGGTCAGCGCTGGCGCAGCTTGGCCGCCAGCCGCCGATTCACCGGTTCGGGCAGCAGTGCGGAGACGTTGCCGCCAAGCCCGGCGACCTCCTTGGCCAGCGACGACGACACGAACGAGTACTCGGGCGTGGTAGCCACGAAGAACGTGTCGACACCCGCGATATGCCTGTTCATCTGGGCCATCTGTAGCTCGTATTCGAAGTCGGTGCCCGTCCGCAGGCCCTTGACGATCGCCGTCAGGCCGCGGGCCTTGACGAAGTCGACGACTAGCCCCTGACCGGCCTCGACCCGCAGATTCGGCAAATGCTCGCATGCCTCTTCGATCATCGCGATGCGCTCGTCGACGCTGAACATGCCCTCTTTGCTCGGGTTGACCAGGACCGCAACGATGACCTCGTCGAACTGGGCGGCGGCGCGCTCGAAGACGTCGATATGCCCGAGTGTCACAGGGTCGAATGACCCCGGGCAGACCGCGCCGCTCATGGCTCATGACGCTAGCAGCCGGTCAGCAGCACTCCGCGATCTCCAGCCGGGTGTCGCCGTAGTGCCGGGGGGGCCAGCTGGTCCACCCATCGGGCCACGTCAGCGACGGCGACGACCTGCGCCGTTCCACGGCGACCACCGTTCCCGCCGCCGTCCAGCCGCCCGCGGCGAGCGCCGCCAACATCGCGTTCACCTCCTCCGCGGAGGTTTCGTAAGGCGGGTCGGCCAGCACGAGATCGACGGGACCGCCGCGCACGGCCAACGCCGTCGCGACCGGGCGGGAAAGCACCGTCCCCCCGCCGAACCCGAGCGCGTCGGCATTGCGTGCGACCAGCGCGGCCGCTTTCGGGTTCGCCTCCACGAACGTCGCTCGGGCAGCTCCTCGCGACAAGGCCTCAAGACCCAACGCGCCGGACCCCGCGTAGAGATCAAGCACGGAGATGCCGGCGAAGTCGAGGCGGGCGGCCAGCACATTGAACAGCGCCTCGCGCACCCGGTCGCTGGTCGGCCGGGTCCCCTTGGGCGGAACGGCGATGCGGCGGCCCCGGGCGCGGCCCGCGATGATCCGGGTCAGCTGACCACCATCAACAGGTCGCCGCCCTCCACCTGCGCGGTCTCCGACACCGCGATCCGCGCGATGCTCCCGGCCTTTGGCGCGGTGATCGCCGCCTCCATCTTCATCGCCTCGATCGTGGCGACGGTCTGGCCGGCGGTCACCGTGTCGTGTTGCGCGACGGCGACCGTGACGACGCCCGCGAACGGCGCGGCGATGTGGTCGGGGTTGGACCGGTCGGCCTTCTCGGCGGTGGGCACGCTGCTCGCGATGCTGCGGTCGCGCACCAAGACCGGACGAAGCTGGCCGTTGAAGATGCACATCACGGTGCGCATCCCGCGGTCGTCGGGATCGGAGATCGCCTCGAGCCCGATCAGCAGCTCGACGCCCCGCTCGAGTTCCACCCGATGCTCGTCGCCTTGGCGCAGCCCGTAGAAGAACTGGTTCGCCGACAGACGGGAGGTGTCACCGTATTGCTCGCGGTGCTCCTCGAACTCCTTGGTGGGGCCTCCGAAGAGCAGCCGGTTGAGCGCGGTTTGACGCGTCGCGCCGGTGACCGAGAGGGCCTCCTCGTCGTCGGGGGTCAGCTCCTGCTGCGGCTTCGCGGGAGAACGCCCGGCGAGCGCCTTGGTGCGCAGCGGCTCCGGCCATCCGCCGGGTGGGTCGCCCAGCTCGCCACGCAGGAACCCGATGACCGATTCTGGAATATCGAAACGTGCCGGGTCGGCAGCGAATTCGTCCGCGGTGATGCCGGCACCCAACAGCGCAAGCGCCAGGTCGCCGACCACTTTCGATGACGGCGTCACCTTGACGAGACGGCCCAGGATCCGATCGGCCGCCGCGTAATTGGTCTCGATCTCCTCGAACCGGTCACCGAATCCCAGCGCGATCGCTTGCTGGCGAAGGTTGGAAAGCTGGCCACCCGGGATTTCATGGCTGTACACCCGGCCGGTTGGGGCGGGGAGTCCGGATTCGAACGGCGCGTAGACCTTTCGCAGCGCCTCCCAGTAGGGCTCGAGCTCGCATACCGCCGACAACGACAACCCGGTGTCGAACTTGGTGTGCGCGGCGGCCGCGACAATCGCCGACAACGCCGGCTGGCTCGTGGTGCCGGCCAGCGGGGCGGCGGCGCCATCGATCGCGTTGGCCCCGGACTGCCACGCCGCCAGATACGTCGCCAGTTGCCCGCCGGGAGTGTCGTGGGTGTGGACGTGCACCGGCAGGTCGAACCGGCTGCGCAGCGCACTGATCAAAGTCGTTGCGGCGGGCGCCTTCAACAGGCCTGCCATGTCCTTGATCGCGAGCACGTGTGCACCTGCGTCGACTATCTGCTCGGCCAGCTTGAGGTAATAGTCCAGCGTGTAAAGGTTTTCACCCGGGTCGGACAGGTCACCTGTGTAGCTCATCGCGACTTCGGCTATCGCCGTTCCCGTTTCGCGAACGGCTTCGATCGCCGGGCGCATCGACTCGACGTTGTTGAGCGCGTCGAAGATGCGATAGATGTCGATCCCGGTGGCCGTCGCCTCCTCAACGAACGCCTGCGTGACCAGTTCCGGATACGGCGTGTACCCGACCGTGTTTCGGCCACGCAACAGCATCTGCAGGCAGATGTTGGGCACCGCCTCACGGAGCGAGGCAAGCCGCTCCCACGGGTCCTCTTTCAAAAACCGGAGGGCGACATCGTAAGTCGCGCCGCCCCAGCACTCGATGGACAGCAGCTGCGGCGTCAGCCGGGCGACATAAGGTGCCACCATCAGCAGCCCGTTGGTACGCAGCCTGGTGGCGAGCAGCGACTGATGGGCGTCACGGAAGGTGGTGTCGGTAACCCCAACGGCCACAGACTCTTTCATCCACCGCGCGAATCCCTCCGGTCCCAGCTCCGTCAGCCTCTGTTTCGAGCCGTGCGGTGGCGGTGCCGACAGGTCGATCTGCGGCAGCTTGTCGTGCGGGTACACCTTCGACGGCCGCGGCCCGTGCGGTTGGTTCACGGTGACGTCGGCGAGGTAGTTGAGGATCTTGGTGCCCCGGTCTGCAGGAGTGCGCGCGGTCAGCAGATACGGCCGGTCATCGATGAACGAGGTGTTGACGCGCCCCGCGCGAAAATCCGGGTCGGTGACCACCGCTGACAGGAACGGGATGTTCGTCGACACACCCCGGACGCGGAACTCGGCCAGCGCGCGACGGGCCCGTGCGACCGCCGCCGGGAAGTCGCGGCCACGGCACGTCAGCTTGACGAGCATCGAGTCGAAGTGGGCGCCGATCTCAGCGCCCAGATGCGCGGCGCCGTCCAGCCGGATACCCGCCCCGCCGGGTGTCCGGTAGCTGGTGATGCGGCCGGTGTCGGGGCGGAATCCATTGGCCGGGTCCTCGGTGGTGATCCGGCACTGCATCGCCGCGCCGCGCGGCCGCAGCGACTCTTGCCGCAGACCGAGGTCCTCGAGTGTCTCACCATCGGCGATGCGCATCTGGCTGGCGACCAGGTCGACATCGGTGATCTCCTCGGTGACGGTGTGCTCCACCTGGATGCGCGGGTTCATCTCGATGAACACGTAGTGGCCGCGCTCGTCGAGGAGGAACTCGACGGTGCCCGCGTACGCGTAGTTGATCTGGCGCGCGAACGCGACCGCGTCGGCGCAGATCCGGTCCCGCAGTTCGTTCGCAAGGTTGGGCGCCGGCGCCAACTCGATGACCTTCTGGTGCCGGCGCTGCACACTGCAGTCCCGCTCGAACAGGTGCATGACGTTGCCGTGGGTGTCGGCCAGGATCTGCACCTCGACGTGGCGCGGATTGAGTACCGCCTGCTCGAGGTAGACGGTCGGGTCGCCGAATGCGGACTCCGCTTCGCGGCTGGCGGCCTCGATCGCCTCGGGTAGCGCCTCCGGGTCGGTAACTCGTCGCATCCCGCGGCCTCCGCCGCCGGACACCGCCTTGACGAACAGCGGGAACTCGATCCCCGGACCAGCCGCGACAGCAACCAACTCGTCAACAGATGTCGACGGCGCAGAGGAATTCAAGACCGGCAGCCCGGCGGCACGGGCCGCCTCGATCGCTCGCGCCTTGTTCCCGGTGAGCTCCAGAATCTGCGCGCTCGGGCCGATGAACGTGATGCCTGCCTCGGCGCACGCCGCAGGCAGTTCCGGGTTCTCCGACAGGAAGCCGTATCCGGGATAGATCGCGTCTGCCCCGCAGCGGCGCGCGGTGGTGACGATCTCGTCGACAGACAGGTACGCCCGTACCGGATGTCCCTTCTCGCCAATCTGGTACGACTCATCGGCTTTGAGGCGATGCTCGGAGTTGCGGTCCTCGTACGGATAGATCGCGACGGTGGCGATGCCGAGCTCGTAGGCGGCGCGGAACGCGCGGATGGCGATTTCGCCGCGATTGGCAACGAGGACTTTGTCGATCACTAGATCAGGGTCGACCAGTAATACCAGAACCGCACGATGATCAGCAGAATCAGCGCGGCGAACCACAGCGCCACCAGCGACCACCGCCAGCTGTAGAGCACGCGGGCGACAGCCTGCCCGCCAAGCGGTTGCAACGCGATCGACGACACGACGACGAACAGCGGGATGGTCACCGCCCACACCACCATGCAGTACGGGCACAGCGCGCCGATCCGGTAGAGGCTCTGGAAGATCAGCCAGTGCACGAACACGACGCCGAGGGCGGTGCCGCCGGCCAGTCCGAGCCAGTACCAGCGTGGCAGCGGAATCCGCCCGACGGCGAGCACGCCGGTGACCACGACGACGGTGAAACCGACGATGCCGATCAGCGGGTTGGGGAACCCGAATGCCGACGCCTGCGGGGTAACCATCACCGACCCGCACGACAGCACCGGGTTGATGCTGCACGACGGGACATATGACGGATTGCTCAGCATCGTGATCTTCTCGACCGTGAGGGTCAACGCGGAGGCCAGCCCCGCCACCCCGGCGATCAGCACCCACCAGGCGCTCGCCGGTCGTACCTGGACACCCGCAGCCCTCGTGTCCTGCTCGGCCGGCCCTTCGGCGGCCGGCGCCGGGCTGGACGCCGCGACGGTCACGGCGCCGCGGGGGTCCGCGCGGGCGCCGCGGGGGCAGGTGCCGGCGCAGCGGGGGCCGGGGGCGGCGACGCAGGAGGCGGAGCGGCTCCCGCCAGTCCCGGGACTGGACCGGTGATCTGCGTGACCTTGTTGATCAGGTCCTGCGGTGTCGTGGTGTCAGAGACGGCGAACTGATCGCCGTTGACGCGGATCGTCGGCGTGAATTCGATGCCCGTGGCCTTTACCAGGCCCTGCACCATCGTGGTGTACTTCCCGTTGTTGATGCAATCGCTGAGGGTTTGGTTAGCGACCCCGGCCAGACGCGCGGTCTCGATCAGCTGCGCGTTCGTCGGGAAGCTGGTGCTTGTTTCACCGGGCTGCTGCGCATACAGCGCGGCATGGAAGCGTC
>Ga0209006_10000492_pt1 | contig 37592 bp, 36 predicted proteins | sample JacPin_JW_Ref_O2_FD_188567 | JGI IMG/M metagenome (GOLD analysis project Ga0209006, IMG submission 188567) | Forest soil microbial communities from Algoma, Ontario, Canada - Jack Pine, Ontario site 1_JW_Ref_O2 (SPAdes) (version 2) | ecosystem: Environmental > Terrestrial > Soil > Boreal... | reverse complement strand
TGGGAGCGCGAGGTGGAAAATTTCGGTCACGGCGAGATGGACGCGGAGATGGCATTGGTAGGCATCCTGCATGCATTCGTACAATTGCGTCGTATCTCGGGTTACGCCGCGTTGAAGCATGGTAATAGCGGTATCGAGATCTTTCGTGAATTCCGCAGTGTCGAAGCCGTGCGAGTCTCTTTCGATGATCGCCGCAATCTGCCGGATCTGCACCGACGATAAGGCCATCCCAACACTGTAGAGCGGATCGACCGTGTCGCCCGCATCACCGATGATGTACCAGCGATCGGGTGAATAACGCTGGCGGCATTCCCACATGTAGGAGCTGTAGAAGTTGGTGTCGGCGACGGTGCCGCTACGCACGAGTTCGACAATCGCCTCATGCTCGCGTCCAACGCACTGCAGGAACTGCTCCATCGTGCGGACCTCGCCATGGGGATAAACGTCCTTGCGATACGTGATGCCGATGCTGATTAACGGCAGGTTATCCGGTGAGCGCATGGGGATGCACCAGATCCAATTACCCTTTCCAAAGAAATGATGAGTCGCGAAGTAAGGAACGAAGGCGCGATTCTGCTTCTTGACAGCGCGAATACGGTCCAGAATTTCAGGATTGAAATTCGTCAAGCGGAACCAGAATACGTTCTTCTGCTCATTGACCGGCTCGTGAAGTTGCAATAACTTGGCGAGCACGCGGTTACGCCCGGTCGCGTCGATCAACCAGCGGGCACGCAGTTCGTATCTCTGCTGCGCGGGATCTTGCACGGTCACCGTGTGCAAGCCGTCGCGCTCGTTAAGATTGACTCCGGCTACGGTGCCGTCGATCAAGTGCACGCCGTTTGCAAGGTTGCGTTCGCGCACCTCGCGATCAAGTGTAAAGCGGTTCACCTGGAAAGAGAGCAGCGGCGGCACTGTCGGAGCTTCGTCCACAACGTAAGTACGATCAGCAGGATGGTCGATGTCGGGCTTGAAATAATAGGTGAGGCCGTATTTTGGATAATGCTTTTCGATGAGGTGGGCACCAAGTCCAAGTTCCAGAAGGAACTCAACAGTGATTTCGACGAAGGACTCGCCGACGATTGGACGGTTCTTGTGCGGGCCCTCAACCACGGCCACCTTCAGGTTGGGGAAGCGCATCCGCAGGTAGGCGGCGGCTAGCTGGCCGGTGGCTCCGCCCCCCATAACCAAGACGTCGCTCGTCACGGGGCCTTCCTTGATGTCGCTGAGAGTCACAGCCTGGACTCCATCCAAAATCAAAGAGAACGGCCGCTGGTCGGCTATCCTCGGGTAAAACTGTACCGGTTTGTGCGGAGCGATTCAGGTACCGTCAAAATCAATTCCATGGACCTTTGGAGCCGGGCGCCGCAGCCTAAACGGATCGGAACTGGAGTTACCGGCACCGGTTGCCACGTACTCCTAGACTCTCTCCCACGTCGTTTTATTCCCGATAATCCATATTTCTTCTAATTCTCCTATGACGGGCGATTCGTAGCGATTTACTTGAGCTAGCCCGCCGTGGGCCCTGGCAATGGCGCACATTCGTCCGCCAAATTGACGGCAGGGTGGCGTCAACACGGGGAGAGGAAGAGACGTCCATGTCGCTAGAGCGAGCAGCGGGAGGTTGTAGAATGCGCGGGACCCAGCGAAGCCATGGTGCCGGAATGCAATGCAGAACCGTGGCGGAAGTTTCACAGGTTTGCAGCACTCTGCGGCGCGGCCTTTTTTGCGCGCAAAAAAATGTACCGACAAATGCCGAATGATCTCGCTCATTTTTCGGCTTCGAGAACGAGATAGTGGAGGTTGCCGAGCCGTTCCACTTGCAGGACGAGCGTATCGGCAAGCTTGAGCTCATCCAACGCCAAGCGCAGCGAATCCACGCTTCTTACGGGTGTTCTGTTCACAGAATAGATTACGTCTCCCGGGAGCGGCCCTTCACCTATGTAAGCTCCATCTGACTCTTTCGCGGCAACGACAACCCCGAATTGATTGCGCAGCAGCGGAAGCATTGACAAGAGCCTGTCATCGAGGGTCAGCGCCAGGATTCCAAGTTCCGGAATCTTGTCTTGTTCCTTTGTGACCAGATCGGCAAGACGTCCCTGCACGTCTTGCCTTTCAACCACGGGAACCTCGTAGAAGATCGTCTGCTTGCCCCGCTGAATTTCTAGTTTTGCATCCTCGCCCACGGTATAGGAATAGAGGCTGAGCGCAAGTTGGCGGATATTCTGAACTGGCTTCTTATCCACGCTCACAAGAACATCACCGGGCATTAAACCGGCGCTCTCAGCGGGACCCCGCGGCATCACGTCTTCAATTAGGACACCCTCTTCCCGACTCAGACCGAGCCCCGAAGCCAAAGCGGGCGTGATACTGCGGGCCGACATGCCGATTCCGTGATGATGAACGTGCCCTTCGTTTCGTACCTGGTTATAGACGCTCCGTACTACATTACTGGGAATCGCGAGGCCGATTCCTTCGTTACCGCCCGACTGCGTAAGAATGAGGGTGTTAACGCCGACCACGTGTCCGGCGGTGTCTACCAACGGTCCACCGCTGTTGCCCGGATTGATGGCCGCGTCCGTCTGGATATAGATCGTCGGACTGTCTGGATCCAGTTGTCGGGCAACCGAGCTTACGACGCCCATGGTTACGGAATTATCGAGACCGAGCGGGTTGCCAAACGCCAATACCAATTGCCCTTGTTTCAGCTCGCTAGAATCCGACAATTCCAGCGATGCTAATCCGGTGGCGTCAACCTTGAGAAACGCGAGGTCCGTATCGCGATCCGCCAATATCAGCTTGGCTTCGAGCAAGGCGTGGCGCGGCCTTCCGTTTTGCGATGCGGACAAATCGTCTTCTTGATGAAGTCGAACTCGAATGGAGCGGCTGCCCTGTACCACATGGGCATTTGTCACGATCCAGCCATCCGAGGCAATGATGATCCCAGAACCTGAAACTTCTCGGCGGGAAAACGAGCTGGTGTTGTTGCGTTCGGGGTCCGCATCCAGGCGGTAGCCCGTGCTAAAAATCTGCACAACACTCGAGCTCACACGCTTCGAAAGCAACTCCATGGAGGTGCTTAACTGCTGAAGCGAGTCAACTCCCTGGTCCGCACTTACAAGTTTCGTGTGGTCGGAAGCTGTTTGTTTGCTCGCTTGAGCTTCAGCTGGTGATAGCGATGGCAACATGATCAGAACACCCACACTAAGAGCCATTGAGACAAGCACATTCGTTTTCCTGTGCGCGCATCGCTGAAGAAGATTCATCAGAATTCCTCGTCGTGTCGGTTGCTATTAGCCACCGAAACCATTCCTTAAGTCAGAACAGCTCACAGTTTGGGAACCAAATCCGAGGCCGGCTTATTCCCAAACGCCGATTCGAGTGCCGAAATAAATCAAAAACATAGCGGAATTACGCGAGGGCCGCGGCGGTCTGCAGGGAAGGAACAAGTGTCAACGGTGTCGGGTGAAACGACAGGCTATCAAGTCCTGTGCCCGAAGCAGGCGGAGAAGTAACTTGCGAGCGCCAAGCTAGTCAACGTCGTGGTGGGAAAATAAGGGTGAGGCGATGCACGGCATCAACTGGTCGGCGGTGAAATTCAAGTGTCGCCGGCCAAGTTGGCGCGGACTGTCTTGCGGCGGGAACGCTGCTACTTCGGAGACTCCAGCAGAATAGAAGAAGAAAAGACCACGCGGGAATGACGCACGCATTTGAACGTCGTGGCTGAGGACCTCCACTCACCGTAAGAACTCTGAAACAATCTTTGTCGTTCAGACTTGTGTTCACCTCGAGTCGTCACCAGCTTGGCCCAGGACGCCAAGTGTAGGCCCGCAGGCAAGAGCCCATCAGCGACCGAAGATTTGACAGGCAAAAATCAGCGCTTCGTTGAGGATGATGGCTGCACTGCGCCCCATCTCTACAAAGGAAATTGATCGAATCCGAGACGCCCAAGCGATCTGCTGACTTCCATGTGGCATCGTTTGGTCATGCGCCGTTCGTCGCTCCGCTGCCATAAGTCCTCCTCAATAAAATCATGCGGCCATTCGCTCTTGCGGGACGAGGTTATGCGCGGGCCGGAGGCAACTGGTTGGCTCGATCGCCCGTCAGGAAAGGTATCGTGCCTCATCGTGGATTCTTGTCCTTGGCGCTCGCGCGGAGGCGGCGCGCCTCTGTCAACTCTCTCTCTGCACGGAGCCAATCATCCAGGTCATTCCCATATAGCCCACCGTAGTCCAGGTCGATCGTATCGGCGCGACATTGAATTTCACCGAGCGTCGGTGGCTGTCCCGTGAATGGAGCGGCGGACTGCAAATGGTTCGCCGCCGGGCCCGTAGGGAATTGAGCATCGTGTACGTTTTTTTCGAGCATGCTCATACGTCACCTCTTGATACGAACGGCAAAGGCACGTTTCCTGACTGGCGGTAAACGAAATCAGCGACCGCGGTTCTTGAAAATATGGATCATGGAACCCGAAATGCCGAGAAAAGTCAGGATTGCCATCCCTACAAACAACGCATTCGCGATCATTTCACTCCTCCGATACTTAGATGCTGCCGCGAACATCCCGGACGTGCTTGGTTTTCCGAGATCCATGAATGCTTGCATGACTTGGCCATTTAATTCGGCGACTCGCGCGCGCCGAAAATAGCGGCTCACCGCATCTCGGAGGCCCATTCGAGCGCGGCGAGTGAACCGGGCGACCGATTGAATCCCTTTTGTAATCGGACCTCGCAGCCGCCGTGTGCGAAACTAACAGCGTCCATAAACAGCGTCATCAAGCGTATGCCTCGGCCGGTTTCAGAATTGGCACTATCGAACGAGGTTGGGTTTGGTATCTTTGCCGGGTCAAATCCATTTCCCTCATCGCGGACTACGAGCGATAACTCTTTAGCAGGACGAATGCGGCAGGAAACGTGGACTTTCTTGAGGGTGTCGCGTTTATTTCCGTGAAGCACGGCATTGGCCAGCGCTTCGCGAAGCGCGACTTCGACGTCGCAGTCGTCTCCGGAAACGCAGTGAGCTGCCCTAACCAAGGGCATGAGTCGGTCCACAAGAGGTGAAATTGCCTCGATTTCGCTGCGCATCGTCAGACTCACGTGAATTGTCGGTCCAGCGTGGCGCGGCTCGGCAATTTTCTGTTCAAATAACTGCTGAAGAACCGTTTCTTCTGCTGCGCCGAAACCGACGTTCGCTCTCATGCTTCGACCCTCACCTTCCTTCTTCTCTTAAGACCGCTGGCTTCCTCCGCTTATTCCCGCTGCTGACCACGTGCGCCATGTAGGCGCAGAATTCGTGGCGGCGACAGTTTCCGTAAACATGTGGTCGCTCGCGTTCCCGGCTCGACCGGGATCGGTGGCTGCCACGACCGCCGCAACATCGATTAGAAGGTCCTGAAGGTCCCATTCCGTGCGCGAATCCAATAATCCCTTATCAACTTTCATCACGTCTCCAATCCATTCATGAGCATTTCGCGAATGGTTCGCAATTCGATCGACAACTTCAGGCGGGAACGACTGCGGATCTAATTCGCCCCGACGCAATTTCGTTTGTAGCGCCATGGTTTGAACTCCTGAGACTACTCGTAGCCGTAGAATTCTTCAGCGCGAATGTCTTCCTCGGCGACCCCGGCGCCGATGAGCATTTGGCGCACGCCAATCACCATCGCCGGAGGACCTGCTATGTAGTAGATCGGAAGGCTTAGATCCGGAATCCATTTGGAAAGTAGCTCGATTGAGATTCGACCCGTTACTCCGCGCCACGCCATTCTCGATTTTTTCGGTTGCGTTACCGTGCAGATGAATTTGAAGCGCCTGTTGTACTGCTCCATCTCCTGCAGTTCATCCAGGAATGCAGCTTCCTCAGGGACGCGAACGGAATAAAAAAGGAGAAGTTTGCGCGGGGACAGCGATTCGGCTGCGTTACGGATTAGACTGCGGAACGGTGTGATGCCGATTCCGCCGGCCAAAAGGACGGCGGGGCGCGTCGTGTTCCGCGGCAACGTCATCCAACCGAAGGGGCCCTGCAGAAGAAGTTCGGTGCCAAGCGGCAACGAATTGAGAGTGCGTTTGAACGCAGTGGTGCGGAGACGCATGGCCACCATCAGACTTCGTTCGTGCGGCGCGCTGGCGATGGACAGAGCGCGAGTGTTGCCTTCCAGATCCGTCTCGTCCGGGTTCAGCAGAGTAAAATTGAAGAACTGTCCCGCCTCGAATTCGAAATCTTCGGGTTTCTCAAAATAAAAAGCAGTCGTACCGGCACAGAGAGCCTTTTGAGCCTTCAGCTTCACTTTGTAGGGCGGCATGGGTTTTCTATCGCCTCCTGGATCAGTCGCGCCCGTCCGATTCCGTCGGCCCATGATGGGCTGGCCGCGGATTTCAGGGGCTTCTATGATTGGTGACTGAAGCTGGAAGGCTTTTATTCCCCGAGGATCCGCGAGTCCTTGTAGATAATCTGCCGAGCGGCAGACTCTCCGGTTCCCGGTCGAGAAACTTTGCGATGGGGATGGACACACAAGCTGGCGAAATCGCACGCGACCCGCTTGCGTCGATTCATTTTGCAGAGGGTAGCCCTAAATATTTAACGAGATATCGAAGCCGAGCGTCCTGGTTGGTTTTCTGCGCGCCGGATGCCTTGCTGTCGGTCCGACAGCCGAAGATTTCGTACTTCTTGCGTTTATCCGGTGTATGCGCGAGGAATTTCGGAAAAAATTCTGGCCGCGAGACGCATTTGCCAGTTGTGACTACCGGTTCAATGAGCGAGCATCTTCACGGCTTCTGCATGGGTTGCCATGATTTTGCGTGAAAAAATTTTGGACAGGGTTGCCACGAGAACGTTCGGACTCAAGATTCAAAGCCGTTTGCTTTCGAGCAACCCTGTCCATTCCAGTCATTTGCCACGAATCGGGTGAAGGAGTTGCTGACGATTCGAGGCTAGATCTGACTCGTCGAACGATAATCTTAGACCCAAGTCCGAGCGGGTCCGGCTATTGCCGCCTCGCTTGATCTGCTTCGTTAGCCAGATCGAACATTAAGTCGAAGAATTGGCTCTTTTGTCCAATGAAAAGCCCGTCATCCACAAAGCTCTGAAATGAGGCAACAGCGCCGCCGTTTTTCGTGGAGGTTGGGCGAACAATTGCGACCGGTCCGAGCTTTTCGTCAAGGAAGTGGGTTGGCTCGGGCATGATCAGATTGGCCTGCAGCGTGTCGCCATTGAGCGACTCCGGATTCGTCTCGCCTTGCGCTTGAGCCAGATTGGAAAACGTCACGCTGGCCCCCGTTCCGCCCGGTCCGTTGTCCACGTCGGTCAATGGAAGCGCGTTGCCGGCTTTGTCTTGCCAAGTTTGGAAATGCATGGTTTCGCTCGGCCCGATGCTTAGCAAGATGCGCAGGACTTCAAGATTTGTCACCTTCGGAGCCAAAGTGGGGTAGAGGCTGCTGCCACCTTGCTCGATGAACGCAAAGTGAAATCCTGCGGTGAAGGCGATCGCTTGCAGGTGCGCGGTGATGCTCTGGGGATTATTGTTGGGGTCGGCGCTGATAGTGCTGCCCTTCGTATCGGCATTGGACCTCGGTATTGCCGTGTGCTGCCCCACATTCAAGCTCGGGACTGCTTGAGCAAAGGGCGAGTTCGGATCGAAATCGGGATTGGTGATGCTGCGATAGCGCGACCAGAAACTGGTGTCAACGGTGAGCTGCATCAGGTTTGTGAGCCGCCCAAGTTGCCGGGCTCCGTCTGCCTTGCTGCTCGGTAACGTCGCGAAGTGGCTCAGGTCGACCTTCTGCTGGCCTTTCGAAGCCAAGTAGTTGTTCAGAAAGCGATGGTGGCTGATCTCATCGTCGGTATTGTCGTGGATATACTGAGCCATATCGCCATCCAGGATCGTGAGGGCCGCCGTGTACAACGAATTCCCGCCGTTGACTCCTGAGACTTCATTGTCTTGAATTCCCCCGAGTTCGGAGTATTGGATCCACAGATCTTCCTCAATCTGTTCAAGGGCGCTGAGGAACCTGAGAATCGCAAAATCGCCCTTTGAGATCGGCGGACCGTCGTTGTCCTCGCGGTCCTGGCCATAGGCCGACAGTCCGCCGCCCAACAGGCCGGCGCTCATCGTTGCTGCGCCTGCTGCAAACATTCCGTTCTGCAGAAACTTACGTCGATTCGTGCCCGGCTTAATGACAGCCCTCGATTTTTCCATGTGTGTTCTCCTTGTCTTGAAATCGATTCTGAACGCGTTCAGGCGCTACAGCCCGATCCGGATCGGGAGAGATAGTGATTTGGATTGCCGTCGCTGTTTGCCACAGCGCTGTCAAATTCGTGTTAATTTGCGGGCGAAACTTTTTACAATTCTGAAACAAGGATAGACATAAAGTGCCCTCATATTCCCGGTTTGCTCGCCTAACCTTACAGACCGCGTGCCCGCTCGTTTTATTCTCAATAATTCCTCGGTCGGAGAACAAAGCAACGCATTCGAGTAAATCGGGACCGAGGGCTCACGGTCGAACATCGTTCGACATGTAGCTCACCAGGTTCGAGCGCATTGCGCGACCGCCGCTCGAGACAGCCTTGCTCTCGACAATCGAGCCATGCACTCATGCACTCGTGGCTGCTGTTCGCCGCGAGCCTGTGATTTTGTTCCCATGGATGACACTTGTGAGAGTTAGACGAAGGCGATCCCGCGCGCGCGATAAGCTCGACATCACGGTGCCCAATGGCACGCCGGTGATATCCGCGATCTCCCGGTAAGACATCCCCTCGATCTCGCGCAGAATCAGGACCTCGCGAAGACTCGCCGGGAGATTATCCAGCGCCGTGTGCAACAGAGTACCGCGGTCGTTTTGAAGCAAAAGTTCTTCCGGATTGGGTGCGTGATAATCAGGCGGTGAAGAGTTGTCGTCAAATTCCGTCGCGGTTTGCAGCGGACGGTTTGCATGTAACCAGGTAAAACAAGTATTGCGGACAATTTTCATGAGCCACGCACGCGCATTGCCGCCGCGGAAGCCGGGGAAAAAGCGGAAAGCGCGTAAGTACGCCTCCTGGACCATGTCCTGCGCGTCCTGTTCATTTCGCATCAGCCAACGCGCCAGGTTGTAGGCGGCGTCAAGATGGGGCAGGACATCCTGCTCAAAATTCGAAGGTTGACCGTGCTCAAGCATTCGAGCCTCCCAGACCGCAGGAGGGCGTACTTCCTGCGCGTTTCAGGGCTCACTATGGTGCGCACCGATAATTGAGACAATGGACGCGCGGTTCTTTATCACTGGAATCGATGTCCCTTAGTAACTGGCACTAAATACAGGGCTTAGGGGAAACTCTCCCCTTATCGCCTTCGCGAAATCTCTCGGAGGGTGTACACTCCCCCTCGACTGAGACTCACTTCGCCATGCAAGAAAACCAGCAGCCCGACGGGCGACTCCGGTTTGGAGTTTTCGAGGTGGATGTTCGCGCCGGAGAATTGCGCAAACATGGCCTCCGCATCCGGCTGCAGGAACAGCCCTTCCAGGTCCTCGCGATGCTGCTAGAGCATCCTGGCCAGGTCGTAACGCGCGAAGAACTTCAGAAAAAGCTCTGGCCTGCAGACACTTTCGTTGATTTCGATCACGGGCTCAATAAAGCGGTAAACAAAATCCGTGACGCGCTCGGAGATTCGGCCGAGAGTCCCCGTTTTGTGGAGACCGTTGCGCGGCGAGGCTACCGTTTCCTTGCGGAGGTCAAAGCGGCCGACGCGGCCCCTGGGCATAGCCCCGACGTTGCTTCTCCGCCTATTCACGCGGCAGGAACTCGCGATCACCCGGATCTCGCTGTCACACCCGCAGCGCCCAAAAATCGCCTGCCGTCCATCTCGTGGAAGATAGCCGCGTTCGTACTGCTCGCGCTGATTGTTTTGTTCATTGGTTGGAAGGTGCATTCCCGGAACTACCCGGCCTCTGCCGTTCACTCGTTAGCTGTCCTTCCGCTGGAAAGCCTCTCGAACGATGCCTCTCAGGATTACTTCGCGGATGGAATGACCGATGAGTTGATTTCGGACCTGGGCCAGATCAGCGCGTTGCGTGTGATCTCTCGCACGTCCGTCATGGCGTACAAACACGCACGCAAGCCTCTGCCGCAGATTGCTCACGAGCTGAACGTGGACGCCATCGTGGAAGGGACGGTCCTACGCTCTGGCGACCGGGTTCGCATCACCGCGCAATTGATCGACGCCACCGCGGACAAGCACCTGTGGTCCCAGAGCTATGAGGGCGAACTGAAGGATACGCTGGCGCTGCAGAATCAGGTGGCTCAAGCCATTGCAGATCAAATTCGAATCAAACTGAATCCCCAAGAGCAAGCTGCGCTGAAGATTGCAAGGGTCGTGAATCCGGAAGCTTACGAATCCTATCTGAAAGGCCGCTACTTCTGGAACAAGCGAACACCGGATAGTTTGAAAGTTGCCCTGGCTTATTTCAATCAGGCAATCGACGAGGACCCGAATTACGCCCAGGCTTATTCCGGCTTAGCCGATACTTATGCCTTGTTGGGTGATTGGCAGTACGCGGTGATGACGCCCAAGGAAGCATTTCCCAAAGCCAAAGCCGCAGCGATCAAAGCGCTGGAGCTGGACAGCACGCTTAGCGAAGCCCATAACTCGCTGGCATTCTGCTTCGATGCGTTCGACTGGGATTTGGAATCCGCCGGGAAGGAATTCCAGCGATCCATCGAATTGAACCCCGGTTATGCCACCGCGCACCATTGGTATGCTTGGCATTTGAGTCTATTGGGCCGGTATGACGAAGCCATAGGGGAAATGAGAAAAGCGAAAAACCTGGATCCGCTTTCGCTCATCATTAACGCCGATTTGGCGGAGCTTCTGGTAATTGCGCATTTCTATGACGAATCGATAAGCCAGAGCCGCAAGACGATCGAGATGGATCCTAACTTTGCTCTCGCACACAATCAACTCGCCCAGGCATACCTCCAAAAACATATGACTGAGGAAGCGATCGCGGAGCTGCAAAAAGCGGTCGAGCTTTCCGGGGGCAGCCCCACATGCATTGCGAATCTGGCTCGTGCCTACGCCGCGTCCGGCAAGACCAGCGAAGCAGTGAAGTTGTTGGGCGATCTGAAGAACCATTCGAACCGCGGTTATTCGGATGCTTCGGAGGTTGCTGTGGTCTATGCAGCGCTCGGCGATAAAGATCAGGCGATGCATTGGCTGGAAATCGGTTACGAGGAGCGATTTAATCCGGGAGTCCTGCTACGGCCGGGCTTCGATCCTCTCCGCTCGGACCCGCGCTTTCAAGACCTTTTGCGTCGTATCGGCTTCCCTCGCTGAAGCGAAGTATCTTACCTTCAGAACTGCGCGTGTAACCGGAAACCCGTGAAGCTTGCGCCGCCGCAAGATGATTTGCGAACTTGAAGCCGCGCCGCAGCTAGCCGTCGCTAATTACTTGTGAGCAGGCTGTGCAGCTCTTCCAGGGCTGAAGGTGCGGCGTCGGAAACGGCGCAGAATTCCAGTCCTCCCTTGCGCCACTCCAACCATTGATATCCCTGTTGCGAGCCGGAACTCGGAGCCCGGTCCTTCTCATCCGTGGGCCAGATGAAGACATTCACGAAATGCTTGCGGCGGGCATAGACCAGAGCAGCGACGGAGCGCCCGTGAACAACGTCAATGCGGCCGCCCTGCAGCGGGAATCCTTGATCGCCAAAATCCTGGACGGGAGGAGAGAAATCCAGCTTACCGTCGAACCAGGGCTTCACAGTGTGTTGGTCGGTGGAAATGACATCGGTGAGGTGCCCGGGCTGCAGTGACCGCAAATGGGCGTCAACAATCTCAGCGGCGAGCACAGTGTCATAGTTGCCACTGTGGCCCAAGGAAGTAACTCGCCAGCTGACATAAGTAGCCAGAAGAATTGCCGCGGCGACTGCGAGCCAACGCCAGACGGTGCGCGATGGAAAGACAGCCACAGGGCGCGCAGGTCCGAGACTGGCAAGGATCTTCTTGCGAAGCGTGGCTGGCGCTCGCTCATAGAGTTGCGCAAGGCCTATGGACGCGTGCAAAGATTCCAGATCCTCGAGTGCGTACACACACTCGGAACACTGTTCCAGATGGAGTTCGAATTCCGCGGCGCCCGCGGCATCCAGTTCGTTATCGAAGTAGCCGTGTACAACTGCGCCGGCGCGGTCACAGATCATGGATAGACTCCTTGTCAGCAGGGCCGGTCAGCGCCAGTTGCAGCTGCCGGCGGGCACGGGAAAGCGTGGACATGACGGTGCCAATGGGTATGGAAGTAATGATCGCAATCTCCTTGTAAGAACACCCTTCCAGCTCGCGGAGGACGATTATCTCGCGCGAGCGTGAAGGCAACGACTCTAGAGCCCGAGTAAGGCGCCCGCGACTATCCTCTGCAATAGCAAGGGTTTCGGGCGTGGGGCCTGGGGGCCCGTGTACTTCTTCATCGAACTCGTCCGTGTCTTTCCCGTGACGATTCTTCTGCAACCAGGTGAAACAAGTGTTGCGTACGATCTGCAACAACCAGGCGCGCACATCCCCGCCCCGAAAACCACTGAAGAAACGATAGGCGCGCAACATCGCCTCTTGCACGGCGTCTTCGGCGTCGGCGCCTCCGTGCAGAAGCCAGCGGGCGAGGTTATGGGCGGCGTCGAGATGGGGTAGGACGAGTGTCTCGAACCGCGCCTGCTCCTGCGAGTCCAGCACGTTTCAACCTTCCTCTGCGACAGGGCTATTCATCTGTAGTGACCGCCCAAGGCGTGAATTTATTCCTGGCCCTTGCTGGTCGTTTTGATCAGGGAAAAGTGGAAGCGGCGTTGATTGGCCGGGAATAAAAACCGCGGGAATGCGGTATAGCAAGACGGAGCAAGGCCAAGAGCGGCGCGGTTACCCTCCGATTCCCGCACCGCGCCGCTCGTCTTTAAGAGACACGGCTGAGCGAATAGAGCAATAACCGGGAAATACTGTGAGTAGAGCAGCAAATCAATTCTGAAGAAGTTTAGCGAGGATCCAATGATGATCAAGAGAACGATGTCGATTTTTGGTTGGGCGGCGCTGGTGATGATCGCGTTGGGGCTGCTGTTCAACGGTTCGCCGGATGTCGCGGCGAATGCTCCGCCGCCAGCAATTACCGACGTGAAAATCGATAATTTCAGTTTCACACCGGTGACGTTGACGGTAACTGCAGGATCGACGGTTACCTGGACCAACCGCGACGATATCCCGCACACTGTTGTCAGCGCGGATGATCCGAAGGCGTTCAAGTCCAAGGTAATGGATACGGATGAGAAGTTCTCCTTCACCTTCACGAAACCGGGAACCTACACGTACTTTTGTTCGGTTCACCCGAAGATGACCGGCACCGTGGTGGTGAAGTAAGCGCGCGATGAGCGCAAAACACGCGCAACCGTGGCCTTGATCTTGCCATAGGCGAATTGAGGCTGCGAAGAATCAGCGGACCGACGTTCCGGCGAGAGTACCGCCAGACATCGATTATTGGAAGGCAGGTGGCTCGCTGAGCGAACTCTCCGAACCACTGAATTAACCAACGCCAGGCCCGGCGCGAAGCCAAACGCGTAGCGAACTCTCTGTAACGCGACCACTTACTTGCCGCAGCCTTTCCTTGGCAGCCAGCTGTGGCCGGCGACAGTCCGTTGACCGGGGAGGGCCTGCCCTGTCAAGTTCGTCTGCGAGGAGGGAGAAGCGACATGATCACCTGTGACATCAAGTTCTGCGACCACTGCCAATCCTCAATCGCAGCAGGACAGCGATGGGTACGGCAAAAGATTTACGACCCGGGTTCCAATCGTCAAAATCCGGCCTACCTCCATTTTCACGCCGAACCTTTCCCCGAACAGGAAGGAAGCTGTTGGGAAAAATATCAAATGGACCGAGAAATTGCCCGAACCGCAATGACCGCAGTGGCATGGGCGACCGCAGCGGCGCACTAGTCGCTGTCGAATCGTTCGGATGAACCTCAGCCCGCCGTTCAGATCCTTCGGAAGACCGCCATTCGCGCACTGCCTCGGAACCTATGGCCACGGTCTGGACACTTGCAAGAGTGAGAGAGAGAGAGAAGATCGCGGCCCTCGCCAGAAAAAAGTGACATCGGAAGAAACATAAATTACGGGGAGAGTGAAAAACAACGCATCTCAACAGCTGGGCTTGATTGAGCATTGCGCTGCTATTTGTGGTGGCGTGTTCCGCGCTGCAACTTCGCGCGCAGCCGAGGAAGCAGCAGAATCGCCGCACCGAGCACGCACTGACCGGCTGGCAGATTTCTCCGATTGTCACGCTGCGCAGCGGACTGCCCAGACCCTGCTGAATGGCGTAGACGTCAATCCTGACGGCTACAACACCAATCGGGACGAACTGATTGGTGATCCACACTTGGCCGAACCTTTCGGCGCGGGGTTTTTGAAGGCCGGGCCCAGGCGCCCGGCCTTTTCGTTTTGCGTGAAAAACCATCTGCTCGTGCACATTTCGGCCGTCAGGCGCGCGTGGGTCTTGCCGCCAGTTCTCGACGCACGATGGGCGCGACGCGAGTTCCCAGGATCTCGATAGCTCGCAACATCTTCTGATGCGGCAGCGTCGAGACACCCATTTGGAACGTAATGCGCGATAAGCCACCGAGTGCCTCATTCACATACAATATTTTCTCCGCGACAGTCTCGGCGTCACCGATCAGCAGCGCACCCGTCGGTCCGCGCACGGCGTCGAATTGTGCCCTGGTAGTTGGGGGCCAGCCGCGTTCCTTGCCGATTTCGGTAAAGGTGTGTGCGTAGCCTGGAAAGAAAATTTCCGCGGCTTCGTCAGTGGTGTCTGCGAGAAAGCCGACGGAATGAAGACCGACGGTCAGCTGGTCTGGCGAATGGCCGGCGCGGCGCCCGGCTTCGCGGTAGAGGTCAACGAGTGGGCGGAAACGTCTTGGTTCACCGCCGATGATCGCGACCATGAGCGGAAGTCCGAGCATCCCTGCGCGAACGAAAGATTCGGGTGTGCCGCCGACGCCGACCCATATCGGCAGCGGATCTTGCAGTGGGCGAGGGTAGATTGGCTGGCCGATAAGGGCTGCGCGGTGTTTGCCGGACCAGTGCACCTGCGTGCTTGCGCGAATTTTTAAGAGAAGATCGAGTTTTTCTGCGAAGAGCGAGTCGTAGTCTTCCAGACGCAGGCCGAAGAGCGGGTAGGACTCGATGAAGGAACCGCGACCGGCGACAATCTCGGCGCGGCCGCGGGAGATGAGGTCGAGGGTAGCGAACTCCTGAAAAACACGCACGGGGTCGGACGCGCTCAGAACCGTGACCGCGCTGGTGAGACGGATGTTTTCCGTGCGCGCGGCGGCGGCGGAGAGGATCACAACGGGAGCGGAGTCCAGGAACTCCGCGCGGTGATGTTCGCCGATGCCGAAGACATCCAGGCCAGCCCGATCGGCGAGCTCGATCTCTTCGAGTAGATGGTGCATGCGCTCGACCGGACTGAGTGTTAGACCCGTAACCGGATCGGAGATAGCTGCCGCGAAACTGTCGATTCCAATCTGCATCTTTGCCACTCCTGATATATCTAAACGATTTGATGAGGATTCTTGCGTCTGGTCGCAGAGCCTAATTCATTCCTGCATCTTCGCGTGGAGGCTGCCGGTCGAAAACGGGCAGCCTCTGGCAACTTTCGGAGAAGTGACCATGTGGGCGGGATCGCCCTACGCGTACGTGCACATCATGGGACGCCCGTAGCAGTATCGACGTCGAAATAATCGAGTGGATCACGCGTCTGCGGGACAATTTATCGGCATTCATATTCTGAAGTTCGACAAGACTTCGGAAGGCGAGTTGCGAAACCTTTGGCCTAACCGTCCAAAACACGAACGTTCAATGTGCTTTCTTTGAGACACGGGCGACCAATTCGTCCAATGTCGAAAGCAAGAGTTTCAGGATGGGAGACTGATTCGACTTCTTGTAGCCGAGGACCAGCTCGACAGTTGGCGCATCCCCCTTCAGCGGACGACTAGTGATAGACGAAGGGAGAAAGTTTTGCGCATAGGCGGGTAACAACCCTACGCCGCGCGTCGAAGCTATCAAGGACATCCCCATGGTGACATGGTCCGCCTCGTGCGCGGGCGTGATTTTGATTCCGCACCTCTTCAGATAATTATCGATCACCCCACGCAGCACAGGAGCCGTGTCCGACACGATTACGAACGGTTCGCCCACTAGATCCCTCGGACTGATCGCCTTGAGGGCAGCGAGGCGGTGGTCGCTCGGCAAGATCACCATGAGGGGCTCCTTCACCAGAAGACGGAACGCCAAACCTGGCACGCTTTTCTCCCGCCGAAGAAAAGCTGCATCGATTTTTCCCTTCGAAAGGCCGTCGGCAAGCAGAGGCGAATATTGACTCGATATCATCACGTCAATGTTAGGGAGTTCGGCGCGCAAGATCCGCAACGCTTCGGGCATCCACGTCAATTCGTGCCCGGTCAGAAAGCCCATCGCGAAGCATGGCTTAGCGGGACGAGCGACCCGGCGTGCGGCTTCGGTTGCTGAGTCAACCTGCGATAGCGCCGCGCGGGCGTGATCGAGAAAGGCTCGACCTGCCGGCGTCAGTTCGATGCCGCGAGCGCGGCGCGTCAAGAGCCGCGCACCAACCTCGTTCTCGAGGTCCCGAATCTGCCGGCTCAACGATGGTTGTGACGTGTGCAGTTCTCGCGCCGCTGCCACTGTCACGCTTCCAGCCTCGGCGACCGCGACGAAATAGCGGAGGTGTCGTAGTTCCATTCTCACTCCCATGCTTATGAAGCATGGCTGCCAGCTTAACAAAGTATGCTCGAAGCGCGCTACCTGAAGCGGTCTTCGCCATCTAACGAAGTGATCTGAGCCCGGAGATGGGTTGGCGGGCTTCGCGCTCATGCTCAACCTGCATGGGTCGAGATCCACGGAGGTAGTGCTATGAGTTCACCAGTCGTTTTGATTACCGGCGCACTGACAGGCATCGGCCGCGCCACCGCGCTCGCGTTCGCCAGAGAAGGCGCGCGCGTTGTTGTTTCCGGCCGTCGTGAGCAGGAAGGCAAAAAACTAGAGAAGGAACTACGCGAACTTGGTGCAGAAGCAGAATTCGTGAAGACCGACGTTCGACACGACGATGATGTCCGGGCACTCATCGACAAGACCGTCGCGCGTTTTGGTCGCCTGGATATTGCTGTGAATAATGCCGGGACAGAAGGACTGCGGGGTCTGGTAACAGAACAGACCGCGGAGAGCTACGCGGCTACCTTCGACACCAATGTGCTGGGTGTGCTGCTAAGCATGAAGCACGAACTGCGCGTGATGTTGCCACAGGGGACCGGAAGCATCGTCAATATCTCTTCCACCTATGGGCATGTCGGCGCAGCCGGTGCGTCCGTATATGTGGCCAGCAAACATGCAGTGGAGGGGCTGACAAAATCCGCTGCGCTGGAAGTCGCCGGGACTGGAGTTCGTGTAAACGTGATCGCCGTGGGCACTACGGATACGGGCATGCTCACACGCTTCACGAGCACAGATGAGAATAAAGCGGCGCTCGTCACCACCGTCCCCCTCAAGCGTCTGGCCACACCAGAGGAGATCGCGCAGGTAATCGCCTTTGTGGGTTCGGCAAAGGCGTCGTACATGACTGGCTCTTCCATCCCGGTAGATGGGGGCAAGTTGGCTCACTAATTCCAGCTGCCTCGATGCGCGCGATGCACGGCGGATCGAGACTCTGAGCGAGCGAAGGGTATGGTTTTACCCAGGAGGACGAATTCAGTGAGCCGGACTAAACAGGAAGAGAACAAGGCACTGGTGCTCGAGGCCTTTGACACTCTCTTCAACAAACGGGATTACGCAGCGGCTGAGCGCTATTGGTCTCCTCACTACATCCAGCACAGCGCCCATATCGCGCCTGGTCGTGAGGGTCTGTTCAATCTAATCAAGAGCATTCCACCGACGTTGAAATACGAACCAGGAGTGATCGTGGCTGAGGGAGACTTTGTTATCGTGCATGGGCGATTTTCGAACTTCGGGCTTCCCGTGAACTGGATCGCGGCGGACATCGTTCGCATCAAGGACGGTGTTCTGGTCGAGCATTGGGATGTGATCCAAGACGAGGCCACACGAGAACAATCAAAGAGTGGTCAGCCCATGTTCGGCAGTACGTTCGCGACCTATGCGGCTGACCGTTAATTGCCACGGTTTCCCACCCGGCTCGCGTTTTAGCTTCCCGCAAGAAAGCCTGCAACCAAATGTGATTCTTAACATCACATATTGCAGGAGCCGGCCGATGTCAGTTAGGAGCGTCCAATTCGCCGTCGCCACGCACATCATGGCTGCCCTGGGTTACTTCCACGGCCAGGACATCTCTTCGGCGAAACTGGCCGACAGTGTGAACGCCGACCCCAGCTTTGTGCGAAAGTCACTCTCCAAACTCTCGAAAGCGGGCTTGGTCGTGACCACACGTGGAAAAAGTGGAGCGAGCGTGCTCGCGCGTCCGCCGCGGCAGATCACGCTACTGGACATATACCGTGCCAGTGCGGCACCTCCCACGTTTGCCGTTCATTCGTATCCAGCGGAAAAGAGGTGTCCGGTCAGTTGCAACCTCAAGGAATCCATGTCAGCGGTGCTTTCGCAAACTCAGAAGAGTTTTGAGAAGTCGCTCGAGAAAATAACGCTGGCAGACCTGATCAGGCAGATTCGCGCAAGGGGACACTGACGTTTTTTGCATTTTAATTGTGCATATAAGAAGAACACTTCGTTAGATCAAGGAGGTGGTAGCCATGAGTTCAACCGTTGGTTCGAATACCAAGTATGTGATTTTGGGGGCGAGCGGTAACACCGGCTCAATCGTCGCCACTTCCCTGCTGTCGAAAGGCACGCAGGTGCGTGTGGTAGGGCGCGACGAGCAGCGACTACAGCGATATGTGCGCAAAGGCGCGGAAGCGTTCACGGCCGAGATCAGCGATGCGGCTGCGCTCACGAAAGCTTTCAGTGGGGCGCACGCGGCATACTTGTTGTTGCCGCCGATCACCTCGCGGGAAGACCAAGAGCGAGAGAGCGATGCGATCGCGAAAGCTGTGAAGGAGTCCGGCCTCCGCTACGCGGTGTACTTGAGCAGCTACGGAGCACAAGTCCCGAAAGGCACCGGACCCGTCGCGGGCCTGCATTCTTCGGAGCAAAAACTGAACGCGATCAGCGGTTTGAACGTTCTGCACCTCCGCGCCGCGTACTTTATGGAGAACAATCTGGCGGCGATCGGCATGATTCGTGGGACGGGAATATTCGGACATGCGCTGCTACCCAACCTGAAGCTGCCGATGATCGCGACGCGCGACGTCGGCGATTACGCCGCGCAGCGCCTTCTTGACCTGGATTTTTCCGGCAAACAAGCGCGCGAGCTGCTTGGAGAGCGCGACCTGTCGATGACGGAAGCTACCGCGGCGATCGCGCGCGGCATTCGCAAACCGGATCTGCGTTACCAGCAGATTCCGTACGACCAGATGCAACAGGCGTTGACGCAAATGGGTATGCCGTCGAAGAAAGCCGCGGTGTACATCGAGATGTTTCAGGCCATCAACGCAGGAGTCCTCGCTGCACTGGAGCCGCGTTCGCCGGAGAACACTACACCGACGTCGTTTGAAATATTTGTGCAAGATGCCTTTGTGCCTGCGTATCAGGCCAAGCCTTCCGCCGCCCAGGCTTAGGTTCAGCGCCCGTGCGGCGCCGGTTGCGGCCGCCTGCACGCGAAGATTTCGGAAAGCAGCTTCTGAAAATTAGCGAAGCGGAGATCTAGTCATGAATGGAACAGCATCTGCGAAAAGAGAGTTATCCAAGCGCAGTAAGCAACCGAGTACTTACCGTCGCATCGTCACGGGAAATGAAAATGGGAAGGCGGTCGTTCAAAGCGACGAGCCATTGCCAGCGTACGAGTTCGAGACTGTTCCGGGCTACGAGCACACACTCATCTGGGTCAACCCGGCAACCCCGGATCTCAGCAAACAGCAAAAGTTTGACAGCTATCCCGACTCCGTCGTTCCGGGACCCGGCGGCACGAGTCTGCACTTCGTGACCTTTCCGCCCGGCTCAGTTTTCGCGGATCCGTCGTTCGATGGCGAGGCCGCACAAGAAGAAGCGTTGATTCGTCTGCCCGGATTAGCCGATCACTTTGAGAAGGAAGATCCTGCAATGCACAAGACAAACACCGTGGACTATTCAGTCGTCTACGACGGAGAAATTTGGCTTGAGCTGGACGACGCCGAAACTCTGCATTTGAAGCGTGGCGACGTGGTCGTGCAAAACGGTACGCGCCACGCGTGGCGAAACAAAGGCACCGAGCCCGTCACCATGCTCTTTTTCCTGAATGGAGCGAGAGAAAGACAATGACCAAAAAGCTCGAAGGTAAAACAGCCGTCATCACCGGCGGCACAGAAGGGATCGGATTTGCTACGGCAAAGCTTTTCGTCGAGGAGGGCGCCTATGTATTCATCACGGGACGCCGCCAGAAGGAACTCGACAAGGCTGTGAAGACAATCGGCGCCAATATTTCTGGAGTTCAGGGCGACATTGCCAAACTCGCCGACCTGGATCGTCTTTACGAGACCGTCTCTAAGGCAAAGGGGCGAATTGATATTGTTTTCGCCAACGCCGGCGTCGGCGAATTTGTTCTCTTCGGTGCCGTCACCGAGGAACATTTCGACAAACTATTCAACATCAATGTGAGAGGAACGCTGTTCACGGTGCAAAAGGCCTTGCCGCTGCTGAAAGATGGCGGCTCGATTATTCTCAACGGCTCCGTCGCAAGTGTTAAGGGCACTGCCGGCTTCGGCGTTTACGCGGCGAGCAAGGCTGCCATCCGCTCTTTCGTGCGCACCTGGACCACAGATTTGAAGGATCGTCGCATCCGGTCCAACGTTGTTAGCCCGGGTCCAACCAACACGCCGCTCGTGAATCGGCAATCTCCAGAAGTGATTGCGCGGATTGTCTCCACCATCCCGATGGGACGCATGGGCCAACCCGAGGAAATTGCCAAGGTCGCGTTGTTTCTAGCTTCGGATGACTCCAGTTTCGTCACGGGTGTCGAACTGTTCGTTGACGGCGGCAGAGCCCAGGTCTAATCGAGAAGGCGGCGGAAACACGGCTGACGACACACGATTCGTTCAAATAAAAGGAAGGTGAAGAATGACTACGGAGAAGGCGCTCATCGACCCCGCGTTGCGCGGGTGGAAGTCTAATGTGGAGCGAGCGGACAAATTGTTCGGGGATCTGTCGGCGAAACAGCTGGAGCAGGAAGTCGCTCCAGGAAAAAACCGCCTGATCTATCTCTGGGGCCATCTGGCGGCGGTGAACGATCGGCTCTTGCCACTGCTCGGGATTGGAGAAAGACTTCATCCCGAATTCGACGCCATGTTCATCTCGAACCCCGACAAGTCCGTTCCGCTGACTGTCTCGGAGCAATCTCTCAAAGCTGCATGGCAAGAAATCAATCAGAAGCTCTGGGAGGGTTTCTCGAAGTTCTCGGACTCAGATTGGGCGCAGCGGCATACTGCGGTGTCGGTAGAGGATTTCGGGCGGGAACCGCATCGGAATCGATTTGGCGTGCTGCTCGGAAGAACCACGCACCTTGCGTATCACTTGGGGCAAGCGGCATTGGCGGGGCCAGGCGCATAATTGGCCGCTTCAAACAGTGCAGCGGCTTGCAACAATCGCAGCCGAAGTGAGCCGCATCGCAATATTTCGTCAGTTTCTCGAGGGGATAGGCAATGACTCCGAAGCAATTTCAGAAATCAAGTTTGGCGCTCGAACTAAAAACAGGAAAGAAGCGGCTCGAGGACGCGCTTCACGGCTTGAATGAAGAGCAGTGCGAGAGGGCTGGGACCACGCGGTCCGGTTCAGTAGTAGCTCTTCTTTCCGAGATTGTCACGAAGGAATTCGTAGCCCTGATGGAAATTTCCGATCGCCTGCCGAGCTTGCCGCTGAATCTCTTTGCGAATGGGGACGGCCGCACGCCGACTGCTTCTGGAGCGGAAAAAGCCACGGCAAATAACTCCATCAACAATCTTCTGGCTGAATTCGGCTTCCTGCGTTCAGCAGTCGTTCGTCGCGTGGACGACGGTGGATCAGATGGTGCGGAATTCAATGCGAAATATTCCTACATCACCAATGTGTGCGTCACAAACTTCAATGAGCAAATTGACGAGATTGAGCGCTGGCGCCTGTCGGAAATCGCGGGATTCAGTGCCGCGCGTCTCCGGGCGGAAGCGCGCGAAGCGGAGCTCAATCAGGCCATTCTGGATTTGAGTCGAGAGGACTTCCTGGCCGGTATGTTTGATTTGAAGTCCCTTTTCTCGGTGCTGTTTGACCGCTTCTACAGCGAAGACATCGTCCAATGGCTCGGCACGGTGGAGTCGAATGGAAAGGCTGCCGTGTTCCAGCGCATGGCAGCTGCGCTCGAACCGATGCATACGCTGCTCGAGATGGGGCTGGCTTCCATCGCATCGTTTCGCGTAACTGCGACCGCGCAGGACGCCGAGGGGAATTTCGCCACCGATTGGGAGGCGGTGTTCGGAGGAGCGTATTCGACAGGCGCAGCCGTTCGCTGGCGCACAGTCCGTGCATGGAAGAGTCGCAAGGTCATCGCGGAGCGCATCGAAGATCTACCGTAGCCGAGGCGATCGGCAAGTTACGTACGAGGACCCACCGAGTAGAGGCCGTTCGATCTGAAGGGAATATTCAACCCAATTGAGTTATTTGATGCTTTGCCCGGAACGTTGCTCCTTCGTCTGGCCCTCCCTGACTGACGCTCAACACATTCGTGGCTCAACTCGATGTATGTCCTTTGTAATAAATAACATAGCCCGGCGATGCTGCTGCTCCTAAGCAAAAGTCGGTTGCGGCGGACATCGCCTGTTCGCGGCTCAGAAAATCACCTGGACGAGGTTTCCTAGAACGAATATAAGCAACTAATCCTGCGGGAGCGGGTTGAGGATTGGCTGCACTCAGCAGCGTTACCATACCGAACAAAGGAAGCTGATCAGAAAGGGTTCTTCCCACACTGAAGTGGGGCTGCAAGAGGTGACGACATGGACCTGCCCTCCCCTAGGCCCAACATTGCTGCACTCACGTCTCCGGTGCAACAAGCCGAGATGAGATTAATTCTGGCCGGCCGTTGGCCACCGCTCAAGCCGTTGCCAGTATTCAAGTATGAAACCAATGAGTATCGCGCCTCGATCGAATTCGACAAGACGCGCGGAGAGTGGGTCTGCCGCAAGACATCGTTGCCGTCCAACAAGGTAAAGGAACTGCGTGGTGGATTGACAGAAATAACGATGGCATTGCCGCACGGTCTAGCGGAGGTCTTCGCCGAAGATGGCGCGGCGGAACAGCAAGAACAAGAGTTGGAGAAGGACGCCAGCCGTCGCCTCCAGTCCATTCTTGAGTGGAAGCAGAATTACGAGAACGGCGCGCTGTATTCCGGCTTGCGGGACTATCTTTCCAACAGCCAGCGAAACGAAATCGACGACAGCATCCGGCTCACTCTGACCGCTCGGCAGCTTCAGTTCAACCCGAAGAATGTTGCGGACGTCTTTGACGCACTCTCGAAGGCGGGTGGCAAGCTAGCAACACTCATAGAAGCCGGGCAGCGGAATAAGACGGAACAGGGAGCGGACGTACCGGCAAAAGCGGAAGTAGCCGCGCCCATGGCCGAACGCAATGTGTGGGTTGAGGCGATTCATCCCACGCGCGACCGCCGTCTGCAGGTGCGCGCCACCCCTGCGTCCTGCGCGTACACCGCGCTCGATGATATCAATGGTGGCATCGTCCTCAATATAAGTGAGACGGGCATGGCCGTTGCCGCAACCGACCCGCTTGTAGTAGCTGACTACCTCCCGCACATTCGTTTTCGATTGCCCAACGTAGCGCAGAGGATCAAAGTCTCCGCGCAGGTTGTGTGGCTGGCGGAATCGAAAACAAAAGTAGGAATCCGATTTGTTGATCTCACCGCCGAGGCCCGCAGTCAAATTGCAAATTGGATCGCGTCCGAAAAGCCAGCCCCGGAATTTGAAGGCTTAACGCCGGCGCCTGCCGAAAGCCTCCTCCCCGCAACCCTCGAAAGGTTCCCACCAGAGCCGAAGTGGACTGTTGTCCCTGAACAAGACCAATCCTCCTCGCTTGAACTGGTCGCGCACGCCGCGTCTCAACCATCAGAGGTCGTGACGCCCGAGATTTGCGATGCAACCCGGACACTCTTTGTCGAAGATCTCCCGATAACAGCAGGCTGTACCGCTTTCGCTCCCGGTTTTGCTCCGCACATTCGCACGGGCAAAACCGAGTCGTCCGCGACTCGCATCGCGAGCTCTTTTTCACGCTCGTACGTTCATGAATTATCCGTACCAAGCGTCGCCGCGGCCATACTTTTGGTTGCGGTGATCAGTTTAGCTGCGTGGCTCACAGCGGGACGCAGCCCGCTCGGATCGCACCCCCAGGAAACGCAGAAGTCACTACCCGCTATTGACCACACTTCACAGGCACTGTTTGATCAACTACGCGAAAAGACTTCGCGAGCTTCCACTCCGCCGCCGGCAGATACCTCCGCTACACCTGCGGTGAATCCGCCCGCGTCGGCGACCGCGGAATCGCACTCAGAAACCCCAGCCGCTCAATCCCTCAATGCACCACCGGAAGATCCATCTGCCAGCGTGGCGCCCATCGGGCCATCTTCAGCAATAACGACCCCATCGTTTCCTGATTCCGATAAACCGGAAGCCAGTCCTGAGCGCAGGAGCTCGACCGGGACAATCGCGCGAAATGCACCGCCTCCTGCGGATTCACAACCTGCGCATTCGCCAAGGGCTGTCGCCCCGCTAAGTAGCGCGCCGGCAAGGCCCGCGCCGCGCCGGGTAATGCCTGCGATGCGCGCAGCGCCGTACGTGTCATCGCCTTCCACAATCCTATTCACCGGGCCAGGTGACGGCAGCAAACCGTTCAGGCTGATCCTGCCGGAAAAACCGGTCGCCGCCTCCCGTTCGTTCGCGATTAGCTCCCAGCTTTCTGTTTTTGTCTCTCCTGAGCGCGGACGTGCACCGGCTCGTGAACCCGCTCGATTGCAGGCCGGCAAGCTTGTATCCTTCGTTTGGCCTAGCTACCCGAGGCCTGAGGATCGGCATGCATCGCCGGAAACCGTGAAGGTCCGCACAACCATCGGAGAGCTCGGCCAAGTGCTGGACGTAAAACGCGTGAGCGGCTCGCTCGCTCTTCTTCCCGCTGCAGTGAGCGCCATTCGCCTGTGGCGTTACGAGCCCACTCTGGTAAACCAAAGGCCTGTCCAAACTCAACAGGACGTCACTATTGAGTTCCGGCCGCCTCAGCATTCCCCGCGCGTGCCCTCTCGGCATCCCGTGCCCCACTAAGCGCGCTTGAGATGCGCCGTGCGATGGACATAAAAGAGGCTGCACTGATCGAAATCTCCGCCAGCCAAATTGGAATCCAACGCTGATCTGAACGCGAATAATCCATGATTCGCGCCTTCTCCGTTTGACGACTCCACAACCTCGGATGAATCGAGGCAGCTCCCCCGCGCGCATGTGGTGCATTTTCAGCTGGATGCGGCGCCGATCCTACAGTGCACCGACGTAAACGGACACCACGCCACTCGTTCCCTAAATGGGAATGGGACGCTTGAGTGGCGGGTCTCCCTCGTCTAGTATAATTCCATTATTGAACGCGATTAGTGGGTGTGCGAGTGTCCGGCACACGTGGTTTTTTGTGTCTAGCTTCGGTTCCTGGGAGACCATGGATATGGCGGTGTCCAGTCCAACTATTCAGAGCACTCACCTTGCGTCAGCCACCGGAACCAGCCGCTACGACAAGCTGAACTCCGTATGGCACGAGCGCGCTCTGCAAATCTTCATGGCGATTGTGCTGGCGCATTGGGCTGAGCATCTTGTGCAGGCCTACCAGATTTGGGTGATGGGATGGCCGCGGCCAATGGCCAACGGCCTGCTGGGCCTGTGGTATCCGTGGCTGATCAAGTCTGAAGTGTTGCACTACGTGTACGCATTGGTGATGTTGATCGGGATCTGGGTGCTGCGCAAAGGATTCAGCGGCAAGGCGCATACGTGGTGGACGGTGGCGTTGGTGATTCAGTTCTGGCATCACATCGAGCATCTGCTGCTCATCGGCCAAGCAAGCTTGCATCACAATCTATTCGGCAGACCCGTGCCGATGAGCGTCCTGCAATTCTTCGTGCCGCGTGTGGAACTGCATCTGTTCTACAACTCAATCGTATTCATCCCCATGGTCATTGCAATGTACTACCACATGTTTCCGGCCGAGGAAGAAGCGAATCAAGACGCGTGCACTTGCGCGTGGCACAAGGGTTTGGCAAAAGTGCAGGCGGCGTGATTCCGAGGCGTCGTCGCGCGACGGGCGCAAGCTGGAGCGCCAGGTGAGCGTTCCCGGCGTTACCGCGAAGTAGGCTACGTTGTCCAACTCCACGCACAACCCGTCGATTGCTGCTGAGCCACCTCCATTCGACTTGATGCAACTGCCGCTGTTGCGCCATTTGTTTCATTGGCGTCACCTGCGCACGGTGTTGCAAATTCCGCTGCTGATTGTGAGCGTCGCGATGATCCTGGATGGATTGCTGGGACCGTCGCTGGCGCCAAACAATCTGGCGACTACGCTGAGTTGGGTGCACTTTCGCGGAGCGCTGGTGCTGGTGCTCCTGTGCGCCGGAAATTTTTTCTGCCTGGCTTGTCCATTCATGCTGGTGCGCAATTTTGCGCGGCGATTTTTTCGTCCGTCGCTGAACTGGCCGCGGAAATTGCGCAACAAGTGGCTTTCTGTGGGGCTGTTCGCGCTGATTCTATTTTGCTACGAAGAGTTTAGTCTGTGGTCTTCGCCGTGGTGGACTGCTTGGCTGATCGTGGCATATTTTCTGGCGGTGCTGGTGGTGGACGGCTTGTTCAAGCATGCGTCTTTCTGCAAATTTGTTTGTCCTATCGGGCAATTCAATTTCGTGGCGTCCACGATTTCGCCGCTGGAAGTGAAGGTGCGCGATCTGGAGGTCTGCGACGATTGCGGCACGAAAGATTGCATCCGCGGACGCCGCGCGCCCGGGCCGGAACTGGTGGTGATCCAGCGAGGGTGCGAATTGGCTTTGTTCCAGCCGCTGAAAGTGGGGAATATGGATTGCACTTTCTGTCTGGACTGCGTGCACGCTTGCCCGCACGACAATATCGGAATATTGAGCCGCTTGCCTGCGAGCGAATTGATGGTTGACCCGCGGCGCTCGGGAATTGGCCGTTTTTCCCAGCGCAAGGATTTGGCGGCGCTGGCGATTGTGTTCAGCTTTGGCGCGCTGCTGAATGCGTTTGGGATGGTCAGCCCGGTGTACGCGCTGGAGAGTTGGCTTGCCGGCATTTTGCACGTGAACAGCAAGGCGCCGGTGTTGGGGATGCTATTTGCGATGTTCCTGGTGCTCGAGCCTGCGCTGCTCCTCGGACTGGCTGCATGGCTCACGCATGTATGCGGAGGTAGCCAACGGGCGCTGTTGCCGCTGGCGGTGCGTTACACGTACGGATTGGTACCACTGGGATTTGGAATGTGGCTCGCACACTACAGCTTTCATTTTTTGACGGGGCTCTACACCGTGGTGCCTGTGACGCAGAGCGCCTTCGCGCATTTGGGCTGGACTGTGTTCGGCTCTCCACGATGGACCTGGCTGGGAATTCCAATGAGCGCCGTGCAACCGCTGGAAATTGGATTTTTGGTGCTGGGCCTCGTGGGCTCGTTGCTAGTGATTCACCAATTGGCTGAGAGCGATTGCGCGGAGCGTCCGCTACGAGCGTTTACGCCGTGGGCGGCGGTATCAGTGGTCTTGTGGCTTGCGGCCATGTGGATGATGTTTCAGCCGATGGATATGCGCGGGACATTTCTTGCCGGATAGAGTGACTGGCACTTTTTCAAGATCGCGCATAGGAGCGATGATTATTTTTCACAATCCGCCGAGAACCGTCTGGCGCAGGCTCGTGTCGGTGGCGATGCTCCTGTTGATTGCCACTTCCCCGCTCGGCGCGCACAATGGGCCGCCGTTTCCCATTATTTCCGATAAGCGCGTGGGGCCGGTGGTCGTTTCGCTGTGGACTCATCCGGATGTAGGTACCGGACTGTTCTATGTGATCGTGGATCCGCCGCCGGGAGGCGGGATTCCTCCGGACTTGAAAATTGAGATTGGCGTGCGGCCGGTGACAGGACGTTTGGCAGAAGCAATTTACCCGACGCAGCTGGACAATCTGCACGGGCAAGTACAATACAGAACCGAAGCGCAGTTTGATCAGCAGGAGTTGTGGCACGTGCGGTTGATCGTGAAGAGCGCTCAGGGCGACGGCGAGGCTTCGGCCGATGTGGAAGTGACGCCGCCAGGCCTGGGGCGCTGGGATCTGCTGATGTTTTCGCTACCGTTTTGGGGGGTGGGATTCCTGTGGTTTCAAGTGATGAGGCGTCGGCGAAAGTATCGGAATAGTCAGCTGCAAAAAGCGTAAGGCTCATGTTCAACGAGATTACATTGCTTGCGCGGAAAATGTTCCGCACGCTGGTTCGGGCTCGGCGCGAGATTTGTTTTCGTGCGAATAGATTGTATGCCAGCGCGGCGCTCATGGGATTCTCGCTCCGCTATCAAGCGGCGGCGGTGGTCGGTGTTTGTGCGATTGCTGTGGCGCTCGTGGGATGCGGTGCCGGCGGCAAGTTGCCTGACAAGTCTTCCAAGGAATATGCCGAGACTGTGTCCGCGTTTTACACTGGCCTCGCGGCGCTGCAGATCGGCGACGACGTTACCGCTGAGAGCAAACTCGCGCAGTTAACTCAGCTGGCGCCGGGTGAGCCGGCTGGATGGGCCAACTGGGGGGTGCTGGCGTTTCGTCAGCGGAATTTTGACGTGGCGGCCCAACGATACGAGCGTGCGCGCGACCTCGCCTCCAAGAACGATCAAATTTATTATTTGCTGGGAATTCTGCAGAGCACGCGTGGCAATTCCAAAGAAGCGATTGCGGATTGGCGCGAGGCCGTCGCGATCAATCCGCAAAACTATCGCGCCGCTTATCAGCTCGCGCAGGAAGTCGAGCGCGAGGGCGGGCCGGGCAGCGACGCCGAATTTGAATCATTGATCCAGAATATTCTGAAGGCGCAGCCGGACAATCTGGCGGCTTGGCTTGAACTGGCGCGCGCCGCCGCGAAACGTGGTGACGCTGCTACGCTCAAATCCGCGCTCGCGCAGATTAGCTCGCGAGCTGCGCAGTGGCCTCCGGAAGTTCAGCAGCAACTTGCGGCCTTGCAGACCGCCGCGGCTGGTCCCGATGTGCATGCGGCTGCTACACGAACAACTTTCTTGCGCAACACGCTAATGCGCGTGCCCGAGTTCCGCGAGAGTCTTGCCGTTCTGCAGGCGGCGCCCGGCGAAGAGGCTGAGCCTTTCATTCATTTTCTCCGGTTGGAATCCCCTGCCTTCGTGCCGGCGCCAGCGGACATGGCGCTTACGTTTGCGCCGCAGCCGCTTGCGAATCCGGGCGCGAACCGCTGGGAATGGATTGGAGCCGTGCCGCTGGGCAGCGCTGGATCTCCGGCTGTTGCGGCAGCGAATGGCCGCGAAGTGCGGCTTTCCTCGGGCGCGACATTTCCCTTCCCCGGCGGAGCTCCTGGCATCGCGCCGTTGCCGGAAGGAATTTTGCCGATTGATTTCAATTACGATTTTAAGAACGACCTCGTGCTGGCGGGCGCCGGCGGCGTGCGGTTGATGCGTCAGGATAATCCGAAACTGTTTACGGATGTGACGGCGAAAACAAAATTGCCGAAAGCTATCACGGGCGCCGCTTACACCGGCGCATGGGCGGTGGATATCGAAGCGGACGGCGATTTGGATATCGTACTGGGCGCGAAAGAAGGTCTGCCACTGGTTTTGCGAAATAATGGCGACGACACGTTCACGCCGATTCATCCGTTTCCGGGCGTTACGGGGCTGCGCGCGTTTGCCTGGGCGGATTTTGACGGCGACGGGAATCCCGACGCTGCTCTGGTGGATGGCGCGGGGCATCTCCATGTCTTTCACAACGAACGCCAAGCGCAGTTCCGCGAGCTTCCGTTGCCGGCCAACTTTCCGCTGGTCAAAGCTCTTAGCGTCGCGGATGTTGACGATGATGGCGTTCTCGATCTGCTCGCGGTGCAAGCCGGCGGCGCGATTGTACGAATTTCCGACAAGCACGAAGGCAAAGTTCTGGATGTTGCGGAGATTGCCCGCGTTCCAAGCGGCCCGAACGTTCCCGATTATCTGGGCGGCGAAGTGCGCTTGCACGTCGCGGAGCTGGATAACAATGGCGCGCTCGATCTGTTTCTGACGACCGCATCGCCGGACGCGAGCCACAACGCGTTTGGAGCATTGATATGGCTCGGCGACGACAAGGGCAAATTTGTTTTGCTCGACCATCCGTTTGGGCAGGCGCCCGCTCCCGCGCTGGTTTCTGATGCGGCGGATCTCGACGGCAACGGCCGGCTCGATCTGCTCGCTCTTACCGCCGACGGGCAGCCGTCGAAGGCCGTCAATCACGGAACGAAGAATTATCATTGGCAAGTGGTGCGGCCGCACGCAAAGCAAGCCGTCGGCGACCAGCGAATCAATCCATTTGGCGTCGGCGGCGAAATTGAAATTCGCGCCGGCATGTTGGTACAGAAGCAGCCGATCACTGGACCGCAGGTACATTTTGGCCTCGGCAATCAGACCAGCACCGACGTGGTGCGCGTCGTGTGGCCGAACGGTACGGTGCGCGCCGAGTTCGGCGTGGCGGCGGACACGGAGGTCGTGACCGAACAGCGGCTGAAGGCTTCCTGCCCATTCCTTTTCGCTTACAACGGCAAAGGCATGGAGTTCATCAAGGACGCGGTGCCGTGGGGCTCGGCGATTGGGCTGCGCATCAATACGATTGGCACGGCGCGCGTCGAGACGACCGGCGAATGGTACAAAATCCGGCGCGACCAGCTCGTCCCGCACGATGGCTATTACGACCTGCGTATTACGGCGGAACTGTGGGAGGTTTATTACTACGATTATCTGGCGCTAATGACCGTAGATCATCCGGTCGGAACGGAAATTTTTGTGGATGAACGCTTTTCGATTCCCCCGCCGAAATTGGGCGTCACTACGGTCGCCACACCCCACAAGATTGCTCGCGCGATTGATGACACTGGAAGAGACGTCACGGCTACTGTTGATACTCTCGACGGAAAAGCCCTGGATGATTTCGGCCGAGGACAGTATCAAGGCATCACGCGCGATCATTATCTGGAAGTCGATCTGGGCGACGATGCACCCAAGAGCGGTCCGCTGTATTTGATCGGGCAAGGCTCGATTCACGATACGGAGTCGGGGCTGAACGTTGCGATCACGCAAGGTCACCGCTGGCGCGCGCAGGGCATGAGCATCGAAGTGCCCGATGGGCGCGGCGGCTGGGTCACCGCGCAATCGAATTTGGGTTTTCCCGCCGGGCGCAAAAAAACTGTTCTCTTCAATCTCACCGATGTTTTCCGACCCGGCACGCCGCGCCGTGTCCGCATCCGCACGAATCTGGAAATTTATTGGGATTGCATTGAATGGGCGCAGGGCATGCCGGACGCGCCGCTGAAAACAGTTCGGCTGGAACCAAGCTATGCCGACCTGCATTATCGCGGGTATTCCAGCATCAGCAGGCCGGATTCCGGCGCGCCCGAGGTGCCGGACTACGATAACGTGGTCAGCACGAAGCAGCGCTGGCGCGACCAGATCGGCTATTACACGCGCTACGGCGACGTGCGCGAGTTGCTGACGCAGATCGACGATCGCTATGTGATCGTAAATTCCGGCGACGAGATGTCGCTGCGCTTCCCGGAGCAACCTGCGCCACCGGCCGGATGGCTGCGCGATTACGTCGTGATCGGCGATGGTTGGATCAAAGATGGCGACTTCAATTCCACTTTCTCAAAAACGGTGCTGCCACTGCCCGACCACGCCAAGCAGGAATACACCACGCGGCCCGGCAGCCTCGAGGACGAATTGCCCTATCGCCAGCATCCGGAAGACTGGCAGAACTATCACACTCGCTACATGACGCCGGAAGTCTTCCAGAACGCGTTGAGGAGCGATCCTCCCCGGTGAAGCAGAATCGCACGGCGCGGATTATCGTCAGCATTCTTTTTGTTGCGATGTTGGCTGCGCCTCTGGTGATCAAGTGGGCAGCGGCGCGCCGCGACAGCGACAGCGACAGAGCGAAGCTCGATGCGCAAACAGCATTGGCCCGCCACGGTTTTTATTTCGAAGAGGTTTCTCGCGCGGCCGGGGTCAACTTCGTCCACCGTGCGCCGACGCTCGACCCTAAATTGACGCCGATCATGCCGCAAGTGGCCTCAATGGGCGCGTCCGTCTCGATTGTGGATTTCGATCGCGACGGCTGGCCGGACATTTACGTGACGAACAGCGGCGAAGGCAGCAAGAACGCGTTGTACCACAATCTGCACGATGGCACTTTCAAAGACGTAGCCGAAGAAATGGGAATAGCGGACGTGAATAAGCCCGGAACCGGCGTTTCGATGGGCGCGGTGTGGGGTGACTACGACAACGACGGTTACGAAGATCTGCTGCTGATCAAGTGGGGACGGCCCGAGTTATTTCACAATGATGGCGGCCACCGTTTCACGCGCGTCACGCAACAAGCCGGCCTTCCGCCGTGGGTGAACGCCAACACCGCGCTGTGGTTTGATTACGACGGCGATGGGCTGCTCGATTTTTTCATCGGCGGATATTATTCGGAAGACGTGGACCTGTGGCATTTGAAAACCACGCAGATCATGCCGGACAGTTTCGAGTACGCAAAAAACGGCGGCCGGAAGTATCTGTTCCACAATCTTGGAAACGGCAAATTTGAGGAAGTCAGCGCGCAAGAGGGGATCAGCAGCCGACGGTGGGCGCTCGCGTCCGCGGCGGCGGACTTGCGCGGCACGGGACATCCTGATTTGTTTATTGCCAATGACTACGGCGTGTCGGAATTGTATTTTAATGACGGCAAGCATTTTCACGACGTGAGCGCGCAAACGGGCGTGGGCTTTTCGCCGAAGAGCGGAATGAATGCCGCGTTCGGAGATGTCCTCAACGATGGCCGCTACGCGGTTTATGTGTCGAACATTTCGGAAGACGGCGTGCTGATACAGGGAAATAATCTGTGGATGCCGAAGGAAGGAACTTCCGGCGGAGGCCTGAAATTCGAAAATCTGGCGCGCGATCTTGGCGTGGAGCTCGGGGGCTGGAGCTTTGGCGCGCAGTTCGGCGATTTGAATAACGACGGCACGTTGGATCTCTATCTCACGAACGGCTACGTTTCACTCGACCGCGAGCGCAGCTACTGGTACGACTTCTCGAAAATTGCCGGCGGAAACAGCGTCATTATTATTGACGCCAAAAACTGGCCGGCCATGGAGGGCCGCAGTTTGTCCGGGTATCAGCAGAAGCGCGTGTGGTTGAACGACGGCGCCGGGAAATTTATCAACGTCGCGCAGGCAGTCGGCGTCACGGACACCTACGACGGGCGCGCCGTAGCTTTGGTAGACCTGTGGAATCGCGGAGTCTTGGATGCAGTCGTCGCCAACCAAAAAGGGCCGCTGCTGATTTACAAGAATACGGTGACGCCGGAGAACAAGTGGATCGAATTCGCGCTGGAAGGCACGGCGAGCAATCGCAGCGCGATCGGCGCGCAGGTCACTCTCTATTGGAATGGCCGGCAGCAAAAACAGGAAGTTTCCGGCGGCAGCGGATTCGCCGCGCAGAACGATCGCCGCCTGCATTTTGGTTTGGGCAAGGACTCGCGTGTCGAGAAAGCTGTAATTCGCTGGCCATCCGGCAAGATTCAAACGATCGATAATCCTGCCGTCAATCAAATCCTCAAGATTAAGGAACCGGCGTGAGCGAGCAGACTACCGCTCCTGTCGCGCCGTCTGCGCGTCCTGTGGATGCCGCTCCGTGGAAACGCGGGCTGAGTCTCGATAACCGTTATATCGCTCCGATCTTCATTACCTGCATTCTGATCGGGGGACACCTCTCATTCGGCATGCTCGAGAGCTACCAGAAGACTGCGCTCGCCATCGTTGCGAGTATTTTGGCTGATCTGGTTCTCGGGCGCGTGTTTTTCGGGCGATGGCCGAACGTGGCTAGCGCCTACATCACTGGAATCAGCGTGGGCATCCTGGTCCGCTCGCCGGCGTTCTGGCCGTACGTTTTGTGCAGCGTGATTTCCATCACCTCGAAATATGTGCTGCGCGTGAAGGGGCGGCACATCTGGAACCCGTCGAATTTCGGAATTTCAGCGATGTTATTCCTTGTGCCGGAGACGGTGGCGACGCTAAGCATTCAATGGGGCAATTATCTTTTGCCGATGGTGGTGATCTGGGCGCTGGGATCGCTGATCATCTGGCGCTTGCGGCGTTTCCACATCACCGGCATCTACGTCGTGTCGTTCATCGCGTTCGCCTTCTTGCGCAGTTACATCACTGGAAGTCCGTGGCAGTCGGAAATCGCGCCGCTCACCGGCCCAATGTACCAGCTTTTTATTTTTTTCATGATCACAGACCCGAAGACCACGGTGCGGTCGAAGAAGGGTCAGTGCGTCGTGGTATTTCTGGTGGCGTTTGCCGAATTTTTACTGCGCTTGCACCAGGTGGTCTATGCGCCCTTCTATGCGCTTTTCATCGTAGGCCCCGCAGCGATGCTGTTGGAGATCTGGGCGGATTCGCGCCGCTCGCCGGTCGCCAGCGTGGGTTAAATCACGAATCGTTTCACGAAAGGAAATCACGCATTGACGCAAGATCGCCGCAAGATGTGCTGTGCGCTGTTGGCCGTCACTACTTTGTGCATGAGCTATATCTCCAGGCCCTCCAATTCCGCAGCGGCCCCGTCGCCAGCACGCCCCGTCGGGCCGATCGAATTCCAGGACGTGACTAAGCAGGCCGGTATCCACTTCAAACACAACTCCGGGGCATTCGGCAAAAAGTATCTGCCCGAAACGATGGGAAGCGGCGTGTGCGTTCTGGACTATGACAACGACGGCTGGCAGGACATACTGTTCGTCAATTCGATGGACTGGCCCGGGCACAAGGGCGCCGCGAAATCCTACCCGGCGCTGTATCACAATAATAAGGACGGCACGTTTACGGACGTGACGCGCGAAGCGGGGCTTGCGGTGGAGTCGTACGGGCTGGGCTGTGCGGTGGCGGACTATGACAATGACGGCTTCGAGGACATCTACATCACCACGGTCGGCTCGAACCATCTTTTCCACAATCTGGGCAACGGTAAATTCGCGGACGTCACGATGAAAGCGGGCGTCGCCGATCCGGGATTTAGCACGAGCGCCGTGTGGTTCGACTACGACAACGACGGCAAACTAGATTTGTTCGTCACGCACTACATTGATTGGTCCATCGCGAAGGATCAATACTGCACGCTCGACAATAAAAATAAATCCTACTGCACGCCGCAAACGTACAAGGGCGAAAGCTCGACGCTGTTTCACAATAAGGGCGACGGAACGTTTGAAAACGTCACGAAGCGCGCCGGATTGCACGACCCCACCAGCAAATCGCTGGGCGTCGCGATGCTGGATTACGACAACGACGGCTGGATGGATCTTTTCGTTGCGAACGACACCGAGCCGAACAAGCTCTACCACAACAATCACAACGGCACTTTCACCGATGTAGCCGTGCAGGTGGGCGTGGCGTTCAGCGAATCCGGCAGGGTGCGCGCCGGAATGGGCGTTGACGCGGGAGACTACAACGGTTCGGGCCGGCAAAGCCTGGTGATCGGAAATTTCACGAATGAAAGCATGTCGCTCTATCGCAACGATGGCTCCGGGCTGTTTGTGGATGAAGATGTGTCGTCTGGGATTCGACAGATGTCTTTGCAAGCGCTCACATTTGGTTGTTTCTTTTTCGACTACGACCTGGATGGCCTCTTGGATGTTTTTGCCGCCGACGGACACGTCTCCGACGACATCAGCGTGGTGCAGCCGACGTTGAAGTACGCGCAGCCGGCGATCCTGTTCCACAACAAGGGCGATCGGAAATTTGAAGACGCCTCGGCGAAAGTGGGGCCCGCGTTGCAACAGCCGGTAGTTGGGCGCGGCGCAGCGTATCTTGATTACGACAACGATGGCGATTTGGACCTGGTGATCACCGCGAACAATGGGGCGGCGCGGCTGCTGCGCAACGAGAACGGCAATCAGAATGACATGTTGCGCGTGAAGCTCGTCGGCGTGCGCTCGAATCGCGACGGGATTGGCGCGAAAGTGACGCTTACGACGAGCGCGGGGGCGCGACTCTTCCGCATGGTGAAGACGGGTTCGAGTTACGCGTCGCAGAGCGAGCTGCCGCTGACGTTTGGATTGGGAAAACCGGAAGCAGGCAAGACGGTAAGCATTGAAATTATCTGGCCGAGCGGGCAAAAAGACCCGCTTTCCAAAATCAGCGCAAATCAGTTCATCACGATCAAGGAAGGTTCCGGCATCATCGACGCGCGTCCGATCGTGTTCGGAAAGTTGGCACCATAACCGTCGCATCTGCGGCGCGCGAAAAGCCTCTGCAACTGCCGAAAACGCCGAAAAACTAGAGATTAGAATGGGTCGCTGTTGATTGTTTTCAATCATTTGCGCCGATTTTTAATAATTGGCCAACTAGCGATTAATAATGCAGAACCCGCTCGCGGAAAGGCGCGATTCGACAATGGAAAGTCTTCCACGGCAAACCCCGGCAAGCACCAGCTCGCCCCAAAATTCCGTGATTCTGTGGACTTTTTCATATTTTAGTTTCCGTTCGAATGTAGCGCGAAACTGCGGTGAAAACAGCTGGTCGGTGGGTCAGACGAGGTCCAGAAAAGGTCCAGAACTAGTACGAGCTGTACGAAAACTGGACCACACTTGTACGAGTTGCTATGGACAGGTTTGGTACAGGTATATTTCAGTGCAAGCGCACGAGGCGGGCGTACGACGGGGCGGTTGTCGCGATGCTGCGTCTAAACGCGCGCCTCGCGAAGACCGAAGAGTGCGGCCCACGTAAAATCCAATGCATGCGTCGGGGTGGTGTGGAAGGTGACCCAAAACCGCCAGTATCGGGTGTGACAGAGAATGGGAGCGGTTCAAAAGGATTGAGCGTCGTATAATCTCGTGCGCGCAACTGGGGAGCAGAACACATGAACGTACAAGAACAAATCAAGAAGTATATTACCAGCCAACCGGAGCCAAAACGCAGTGACATGCGAGAGTTGCATCGGCTCACACTTCAAGCGTCACCAGAATGCAAATTATGGTTCTTCGATGGCAAAGACAGCAAAAAAGCGCACTGTTTCCAACCCTACGATTGGATATGGATTTCACACAATAAAATATGCCAATGGAAAAAGTAGAGAGTTTTTTCAAATTGGCATGAGTGGAAACAAAACCGGAATCTCCGTCTATATTCTTGGTCTCAAAGATAAGAAGTACTTAGCCAAAACGTATGGAAAAAAACTAGGCAAGGCGAGCGTGACCGGATATTGCATTCGGTTTAAA
>Ga0209006_10000491_pt1 | contig 37753 bp, 40 predicted proteins | sample JacPin_JW_Ref_O2_FD_188567 | JGI IMG/M metagenome (GOLD analysis project Ga0209006, IMG submission 188567) | Forest soil microbial communities from Algoma, Ontario, Canada - Jack Pine, Ontario site 1_JW_Ref_O2 (SPAdes) (version 2) | ecosystem: Environmental > Terrestrial > Soil > Boreal... | reverse complement strand
CGCCTTGCATGAGCATCTGTTCGTGCTGCGCGTGGAAATCCTGCCGGTGCCCTGGGTTTCCTCGCGCAACCGCATGTCCATCGAAGAAGTCGTGCCGAACTTCTGGCGCGCCGAAGCCCGGTTCGGGTTCATGGAACGTCCGCATATTCCGGAACTGCTCGCCACTAGCAAGGCGCTCGGTTGCACGATCGACCTCGACGACGTCACGTACTATGTGGGCCGCGAGACCGTGATTGCCCGTGAGGATGGCATGGGCATGCCAGCCTGGCAGGAGCGGGTCTACTCCGTCATGGAGCGCAACGCCGCTCACGTCAGCGACTTCTTCAGTCTGCCCACCGATCAGGTCGTCGAGATCGGGCGACAGGTCGCGATCTAGCATTCCAGCCGGCTTCAGCGACGGTCCGTTATTGCGACTGAACAAGGGACCACCGACCGCCGACGCGGATGCCGGCTGTGCCTATCCGACAAACGACCAGAACAGGGCAATTACAGCCACGGCCATGAGCCCGGTGCCGAGCCAACCCAGAACGATCAGCCGGGTGCCGGCCTTGAATCGCCCCATCAGTCCTGCATTTGCGACGATCACCATCATCATCGCCATGATCGGCACCGCGACAATGCCGTTGAGCACGGCGCTCCACACCAGCATGTGAATGGCGTCTATTCCGGTAAAGCCGAGTCCGAATCCGATGACGGTTGCCGCCGCAATGATCGTGTAGAATCCGACCGCGTCCGGGGCTTTTGCTTGGAGTGTCGCGTGCCATCCGAATGCTTCGGCCACACCATAGGCAGCGGAGCCGGCCAGAACCGGTATCGCCAAAAGGCCGGTGCCGATGATGCCCAACGCGAACAGCAGGAAGGTGAAGTCACCCGCCAGCGGTCTTAGCGCTTCAGCCGCCTGGGTCGCGGAATTGATGTTGGTGACGCCGTGGGCATTCAAAACAGCTGCGGTGGTCAGAATGATGGAAAAGGCAATCACGTTGGAGAAGATCATTCCGACTGTCGTATCGATCTTGATGCGCCCGATCTCCGGATCGCCGCCCCTGGACAGTTCCCGAAGCGGACGATCTTTCCTGCCCTGATGCATTTCCTCGACTTCCTGCGAAGCCTGCCAGAAGAACAGATAAGGGCTGATTGTGGTTCCCAGTACAGCGACGACCATCAGGAAATAGTCGGCATTGATCGTTGGCTTCGGCCAGATCGCCGCCAGCAACGCGGCGCTCCAGGGAATGTTGACGGTGAGCGCCGTTGCTACATAGGCAAACAGCGTCAGCGTCATGAATTTGAGCACCGGAGCGTAGTGGCGATACGGCACGAACACCTGCAGCAAGGTCGATGTCGCTGCGAAAATCAGGGCATGTTCGTGGTTGAGGCCGCCAATCACCAGCGAAAGGGATTCTCCCATCGCGGCGATGTCAGCGGCGATATTGAAGGTGTTGGCGCCGACCAGAAGAAAGACGAGTGTCAGCACCAGCCAACGGGGCGCCAGCTCCATTACGTTGGCGGCGAGGCCCTTGCCGGTTACCCTGCCGATCTGCGCGCTCACCACCTGGATCGCGATCATGAATGGCGTGGTGAGAAACACCGTCCAGAGCAGTCCGTAACCGAACTGGGCTCCGGCTTGAGAATAGGTCGCAATGCCGGACGGATCGTCGTCGGCGGCGCCCGTCACCAATCCCGGACCAAGCAACCGAAGCACCACGCGCCAGGGGTTTTTGATTTTAGAACGATCAGTTTTGGTCATGAAATTCTTTGAGGTCCGATATCAATCGACTCAGTAAACCTGCATGAAACATTTTCTTTTCGAGCCGGCAAGCAATGAGATTCAAGTTTTGACCGCCGGTCTGGTCCGTATAGTACAAAAGTCAACGCCGAGCTTTCCTTGCGGTTCCCGGCTGTTTTCCACATCGCCTGCGGAATCAGGAGCGGGTACTTCCGTCGAATTTGACACGTCGGGCAAATCACCGGCATACCTTCATCATTGCAAGAATTTTTTGCAATTGCTTGACGCGTCTGCCGGCCCGGCGTTGCGAGTACGCGGCTCGATACCAGAAGAGCCGCTTTAGGAACATTTGACACGTCGGGCAAATCACCGGCATATCTTCATCATCCCAGGAATTTTAAAGCCCGCGCCGGGAAACCGGTGGCCGGATTTTTGATGGCCTGCCACCGGGCGGCGCGGAGTTTGTCATCAGGCGCAAATTGGCCCGACCCGTTGGCGCCAATATCCGCAGTTGTTTGACGCGTCTGCCGGGCCGGCATTGCGAGTATGCGGCTCGATACCAGAAGGGCCGCTTCTGAGACATTTGACACGTCGGGCAAATCACCGGCATAGTTTCATCATCGCAGGAATTTTAGAGCCCGCGCCGGGAAACTGGCCGTGGGCGTTTTAATTTCGGAGCGGCGGTCAGTACTTCACAGAACCTGTCGTTAAGCGGCGCGGCGCCTGTCGGGCGCGTATTCGTTCGACCCCTCTCGGTGCCGATAGTAGAGATCGCTTGAGCACATGCGCCGGTCACACTGCCTCTGCAGAAAATATCCTGAAATTATCGGCAATAGCCAAAACGAAACTGCCCGTAAAATCCTTTCGGAACGGGAGAATATTGAAGCTGATAGGTCGACGATCGGCAGGCGCCCCGCCTGCTGTCACTGTCGGATCGTCGATCTCCGCTGGATGCTTCCAATGCGGTTACTGAAATATCTCTTGGTCGCTGTTACGCTCCTGAGTGGGGTCGTTGCTCAATTGCTGGCATTCGTTCCGTCCGTCTGGCAAGAACGGTCCAGTTCCGTCTTCGCTGGATGCCTCTTTACCGTATTTGTGTTCGCCCTGTTGGCGCTGATCAGAAGAAGATGGAGCGCACTTGCGATTTTTTTCCTCGCCTTGGCTGTTATCGTTCTGGGCAGCGTGACCCAACCAGGCCATTGGCTCCGGGCAACGGGGTTTCGTATCTATGCCTCACCGATTGAACAATATCTGTCCGGGTGCCGACTCTCCGTATTTGTGGAGGACGGAAAGCAACAACAGGTTGGAGAGTGTGAGGGCATTCCGACATCGGAAATTACCTGGGTCTACGTGATCTACGATACGACAGGGCAGCTTCTCTTGCCGCGGGCCCAGCGAACGCAAGAATGGAAGAGCGCGGTGAGGATGCTTTCTTCACCCGACGCGTACATTGAAACCGAAGGACGCGCGTCGCATCTCTACGGCGACTTTTACATCTTTCCTATACGCATTGACGAACTGCAGGGCGGCTAAGCAGCGACCCTCATTGTGAGCGGACGGCTGTTTTTTGCAACGGACATTGCTCGACGCTGTACCGCAACGATAACGGCTATTGATTGGAAAGGATTGAACATGTCTGATCAAGTGTTTTACGTGGGCTCAACAAAGAATCGCCAATTGACAGGGTATGTGCCGGCGAAGTTCCTGACAATCAACGGCAAGCCTGTCGTAGATCCGACGCCGGGTGGGTCGCAAAGGACCTATATCTATGCTGACGGCTCGGACAAGTACAAAACGATGGGAGCAATCGCAAATCCGAACAACTACCTTATCGTTCCGGCAAATTACACAGAACAGCAAGCAAAGGCTTTCGCAGCTGAAGTCGCCCATACGCTTGGTACCAAGGGAGCGGGAGAAGCGCAGGACCAGATGACGGATGCTTTCAGTCAAGGCGGTTCACAAGACGTGCAGCGAAACCTGCGGTGGGGAATTCCGGAAGGCTCTGTCGTTCCGGCGTTTGTAAGTAGCGCCTCCTATCATCTTGGTTCGGTCACCCGTCAAGCTGGATTGCCAAGGGAGTGGGCGGAGATCGGCGGAGGGCTTAAGAACCTCGAAAACCGTTTTATTAAACAACCTTGGAACTACGTTTTCAGCAAGGACCACGAGTGGAACTCAATTGATACAAGTGGACCTCACTTTCTTTCGCAGAATAACTACGGCAATTTCTCGAAGGGCTTCGCCGACGCGGGCGCGGCTAACGCCGGAACGTCTGGAAACGATTATTTCGGCTACAATCCGGGGGCTCAATATCGCCCAGGCCAGATCGGCGATGGCAAAGGCCTCGGTGTCGGGGACTGGAGATTTCCTTTCGCTGGCATCGATCCCTCGAATCCCACGAGGCCGGTGCCGCCGCTGCAGACCGACAGCCGGCCGGCGCCAGGATTGGTCCGGGTGAGCGACAACCGATCGCCGGCAGCGCCTGCATCGTCCATCGCTCCTTCCGACAATGGAAATGTCTTGGGCGACCGTTTCGGGAAATGGGGCTCCGCCGCGACAGGCGCCGCCCCGCTACCTGCGTCCGATCGTCCGGAATCTTTCGATAACCGGTTTGGAAACTGGGGCTCCGTTCCGACAGGCGGCCTTAGCGATACCGGTTCTCCGGTCTTGCGCACGCTGGAGAGATACCAGAGATCGGCCTTGCCCGATGGTGCGTCATCGAGTTCGGGACATGCAACAGATCCGGCAACAAATTTGCCGGGCGAGGAATCTACCTTCGGCGATCGATCGGGAAATGCGCCCAACGCGCCGGGGCCTGACAACTATCCGCTGCGGCGAGTCAGCTCCGCTTTTCCGGACATTGCTCCGCTTAGTCCGAAACAGCCGGCGTCTCCGCCGGAACGCACCCCGCCGCTCGGGGTCGTCAGCGGCAAGCCGATGGCGCAATTTCTCCTTCCGCCGTCGGTCTGGGGCTTGCCGGATAAATCGGATGCGTCCGGCAATGACGACCGGTTCGCTTCTCTGGCGGGTATTGCCCCCAAAAAACCACTGCGGCCCACACCCCCGCCGGGCGCCAGCAAGCCGGAGCGATATCTTAGTCCGAGGATCGTCGGACAATCGCAAGCGCCGGTACCTGACGCGAGCGAGCCGGCGGCGCCAGTCGCTCCCTCCAACGAGCCAAAATTTTTCGGCGGCCTCCTGGGCAGGCTCGCCGCGCTGATGGGCGTCGATCCTGAAAATCCGACGCAACTTGCACCGCCGCCGCTGGATGACCAATTGCGCGGTTTCTATCGCGACGACCCGTTGCAGCCGTGGTTCGTGCAGGGGTCACGTCAGGCGTAGACCGGCCTCCGTCAGGTGGTGTTGCGAGTATGCTGTTACCACAAGAGAGATACTTTCAAAAAATTTGACACGTCGGGCAAATCACCGGCATAGTTTCATCATCGCAAGAACTGAGCCCGCGCCGGGAAACCGGCCGCGGGCTTTTTCATTCGGACTTTCCCGGAATCGGACGGCAGCCGCGGGCGCACCATTCTCCCTGAGAGCGCTAGTCGCCAGGCGTCACGGCGCGCTGCCGTCCGAGCTTTATTTCTGCCGGCACGCGCGAACGTGCCGGCACGCGGCGTGGCCAAGGTGCACGTCCGCGCGCGGCCTCTTCGATAGAGATAGGGTTCGCGCCTGAAATGACCGCGTCAGGCGATCATGCCGCATATTTGATTCAACCGGACAGCGTCTCATCCTTCGATGCCCGGCCCTGTTCCGGGCATGGGCGCGGATGGCCGGGACAAGCCCGGCCGTGACGAAATGAGGGAAACCAGCATGACCGCATACCTGATATCGCTGGCGCTGGCTGGCCTGGTCGCGATCGCGGTGTGGGAGGGATTTTCGTGAACTGGGGAGGACGAATTTGCCATGGTTAGAACGCTTACCGAAATCCGCTCGCTGGCGCGCAGTCACACCCGGACCGCGCTCAACGTGCTGGTCGGGGTCATGCGGTCGAAGGATGCCACGGCGGCGGCGCGGGTATCGGCGGCCAACGCCATCCTGGACCGCGGCTGGGGCAAGGCACCGCAGGCAATCGAGAACGGCGAAAACGGCGCTCTCGAACTGGTCCACAGAATCGAGCGCGTCATTGTCCATCCTGAAAATTCCGACAGCTAAAATATTTGAGCCGCTGCTGGCACCGGCGCGCTACAAGGGCGCCTATGGCGGGCGCGGTTCCGGCAAGTCGCACTTTTTCGGCGAATTGCTGGTCGAGACCTGCCAGGCCGAGCGGGGCACGCTGGCGGTCTGCATCCGCGAAGCGCAACGGACGCTGGCGCAGTCTTCCAAGCGCCTGATCGAGAGCAAGATCGTTGCCCTCGGGCTGGGCCACCGGTTCAGGATATATCATGACAAGATCGAAACGCCCGGTGACGGGTTGATCATCTTTCGCGGCATGCAGGATCACACCTCGGAGTCGATCAAGTCGCTGGAAGGTTTTGGAATTGCCTGGGTCGACGAGGCGCAAAACCTGAGCGCGCGCAGTCTATCGCTGCTGCGCCCGACCATCCGCACCGAGGGCTCCGAGCTGTGGGCGAGCTGGAATCCGCGGCGCAAATCGGACGCCATCGACGATTTCTTCCGCGCCAAAAAGCCTGCCGGCGGCATCGTCGTCGGCGCCAACTGGCGCGACAATCCCTGGTTTCCGGCGGTGCTGGAACAGGAGCGCAAGACGGACCTGTCGCTCTATCCCGACCGTTACGATCATATCGATGCCATCATCGACGCCAGGGCCGAAGCGGTTGCGAAGGAAAACCCCGGCGTCCCATCGGGCGTGATCCGCAACCTCCTGACCGCGCGGGCGCCGGCCTGTCCCTGCGCGCAATATCTCGAAATCGCCGTCGTGGGCGCCGGGTAAGGGTCGGCGAGGCTGATACCGCGCCTGTCAGGTTCAGGACTGCCAACGGCGATCCGCGGGGGTCGCCTTTTTCATTTCACGGGAAACAAAAAATGACTCTTTACAAATGGTCGCAGACGGCTTCTTCGGACGCAACCGCGGACAGCACGATCAACTGGGCGGAGGGGCAGGCGCCCTCCAGCGTCAACGACTCCGCCCGCGCCATGATGGCCGCGACCGCGAAATATCGCGACGACGTCGCGGGCGCCATTGTCACCGGCGGCACATCGACCGCCTACACGGTTTCATCCTACGAAGTGTTCGACACCCTGGCACATCTCGGCGGACAGATGATCGCGTTCACGCCGCATACGACAAACGGCGCTACCGTCACGCTCAACGTCGATAGCCTCGGCGCAAAGCCGCTGCGCTCCGCGCCGGGTGTCGAGCTATTGGCCGGAACGATCATCCAGGGCACGCCTTACATGGCGACCTACAACAATTCGGACGGGGCGTTTTATCTGCAGGGGTTTTTCGGAAATCCGTATAATATTCCGCTTGCGGGCGGAATGCCGTTCTTTGCTTCAACGGCTCCGAACAGTTCGTTTGTCTTTCCTTACGGACAGGCGATCTCGCGAACGACTTACTCCACGCTCTATTCGCTCCTGACCACGACATACGGGACGGGGGACGGGTCTACCACTTTCAACATCCCCGACCTTCGCGGGCGCGTACTGGCCGGTTTGGATAACATGGGCGGCTCGGCCGTAGGTCGCCTGACGATATCCTACTTTGGCACAAATGCTTCGACGCTGGGCGCGACCGGAGGTGGCGAAAGCCACATCCTGACGACATCTGAAATGCCGTCACACAATCACGGCGTCACCGATCCGGGACATACCCACAGCAGTAATGCTGCGCAGAGCTCCGCCACCTCGGGCGGCGGGGGGTCAAATCTTTTTCAGCCCCCTAGTACTTCCGCGACCATCAACTCCGCGACGACCGGCATCTCAATCAACAATGCAGGCGGCGGCGGTGCGCACAACATCGTGCAGCCGACCATCGTTTGCAACTATATCATGCGGATTGTTTAAGCGAGAAATTGAACCAGTCCGGACCGCGCTCGGTAAGCATATAATCGATATGAGCATCAAGAAAAACCTGTTCTGGAATTTTGGTGCGCGTGTATCTCACGGTCTTTTCTCTTAAGCCCGGTAAAGAGCCAGGACCATTATCGCCCAGTAGCGATGATTGAATCTCTCGCTCTATCGAAGATTTGGAAAGGCTGAGGCGTTTCCAGAGCATTGTCTTTGCCCGCACGGCGCAGAGTTGATTAAGCTTTTCCAATGGGTCTGGGGCATATTGTAGCGCGCTGTTTGAGTGCATCACATCGACGATGCCGAGCCAATTGGCGGCGTCCGCGACATCCGGGAAAAACCGTAGCCTGTCAGTTGCGAATTGCTCTGCTCTTTCGATCATCGCCGGAGTTTCAACAACGGCCCATCTGATCTCCGGTGATTGTCGACGCGCAAGCTTGTAGTGCTGGCCGCATCCGCCGCCAAAATCTAGAATGGACGAAACGCCGATCATCTCAGGCCAAACACCCTGAGGATCGTAGGCGAGCGTCTTTCTGAAAATGACTTCGACTAATTCCGGATCGTCGTACCCGTCCAGAGTTTCAGCTGGACGGAAAAGGCGGCGACTGATCGAAGATATCAATTGGCGCATCCCGCCTTCTACCACCACAACCCCAAAACGAGCAAGCCATGACCGATCTCGTAGCGCTCAAGGCGGCGAACGCAAAGCGCTGGGCCAATGCGCGATTGGAACGGAGAGCCGTTTTCGCCGCTGTTGCCAGACACTTGATAGATCCCAACGCCCGGGGTCGATATCAGACGGTGGAAGCCAAGACCGGCGTTCCCTGGTTTGTCATTGCGGTCATCCATGAGCGCGAAGCCTCTCAGGACTGGACCGGAAATCTTGCCCAAGGTGACCCGTGGAATCGGGTATCGGTTCACGTCCCTGCCGGGCGCGGACCGTTCCGGTCCTGGGAAGAAGCGGCAATCGACGCGCTTGTGAACTGCGCCCCCTATCTCGCCCGCAACAGGGATTGGAGCATCGGCGGAACGCTCACGAGACTGGAAGAATACAACGGCATCGGTTACGCCACCCGCGGCCTCCCGTCGCCTTATGTCTGGGCCGGAACCGACCAATACAAATCAGGCAAGTTCGTCCGCGACGGTGTATTCGATCCGAACAAGGTTGACGAACAACTCGGTTGCGCCGGCCTGCTCATGGCGATGATGGCGCTTGATCCGACCATCACATTTACCGGCGTAGCACTGACGCCAAGCGGCGTCCCCGCAGCCCCGAAACCGACAATCCCCAGCGTCTCCAAACCGCCAGCACCTTCCATCTCCAGCCCCGCAAAGGGATCGATCGGAGCGGCTGTTGCTTCGGTTCTGTCTGCAATCTTCAACCGTAAAGGAAAATGACCATGGCTCTCTTCGATTTTTCGTTTGCTCTCGGCTTCGGCTGTGGCGGCGCGCTGGTCTGGTTCGGCAAGAACAAGATTCAAGCCCTCGTCATCGGCGCCAACGCGCTTTCCGCCAGGCTTCATGCTCAGGCAGACGCCATCGCCGCGACCGTCAAGAAGATCTGAAATGTGGTGGTGGCTGGGAACTGGTTGCGTTGTCGCGGCGATTTGCCGGCGGCGGCTTCGCATGTCCCCCGTCCTCATCCTCCCGGTCATTCCCCTCTGGCCCTTGGCCGTCATCGCATTATTGGTGCTCTAAATGTGGACACGCATCAAGGCCTCTTGCCTCAGTTCGTTGACGATCGCATGGGGCTATTTCCTCGCTTTCGCGGGCGCAGTCATGCAGGCGCTTGACGGCATCGCCGATGCATTAGGCGATCCGAGCCTGAAGGATCAAATCTCGGCAGCCATCGGCGATGCAAAGACGGTAGGGCGCATCCTGTTGGGCATTTCAATCGTAACGATCATTGCCCGGCTGCGGTCGATCAGGAAGGCAGCCTGATATGTGGATGGCGATCATCTCGTTTCTCGGCGGTCCGGTCATCAAGGGACTGATCAGCGCATACCAGGCGCATTTGACGGCCGTCAATACCAGCGAAGCAACGGCAGCTGATCTGGCCGGCAAGGAAATTGCCGCGCAGGTTTCTGAAACTAACGCGGTCTTGCAATATCGTATCGCCGAAATCGGGCACTGGTATGAGCCCGACAAGTTGATGGGATATTTCGTCGCTCTCTATTTTGGCAAGCTCCTGGTTTGGGACAAGGTGCTGGGATTGGGCACGACCGATCCGTTGGCAGGGTTTGCGTCCGTCACCTCGAATCTCGTGGTGTCGTTCTATTTCGCCAAGCGCGGCTTTGAAAATGTTGCGCGGATCATCAAGCGCTGATCTTGGGGATCGACAAGCGATGGGCGACATGCGTGACGAAGACATCAGGGCGGTTGTCGCCGAAACGCTGGCCGAGCAGCAAAGGCTTCATCGCGACGAGATCGACGCCGTGGTGCTCCGGACGATCGCAACCATTCTGACCTCGTTCGGCATCGAGGAAGAGGATCGCAGGGAGTTGAGAGCTGACTTTCAGCATTTGAGGCGGTGGCGCAAGAGCGTCGAACAGGCGCAGAGCTATACCTTCAAGGCTGTCATTACAATTATCGTCACCGGTTTCGTCGGGGCGGTTTGGCTCGGTGTCAAGGTCATGCTCGGTAAATGATCCGCGCGATGGTCGTGCTTGCCGCGCTGCTGGTTTCACTCCCCGCGCAAGCCGTTCCCTGCTGGATGGTCAGGAAGGCCGTCGCCCAATATGGCGAGGCGGCGGTGGAATCCTGGGCACGAGCCAAGGGCATTTCCGAAAAGGAGATCGAGAAAGCGCGGCGATGCCTCAGATAACACGCCGGGAAAGTCGTGGTTTTAAGGATCGGCCCGATGTACAGGATTCGCGAAGTTGACGGGCAAGACGACGAAATTGCCGATACACTCACTGACATTCACCGTCTGACATTCTTCGACGGCGCTCCGATTCCGGAATTCGACCGGGGGCACTGGTGGCTAGCTTTTGATGCGGCGATCCCGGTCGCCTTTGCCGGGATTGTGCTATCGACCCGGGCAGTCAATACGGGATATTTCTGCCGCGTCGGCGTGCTGAAGAAGCACCGCGGCAGCGCCCTTCAGTTGCGGCTGATGCGCGCGGCAGAATCGCGGGCGCGGCAAAATGGATGGAACTGCGTCGTATCGGATACCACGGAGAATCTCGCCTCCGCCAACAACTTCATCCGGGCCGGTTACCGGCTGTACCAGCCGCCATGTCCCTGGGCCTGGCCAGACAGCCTATACTGGCGGAAATCCATCAAGTGACGGGGCGTATGGGACCCAGATGGCGAACAAGGAACACTTGTGGAGTCGCGGAAATAGACCCTAAAGTCGGTTGGCGCCGTCGACCATGGCGCCAATCGAAATCTGAAGGGAAGAGCCCGATCATGACTGCCAGGCCGCAACTGCCGGAACGCTCGCCACGAACAAAGGGCGTGCCGACCGCGCTCGACGGCCTGCTGGTCGTGGATTTCACCCGGGTCGTCGCCGGCCCGGCCTGCACGCAAACGCTCGGCGATTTTGGAGCCGAGGTCATCAAGATCGAGAACCCGGAAGGTGGCGACGATACGCGGAGCTATGAGCACGCGGATCTTGCCGGCGAAAGCGCGGCCTTTATCAATTTGAATCGCAACAAGCGCGGCATCGCGCTTGATCTCACCAAGCCCGAAGCGCGCGAGGTCGCGCGGGAATTGATCGCGCGCGCAGACGTCGTGGTGGAGAACTTCTCCTCGGGCGTGATGAAGAAGTATGGTCTCGACTATGCGTCGGTCGCGCCAACTAACCCCCGACTGGTCTATTGCTCGATCTCGGCTTACGGCCGTCAGGGGCCATTTGCATCCCGTCCTGGCTTCGATCCGATCACGCAGGCTGAAAGCGGGTTCATGTCGCTCAACGGCTTTCCCGATGGCCCGCCCGTGCGGACCGGACCACCCGCGGTCGACATGTTGACGGGCATGTCGGCGTGCAATGCCATCCTGCTGGCGCTGTTCGCCCGCGATCGGATCGGCCGAGGCCAGCATGTCGAGGTGGCTCTGTTCGACGTCGCGCTGGCGATGACCCAGTTCTACGGCATGGCCTATTTGATGACCGGTGTGAATCCGAGCCGTCAGGGAAATTCACCGAACGGGTCTCCCTCCGTCGGCGTCTACAATGGGTCCGACGGGCCATTTTATATCGCCTGCGCCAATGACCGGCTATATCGCCGTCTCGTCATCGAAGTGCTGGGCCGGCCCGATCTCGCCAGCGGTGAATTCGGCAACCGGCGTTCGCGGTCGGCCAACAAGGAGAAACTGCGCGCGATCCTCACCGGAATCTTCGTGCAAGACCTTCGCGAAAACTGGGTGGCGAAGATGAAGTCGGCCAACATCCCCGTCGGTTATCTCCGGACCGTCGAGGAGGCTTTCAACTCGCCGGAAGTACGCGAGCGCCATCGCCTCAGTCAGATACCGCATCCAGCCGCGGGCACAGTCCCCAATATCGAACCGCCGATCCATCTCGGCCTGACGCCGGTCGTCGACCCCGTCGCCGCGCCCCTGCTCGGCGAACATACCAAGGACGTTTTGCGCAAGACGCTCGGCTATGACGACGGCCGTATCGCAGCGCTTGCCGACGCGGGCGTTTTTGGGATGATACGAACAACCGCCGACGTCGGCTGATATCACGTTGGCAGAGCGCGGCAGGATCGTAGCCAGAATGTGCGAGACGATATTGCCGTGGTGCTTGAAGAGGTGCGTCGCAATGGTTTGAGCGTTGAGCCATGCCCGTTACTGGGCATCGGTCCGTAACATATTCTGGAGCCTTACTACCCGCCCGGTGGCCTTATGGCCATCGGGCTTTTTTTCGTTTTGGGGTGGCTCCATTCAGCCCGGTCGTTTGCTCCTTACCAGCGGGTCGGGCCCATATCTGTTCCGGCCGGCGGTACCGCGCAGGCAGCCGATTTCGACAAATCCCAAATCGTGAGCGCAAAAGCCGTCAGCGCCAGGATGTAATGCAGCACCATGCCTGCGGATCCCGCCAGCCATGTCGCTTTCGCGGTTTGGTCGAGCACGCCTGGCACCAGATAAAACGCCACGAGCCACCACGCGCTCTTGTCGCGGTCATGCAGCCGCTCGGTGGTGATGGAGAAACCCCAAAGCAGCCAGGGGATCAAGACCAGGACGACCACGATGACAAAAAGTGGTGCGGCAATGCTGGCGGCGGTGAACAAGATCACGGCGGTCATCAGCCCCGCGGCGATGAAGATGAGAACCGAGCGCCAGTATTTGGCGCGGTTGATGCGCCCGCCGGCGCCGAACAGAAATTCGAACAAGCCTTCCATAGTGCCCCTTGCATGCCAAATGCGCCGACGGACCCGGCACACGGCATTCTGTCGCTCGGCACCAGAAATGGGTTCAAGAAGGATCGGATAATGCCGGATGCTGAAATGGCATGAGCCGGACGGCAACTTTGGTACAGTTTCAATTGCCACCGTGGTCTGATGTAATAAACAAGAGCATGGAACGGGGAGAGAGTAGTGGATCGCCGAAGTTTTATGGCCGGCTGTGCCGGCTTGTCGATGTCCGCAATAGCGGGAGATGCACTTGGCGAGTCTGGCCCGCTGACCAAGATGATCTTTCCCTTCTCTGCCGGCGGCGGCGGCGACACGCTCTGCCGGCTGGTGGCGCAATATGCGGGTCAACTGCTTGATCGGACCATCATCGTCGAAAATCGCACCGGCGGAGACGGCCTGATCGGAATCAAGTGGGTCAAGAATGCCAACCCCGACGGAACCTCTATCCTGGTGACTACCGGCCCGACGATGTATCTGCTGCCGATGGTGGAGGCGGAACCGAGTTTTGACCTGAACAGGGATTTCATGCCGGTCTCGCTATTGGCGCGTTTCGAGTTCGGCGTGGTCACAGGCCCCGCGGTGGATGCGATGGACTTCAAGCAATTCGTGGCCTGGCTTAAAGCCAACCCGAGCAAGGCGACATTTGGCGTACCGAGCAACGGCACCATTCCGCACTTCATGGGATCAAAACTGGAGCAGGTGCTGGGCATTCCCTTGACGCGCGTAGCCTATCGGGGCAGCGCGCCTGCTATCACCGATTTGATCGGCGGCCATCTGCCGTTCGCGATTGTCACGATCGCGGACGCGATCCCGCAACATCGTGTTGGCACAGTCAAAATCCTGGCCGTCAGCAGCGCCGAGCGCTCGCCGTTTCTTCCTGGCGTGCCGACCCTGAAGGAGAGCGGCGTCGATCTGGTCGCTGATGGATGGTACGGGATGTGGTTGCCGGCTGCCAGCTCGCAGCAATTTGCGAAGCAACTCAGTGCGGCGGTGGTCGCGTCACTCGCCAAGCCGGACGTGCGCGAGAAACTGTCAGCGATCGGTCTGATACCGGTCGGGACAACGCCGGAAGGACTCAGCCAGGAACTGGCCGCCGATACCGCGCTCTGGCAACCGATCGTCAAGGCCACCGGCTACAAGATCACGTATTGAGCTGCGTCATACCGATCTTTCGCCGGATTGCGGCGAGTTCAGTCTCGTCCCAGATCCCGATCAGGATTCCGCCTTTGACCTGGAGCTGCTGGCTCGCATAGGCCTCGATCTTCTCCCGGCTCGTCGTGATGTGACCTTTTGGGTGCAGTGCCCAGTCGAACAGGGCGGACTGCAGCCGGGTAATGACTTCGGCGCAGGAGGGATCTTCGCCGCGGTCGGTCAATTCCTGCGGATCTTCGAGAAGGTCGTAGAGCATCGGCCGGAAGCCGGAAGCGTGAATGTATTTCCAGCGACCGTCGAATACCATGAACAGCCGGCACTGCTCGATCGGCTGGCCGAGCTTGAGCCGGACATCCTGCATGCAATAGTCGTATTCCGAGAACACGACCTTGCGCCAGTCTGCCGGTATCTCGCCGCGCACCAGTGGCATCAGTGAGCGCCCCTCAAGAACGTGATCCGGCGGCTTGCCGCCGAAATATTCGATGAAGGTCGGCGCCAGATCGATCGCCTCGACCAGAGCGTGGCACACCGTTCCCCTCGTTCGATCGGCCGCATCGGATGGATCGATCACGATCAGAGGGATTTTTGCGGATGGATCGTGGAACAGATCCTTCTCGCCCATCCAGTGATCGCCGAGGTAATCGCCGTGATCCGAGGTGAACACAATCATGGTGGTATCGAGCAGGCCACGTGCCTCCAGGAACCGCATCAGCACGCCCATCTGGTCATCGATTTGCGTGATCAGGCCCATATAGGTCGGAATGACTTTTTCCCGTGCCTCGTCGCGCGCCATATTCCGGGAGTAACGCATGTCCATGTAAGCGGCAAAGACCGGATGCGCGCTCTGCTTTTCCTGCTCCGAACGAACAGCCGGCAGCACATCGCTGGCGCTGTACATGCTGGCATAGGGCTCAGGCGCGATATAGGGCCAGTGCGGCTTGATGTAGGACAGATGCAGGCACCACGGCCGCCCATGCACTTCCGCCTCCGCGATGAAATCCATGGCGCGGCGCGTCATGTAGGGCGTCTCGGAATCCTCCTCCGCGACGCGGGCTGCCTTGTCGGCATGGACCAGCAGCCAGCCGTTCTGCAGCGTGCCATCCGCGGCTGCAGCGGAGTTGGCCCACTGCTCCCAGGGGTTGGGAGCGTCGTATCCGCGTTCACGCAGATAGGCGTCGTATTTCGGGCGTGGCCGGCCGGTCGGGTGCAGGCCATCGTCGCGCTCAAAGGGCTCGAAGCCGCATTCCGCGACATGCACGCCGATGATCGAGTCCGGCGCAATACCCAGCATTTTCAGGCCCTCGATATCCGGCGCCATATGGGTCTTGCCGACCAGCACATTGCGTACGCCGATTTTCCGGAGATGGTCGCCCAGTGTCGGTTCGCCGACGCGCAGCGGCCAGCCGTTCCAGTGCGAGCCATGCGAACGCATGTAGCGGCCGGTATAGAATGACATCCGCGAGGGTCCGCAGATCGGCGACTGCACATAGGCGTTTGAGAAGCGCACCCCGCGCCTTGCCATGGCATCGATATTCGGCGTTTTCAGGGTCGGATGCCCGGTGCAACCCAGATAATCGAAGCGAAGCTGATCGCACATGATCCAGAGGACGTTTTTGGGTCGGGACATCTCTTGCTCGGTGGTTCCAGGCGATTGATGGTGCGATATTGCATGGAAAATGACAATCGGCTTCGCCGCGCTCGTCTGGTCGCCATTCGGCTTAGGCTCTAGTCGAACGGCAGCCTGCTGTGCTTTGATACCGGGAGGCTGAGGCCCTGGCATAAGCCGCGCTGAGCGCGGTTAACGGTCAAAGAAGCCAAAAAAGGGAGGACAGGCCATTGCAAAAGCCCGGCCGCACGCTGCTGGCCAAAATCTGGGACCAGCATGTCATCGCCCGAATGGGCGATGATACCGATCTCCTTCATGTCGACCGCCATTTGCTGCACGACCTCGGCGGGTCGCGCGGCCTACTTGATCTGAAGAGTCGCAATCTTTCGGTCCATAACCCGGAACTGACATTCGCGACGCCGGACCACGCCATTTCGACGGCACGCGGCCGGGCCGGCACCATCAAGATCGGGCAGGAGCTGCTGGCGGCGTTGAGGGTCGAAACCTCTGCCAGCAGGATTGCAATGTTCGATATCGACGAACCCGGTCAGGGCATCGTCCATGTCATCGGGCCCGAACTCGGCCTCAGTCTTCCGGGTTGCCTGATCGTCTGCGGCGATAGCCACACCTGTACGCATGGCGGGCTGGGCGCGCTGGCCTTCGGTATCGGATCGAGCGAGCTGACGCATGTGCTGGCAACGCAGGCCATCATCCAGCGCCGGCCCAAGACCATGCGGGTACAGTTCGAGGGCCGCCTGCCGTTCGGCGTAACTGCCAAGGACCTCATCCTGGCGCTGATCGGCCATGTCGGCGCCGCCGGCGGTACCGGCTACGCCGTCGAATATGCCGGCAGCGCGATCCGTGATTTGCCGGTCGAAGGCCGGTTGACCATCTGCAATCTTTCAATCGAACTCGGCGCCAAGATGGGGCTGATCGCGCCGGACGAGAAGACTTATGACTATATCCGCGGACGCACCTACGCGCCGCAAGGCGAAATGTGGGAGCAGGCAGTTGCCGCGTGGCGTCGGCTTCCAAGCGACCCCGACGCGGTGTTCGACAAGGAAGTCGTCATCGATGTCGCGAAGATCATTCCGCAGGTGACATGGGGCATCAGCCCAGAACACGTCATCGGCGTCGATGGTCATGTGCCCGATCCCAGGGAGATTGCCGATCCGGCGCGCCGCGCCGCGATCGAGGCGGCGCTCGACTATATGGGTCTCAAGGGCGGAGCGCCGATCGCCGGCACGCCCGTCGATGTGGTCTTCATCGGATCATGCACCAATAGCCGATTGAGCGATCTGCGCGCGGCGGCCGCGGTCGCGCGTGGTCGAAAAGTCGCGCCCGGCGTGCGCGCCTGGGTGGTGCCGGGTTCGGAAACCGTCAAGCGCGATGCGGTTGCCGAAGGGCTCGACAAGGTTTTCACCGATGCCGGCTTCGAATGGCGCGAGCCGGGATGTTCGATGTGCCTGGCCGCCAACGGCGAAACCGTGGCTCCCGGCCAGCGCTCGGTCTCGACCTCCAACCGCAATTTCATCGGTCGTCAGGGACCCCGTGCGCGCACCCATCTGGCAAGCCCGGCCTCCGCGGCGGCTGCCGCAATATCAGGCGCCATTGCCGATGTGCGCACGATGGAGCGCTAGCATGCCGAAGCCATTCACCAAACTGAACGCGATTGCCGCGCCGATCATGCGCGGCAACATCGACACCGACGTCATCATTCGCATCGAGCGCCTGGTGGGAAATTCCGTTCGCGGCACTCTCGGCAAATGGGCATTCGACTCGCTGCGCTATCTGCCGGATGGTTCGGAGGATCCCGGGTTCATTCTGAACCGCGAGCCTTACCGGCACGCGGAAGTCCTCATTACCGGTCCAAATTTCGGCTGCGGCTCCTCGCGCGAGGGGGCGGTTTGGTCGCTACAGGAAATGGGCATCCGCGCCGTCATCGGCTCAAGCTTCGGCGACATTTTCTTCGCCAATTGCTTTCAGAACGGAATTCTCCCTATCGTCGTCGACAAAGCGATTGTTGATGGTCTTGCCGCAGAGGTCGAACTCACCCAGGGTGCGGGATGTATCGGCGTCGATCTCGAGGAGCAGACCATCACCTCGCCGACCGGGCAACGACATCGTTTCGAGATTGACCCGCGCCGCCGTGCCGGACTGCTCGGAGGCCTCGATGAGGTCGCGCAGACATTGCAGCGCGATCGTGAAATCCGGGCCTTTCAGGCCGCCGACCGCGCCGCGCGGCCCTGGATCCATTTTGCGGGAAAGCCCGCATGAACAATCTATCCAACATGATCAAGGTGGCGGTGGTCGGCGGTGAGGGCATCGGTCCGGAGGTCACCGCGCAGTCGCATCGCGTGCTCAATTGGTTCGCTGCGCGGCGAAATCTTCCGATGATCCTGCGCGAGGCGCAATACGGTCTCATTCCATATCTCGCGACCGGCAAGGTACTACCGCAGGACACGGTCGAGGCGATGGACGAAGCCGACGCGATCCTTTGGGGCGCGACCGGCGGCCCGGAAACGAAAGAGGTTCCGGCCGCGGCGCGGAAGGCGGGAAGCCTGCTGTCGCTGCGCAGCAAATACGATCTTTATGCCAACCTGCGACCCATCGTCGCCAATCCGGCCCTGGCCGATTCGGCGCCGCTCAAGGCCGATGTGCTCAAGGGCGTCAATTTCGTCATCATCCGCGAACTCACCAGCGGCATCTATTTCGGCGAGCCGCGCGGCATTGAAACGCTTGCCGACGGGCAGCGCCGCGGTTTCAACACCGAGCAATATACGACAAATCAAGTCCGCCGTGTCGCGCGGGCCGCGTTCGAACTGGCACGGACGCGCAAAGGCAAGGTCTGCTCGGTCGACAAGGCCAACGTGTTGGAGACCAGCGTGCTGTGGCGCGAGGAAGTCACCGCGCTGCACGCCGCCGATTTTTCCGATGTCGAGCTCAGCCATCTCTATGTCGACAATGCCGCCATGCAGATCGTCCGGCAGCCGTCGCAGTTCGACGTGATGGTGACCGGCAATATCTTCGGTGACATTCTCTCCGATTGCGCGGCTATGGCGTCGGGCTCGCTCGGCATGCTGCCGTCGGCCTCGCTGGGTCCGGTCGACAAGTCCGGTCGCCGCAAGGCGCTTTACGAGCCGGTCCATGGCAGCGCGCCCGACATCGCGGGCAAGGGTGTCGCCAATCCCCTCGGTTCGATTCTCAGCGTCGCCATGATGCTACGCATGACGCTCAATCGGCCCGACGACGCAAACCTGCTCGAGAAGGCTGTCGATGTCGCACTGGCGGCCGGCGCACGAACAGCCGATATTGCTGAGCCCGGTGCAACAAAGCTTTCGACCGAGCAGATGGGTGATGCGGTGCTGAACGCCCTGGAACAGGTCGCCGGCAAAGAAGAGGCGCACGCGTGATGACCAAGCATTTCGCGAGGCGTTCGGCGCTGACGGTCATCGCTTGTGGTGGCACCTCTATGGCCACGGGACGGGTCTGGGCCGAAGACAAAACCGGTCGCGCAGCAGCATAATATGGTGGAGTAGGGCAGCTAGCCGCGGAGAGATTGCATAAACAAAAGGGTTTCTCGATGGGTATACAAATCTACGGCTTCTGGCGGTCGATTGCCTCGTTTCGGGTTCGTGTCGCCCTGCGGCTGAAGAGCCTGCCGTTCGAGGAGATCCCGATCGACATCCTCTCCGGTGAACAATTCAACGCAAATTATAAGACGGTCAATCCCGAGCGCGTGGTGCCGACCTTCATTCACGACGGGCATTCCCTGTTCCAATCGCTGGCAATTATCGAATATCTGGACGACATCCAGCCGAAACCGCGCCTGATTCCGACAGACGTAAAGGAGCGCGCCTACGCGCGCTCGCTGGCGCTGATGACGGTCGCCGATGCGCACCCGCTGGTGGTGCCACGTGTCCGCAATCATCTCGCCAAGGCTTTCGGTGCCGATGCCAAGGCGATCGAAGCGTGGGGCAAGCACTGGACCACCGAGGGGCTTGCGACTTATGAGCGGTTGCTCGCCCGCCGCGCCCCGGCGCCGTTTGCGTTGGGCGCCGAGCCGGGCCTTGCGGATATCTGCATCGCCGGTCAGGTCGTGACCGCGCAATATCACAAAATGGAAATGAGCGCTTTCCCGGCGGTCGCGCGCCTGGCCGACCGCTGCTTTACATTGCCGGCTTTCGCGACGTCGCATCCGTTCGAGCAGCCGGGTTACAAGACCGCGGCCGCGCACTAGCGGACGCTAGACATCGAGGCCGAGCACGCGCGCGGCATTGCCGCCGGCGATCTGGGCCAGCATGGCCTCATCCATCCCATGCACACCCGCAACATGCCCGATTGGATTGTATTCGGCCATGTCGAAGGGGTAGTCGGTGCCCATCACGATGCGGTCAGGGCCGAACACGTCGATCAAATACGCGAGCTGATGATAGCTGAAGACGACGGTGTCGAGATAGACCTGCCGCAGATAGGTCGTCGGCGGTAATGGCAACTCGCCATGGCAATCCTGCCGCGCACCCCAGGCATGATCGATCCGGCCGGAGTAGCCGGGTAGGTAGCCGCCGCCGTGCACGGCCATTAATTTCAGATCGGGAAAGCGCGCCAGCGTTCCTGAAAAAATCAGATTGTGAAGCGCAAGTGTCGTATCTAATGGGTTGCCGAGCACATTGTTGAAATAGAAATGGGTCAGACGCTGGCCATGGGTGAATCCGTTCGGATGCATCATGATGAACGCCCCAAGCTGCTCGGCCCTGGCAAAGAAGGGACGGAATTTCGGATCGGAAAGTTCCTGGCCGTCGACATTGGTCAGAATCTCGACTCCCTTCAGCTTCAGATCGTTCATGATGTAGTCGAGTTCGCGAACCGCGATTTCCGGCTCCTGTAAGGTCACGACGCCGAGCCCGACAAAGCGGTCGGGCTTGCGCGAGCAATATTCCACCACGCCATCGTTGGCGAGGCGGTGGGCGGCTTCCGCGATTTTCGAATCGATCGTGTAGTAACATTGGCCCGGCGCCGGCGCCACGACCTGAATGTCGATACCCATCTTGTCGAGATCGAACAGACGCCGGTCGATCGTGGTCATGACCTCGCTGACGTCTTTCTCCTGCTGCGCATTGATCTCCTTGGTTGCGGCATCCGCAAAATGCGCAAGGGGGATGCGGCTGACGTCGATATGCGGCTGCGCCAGCTTGGCGGCCTGGGGAACCACGATGTGGGCATGAATGTCGATCGTGGTGGATGATGGCCGCCGGGCGAGGCCGTCGGCGTCATGAATACGTGCGGCGGTGCGGCCATAACGGTTCTTGCGATCGATCATTTGAATTGACCCTGCTGTTGAATCTGATTGTTCCGGGAGTGACGACAAGTTTGAGGTAACTACGATTTGCTCTTGCGTTGGGCCCAGCGCGTGGAAACCGCTGTTGCGTCCGCATCGCCAAGGCCGACAGTTTCGGCTTCCTCATAGCAGGCCAGCGCGCTTGCGGTGACGGGCAGTTCAGCATGGATCGACGCGCCGAATTGAACCGCGCAGGCCAGATCCTTTTTCGCGGCATTCAGGCCGAACGCGGTTTCGCCGAGGGGCGCCCCGGCCAACACCTTGGCGATAGCCGGACCACGCCCCTTCATGGCGGTCGGCGCACCTGACGTGTCGGACAAGATATCGATCAGCCGGTCAGCGGGAAGATTGAGCGGTTTGCAGATCGTCAGGGCCTCGCCAAGCGCCTGCCAGTACACCAAAAGCGGCAGATTCACGGCAAGCTTCATCATCGAGCCCGCACCGACTTCCCCGACGTGTTCGATGCGGCGGCACATCTGTTCCATGATCGGCATCGCCCGCGCGACATCCGCCTTTGACCCTCCGACAAGACCGAGCAGTTTGCCTTCCTTTGCCGGGCCGACGGTTCCGCCGACCGGGCATTCGACAAAGCTGGCACCCTGCTGCAGCGTCGCAGAGCCGTTCGATTTCATGGTGTCGGGACGGATCGTGCTCATGTCGATCACGAGCTTGCCAGGGAGCCTGGCTTTCAGGATGCCGTTCGGCGCACGGTAAACCGCCTCGGTTGCGGCATCGTTCAGCAGCATCACGATAGTGACCTCGCATCCCTCGACGAGTTCCGCGGGCGACGCGAACAGCTTCGCACCGGCGTCAACGAGGGGTTTTGTCTTTAATGAATTGCGATTCCAGACCGCGACTTCGTGCCGGACCGACATCAATCGCTGCGCGATTGCCGATCCCATACGTCCGGTACCGCATATGCCTATTTTCATAGCATGACCTCGTCTAGAGACTGGATGGTTAGGTTAGTGAGCATGAAAGACGCCGAGATTTTGCGCGATCAGCTCTTCATTGCTCAAGACCTCGCCGGCCGGCCCAGTGAACACGCAGCGTCCGGTGTTAAGGATGACCGCCTGATCCGCAACATCGAGCGCCAATTGGCGGTTCTGTTCGACCAGAACGATCGATTGTCCTTCCTCTTTCAGGCGCCTGATGGTGCGGCCGACCTCCGCGACGATCAGGGGCGCGAGCCCTTCCGACGGTTCATCGAGCAGAAGCACCCGCGGATTGCCCATCAGCGCCCGACCGATCGCCAGCATCTGCTGTTCGCCGCCGGACAGTGTGCCGGCAAATTGAGCATGGCGCTCCCGCAGCCCGGGGAACATGTCGTAAATCCGATCGATGTTCCATGGCTTGCTGGTCGTGCTTTCGCGCTGCTGCGCCACCACCAGGTTTTCCCGAACCGTGAGCGACGGAAAGATGCGGCGTCCCTGCGGTACCAGACCGATGCCGAGGCGTGAGATGCGTTCGGGGCTGAGTCCCTCAATCTGCTCTCCAAACAGCCTGATATCACCGCGGCGCGGCCGGAGAAAGCCGATGATCGTCGAAATGCAGGTCGTCTTTCCCGCCCCATTGCGTCCCAACAGCGCCAGCACGCCGCCTGGCTGCAAGGAAAAGCTCACACCGTGCAGAATATGGCTGTCGCCATAAAATGTATCTACATTCGTCAGACTGAGTGCTTCAAACGCCAAGATACACCTCGCGCGTTCGCTCGTCTGCGATCACGGTATCACGGTCGCCGTCGACGATCACGCGGCCATAGTTCAGCAGCGTCACGGTCTCGGCAAGGTCAAGGGCGGTATCCATGTCATGCTCGATCATGATCACGGCGGTCTCCCGCGGGATCGACGCGATCAGCGACTTCACCTGGGATCGCTCGCTGTTGGAAAGACCGGCCAGCGGTTCGTCCAACAACAGCACGCGCGGCTTTTGCGCAAGCGCCATGGCGAGCTCAACCCGGCGCTTTTCGCCATAGGCGATATCGGACACCGGATGTTCGGCTAAATGCAGAAGTCCGACGGCATCGAGGGTCCGGCGGGCTTCAGATACGAGATCGCTATAGTACGACAACGGCCGCCACATCTGCCAGCGCGAGGGCCGCAATCCGAGCAGGCCGAGCGTGACGTTGTGCTCGAGCGTATCGCCGGTGAACAGCGTAATGATCTGGTAGGTCCGTGAAAGTCCGAAATGCGCGCGCTTGTACGGTGTAAACCGGGTGACGTCGGTACCGAACAGCCTGATCTTACCTGAATTCGGCCGCAGGTCGCCGCTGATCTGATTGAACAGCGTGGTCTTGCCGGCGCCGTTCGGGCCGATGATCAGGCGGCGCTCGCCCGGCCTGATCGCGAGAGATATGTTTTGGGTGACTGTAAGGCCGCCGAATGCTTTCTTCAGATTGATGACCTCGAGCGCGTAATCGGATGTCAGTGGGTTCATCGCGACCCCCTGCGTAGCGCCGCCACCAGCCTGCTTACGCCGGGAACGATACCGGTCGGCATCACCAGAACGATGAACAGGAACACCAGGCCCAGCAGCATGTTCCAACGCTCAATATAAGCCGAAGCATAATTCTTCAAAAGCAGCACCAGCGCCGCACCGACGACGGGACCGCCAAGCGTTCCAGAGCCACCGGCTATAACGCCGAGCAACGCCTCAGCCGAACTCGTGGTGGAGAGTGAAGTCGGGTGGATGTATTTGTTGTAATAGACGTAGAGTAGCCCGGACACGCCGCCCCAGAAGCCGGCATAGATGAACGTGATCCAGCGGATCATCCAGGGATTGAAGCCAAGCGCGGCCATCCGGCGCGGCTGGTCGCGCACGCCTTTCAAGGACGATCCGAACGATGACGACACGAAAATCGCCATCATCAGATACGCGAATAAGGTCACGACCAGCGCGAACCAGTAGAACGATGCGGCGCTGTCGAGCGAGATGCCGAACGGCGCCGGCCGGGTCAGGCCGGCAATTCCATTGTCGCCGTTGGTCACGTCCGACATCCGATAGGCGAGCCCCCACAGTACCTGCGACAAAGCCAGCGTGATCATAAGGAAACCCAAACCGGTGGCACGCAGGGCAATGACGCCGAAGAACGCCGCCATCGCGGTCGTGCCCGCGATCGAGATCATGGCGGCTGACCCATGTCCGAACCCGTATCGGCTCGTCAGCAGTGCGGAGATGTAGGCGGCGATGCCAAGAAAAGAGGCGTGTCCGAGCGAGGTCATTCCGCCAAATCCAACCAGCAGATTGAGGCTGAGCGCGAAGATCGCCGCGATCAGGATCTGACTGGCGAGATTGATATAGAACTCGCCTGCGAAGGACGGTAACAGCACAAGCAAGGCGACCAAAGGCGTTAGGGCGATCCATTTCATGCGCCGACGCGCCCAAACAAACCTTGCGGCCGAAACGCAATGACAACGATCATCGGCAGGAACAGGATGATATAGGCCAATTCCGGAAACAGCGCGGTGCCGAAGGTATAGATGAACCCGATGATGAAGCTGCCGATGAACGCCCCGAGCAGGCTTCCGATGCCGCCCAGAATGACGACGATCAGCGCCAGCGGGAGCATGTCAGCATCAAGCCCGGGGTAGGCCGACAGGATCGGTCCACCCAGCACGCCGCCGGCGCCGGCGATTCCCGCTCCCAGACAAAACACAATGGTGAACAGGTTCGAGACGGGGATTCCGACCGCGCGCGCCATTTGCCGGTCGTCGACGCCGGCGCGGATCATCGCCCCGAGGCGCGTTCGCTCCAGCAGGAAATACAGCACGAGCGCGGCGCCAATCGCGCATCCCACCAGCACCAGCCGATAGGTCGGAAACACGAAGCCGAAAACCCGGGTCGGCGATTGCAGGTATTCTGGTGTCGGCACCGGAATCGAATCGCCGCCCCACAACAACAGACAGGCATCGGAAATGATGAAGGACATGCCGAGCGTAACCAGCACCTGCCCGAGCGGATTGGTCTTCAGCCGGGTCAGCACCAGTCGTTCGAAAAGGCCGCCGATCGCGGCAACTGCAATTCCGGCGCCAAGCGCAGCCACCCAGATATTCAGGCCAGCGAATGAACGTAGCGCGGTGGCCCCGAAATAGGTGCCGAGCATGAAGAAGGCGCCATGCGTCAGGTTGGCCAGTCTCATCAGGCCGAAGATCAGGGAGAAGCCCGAGGAGAGTAAAAATAACAGACCACCGAGCGACAGGCTGTTGAGACCCTGAATGATCCAAAACTGCATCGTTGGCCGATCTTGTCCGGAAAGTTTGCGCGTTTCAGCGCCGAATCGATCTGCTGTTCTGGGCAAAGACAGGGTTAGGGGCCACCATGCGGGCGATGCCTGCGCCAGCAACGCTGCCGACAAACCGCCGTCGCGATATCCTCATTGGATTCTCCCCCGGAACGCTACATCTGGCATCGGCTATTCTTGTTGATTGAGCGATTTATCGGACGGAAGTCGTAAATGATCAAGTGATAACCACCTCGTCGACTTAGCTCGCTGGATGTTGCGGCGGCAGGCTTTGATGCAGTGCGGTATCGCGGGCAAGCGGGCTACTCCCGATCGCGCGTGGTTGATTTGGGAGGCGTGAGGATGGTCTTCTTCAGGACTTCAAACACCGCCGCCGTATCCTGGTCGCCCAGTCCCATCGCCATCGCCTCGGTGTAGACCGGCTGCGTGAGCGTAAACAGAGGCGTTTCGCAACCTATGGCGTCGGCGAATTGGGCAATGATCGCCATGTCCTTTTGCCAGGTCGATACTTTCATGGTCGCAGGCTCGTAAATGCCTTCGACCATCATCGGCGCGCGCATCTGAAACATCCGTGACCCGCCGGCCCCCGGACCGACCAGATCGACCACTGTTTTCGGATCGAGCCCGGCGCGTTCGGCCAGCACCATCGCTTCGGCCGTGGCGACGTTGTGGATGGCTACCAGGTGATTGGCGACAAATTTCATCCGGCTGCCATTGCCGAATTGGCCGAGATTGGCGCTTTGCTTGGCGAAGTCGGCGAACAAGTCCGAGCATTGTGCGATGCCACCGCCATCGCCGCTGGCATAGACGATGAGATCGCGGTTCCTGGCCTGCGCGCCGGTACCGCTCAGCGGACAGTCCAGCGCAATATGGCCGGCCTTTTTCAGGATCGATTCGAAGCGAACCTTGTCGGCGATGCTCAGTGTGGACAGTTCAACCACGATCCGGGGAGACTGACCGGAACCGGCGATCTCCTGCGCGACCTGCTCGACGGCTGCGGGGCTGGGAAGGCTCGTCATGATGATGGGCGCATCGCGCGCGACCTGACCGACATCACCGGCAATTGCGACGTTGGCGAGCGCAAGCTCGGCGCATCGCGTGGCATCGGTGTCGAAGCCGATCACGCGCCACCCTCGCTCGACGAGGTTGCGGGCAATCGCGCCTCCCATGATGCCAAGGCCGACGATTCCAACGGTCTTGTTCATGAGAGTTGTTTCCCAACCTGTCGAATTCGATTGACGGGCAACGCGCGCCGCGCCTTAATTAGTGATCAGATGATAAACAATCATCAAGTAGGTTCGATCGGTCAAGCAGCTTTCGTCGCGATGCTAAAAATGAAGGGGGGCTGGCTGCGCCCCCTAAGTCTCGATCGGACGGATCTTGAAGGTGCACGGCGGGATAGCGAGGAACGCCAATATGGCAGACGCCGGCCGGAAACCGAACGCAGACCCGCCTTCAGGGCCGGGTGCGGAGGACCGTGCCTATGCGGCCATGATCGCGCGCGCCCGGGCGCTCATTCCGCGCTTGCGCGATCGCGCTTCCCGGACCGAAGAATTGCGGCGACTGCCGCCGGAGACCGAGCGCGACTTGCACGAATCAGGTTTGTTCAGAATTGTGCAGCCGAAGCGTGTAGGCGGCTCCGAATTCGATTATGTCGCGCTGGTCGATTGCGCCGATGCGATCGGGCTGGCAGACGCGTCGGTGGCCTGGAATCTTGCCAATCTCGCCAGCCATCACTGGATGCTTGGCATGTTCGACAAGCGTGCCCAGGATCTGGTCTGGAACAAGGACGTCAACGCGCTGATCGCATCATCCTTTATATTTCCGGCCGGCCGCGCCAGAAAGGTGGACGGCGGGTATGTGCTGAGGGGCAGCTGGCCGTTCTCCTCGGGAGTCGATTCCTCTGAATGGAACATGCTTGCCAGCGTTGTCTCCTCCGACGATGAGGCTGATGGGATCGAGTACCGGATATTCCTGCTCAACAAGACCGACTACAAAATCCTCGACACATGGAACGCGACCGGATTGCGCGGAACGGGGTCTAATGACGTCGAGGTCAACGATGCCTTTGTTGCCGAGCCGATGACGCTGGCGGTGAGCAATCTCGACGGTGGCCCGACGCCCGGCAGTACCGTCAATCCCAATGCTCTTTATGCGCTGCCGGTATTTTCGTTGTTTCCTTATGTGCTCTCCGGCGTGGCGCTTGGAAACGCGCAGGCCTGTCTCGATGACTATGTCGATATCGCGCGGCACCGCGCTTCGACCTACAATCGCGCCAAGATTGGCGATCTTCAGAGCACACAGATCAAGATTGCCGAGGCTTCCGCCAAGATCGACGCGGCCCGCCTGATCATGCGTTCCACGTGCATCGAGGCGATGGCCGACGCCCGGCGCGGCCATGTTCCCGATATCGCAGCCAAGACCAAATCGCGGCGCGATGGGGCCTATGCCGTCAATCTGTGCACGGAGGCAGTATCGTTGTTGTTTGCGGCAAGCGGCGCGCGGGGACTGTTCACGACGGGCGTGTTGCAGCGGCAGTTTCGTGATGCGCACGCGATCAATTCGCACATCGCGTTCAATTTCGATGCGGCTGGCACCAACTACGGCCGCGTCGTGCTTGGCCTGCCATCCGAAAACCTGACGCTTTGAGACGGCGGATGACCGACGCACCGAAGCATCCGATCGATCCGGACCCGGCTAACGAACTGGCCAGCGATCAGTCGCCGATCGATCCCAGGGATTTCCGCAGCGCGCTGGGCACTTATGCCACGGGCGTCACCATCATCACGGCCGTCGCGGCCGATGGAAGGCCTTACGGGCTGACCTGCAATTCCTTCGCCTCGGTGTCGTTGAACCCGCCGCTGGTGCTCTGGAGCCTGGGGATGTTTTCTCAGGGCTTGAGCGTGTTCCAGAACGCCAGCCATTTCGCCGTCAACGTGCTCGGCGCATCGCAGCAGGCACTGGCATCCAGATTCGCAAAATCTACGGAAGACAAGTTTTCCGGCGTCGAGTGGACGCCGGGCCTTGGCGGCGCGCCGCTCCTTGCGGACAGCGTGGCTAATTTTCAATGCCGCGCCGCCAACCGCTATTATGGCGGCGACCATGTCATTTTCCTGGGCGCCGTCGAGGCCTATTCGTACAACCGACGGGAGCCGCTGTTGTTTGCGCGCGGGGGATACGGCCAGTTTCTCGGGACTGACGGTAGCCCGGCCTCCAAGCCATGAGAAAGAAGGCGCCGTCCAAGCGTGCTCGCGCAAAGCAGAAGCGGCTATCTCCCGATGATCGCCGCAAGGAGTTCGTCGCCAAGGCGACTGAATTTTTCTCGGAAGAGGGGTTCGGCGGCGGGACGCGCGATCTGGCGCGTCGTCTCGGGGTGACCCAGCCGCTGCTGTACCGTTACTTTCCAAGCAAGGATGACCTGATCAAGGAGGTCTATCGCACGGTGTATCTGGAGCCGCTCGATACCGGCTGGGAGAAGCTGCTCACAGATCGCTCCCGGCCGATCCGCGACCGCTTACGGGAGTTTTACAACGCTTATACGAATGTCATTTTCACCCGCAAATGGCTTCGCATCTATCTCTATTCGGGCTTGAAGGGACTCGACATCAACCGCTGGTATGTCGGCGTGGTGCGAGACAAGATTTTGACCCGTATCATCAGGGAATGCCGCTACGAAGCGGGGCTTCCGGCGCAAGGCAAGCCGACCGCTTCCGAACTCGAGATGGCGTGGGTGTTTCATAGCGGAATATTTTATTACGGGGTGCGCAAGTACATCTACGAATCGCCGGTGCTCGAAGACAAGGAGCAGATGATCAGCGACGCCCTCGACGTTTTTCTGGCCGGCTTCGAACAGGTATTTGGCATGCCGGCGGCGCCGAGGCGCCCGTCCGTGAAGGCGGTTGGTTGAGCCGCCTCAGATGGTCTCGATGGCGCCGCTCTTGACCGACCGCTGGATCGCCTCAAAGCTTCGGACGTTGGCCAGCATTTCTTCGGGCGCGACGGGGTAGGGCGCTTGCCCGAGCGCGGCGCGGCCGAAGGCTTCGAGGTTGTCGTGCACCGCCGGATGCGGTGGATAAAACGCGGTTACGGGCGCCTCGTGCCGATGCACGCTGGTGACATCCCAGCCCGCCGAATTCTCGGGGTGGCTGCGGTCGCGGATATCCATCCAACCCTTCGAACCGAGCAGTGCAAGGCGGCCCATGAACGGCGTTGCCAGCACGGCGCCCAGCATGGCGGTGGCGCCGCTTTCGAACCCGATCGTCATCGACAGCGTGTCGCCATTCTCGAAATCGCTACCCAATTGTGCGAGCCGCGCCCAGATGCTGACCGGCCGGCCGAGCAGCGCAATCGAGAGATCCACCATGTGGATGCCGGTGGCCGACAGTGGTCCGACCGGATTTGCGGCATTGGATAGTCGCCAATTGTCGCGCGGGAGATTCAGGAATTTGTCCTGGCTGAAATTGCCTTCCAGCAGCAGCGGATGGCCGAATTCACCGGATCCAAATCGTTTGCGCATTTCGATAATGGCGGGTTCGAATCGCCGTTCATGGCCGACACCCAACTGGACGCCCGCTTTGCTTACGGCCGCGATCGCGGCTTCCGCGTCGGTCGAGGTCGTGCACAACGGCTTCTCACAGAAAACGTGGCGTCCCGCCTGTGCGGCCGCAACGATCTGTTCCGCGTGGTACTGCTGCGGTGTGCAAAGGATGACGGCATCGATATTTGCGTCCGCCAGCGCATCCTCGAACCGCGGCGCCGTCTTGATGCCAAGTGCCGATGCCGCAGTCCGCGCTTGCTGCCTGGGGTCGATGCCCAGCACGGGCGCGATGATAGCGCTGTTTGTCAGGGTCCTGAGGATGGTTTGTCCCCACCATCCCAGACCGATGATAGCCGCCCTGATCATGTGCGGTTTCCGGTCCGAATCACGATTTTGACATTTCCGACCGGTACCAGTCGCCGATCTCACTTGCGGTCATCAGCGCGACGCCGTCGTGGCCGATGACGTAGTCGAGCAAGGATTCCAGATATTTGATGCGGTGCGGGACGCCCGTGATATAAGGATGAATCGAGATCGCCATGATCCGGGCATTGGTTGCGCCCTCGATGTACAGGCGGTCGAACTGATCGGTACAACGCTTCAGAAATTGCTCGGAAGGCAAATGCTGCAGCGCGTGGATGACGATGTCATTGGTCTCCACCGAATACGGAATGGTCGTGATGGTGCCGTGAGGTGTCGCAATATCCTGGGGAAGATCGTCGATCACCCAATCCGCGACAAATTCGATGCCGTTGAGGCGCAGGAGATCGAGGGTCTCGCTGGTTTCCGTAAGGCCCGGGCTTTCCCATGACCGGGGCGCCTTGCCGCTGAATTTGGCGATGGTGTCGACGGCCCGCTTGATCGCATCGGCCTGGTTATCCAGTTTGTGCATAGGGCCCTGTAAGAAACCGTGGCCCATGAACTCAAAGCCGGCTTCGAGCGCCGCCGAGGCAACGCGGGGGTAGGAACTGCAGACGTTGGCGTTCAACGCCAGCGTGACCGGCATGTTGCGCTCGGTCAGCGCCTTGAACTGCCGCCAGAAGCCCGCCCGCATTCCATATTCGTGCCAGGACCAGTTGGGTACATCCGGCAACAGCGGCTGTCCCATCGGCGGGCTGAGTACGGTTCGCGGCATGGCGTTTTCGATCCGCCACTCCTCGACGTTGAGGATGACCCACACCGCAAGTTTCTTGCCGCCCGGCAGCCTCAGCTTCGGCCGGTCAACTTGCGCCTGATAAGGGATGCGATCGGTCAGAGCCACGGAGCCCTCTTGATTGTCTGCGGATTATTCCGCGGCGTTGGACTGCTTTGAGATGCCAGCGTTGACCCGCGGCATGACCTTTTCGGCCATCAGGATCATGGACTGGCGTCCAAGCTCGCGATCTTTCCAGTCCTTGCCTGCATATAGCAGTGTACCGAACTTGCCGACCTCGTCCTGGAACGCCAGCAATTGGTCCGCGACGCTTTCCGGGGTGCCATGGATGATCAGTCTGTCGCAGATCATTTCCAGCGTGACTTCTTCATCAGGCTGGTCGCGGCGCGTCTTGAACAGCTCGATGCGGCCGTTCTTCTTCAGTTTGGTGAACAGCGAGCGATAATAGTAAACGTAAGGCCCGTCGGGATCGGTAGCATAGGCTCTAGCCGTCGCTGCGTCGTTGGCGACAAACACGCTCTTGGCGACGCGCCAGTTCGCTGGATCGGCCGCGCGACCGCCGCGCTCGCAACCCTCGACATATTTCGGCCAGTGGCTTTTCACCCAGGCCGGCATCAGGAAATTGGCGGAGATCGGATCCCAGCCGCGCGCGGCGGCCTCGGTGACGCCCCTGGAAAACGGCGCAACCGCGGTAACGACGATCGGGGGATGAGGCCGCTGCAAGGGACGGGCAATGAACCCCTGGCCGATATCTTTTATCAGGGTCTTTTGCGTCGAGATATTCCAGTATTTTCCCTCGATATTATAGGGCGGCTCGCTGGCCCAGATCTCCAGCACCTGATTGATCGATTCGAGAAACATGGCGTTGCGGTCAGCTTCGAGATTGCCGAACAATTCCGCATCTGACAGCAGTCCGCCGGGGCTGATTCCGAAAATCAGGCGCCCGTCTAGGATGTGGTCGAGCATCGCCATGCTGGCGGCGATCGTGGCTGGATGAGTGTTCGGCATATTGATCGTGCCGGTGCCGAGCCTGATCTGCTTGGTTGCGGCGGCGATCCAGGCGAGGAACGCGATGCTGGAAGTGATATTCTCGGCCTGGTCGGTGACGTGTTCGCCGACATAGGCTTCCGTAAGCCCCAATTCGTCGGCCAGCAGGAAAGCTTCACGGTCTTCCCGGAGGGAAAGCTGCCAGTCCTTGCCGAGAGGATGGATCGGCATCGTGAAGAAACCCAGATTCATTGCCTGCTCCTTCCGCGGCCTTTTGACGAGAGCCGACCGTGCGTCGTTCGTGATATCATGACAAGTCCAAAAGTCGAATGCTCCGAAATAATCGTTCGATAAACAAACTTGACGTTTGATGGTCAGCGCCGTCTAATCCTGAGAAAAATACGCCAAAAAGCCGGCCGGGGAGGTCACGTCAATGAAAGCCTCGGCTTTCAGTTACGCACGCGCAACGGGCGTTTCAAACGCTCTGGAACTGCTCGCTACGCACGGCGACAAGGCCAAGGTCCTGTCAGGCGGCCAGAGCCTGATGCCTGCGATGAATCTGCGTTTAATCGCTCCGCAACTCCTGGTTGATATCAGCGAGATCGCCGAATTGCGGGGCATTGCGAGCAGTGGTGATATCCTCAGCATCGGTGCGCTGACACGCCATGTCGATCTCCAGAGATCGCCCGAAATCGCTGCGCACGCGCCGCTGCTGACGGAAGCCATCGCCCATGTCGCGCATCCGGCGATCCGCAACAGGGGAACCCTTGGCGGTAGCCTTGCGCATGCCGATCCGGCTTCGGAGTTGCCGGCCTGCATGGTCGCACTGAATGCGACCATTATCGCCCGGGGTCCGAAGGGCGGGCGGCGGATTGCGGCGGCGGATTTCTTTAAGGGTATTTATGAGACCGCCTTGTCGCCGCAGGAGCTATTGGTCGCCGTCGAACTGCCGGTCGCGGGAAAAAACTCCGCGCACTTCTTCTGCGAATTCGCCAGGCGGCACGGTGACTACGCCATCGCAGGCTTGGCGGCGCAGGCGATCGTGCAAGGCGACGTGTTCACTGACCTTCGCATGGTCTTTTTTGCCGTCGGCGACCGGCCGATCTTGGCCGGGGCCGCTAACAGGCTGGTTAACGTAGCCATTACGCCGCCGGCATTATCAGAATCATTGACGGCACTGGCCGGGGAGCTCGATCCGCAGGAAGATCAGCAGGCCTCCGCTGCGATGCGCCGGCACCTGGCGAAGGTGCTGATGACGCGTTGCGTGTCCGCGCTGCTTGGCCGTACCGATCTCGGCACCAGGGGACCCGCCGCGTGACGGCCCCCATGCCAATCTCGCTCGATGTCAATGGCGAGCGCGTCGACGCGCAGGTTCTGCCGCGGCTCAATCTCGCGGATTTCCTGCGCGAGCATCTGCAGCTGACGGGAACGCATGTCGGCTGCGAGCATGGGGTTTGCGGCGCCTGTACGGTGCGCTTGAACGGGGAGATCGTTCGTTCCTGCCTGATGCTGGCGGTGCAGGCGCACGGCGCATCCGTCCAGACCATCGAGGGATTATCCGACAGCGGCGAGGTGGCCGATCTGCAGGCCGCGTTCCGCGACCGCAACGCATTGCAATGCGGCTATTGCACGCCGGGAATGCTGATGGCCGCGCAGGATCTGCTGCTGCAGGAGGCCGAACCGGACCGGGAGCGAATCCGCGAGCACCTTTCCGGCAATTACTGCCGCTGCACCGGCTACCACGCCATTGTCGACGCAATCGAGACCACGGCGCGCATGCGCGGGGGTCTCGGGCCATGACAGCCGCATCCGCAAAATCCGACATCCTCTCGGAGCTTGATCGGCCGAACTCTTATATCGGCAAGCTGGTTCCGCGACCGAACCTTGAACGACTGATGCAAGGACGCGGGCTTTATGTGAGCGACATGGAACTGCCGCGGATGGGGCATGTGGTATTCCTGCGCTCGCCCCACGCGCACGCAAAAATAATGGGCATCTCTGCCGCTGAGGCGCGGCGTGCGCCGGGCGTCATCGCCGTCGTAACGGGCGAAGAGCTTGCGGCCGTCATCACGCCCTGGGTCGGCGTGCTCTCGCATTTGAAGGGCCTCAAATCGGCAGCCCAGCATGCCATCGCGATCGATCGCGCCTGTTGGCAGGGCGAAGCAGTCGCCGCGATCGTTGCGACAAGCCGCGCTTTGGCCGAGGATGCCGCGGAAGTCGTCAGGGTCGAGTACGAGGAACTTGAGGCGGTGACGGACATGCGCACCGCGCTCGATCCGCAAACCCCGGTCATTCATCCCTCGCTCGGCGACAATCTCGCCTTCGAGCGTAATCTCGATGCCGGAACCGTCGATGCGGCGTTTGCCGGTTCCGACGAGGTCGTGGAAGCAAATTTCATCTTTGGCCGGCACACCGGCGTCACCCTGGAGCCGCGCGCGGTCGTGGCCGACTGGAGCGCCGCCGAGGAAAGGCTGACGATCTATCAGGGCACGCAGGCGCCGCACATGGTGCAGAATATTGCGGCCCTCCACCTCGGGCTTGAGGACTCGCAGGTTCGCGTGGTCTGCAAGGACGTCGGCGGCTCCTTCGGCATCAAGGTCCACATTTACGCCGATGAAATGGCGACTTACGCGTTATCAAGACTGTTACGGCGGCCGATCAAATTCGTCGCCGATCGGGTAGAAAGCTTCAATACCGATATTCATGCCCGCGACCATCGCTGCAGGGGGCGGATCGGCGTCAGGCGTGACGGGACCATCACGGCGTTCGAGATCGACGATCTCACGGGCATCGGTCCCTATTCGATGTATCCGCGCACCAGCGCGATCGAAGCCAACCAGGTCGTCAATCTCGTCGGCGGCCCTTATGCGACCGAGAATTATCGCGCCCGTGCCCGCGTCGTTTTCCAGAACAAGAACGTCATGTGCCAGTATCGCGCGGTCGGCCATCCCATCGCATGCTCAGTGACGGAAGGACTGGTCGATCTGGCGGCGGTAAAAATCGGCATGGATCCGGTGGAAATTCGCCGCCGGAACCTCATTGCCGACGACGCCTATCCTTGCGCCTCTCCTTCGGGTCTCAGGTTTGAACTGTTGTCGCATCATGCGGCCATGAACAAGCTGGTGGGGATGATGGACTACGACGCGCTGCGAGCCGAGCAAGCGGCATTGCGCAAGAAAAACATTCACCGCGGCATCGGCATTGCAAGCTTCATCGAAGTCACCAATCCAAGTGCGGCATTTTACGGCGTCGGCGGCGCCCGTATCTCCTCGCAGGACGGTGTCGCCGTGCGGCTCGACGCCACCGGTTCGGTGATCTGCCAAACCAGCATCACCGAGCAGGGGCAGGGTTCGGAATCCCTCACCGCGCAGATTGTCGGCAGCGTGCTCGGCGTTTCGATGGCACGCGTCCGTGTTATTCTCGGCGATACCGACAATACGCCCTATGGCGGCGGCACCTGGGCGTCGCGGGGCGCCGGGATCGGCGGCGAGGCGGCGCTACAGGCGGCGAAGATTCTGCGTAGGAACATCCTGAATGTCGCCGCCGCGATCCTGCAATCCTCACCTGCCGAACTCGACATTGCCAATGACGCCGTCGTGAGCGCGAGCGACGGTTCGACACGCATCGAACTGCGCGAACTCGCCCGAATCGTCTATTTCCGCCCCGACACGCTGCCGCCGGGAATTCAGCCGGAACTGATGGCGACGCGGCATTTCGTTCCCCGCGAATATCCGTTCGCCTTCACCAATGGCGTTCAGGCTTCCTGGCTCGAAGTCGATACTGACACCGGCTTCGTGAAACTGCTCCGGCATTGGGTGGTCGAGGATTGCGGCACGATCATCAATCCGCAGTTGGTCGACGAGCAGATCCGGGGCGGGGTCGTGCAGGGGCTGGGTGCGGCGCTGTTCGAGAAATGCATCTACGATGAACGCGGCCAGCTCACCAACGCCAATATGGCCGATTATCTGGTTCCGATGTCCGGCGAAATGCCCGACATAGACGTCGGGCACGTGGTATCACCGACCGCCGAGACGGAATTGGGTGCCAAGGGCGTGGGCGAGGCCGGGACGGCGGGGGCCGCCGCGGCGGTGGCGAATGCGGTGAACGATGCGCTGAGGCCGTTCGGCGCTATTATTACCGAGATTCCGTTGACGCCGCAGGTTATCCTGACGGCGCTGGGGCGGATTTGAACGAGGACCAGGCAGCTAAACCGGATATAGTAAATCCAACAATAAAATGCAGGGAAGAAACCATGACCAACGAGACCACCAAATCCGCATCGATTTCCCGTCGCCATCTGCTGGTGACGGCCAGCGCGGGGGCAGCCATGCTTGGGCTGACCTCAAGCGTTGGCGCTCAACAGCCGCCGATCAAAATCGGCATGAGTATGCCTCAAACCGGCGGTCTCGCGGGCGGCGGCAAGGCCTCGCTGCTTGGCATCGAGATCTGGCGGGACGATGTCAACGCCAAGGGCGGCCTGCTCGGCCGCAAGGTCGAACTTGTCGTTTATGACGACAAATCGAGCGCTTCAGAGACTCCGGCGATCTACTCGAAGCTGCTGGACGTCGACAAGGTCGATCTCCTGTTCGCGCCCTATGGAACCGTGCCGACGGCGCCGATCATGCCGCTCGTCAAATCGCGCGGTCTGTTGCTGATCGGTAACTTCTCGTTCCAGGTGAACAGCAAGGTCGGCCACGACATGTGGTTCAACAATGCACCGTGGGGGCCACCCGACAGCTGGGCGGCATCGTTCCTCGGACTGGGCGAGAAGGCCGGTGGCAAGACCGTTGCGCTTCTCTCGGCAGACCAGGAATTCGCGCAGAATCTGGCAGTGACAGCCAGGGACGTCGCAAAACGGATGAACATGCCGATCGTCTTCGACCAGGCTTATCCGCCAAACACGGTGGAATTCTCCGGCATCATCCGCGCGCTCAAGGCGGCCAAGCCTGACATCGTCTACGTCGCGTCCTATCCGCCGGATTCGGCCGGAATTTTGCGCGCCGTGAACGAGATCGGGATCGGCGACAACGTCAAGATTTTCGGCGGCGGCATGGTCGGCCTGCAATTCGGCGCGGTCATGGAAAACCTGGGTTCGCTGCTTAACGGCGTCGTCAACTACAATTCGTGGCTCCCGGAACCGAAGATGTATCACGACGGGACCAAGACCTTTTTCGAGACCTACGCTAAGCGGGCCGTGGAGGCCAAGGTCGATCCGCTGGGCTATTATCTTGCGCCGTTCGGCTACGCCAGCGGTCAAATCGTCGAGCAGGCCATCAAGGCTGTCGGCTCACTCGACCAGAAGGCCCTGGCAAAATATCTGCATCAAAACGAGATCAAGACCATCGTTGGCCCGATCGTGTTTTCGGCGGACGGTGAGTGGAAGGAAACCGGGACGCTGATGGCCCAGTTCCGCGGCGTTGTGGACAAGAATATCGAGCAGTTCCGCACGCCGGGCAAACAGGTGATCCTGTTCCCGGAGAAACTGAAATCTGGCGATCTCATCAGTCCCTTTGAGGCTGCCCGAAAGTAAGCTCGCGGTTGTCTATGAGACATGGCGCGGCCCGGGATCAGGTCGAATGATCCCGGGCAACGGAATCGGATAACCCAGGTGCGCGAAACGGGGAAGCTTAGGGGCGGGTCAAGGGGGACCTCAATTGTTTTCATTTGACCTGCTGCTCGATGCGGTGGTG
>Ga0209006_10000489_pt1 | contig 37825 bp, 34 predicted proteins | sample JacPin_JW_Ref_O2_FD_188567 | JGI IMG/M metagenome (GOLD analysis project Ga0209006, IMG submission 188567) | Forest soil microbial communities from Algoma, Ontario, Canada - Jack Pine, Ontario site 1_JW_Ref_O2 (SPAdes) (version 2) | ecosystem: Environmental > Terrestrial > Soil > Boreal... | reverse complement strand
GATCGACGCCGCCATGGTGGCGAAGAAATTCGGCGCCGCCGGGACCGAGGTGGTGCTGGAGGATTGCCTCGAAGGCGAGGAGGTCAGCTTCTTCGCGCTGGTCGACGGCAAGCATGCCGTGGCCTTGGCCTCGGCGCAGGACCACAAGCGCGTCGGCGACGGCGACACCGGACCCAATACCGGCGGCATGGGCGCCTATTCGCCGGCGCCGGTGATGAATCCCGAGCTCGAAGTCACGGTGATGGAGAAGATCATCCTGCCGACCATCCACGCCATGCGCGACGAGGGCCGGCCGTACAAGGGCGTGCTCTATGCCGGGCTGTTCCTGACCAAGCAGGGTCCGCAGCTGATCGAATACAATTGCCGCTTCGGCGATCCGGAATGCCAGGTGCTGCTGACGCGGCTCAAAAGCGACCTGCTGCCGGCGCTGATCGCGGCGCGCGACGGCGAGCTAGAGGATTTCGACCTGCGTTGGCGCGACGAGGCGGCGCTGTGCGTGGTGATGGCGGCCAAGGGCTATCCCGGCGCCACGGTCAAGGGCTCGGAGATCCGCAACCTCGAAGCCGCGGCCTCTGCCGATCCGGCGGTGAAGATCTTCCACGCCGGCACCAAGCGCGTCGGCGACAAGCTGATCGCCGATGGCGGGCGCATCCTCAACGTGGTGGCGCGCGCCAAAAGCGTGCGCGAGGCGCAGAAGCGCGCCTATGCCGTGGTCGACAAGATCGACTGGCCGCAGGGCTTCTGCCGCCGCGACATCGGCTATCGCGCCATCGGCCGCCGGCGCGCCTCAGCGCCGGTCACCGAAAAAGCTCCGCAATAGCTCCCCTGCCCGCCGCTCCTCGATGCCGCCGTAGATTTCCGGCCGGTGGTGGCAGGTGGGTTGCTGGAAGAATTTCGGCCCATGCTCGACCGCGCCCATCTTAGGATCATAGGCGCCGAAATAGAGCCGGCGGATGCGCGCGAAGGAGATCGCCGCCGCGCACAAGGCGCAGGGCTCGAGCGTGACGTAGAGATCGCAATCCTCGAGCCGCGGCGCTCCGCGCACCCGCGCGGCTTCGCGCAGCGCCAAAATCTCGGCATGGGCGGTGGGATCGGACAGCGATTCGACCCGGTTGCCGGCCTTGGCCAGCACATGGCCGTGGGCGTCGACCAGCACCGCGCCCACCGGCACTTCGCCGGCGCGCGCGGCCTCTTCGGCCTCGATCAAGGCGAGATTCATCGGAGATTGCGGCGCTGCGGGTACGGACATAGATTGCCAGCATGGCACAACCGGTCATCGGCCTCACCCTCGATCACGAACCGCCGGGCGGATATTCCAAGACCCAGCCCTGGTACGCGCTGCGCGAGAATTATTGCGCAGCGGTGAGCGCCGCGGGCGGATTGCCGGTGCTGTTGCCGCACGAGCCCGCGCGCGCCGGCGATTACCTGGCGCTGTTGGACGGCCTCATCGTCACCGGCGGCGCCTTCGACGTCGATCCCAAGCTGTTCGGCGCCAAGACCCGGCACGAGAGCGTCTCGACCAAGGATCGCCGCACCGAATTCGAGCTCGCCGTCTGCCGGGGCGCGCTCAAATCCGACAAGCCGGTGTTGGGCATCTGCGGCGGCGAGCAGCTCATGAACGTGGCGCTGGGCGGCACGCTGATCCAGCACATTCCCGACGAGGTGAAGGGCGCGCTGGCGCATGAACAGCCCAATCCCCGCACCGAACCCGGCCACAGCGTGAAGATACCCAAGGACACGCTGCTGCATCGCATCACCGGAGCCTTGGCGTTGGAGGTCAACAGCGCCCATCACCAGGCGGTGAAAGAGGTCGCCCCCGGGCTGGTGGTCGATGCGGTCGCGCCCGACGGGGTGATCGAGGGCATCGAGGATCCGAAGCGGCGTTTCTGCCTCGGCGTGCAGTGGCATCCCGAATACCTGCTGAGCGAAGGCGACAAGCGCATCTTTTCCGCCTTCATCGCGGCATCGCGCGGCTGAATCCGCGTTCCATGCGCATCATCGCCGGGCGCTATCGCGGCAAGCGGCTTGCTCCCCTGACCGGGACCGCCATCCGCCCGACCGGCGGCCGCGCGCGCGAGGCGTTGTTCAATATCCTGGCGCACGGGAAATTCTCGGCGCGGCCCGTTTACGAAGACGCCATCGTGCTCGACGCCTTTGCCGGCAGCGGCGCGCTGGGCCTGGAGGCGCTGTCGCGCGGCGCGCGTTACGCGACCTTCATGGAAAAGGACCGCCAGGCGCGCGCGGCGCTCACATCCAATATCGAGGCCATGGGGGTGAAATCGAGCGCCGCCGTGATGGCGGCGGATGCGTTGAAGCCGCCGCGCTCCGCCGCGCCCGCGTCGCTGGCCTTTCTCGATCCGCCCTATGGCGAGGATGTGGCCGGAGCGGCGCTCACATCCCTGGCCGCGGCCGGGTGGCTCGCGCCGGAAGCGCTGTCCGTCGTTGAGATAGCGGCCAAGCGAGGCTTCATCGTGCCCGACGGTTTCGCGCTGTTGGACGAGCGCCGCTACGGCGCGGCCAGGATCCTGTTCTTGCGCTTCGCCCTCTAGCGCGCGGCCTTGGCGGCGGCGATCTCGGGCGCGAGCAGATCGCCGCGCAGCAGGTGATAGAGGGTTTGCAGCGTCACCCAGGCGATCGCCACGGTCACCACCGCGAGGATGGCGGCGGCGAGCCAGAGCGAAACCGGCACGCCGGTCGCGCGCGCATAGCGCAGCCCGGCCACCGCCAGCGCCGCGAGCGGGAAGCTGATCGACCACCAGGCGAGACGGAAAGGCGGCCGGCAGGCTTGGCGGATCAGCACCGGCGCCAGCACAACCAGCAGGAACACGCCGCAATAGAACAGCAGGCTCGCCAGCAGATCCACCCCGCCCACGGTCTGGGTGTAGCCGATGAAGCCGACGCCGAACGGCGCGGTCAGGATGGCGAGGGTCGGCTGCAACGCATCGGGCAAAGGCGCGCGGAACACCAGCCGCGCGAACACCAGCGTGAACAGCACGACGGCGAAGAACAGCCCGACCGCGACGCACAGCAGGTAGAATTCGTGCATCGCGGCGACGTCGCCGAACATCCCGGCCGCCGGAATGTTGAGCGCGCCGATCACCGGCACGAACCAGCTCGGCGACACATGGTCGATCGCGGGATTGCCGGTGAGCCAGCGATGCACCATCAGGGTGGTGAAACACGCCATCGCGGCGGCGCCGGGCACCCACAGCGCCTGGGCGAAGCCCGGCGCGTAGGGTGCGATCACCACCGGCAGCAGCAGCAGCGAGATAAAGACGGTGGAGAACAGCGGCCCGATCACCGGATGGTTCCATTCGGCGGCGACGCGCGCCGGAAAGCACGCGAGCTTGATCGAATAGGCGCAGGCGATGGCGAGAAAGGCGAGCACCGCGAGCGCGCCGATCGCCTCGCCGATCCAGGACGGCGCGCCGAGCAGCGCATGCGCCAGGCGCCAGGCGATGCACAGGCCGGAGAGGCCCATCGCCGCGCCGAACAGGCCCACCGGCAGGAAGGCGAGGTTTTTCACGGGCCGCCGCCGCTGACGATCCGGGGGGCGGCATTGCGGGAAGCGGCATAGGCCTCCCAGCCGCGCGCGCGCAGCTTGCAGGCGTCGCATTGGCCGCAGCCGAAACCCCAATCGTGGCGGTGGCCGCGGTCGCCCAGATAGCAGCTCACGGTCTCGTCGCGGATGAGCGCGACCAGAGCGGCGGCGCCCAATTCCTCGGCCAGGCGCCAGGTTCCGGCCTTGTCGATCCACATCAACGGCGTCTCGATCACGAGGCGTGCTGCCATGCCGAGATTGATCGCGGCCTGGAGCGCCTTGATGGTGTCGTCGCGGCAATCGGGATAACCCGAATAGTCGGTCTCGCACATGCCGCCGATCACGTGCTTCAAGCCCCGTTGTTGCGCGACGATGGCGGCGAAGGTGAAAAAGACGAGATTGCGTCCGGGCACGAATGTCGAAGGCAGGCCGTCCGGCCGCTTGGCGAAGGGCAGATCCGCCGTGAGCGCGCTGACGCTGACATCGCCCAGCACGCCGAGCTCCACCACCCGGTCGGGGCCGAGGCGCTTGCCCCATTCCGGCTTGAGCGCCGCCAGCTTGCGGCGGACGGGTTCGCGTGCATCGAGCTCGGCGGCGTGGCGTTGGCCGTAGCGGAAACCCACGGTCTCGACCCGCGCGAAGCGTTCGAGCGCCCAGGCCAGGCAGGTGGCGGAATCCTGTCCGCCCGAGAACAGCACCAGGGCGGAATCGTGATCGAGTTCGGTCATGGCCCGGGATCAGCGCCGGCCGAACAGCTTTTCGATATCGGCCCGGCTCAGCTCGACATAGGTCGGGCGGCCGTGATTGCATTGGCCGGAATGGGGCGTCGCCTCCATTTCCCGCAGCAGCGCGTCCATCTCGGCCTGGTTGAGCCGCCGCCCGGCGCGCACGCTGCCGTGACAGGCGAGCGTGCCGCACACCTCTTCGAGCTGCTCCTTCAAGGACAGTACGTCGCCCAGCTCGGCCAGCTCGTCGGCCAAGTCGCGGATTAAGCCTTGGATATTCACCTCGCCTAGCAATGCCGGCACCTCGCGCACCACCACCGCGCCCGCGCCGAAGCGCTCGATCACCAGTCCGAGCTCGGCCAGTTCGCGCGCGCGCGCGGAAAGGCGCGTGGCGGAGGATTCCGCTAGCTCCACCACCTCGGGCAAAAGCAGGATCTGGCGCTTGACGCCGTTCGCCGCGATTTCGCGTTTCATGCGTTCATAGACCAGGCGCTCATGCGCCGCGTGCTGGTCGACGATGACGATGCCGTCCGCGGTCTGCGCGACGATATAGGTCTCGTGCAGCTGCGCGCAGGCGGCGCCCAGCGGATAGGCCTGGTCCTGCGGCGCCGATACCGCGCGCGCGGCCGGCGCCCCTTGAGGCAAGGGCGCCTGGTAGGATGCGGCCTGTTCGGCCAATCCCGGCACCAGCGCGGGCGCGGCGCCGCCGCGTCCGGTCCAGGCCGGCAGGCGCCCGGGCTGGAACGATCCGAGCGCGGCCTCGGCCACGGTGGTGGAAGCGCGGTGGCCGGCGGCCGCCAGCGCGTGGCGCAGCGAACCGACGATCAAGCCGCGCACCAGAGCGGCGTCGCGGAAGCGCACCTCGGCCTTGGCGGGGTGGACGTTGACGTCGAGCTGGTCCTCCGGGCAATCGAGGAACAGCACCACCATGGGATGGCGGTCGCGCGCCAGGAAATCCTGGTAGGCGCCGCGCACCGCCCCGGCCAGGAGCTTGTCGCGCACCGGCCTTCCGTTGACGAAGAGATACTGGTCCTTGGATGTGGCGCGGTTGAGCGTCGGCAGCCCGGCGAAGCCCGACAGTTTGAATCCTTCGCGCACCGCGTCGATGGCGAGCGCGTTGTCGGCGAAGTCGCGGCCGAGCAGAGCGCCGAGCCGCGCCTTGCGCGCATCCGCCGCGCCCCGCGCCGCCAAATCGCCGGCCGGATTGAGCCGCAGGATGGTCTTTTCCTCGTCGCCGATGACGGTGAAGGCGATCGCCGGATAGGCCATGGCCAGGCGCTCGACCGCGTCAACCGCGGCGTCGCGCTCGGCGCGCGGCGATTTGAGGAATTTGAGCCGCGCCGGGGTGGCGTAGAACAGCTCGCGCACCTCGACCCTGGTGCCGGGCGGATGCGAAGCGGGCTTGACCGCGCCCTTGGCGCCGCCCTCGACCGTGACGCTGGCGGCCGCGGGCGAGCCTGGCTTGCGGCTGGTGATGGCCAGGCGGCTGACCGCGCCGATCGAAGGCAGCGCCTCGCCGCGGAAACCCAGAGTCTTGATGCGTTGGAGATCGTCGTCCGGCAGCTTGGAGGTGCAATGACGCTCGACCGCCAGATCGAGCTCCGCCGCGCTCATGCCCTCGCCGTCATCGACTACCAGGATCAGGCTGGCGCCGCCGTCGCGCAGCGTGATCTCGATCCGCTTGGCGCCCGCATCAATGGCGTTTTCGACCAGCTCCTTCACCGCCGCGGCCGGGCGCTCGATCACCTCGCCGGCGGCGATGCGGTTGACGATGACGGGCGGCAGCAGGCGGAGGGCCATGGGCTATTGTGCCTTGGGCCGCCCCATTTCGCCAAGCCGCTGACGCGCGAGTCGTTTGCCTTCTTCCACCGCCGGCTGATCGAAGGCGTTGACGCCGAGCAGATCGGCGGCGATCACGGTTTCCAGCATGAAATGCATCAGCAGCGCGCCCAGACTCTTCTCGTCGAGTCGGGCGAGCGAAATGATCCGCGTCGGCCGGCCGGTGCGCACCAGCGTGGTGGCGGTCGCCTGCTGCTCGGCCTCGAGCAGGTCGCCCATGCGCTTGCCGGCGAGATAAGCCAGCTCCTTGTTGGCCGAGAGGCTCTTGGGCAGCACCGGGCCTTGCCCCGCCTGCGCCAGCAGAACCAGGGTGAACATCTTGTCGGCCGGGCCGCCGAGATAGAGCTGGAGTTGGCTGTGCTGATCGACCGTGCCGAGCGCGCGGATCGGCGTCGTGCCCTTGCCGTCCTTGCCCAGGCTTTCGGCCCAGAGCTGGCGGAACCACAGCCCGAACGGCGCCAGCCGGTCGACATAGGGCATGATCACCGACGCCGCTATGCCGCGCCGCTCGGCCAGCGCGACCGACACCGCCGCGCCCAAGGCGGGCGGCGATTGCCGCGCGTCCTTGGCGGCGAGCGCCTGATCCAGCGCCTCGGCCGCGCCCGCGCGGAACGCCGCCGCGTCGAGACCCGCGATCATCGCCGGCAACAGCCCGACGTTGGACAGCACCGAAAAGCGCCCGCCGAGATCGGGATCGTGATCGAGCGCGCGCATCTTGCGCGAAGCGGCCAGCCGCCGCAGCGGATTCCGGCCCGGCTCGGTGATCACCACCGCACGCTCGGCGTGTTTGGGTCCCAGCCAGTCGAGACAGGCGAAAAGCTGGGTCAGGGTTTCCGCCGTGCCGCCGGATTTGGAGATCGCGATCAATCCGGTCTGGGCCGGCTTCAGGCCGCCGAACAGGTCCTTGAAGCTCGCCGGGTCGATATTGTCCATGAAATGCAGGCGCGGTCCCTGGCGCGGCCGGGCCAGCGCCACCAGCGTCTGGCCGCCGAGACTCGAGCCGCCAGTGCCGAGCACGATCACGTCCTTGAAACGGCGGAATTCCGTGGCCAGGCGCTTGAGCGCCTTCAGGTCGCTGTGTCGCGACGGCAAGGTCAGGTACGGCATCTGGCCCGCGCGCTTCAGCGCGGCGAGCGCGGTCAGCGAGGACGCCGCGCGCTTCAGCGCGGATTCCAGCTCGGCCGCGGTCAGGCCTCGTTTGCCGACCGCCTCGGCCAGGCAACCCGTTATGTCGTGACGGTAGTGCATCGCCCCCACGCGCGCCGCGCGGTATCGGAATCCGCCGGCATTTCATTGAACGCTACTGCATTTTTGACGGCGCGCAAAGCCGCCCGGACCGCGATGCCCGGGCCGCGTGCGCTTAGAACAGCCAGCCGAAGAAGCCTTTTGATTTGGTGCGCTCGATAACCGGCGTCTTGGCGTCGGCGGTGGCAGATGGCGTCGAGCCGCCCGCATCGGCCGTCGTGTTGTTCGACGCCGCCTGGTTGGCGGCGGCGACGCGCAGCCGCTCGGCCTCGCTGCTGGCGTCGATCACCTGGTTGCCGGGCGGCAGGCTGGGCGGCGCGGCGCGCCAGAACAGCAACTTGTCGATAAAGCCGGAATTGTCCGGCACCACCGAAGCCTCGTTGTTGACCAGCTCGCGGATGTTCTTGGGTGTGTTCGAGGCGCCCGCCTCTTTCAGCAACTCGCCTTCGCCCTCGCTGCGGTCGGTCGCGGCCGGCGGCAGCGCGTCGATTTGCACGTCGCTGGCGCGGAACACGGTCTGGCGCGCCTGATCGACCGAGGTCTTCTCCTGCGACGGGGCCGCGCCCGGACGCGGCGGGCGCAAGGTGTAATCGGGCGGAATGGCGAGCGGCGCGGAAGCGGTGACGGCGAATTCGTCGGGCACCACCTTCTCCATGCCGAGGCCGCGTTTGATGTCGGTGCAGCCGGCGAGCGACAGCGCGGCGCAGGTGACGACAGCGGCAAGGGGAATGGCAGGCCGACAAACCACGTTAATAAACCGCCCTAAACGTCTCTGTTGAGGCATTAGTTTAGCCCGGCGCGGCGCCGTTCGCCAAGCATGCCGTCGAGCGCGATGAAAATAACGCCGAGGGTGATGGCCGCATCCGCCAGGTTGAAGGCGAACCAGTGCCAAGCCCCCCAGTGAAAATCGAGGAAATCCACCACCGCGCCGCGGAATATCCTGTCAACAATGTTACCCAGCGCGCCGCCGATGACCAGCCCGATGGCCAGGGCGAGCCAACCCCGCCCGGTGCGCTTCAGCCACAGCACGAGCGCCGCGACGATGATAGCGGCCAAGCCGGCGAACAGCAGCGTGCCGCTGGTTTCCCCGGAATTGAACAGGCCGAAGCTGACGCCGCGGTTCCACGCCAGCACCAGGTTGAAGAACGGCAGAACCGCCACGCCGAGCTCGCCCGGACGCGCGGCGAAGAACCCCAGCACCCAGTACTTGACCAGCTGATCGAGCGCCGCGACCGCCGCCGCGACGATGAGGCCGTTGCGCATCCTATCGCCCGCCCCGCGCCAGCGTGTCCACGGCATCGGCGCAGCGGTGGCAAAGATCGGGATGGGCTTTGACCGCGCCGACCTCGTCCAGCACCCGCCAACAGCGCGCGCATTTCTTGCCCGCGGCCAAGCCGACCGTGACGCCCACGCCCGGCACGTCGGGCAATACAAAGGCGCTTGGCGGCGGCGCGCCCGGTTTCAAACCGCCGGCGGACGCGATGAACAATTCCGGCAGGTCGATTCCCGCAGCCGCTCCGGCATAGCCGTCTTCGGCGAAGATCTGGACCGCCGCCTGCAGGCTCGAACCGATGCGCTTTTGCGCGCGCTCCAATTCGATGGCGCCGGTGACGACGCGGCGCAGATCGCGCAGCTTGGCCCATTTCTCGCCGAGCCCGTCGTCGCGCCAGCTCTCCGGCACTTCGGGATAGAGCTGCAAATGGACGCTCGAGGATTCGGCGTCGCCATGGCGGCAGAGCCAGGCTTCCTCGGCGGTGAAGCACAGCACCGGCGCGAGCCAACGCACCAGGCAATCGAACACCCGGTCCAGCACGGTGCGCGCGGCGCGGCGTTTGCGCTCGCCGGCCGGATCGCAATAAAGTGAATCCTTCCGCACGTCGAAATAGAAGGCGGAGAGATCGACGGCGCAGAAATTATGCAAATGCGTGAACAGGGTGTGGAAGTCGTAGGCCTCGACCGACGATCTCACCAAAGCATCGAGTTCCCACAGGCGATGCAGCACCCAGCGCTCCAACTCCGGCATCTCCTTGGGCGCGACCTTTTCCCGGTCGGAAAAATCCTTCAACGAACCCAGCAGATAGCGCAGCGTGTTGCGCAGCCGGCGGTAGATTTCGCTCTGCTGCTTCAGGATTTCGGGGCCGATGCGCAAATCATCGGCATAGTCGGCGGCGACGACCCAGAGTCGCAGGATGTCGGCGCCGCTCTTGCTCACCACCTCCTGGGGCGAGGTGACGTTGCCGAGCGACTTCGACATCTTGCGGCCCTGCTCGTCGAGCACGAAGCCGTGGGTCAGCACCGCCTCGTAGGGCGCGCGCCCGCGCGTGCCGCAGGATTCCAGCAGCGACGAATGGAACCAGCCGCGATGCTGGTCCGAGCCTTCGAGATAGAGCGAGGCCGGCCATTGCAAATCCTTCCGCTTTTCCAGCACGAAGGCGTGGGTCGAGCCGGAATCGAACCAGACATCGACGATGTCCTTCACCTGCTCGTAATTCGCGGGATCGCGTCCGGGGCCGAGGAATTCGCCCGGGTCGTTCGTGTACCAGGCATCCGAGCCTTGCTTCTCGAAGGCGGCGGCGATGCGGTCGACCACATCCTGGTCGCGCAACGCTTCGCCGCTTTTCTTGTCGACGAACACCGCGATCGGCACGCCCCAGGCGCGCTGGCGCGAGATGCACCAATCCGGCCGGGTTTCGATCATGGCGCGGATGCGGTTGCGGCCTTGCGGCGGAATCCAGCGCGTCTCATCGATCGCCTTGAGCGCCTTGCGGCGCAGGCTGTTCTTTTCCATGCCGATGAACCATTGCGGCGTGGCGCGGAAGATGAGCGGCGCCTTGGAGCGCCAGGAATGGGGATAGGAATGGGTGAGCTTGGCTTCGCCGAACAGCGCGCCCGCCTCGCGCAGGGCGGCGATCACCGCCGGGTTGGCGTCGCCTTCCTTGCCGTTGGGCCGGTAGACGCGCTTGCCCGCGAACAGCGGCACGGACGGGTAATAGGTTCCGTCGCCCGCCACCGTCTCCGGCACCTTGATGCCGTTGCGGATGCAGAGATCGAAATCGTCGGCGCCGTGGCCGGGCGCCATGTGGACGAAGCCGGTGCCGTCTTCCTCGGTGACGAAGGCGCCCGCCAGCAGGGGCACGTCGAAATCGTAGCCGCCGCCCGCGCCGGAAAATCCGCGCAGCGGATGGCGGCATAGCGTGCCGGCGAGCTGCTCGCCTTTCAGCACCATGACCATCTCGGCCGTGAAATCGAGCTCCTTTTCAAGCGCCGGCCAGCGCGATTCCGCCACCACCAGTTTCTCGCCCGGCCGCGCCAGGCTGCCGGGGCCGGCGGCGCTCACCAGCAGGACGAGGTAGTTCATCGCCTCGCCATAGGCGACGGCGCGGTTGCCCGGCAGGGTCCAGGGCGTGGTGGTCCAGATCAGGATCGAGGTGTTTTCGAGCTCGCGGTGCGCCGGCCGGACCACCGGAAACCGCACCCACACCTGGGTCGAGGCGTGGTCGTGGTATTCGATCTCGGCTTCGGCCAGCGCGGTCTGTTCCACCACCGACCACATCACCGGCTTCGAGCCGCGATAGAGCGAGCCGTTCATCAGGAATTTGCCGATCTCGCGCGCGATCTGCGCCTCGGCGGAGAATTCCATGGTGGTGTAGGCGTGGTCCCAGTCGCCGCCGACGCCCAGGCGCTCGAATTCCGCCTTCTGCACGCCGATCCAGTGGCGCGCGAAATCGCGGCATTCCTTGCGGAACTCGACGACCGGGACGGCGTCCTTGGATTTCTTCTTGGCGCGGTATTCCTCTTCGATTTTCCACTCGATGGGCAAGCCGTGGCAGTCCCAGCCCGGCACATAGACCGCGTCCTTGCCGCTCATCTGCTGTGCGCGGTTGATGATGTCCTTCAGGATCTTGTTGAGCGCGTGGCCGATATGGAGATTGCCGTTGGCGTAGGGCGGCCCGTCATGCAGCACGTATTTGACGCGGCCCTTGGCGGCGCGGCGCTGTTTTTGCCACAGGCCGAGCTTGTGCCAGCGTTCGAGCAGGGCGGGCTCGCGCTTGGGCAATTCGCCACGCATCGGGAAAGCCGTGTCGGGCAGAAAGACGGTCGAGCGGTAATCCTTGGCCGAATCCGGCGCGGCGTCATCGTTCATGGGCTTGGTCATAGGGAGATGATCGGGAACCGTCAACCGTGGGGCGGATGGATGCCGGTGAGCGCGGCGCGCGCCAGGACGAGGTCGCGGACGAGTTGCGCCTTGAGCGCGTCGATCCCGGCGAGCACGGCGTCGGGGCGCAGGAATTCGACCAGGGCCACGCGCAGATGGCGGCCGAGAAGATCGCCCGAGAAATCGAGCAGATGGGCTTCGAGGCGCATCTCGCCCGCGCCCAGCGTCGCGCGGCGGCCGAGATAGGCCACGCCTTCGTGCCAATCGGTCCGGCCTTCGGCCTCGATCCCCGCATAGACGGCATAGATGCCGGCGGATGGCCGGAGATAATCGGCCAGCGGCAGATTGGCGGTGGGCATGCCGAGACCGCGCGCCACGCCTTCGCCGCGCTCGACCCGGCCCTCGATTTCCCAGAAACGGCCGAGCAGCTCGGTTGCTTCGCGCGGCTTGCCTTCGCTCAGCAGCTTGCGGATGCGGGTCGAGGAATAGACCGCGCCGCCGGGGCTGGCGATCGCCTCGATCACGGTGACGGCGAAGCCTTTCTGCGCGCCTTGCGCGGTAAGCAGCCCGGCATCGCCGCGCCGCCCCCGGCCGAAGACGAAATCGTAGCCGACCACGACATGCCGCGCGCCCAGCCCTTCGATCAACACCTGGTCGACGAACTCCTCGGCGCTGCGCTTGGCGAAATCGAGATCGAAATGGATGGCGAACAGCAGATCGACGCCGAGCGTTTCGATATGCCGCGCCTTGGCGCGGAACGGCGTCAGGCGGAAAGGCGGCGCGTCCGGCTTGAATACGCCGAAGGGATGCGGCTCGAAGGTGAGCACGGCGTGAGGAACATGCAGCCCGCGGGCGACGCCGCCGGCCGCGGAAATCACCGCCTGATGGCCGGGGTGGACGCCGTCGAAATTGCCGATGGCGAACGCTCCGCCGCGGTCCAATCCTTCGGCCTTGTCATGTCGGAAGACGCGCACGGACGGAAGATATATAGCGCCGGCGCGAAGGCGGGTAGGACTTTACGCTTTGCGCGAGGGCACCAGCACCAGCGCTTCGCCGTCAAGCACCACCGTGTCGTCGACGCGGCACACGGTCTTGAGTTTGACTCGTTTCTTGGCGGCGTCGATCTCGGTCACCGTAACCTGGGCTTCGACGGTGTCGCCGATGCGCACGGGCGCGCGGAACGACAGGCTCTGACTGAGATAGATGGTGCCGGGGCCGGGCATGATGGCGACGGCGGTGGACAGGAAGGCGGCGGTCAGCATGCCGTGAGTGATGCGGCCCTTGAACCGGGTCTTCTTGGCGAATTCTTCGTCCAGATGGAGCGGATTGTGGTCGCCGGTCAGATCGGCGAAATCGATCACATCGGACTCGGTCAGGGTGTGGAAATACGAGGCCGACATGCCGACCACGAGATCCTCGAGTACGTAGCCCTGGCGGGGCGAAACGATTTGCCGGACATCATCCATTGCCAACCTCGACTGCCGTTTTTTGTGCGGCGCACCTTAACCGGCGTGCCCGCTAGAGGCAAGAAATTCCTCCGATTCATGGGAAATCCTGGGGTTTTCGGCCCTGGTTCTTCGCAACAGCACAAGGGCCGCGACAGCCCTTCCCCGCCTGCAGCCCCGAGGCTACTCTCCCCGCCTGCCGATTGCGGAGAAACCCGGTGGAAGAGAGCGGTCCCGCGCCGTTGCGCGAGATGTGGTACTTCGCCCTGCCGGGCGCGCGGCTGGCGCGCGGCCGGATGCAGCCGAAGACGCTGCTGGGCGAACCGCTGCTGCTGGGGCGCACGCGCGAAGGCGCGGTTTTCGCGCTGAAGGACATCTGCCCGCATCGCGGCATTCCGCTGTCCTACGGACGGTTCGACGGCAGCGAGGTCGAATGCTGCTATCACGGCTGGCGTTTTGCCGCCTCCGGGCAATGCACCGCCATTCCCTCGCTCTATCAGGACCAGGATTTCGACGTCGCCAAGATTCGCGTCGCGGCCTATCCGGCGCGCGAAGTGCAGGGCAATGTCTGGGTGTTTTTCGGCAAGGATCCCGGCGCCGCGCCCGAGCCGCCTTTGATTCCGGAAATCGGCGAGCGCCGCGCCAATCTTTTCGAAAGCGTGCGCGTGCCGGCGGCGATCGATCACGCCGTGGTCGGGCTGATGGACCCGGCACACGGCCCGTTCGTGCACCGCGCCTGGTGGTGGCGGTCGCGGCATTCGATTCACGAAAAATCCAAGGCGTTCGCGGCGAGCCCTTACGGCTTCACCATGCTGCGCCATCCGCCTTCGTCCAACGCCAACGCCTATCGCCTGCTCGGCGGCCGGCCCGAGACCGAGATCACCTTCCGCCTGCCCTCGACGCGCATCGAGCATATCCGCATCGGCGCGCGCTTCGTCGCCAGCCTGACCGCGGTGACGCCGTTGAGCGACAGCGTCGCCGAGGTCAATCACGCGATCTATTGGAACCTGCCCTGGCTCGGACTGCTGTCGCCTTTCCTGCGCCCCTTCGTGAAGGCCTTCCTCAACCAGGACCGCCGCGTCATGGTGATGCAGCAGAAGGGGTTGCGCCACGACCCGCCACTGATGCTGATCAACGACGCCGATACCCAGGCGCGCTGGTATTTGCGGCTCAAGGCCGAATACCTGCGCGCCCGCGCCGAGAATCGCGACTTCGTCAACCCGGTCAAGGACAGGGTGCTGCGCTGGCGCAGCTGATATAAAGTGCCGCCTTAAGTCTTACGGGAGCAGGCCCCATGACGGAATCCGGAACGCGCGGGTGCGTTTCGCCCCCCATCTCACAAGCCGCGGCGGATGCCACGCTGGCGGCGTTGCGCTTCGACCGCGACGGTCTTATCCCCGCGGTGGCGCAGCAGCACGACAGCGGCGAGACGCTGATGCTGGCCTGGATGAACCGCGAAGCGGTGGCGGAGACGCTCAAGACCGGCCGCGTCTGCTACTGGTCGCGTTCGCGCAAGACGCTGTGGCGCAAGGGCGAAAGCTCGGGCCATGTGCAGCGCCTGGTGGAGCTGCGCGTCGATTGCGACGGCGATGCGCTGTTGTTGCTGGTCGATCAGACCGGCCCCGCCTGCCACACCGGCACGCGCAGCTGCTTTTTCCGCGCGCCGCGCGGCGACGCTCTGGCCGAGATATCCAAGCCGGTGGAAGCGCCGGCAGCCGGCGAAACGCGCTAAGGCGCCGCGCAGCATAGGCGCGGGCCAAGTCCGGCCCGCGCCGCCATGCGCGGCTTGGCAAAAGCGTATTAAGCGGACAGGGAAGCGGCCTCGAGCTTGATGCCCAATTTGTTTCCCGCCGCGTCGGCGCTGGCGCGGGCGACGAGCTGCACCGGGGTCTCCGGCCGCAGCGGATCGAACACCGCGAGGCCGATCGAGACGGTGAGCGGCACTTCCGGCGTGCCGGTGAGCGGGGCCAGGCGGCGCGCGCCGTGTTCGATGGCGAGCATCCGGCGCCGGGCGCCCGATTCGTTGATGCCCTCGATCCACAGCACGAACTGGCTGCCGCCGTAACGCGCGATCAGATCGCCGGCGCGGGTGTGGTCGCGCAAGATGCCGGCCAACGTCACCAGTACCTCGTCGCCGGTTGAAGGCCCGTAGCGGTCGTTGACCAGCTTCAGGTTGAGAATGTCGATGTAGAGCAGCACGGCCGATTGCGTGCCGCGGTCGAGCCGCAGCAGGCGGCGGGCGAATTCGTCGAAAAAGGCGTTCCGGTTGGTCAAGGTGGTCAGCGGGTCGGTGCGCGACATGGTGGCGATGCGCTCGCGCGCCTCGATCTGCGCGATGACGATGCCGAGATGGTCGGCGACATCGCCCAGCACGGCGCGATCGGAATCGCCGAAGGGCGGCTCTTCGGCGCGGCGCCACAGCACGACCGCGCCCTTGTGTTCGCGGCGATACTGCACGGTATGGGCCGCGAGCTGGCAGCCGGAGGCGGTTGCCGCGGCGGCATCCTTGTCCTTGATCGCATGGCGCGCCGCCATCAGCCCGGCGGTCGGCAGTTTGGCGCCCCAGATAATGGCGGGCCGCGGCCCTTGATCGCCGCCGGCGCGCAGGATGGCGCCGCCGGCAGCGCCGACGGCAAGGCCGAGCGCGGTAAGCGCGACGGTGAGTGCGCTTTCGGGCTGGGTTTCATCGCGCACCGCGCGCACCACCTGGCCGACGACGCCGTCGCGGATCTGCGTGCCGGTCTGGGTCAGATCCTGAGCGCCGCGGACGCGGCAAATGCCGCGCGCGCCGTTCCACAAACCGGTGGCGCCGAGCACCGGCCGCGCCGCGAGAGTGAGCAGGACGGTGCCGCCGTCGGCGGCGCGAAAGCGGATTTCTCCGACCGTTGCCGGCTCGGTCGCGGCGAAGTGGCCGGCCTGTTCCGGATCGGCGAGGAATTCGGCCACGGTCTTGCCGAGAAGATTATCCGCCGGCCAGCCGAACACCAGGCGCGGCGAAACGAAGACGAAGCGCGCGGCAGCGTCGATCTCCCACGCAAAATCGCCGGAAATCTCGACCAGTTCGCGGAAGCGCCTGTCCACCTCGTAACCGCTGCTGTTCATGAACACCCCTTGGCGCCGGCCCGACGGCCGGACGAGGGACCAAGCCTATCCCGAGGGGATTTAGAAAATGATTAAGGATCGGCGCGGACGGCTTCGCGGGCGGCCCGGATATCGTTAAGAAAATATTCTCAGTGGGCGAGCAGGACCGGCATATCGGCGCCGGCGATGATCCGCCTGGTGGCGCCGCCGAAGATCATCTGCCGGAGACGGCTTTGGGTATAGGCGCCCTTGACCATGAGATCGGCCGACATCGCCTTGGCCTCGGCCAGGAAGACGTCGCCCGGCTGGCGGTTTCCGGCCGGGATGTGGCGCGCGGCGGCCTCGATGCCGTGCGCCTTGAGACTCTTGGCGAGATCTTCGCTCGACGGGCCGGGCGTCCAGGCGCCCTCGACGCTCACCACTTCCACCCGCACGGCGCGCTTCAGGAACGGCATGGCGAAGGCGACGGTGCGCGCGGTTTCGGTCGAGCCGTTCCAGGCGATCAGCACGCGCTCGCCGATGCTCGGCGGCGCCGCCGCCGGCGCCATCAGCACCGGCCGGCCGCTTTCGAACAGCGCGTCTTCGAGCGTCGCCTCCGCGAACGAGGCCGGTTTGTCCGGATGCTCGACCACGATCAGGTCGAAAACGCGGCCGATCGCGCCCACCACCGCGTTCTGCCGTCCGCTTTCCTCGCGCCATTCGGCGCTCATGCCGGTACCCGCGCCGGCGCCCAGCGATACCCCGTTTCGGCGCATCACCGTGTCGAACAAGGCGCGCGCCTGCTCGCGGCGGTCATGGCCCTCGCGCTCGAGCGTGCGGTCGACCTCGGAGGAGATCGAGAAGCCCATCTCGCCGCCGAACACCACGGCGTATTCGCTGGCCAGGGCGTTGAGGCCGGTGATGCGGCTGCCGAAGCGCTTCGCCGCCAGAACGGCGGTTTCCAGCACCGGACTGGCATTGCCGTCGCCGACCACCGCCAGGATGGTTTTCATCGCAATTCTATCCCTCCACCGATTCAGTATATCGCCGCGCGGGCGGGCTCCCAAGCTCTCTGGCCAGGCTCTCCGGCCGGGCCTTCCGGAAGCCCGGCCTCCCAAGTGATTGACAGGCAAGCCCGGCAGCGGCTTGAGTGAGACACCGGCTTTCCGGGGAGAATAATGGCTGATTCCAAGCGGGGCGACGCCAAGGGCATCGCCGGGGGCCTCACCCAGTACAGCGATCCGGCCTATGCGCTCTATCTGCGGCGTTCCTATGCGCGCGCCATGGGCTATTCGCGCGCCATGCTCGACCGGCCGGTGATCGGCATCGCCAACACCGCCAGCGGCTTCAACAATTGCCACCGCCTGGTGCCCGAATTGATCGAGGCGGTGTCGCGCGGCGTCGTGGCATCCGGCGCGCTGCCGCTGGTCTTCCCCACCATCTCGCTGGGCGAGGTCTATCTCAACCCGACCAGCCTCTACCTGCGCAACCTGATGGCGATGGATACCGAGGAGATGATCCGCGCCCAGCCGATGGACGGGGTGGTGCTGATCGGCGGCTGCGACAAGACCGTGCCGGCGCAGTTGATGGGCGCGATCTCGGCGAATGTCCCGGCGATTCAGCTGGTGGTCGGGCCGATGATGACCGGACGGCACCGCGGCGAGCGGCTCGGCGCCTGCACCGATTGCCGGCGCTTCTGGGCGCGGTTCCGCGCCGGCGAGATCGACCAAAAGGAAATCGACGAGGTCGAGAACAACCTCGCCACCACCGCGGGCACCTGCGCCGTGATGGGCACGGCCAGCACCATGGCTGCGATCTCGGAGACCCTGGGCATGATGCTGCCGGGCTCGGCGGCGATTCCGGCGGTCCATGCCGACCGCTTGCGCGCCGCCGAGGCCACCGGCATGGCGGCGGTGAAGCTGATGCGGGAGAAGCTTGTGCCGGCGCAGATCATCAGCCAGCCATCGATCGACAACGCGCTGCGCGTGTTGCTCGCCGTCAGCGGCTCGACCAATGCCGTGCTGCATCTGGCGGCGATCGCCGGCCGGCTCGGTCTCGACATGTCGCTGCGGCGGTTGAATGAGCTTTCGGATACGACGCCGGTGCTGGTCGATCTGAAGCCCACCGGACAGCACTATATGGAGGATTTCTTCGCCGCCGGCGGCGTGGGCGCCGTGCTGCGCGAGTTGAAACCGCTGCTCCATCTCGATTGCCGGACCGTCACCGGCGAGACGCTGGGCCAGAGGATCGAAGCGGAACAGCACGCTTTCGCCGATCCCGCCGTGATCCGGCCTTTTAAGCAGCCCTTGCAGCCGCAAGGCGGGCTGGTGGCGTTGTTCGGCAGCCTCGCCCCCAAAGGCGCGATCCTGAAACGCGCCGCCGCCGATGCGCGGCTGTTCGAGCGCGAGGGCCGCGCCGTGGTGTTCGCCTCGCCCGAGGACGTGGCCGCGCGCATCGACGATCCGGGCCTCGACGTGACCTCGGAGGATTTCCTGGTGATGCAGCATGCCGGGCCCTTGAGCCCTTCCGGCATGCCCGAGGCGGGCTCGCTGCCGATTCCGGCCAAGCTCGGCCGCGCCGGGATCAAGGACATGGTGCGCATCTCGGATGCGCGCATGAGCGGCACGGCTTACGGCACGGTGGTGCTGCATGTCGCGCCCGACGCGGCCAGCGGCGGGCCGCTGGCGCGGGTCAAGACCGGCGACCGCATCCGGTTGAGCGTCAAGGAGCGCAAGCTCGATCTGCTGGTCGACCCGGCGGAGCTTGCCAAGCGGCCGGCGACCGCGGCGCCCAGCCCCGCGCGCGGCTATGCCAGGCTCTATCACGAGCATGTCTTGCAGGCCGATCAGGGCTGCGATTTCGATTTCCTGCGCGCCAAATGACCAGGGAGGCAAAATGAAAATCCACAACCCGGCCAAATCGGCCCAGCCCAACGGGCCTTACAGCCTCGGCGTCGAGATCCCCGCCGGCCAGCGCCTGTTGTTCATCGCCGGCCAGGTGCCGGTGGCGGCCGACGGCTCGACGCCGCAAGGCATCAAGGCGCAGGCCGAACAGGTCTGGCGCAACATCCTCAACGTTCTCGAATCCGCCGGCATGGGAGTCGAAAACCTGGTGAAGGTGAATCACTACCTCACCAAATCCGAAAACATCCCCGGCTATGGCGAAGTGCGCTCGCGCATGCTGGGAGCGACACGGCCGGCCTCGACCATGGTGGTGGTGCAGGGGCTGGTGAAGCCGGAATGGCTGGTCGAGGTCGAGGCCATCGCCGCCAAGTAGATTACCGCCTGCCGCGGGCGGACCTTTACCGCCTGCCGCGGGCGTCTACCGCCCAGATATCGACCAGCGTGTCGCCGCGCACCACGTGATAGAAATCGTGCAGGTTGACGGTCGGGTCGCAATGCGGCGTGACGCATTCGACGCGCGCGCCAAGGCCCGGGCGCTCCGCCCCCGGCGGCACGAACAGCTTCCCGTGCTCGTCGCCGAAGAATTCGTAGCGGCTGCCCGCGGGCGCGCCCAAGGCCGGCTCGGGCGGCGGCCCGTCGGTGGCGAAGGCCTTCAGCCCGGCATCGGTGGTGACGTAATCCCGGGCGTTGACGCTGACCACCGATGCCTGAACGAACAGCGCGGTCTCGAAGGGCGGCGTGTTGCGCCCGTCCTTCAGGGCGCGCAGATAATCGACGTCCATGAACACATAGGAGCCGACCTGAAGCTCGGTGAAGATACGCGCTTCGGGATCGAGATCGAAGGTGCCGGTGCCGCCGCCGCTCACCACCGGCACTGCAATGCCTTCGCGCTCCAATGTCCGGACGACGTCGCGCAGGATGCCGGCCTGGGCAAGCGCCTGCGCGCGCCGTTCGGCGCGCGTAGCGATGTGCTGGAGCTGTCCGGAATAGGATTGGATGCCGGCGATCTCGATGCCCTCGGCATCGCGCGCTTGACGCGCCAGGTCGAGCGCGTCCGCGGCGGTCGCGCAGCCGGTGCGGTTATGGCCGGCGGAAAAATCGATCATCACCGCCAGGCGTTTGCCGGCGGCGCAAGCAGCGGCGGCGAGCGCGCGCAGATTGTCCGGGTGGTCGACCGCCACGCTGAGGCCCTGATGCGCCGTGCGGTTGAGCGCCATCAGCCGCGCGATCTTGGGCTCGGTCACCTGGGGCGAGGTGATATGCACGCCGGGAATGCCGCCGCCGACCATCACCTCGGCCTCGCCCAGCGTCACGCAGGAGACGCCGATCGAACCCGCTTCCACCTGGCGGCGCGCGATCTCGACCGATTTATGGGTCTTGGCGTGGGGCCGCAGCGCGACCCCGGCGGCTTTGGCATGCGCCGCCATGGCGGCGATATTGCGTTCCAGCGCGTCGCGGTCGATCACCAGGGCGGGGGTGTCGAGCAGGGCGCGGCTTCCGGCCCGGCCGATCAGGCTGGCATTGGGGCCCAGGCGGGGCGCCGGAACGGCCAGGCGCATTCCCTTCTCTTTCACGGCATCCACCCCTTAAGGATTTCGTAACCATAATCCCCGGCGCGGCGGGATGCGACCAGGGCGCAACTATGCGGGGTTGCGGGGGTTAACGTGTCGATAATGTGAACTGCCTAAAATCTCCACTTATCTCAACCGCTTCGGAGACTTTCAGCGGTCACCCGAGATGACAGGATTGCGAGCAAAAGTTGTGGCGGTTCGGAAAACGGCCTGAAACACCGGCGGCGCGGCGCGGCGTCACCGCGCCGTTGCGCGCGCGCTCGTTGTCGCTCCACATCCTGCCGGTGACGATCGCGTTGCTCGCCATCCTGCATGTCGCGAATACGCTGTTCGTCGTCCATTTCTATCGGCTCAATGCCGCGCATGAACATGAAACGCGCGACGCCACGGCAACGCTGCTGGCGGAACAGGCGAGCCATGCATTCACCGCCGTCGACCTGACGCTCCAAACCATTGCCGCCCGGCTGGTGGGCGACGTCGCGCAAGGCCGCGCCACCATCCTCGACCAGGCGATGATCGGCGCGGAAAGCATCCGGCTGGCGCAGGTGCGGCAGATTTTCGTCATCGGCAAGTCCGGCAAGCTGCTGCTCGATTCCAAGCAGTATCCCGCCGATGCGCGGGATCTTTCCGACCGGCCCTATTTCGTCGCGCAGATCAAGCGGCCCGAGCAGGGCTTGTTCATCGGCACTCTGGTCACGCGCGCGCCCAATCAAAATCCGCATTTCAGCATGAGCCGGAGCATCAACAGCAACAACGGCGAGTTGGTGGGGGTCGCCGTCGTATTGGTCGAGCCCTCTTATTTCTCGGGATTTTACGCCTTGCGGGCTTCCGATTCGATCGAGTCCGAATTTTTGGTGCGCGACGACGGTTCGATCCTGGCGGGCAATGCGCCGCAAGCCTTCGACGAGCATTCGCGCATCGCCGATTTTCTCAGCGGCAAATCCGACGATGTCGTCAGCGTCCGCGACGTCGCCGGCTTCCCGCTGCGATTGGTCGTGACCAGCCCGCCGGCCTTGTCATCGCCGGGGTTCCGCAATTTCATCGCCATCGACGGGCCGCTGATGGCGCTGGTGACGCTGATCGCGCTGTGGCTTGCCCGCATCCTCGCCGAGGAGGCCCGCGCCCGGGCGACCGCGGAGAACCGGCTGCAAAGCGCCATCGAAGCCGCCCCCGGAGCCTTGGCGCTGTTCGATTCCGACGACCGGCTGGTGTTGTGCAACCAGCATTACGTCGAATTCTACCCGGAGCAGATTCACTCCCTGCTTGTCTCCGGCACGCGGTTCGAAAGCCTGATCCATGCGATGGCCGCTTCCGGCGGATACGACGAACCCCAAACTCCCGAAATCAGCCAGCAGATCGTCGAGCACCGCCTCAAGACGCATCAGGACGCCACGGGCGAAATCGTGCAGCAACTCAGGGGCGGACGATGGGTGTTGACGCGCGAACGGAAAACCAAGGAAGGCGGCACCGTCTGCTTCCACACTGACATCACCGAGATGAAACAGCAGGAGAACGCGTTCCGCAAGAGCGAGCAGGCCGAGCGCCAGGCGCGCGAGGCGGCCGAGCGCGCCGACCGGACCAAGAGCTCGTTCCTCGCCACCATGAGCCACGAGTTGCGCACGCCTTTGAACGCGGTCATCGGCTTCTCGCAGATCATGGAGCAGGGAATTTTCGGGCCGCAACCCGCGCGCTACCGCGAATACTCCTCGATGATCCGCCGCAGCGGCGAACATCTGCTCACCATCATCAACGACATCCTGGATATCGCGAAATTGCAGTCGGGCAAGACCGAGCTGCATCTCGAGGTCGCGCCGGTGGACATGATCGTCGAGGAATCGGTGCGCCTGATTGAAGGCCAAGCCAAGGCCGCGAACATCGCGCTCTCGTGCCGGATCGGCTCGAACATCCCGCCGGTCCACGCCGATCTTACCCGGCTGCGCCAGGTGGTGCTCAATCTGCTTTCCAACGCCATCAAGTTCACGCCCAGCGGCGGCAAGGTGTCGATCGAGGCGCGCGTCTGGGAAGGCGCGGTCATGATCACGGTCACCGATACCGGCATCGGCATGGCCGAGAAGGACATCCCCCGGGCGCTCGAGCCCTTCGGCCAGATCTCGAACGCCATGACGCGCGCGCATGAAGGCACCGGCCTGGGATTGCCGCTGTCGAAGAGCCTGATCGAGCTGCATGGCGGCCATTTCGAGATCAAGAGCGCGCCGGGCGTCGGCACCTCCATCACCATCACCCTGCCGGCAGTTCTAACTGAACAGAGCGAAGAGCCGGAAGCGGCGTGGCGCGGCGTCGGCTGAGGCCGCGCGCCGGACGCGGCGTGCTTGAGCCGCTTTTCAAACCGGTGATAGAATAACCGCCTTGCCCGGAATTTCCGGATGCGAGAGCCGGGATGATGATTTTGGACGATCAGCCAAGCCGATTTTCGCGCGCGGCCAGAACCGTTGCTCTGGCCCTGGCGTTGCTGTGGCTCGCCGCTTGCGGCGACGTCCACGGCTCGGCCAATGGAGCGGCCGACGATCACGGCGCGGTGCAGCGCATCCGGATCGGCGTGCCGTTCTGACCGCGCCGGATCGCGCGCGGCGTCTGCTCAATAGCCGGGATGAGAGAGATCGAGCAGCGGAAACGCGCTCAGCACATGCGGGCCGTTGACAGGCGCGGCGGCGCACAGCATGGCGCGGTCGAGCTGGGAATAGTTTGCGGCGCCGAGCAGGCCGAGGCTCATGCGGATTTCGGTCTCGAGCAGCTCCAACAGCCGCCCCACCCCCGCCTCGCCCGCCGCCGCCAGGGCGTAGCAATAAAGCCGGCCGATGCCGACGGCGTCGGCGCCCAGCGCCAGCGCCTTGACGACGTCGCTGCCGCGGCAGAAGCCGCCATCGACGATGACCGGAACGCGGCGCTTCACCGCCGCCGCCACCTCGGGCAAGACCTCGATGGTGCCGCGGCCGTGGTCGAGCTGGCGGCCGCCGTGATTGGACACATAAATGCAGGCCACGCCGAGCTGGCAGGCGAGTTCGGCGTCCTCGGCGGTGGCAATGCCCTTGAGGACGATGGGCAGCTTGTGCTTGTCCTTGAAACGCCGCAGCTGATCCCAGCCGAAAGCCGCCTGGTATCGTTCCATATCCGCCACCACCTGGCGGCGGCCGCTGACGACATAGCGCTTGGCGATGTCGCGCTCGCGCCGCCCGTACATCGCGGTATCGACGGTGAAGCAAAAGGCCTCGTAACCCGCCGCCGCGGCGCGGCGCGCGTAATCGTCGACCCAGGCCTCGTCGCCGCGCACATAGAGCTGATAAACGCGGCGGGAATCGGGCGCGGCCTCGGCAGTGGCTTCGAGCCCGGGCTGGGCGACCGAGCTTACGAACATCGGCACGCCGAAGGCCGCGGCCGCCTTGGCCACCGCCGCGGTGCCGCCCGGATTGAGATTCTCGATCGAGCCGACCGGGGCCAGCACCACCGGCAGCCGCGCCTTCTTGCCGAACAGCGTCGCGGTGGCGTCGATTTTCGACACGTCGCGCAGCACGCGCGGACGGAAGGCGAGAGAGTCGAGCGCCATGCGGTTGCGCCTGAGCGTGGTCTCGGTCTCGGCGCCGCCGGTCAGGTAATCCCAGTAATTGGTCGGCAACGCGTTGCGCGCCGCGCGGACGAATTCGTGCAGCGCCTGGAAGCGCGCCGTCAGTTCAGCCGACGCCGGTTGACCGGCCATTCGCCACCCTCCCCCGTCGAAGCCGCCCACCATAAAGCGGCCGGGGATAGGGCGGAAGCCGGTTTTGGCCGAAAAGAAACGGCGCCCCCGGAGACCGGGAGCGCCGCTTTTTGGTCTTAAGCGAGTTTCGGTTCGCCGCGTTTCAGCTGGTGGGGCCGGTCCACACCGGCTTGCCGCTGGCGTCCTTGATGTTCTGGATCCAGCTCGCCTGGATGGTCTTGACCACGCCTGCCGGCATCGGCACGTAGTCGAGCGACTCCGCCATCTTGCCGCCGTTCTTGTAGGCCCAGGAGTAGAAGCTCAACACCTGCTTGGCGACGTCGGGCTTGTCCTGCTGCGTGTGCATCAGGATGAACGACGCCCCGGTGATCGGCCAGCTTTCCATGCCCGGCTGATCGGTCAGGATGAGGTAGAAGCCCGGCGCATGGGACCAATCGGCGTTGGCAGCCGCGGCCTGGAAGGTCTTGGCGCTCGGCATCAGCACGCCGCCTTGACTGTTGATGAGCTTGGTGAAGGTCAGATTGTTTTGCAGCGCATAGGCGTATTCGACGTAGCCGATGGCGCCGCCGGTCTGCATGGTCAAGGCGGCCACGCCCTCGTTGCCCTTGCCGCCGAGGCCGGTCGGCCATTCGACCGCGGTATTTTCGCCCACCTTGTCCTTCCACTCCGGGCTGATCTTGGAGAGATAGTTGGTGAAGATGAAGGTCGTGCCCGAACCGTCGGAGCGGTGCACCACGGCGATGTCCTGGTTGGGCAGCTTCACGCCGGGATTGAGCCTCACCAGTTCCGGATCGTTCCACTTGGTGATCTTGCCGAGATAGATGTCGGCGATGGCCTGGCCGGTGAGCTTGATCTCGCCCGGCTTGATGCCCGGCAGATTCACCACCAGCACTTCGCCGCCCATGATCGCGGGGAACTGGGTCAGGCCGTTCTGCTGCAGATCGTCGGGCTTCAGCGGCATGTCCGAGGCGCCGAAATCGACGGTGTTGGCTTCGATCTGCTTGATGCCGCCGCCCGAACCGATCGACTGATAGTTGAGGCCGATATTGGTCGCGGCCTTATAGGCCTCGGCCCATTTGGCGTAGATCGGATAAGGGAAGGTGGCGCCGGCGCCGTTGATGTCGGTGGCCGCAGCGCTGGCGGCGAAACCGGCCACGAATACCGTGGCGATCGCGAGGCGCGACACGGCGCGCCCCGGCTTAAGAATGTGCCCCTGCATGGTCTCTCCTCTGTTTCATCTTATGGAACGCAACCACGCGCCATGGACGAAAGGCCCCGGCGCCGCGTTCGCAATCTGCCCCCGGCGGATTGCGGAGACATGACAGATTCATGTCTGTTTCGTGACACCCTTGGACAGGGCCGCGGCGAAAGAGCGCGCCACCGCCTCGCGCGGGATGTCGTGAGTGATAAAGACGATTCGCGTGCGCCGGTCGGCATCGGGCCAGGCCTCGAGCTCGCGCGGCGGATGAAACAGGTGCTGCACGCCGTTGAGCGCCACCGGCCCGGCGCGGCCGCGGACATTGACCAGGCCCTTCATGCGCAGCAGATCCGGACCCTTGAGCGAGGCCAACGATTCGAGCCAGGCGCGCAGATCGTTCCATTCGACCGGCGCGTCATGCGTGAGCGTAAAGGTGGTGATGCCATGCGCCTGGGCCAAATGCGCCGCGCCCGCATCGTGGCCGTGGTCGTGATGGCCGAGGCGCTCGGCCGCCGCCAGCCGCGCGTCGCGCGACGCGGCTTCGGGCGCCGCGCCGAACAACGCCTCCGGCGCGATCCGTCCATCGACCGCGACCAGCACCGGCGCCCAGGGATTGAACGCCTTGAGCCGCGCCTCGACCTCGGCGCGCGCCGCGCGCGAAACCAGATCGGTCTTGGTGAGCACCAGATAGTCGGCGAGCGCCGCCTGCTTCGCCGATTCATAATGCGCGTCGAACTGCGACAGCGCGTTGGCCGCATCGACGGTCGTAACGACGCGGTCGAGCGCAACCAGGGGTTTGAGCCGCGCATCCTCCATCAGCGTCGCCAGGATCGGCGCCGGATCGGCCAGGCCGGTGGTCTCGATGGCGAGGCGCTTGAAGGGCGGGATCTCGCCGCGCCGCATGCGCGCATCGAGCGTCTCGATGGTGTCGACCAGGTCGCCGCGCACGGTGCAGCAGATGCAGCCGCTCTTGAGCAGCACCGCGTCCTCGAACGCGCTTTCGATCAGCAGATGATCGAGGCCGATCTCGCCGAACTCGTTGACGATGACCGCGGTCTCCTTCATGCCGGGATGGGACAGCAACGCATTCAGCAGCGTGGTCTTGCCGCTGCCGAGGAAGCCGGTGATCAGGGATGCTGGAACCGGGAGAACATCCGCGGGTCGCGGCATGGGACGCACCTCGATGAAAGCACGGCGGGAAATTTGGCGTTTGCAAAGCTAGTCCCTCTGATAAGATCGCGGCAAGGCCCGCGCGCTTGTAGCGTGGCACAAAAGAAAAGCCGGGGGAGGGGTTGATGTTCCGTACCATGACTGGAGCCGTCGCGGCCGTGCTGCTCGCGTTGGTGTGCGCGGTTTCGCCCGCGCGCGCCGACGACCCGGTCAAGATCCATATCGGCTGGGCGCAGGCGCCGGGACACCTGGCGCCGCTGTTGGACGAGCTGGCGCAGAAGCACCCCGAGGTGATGCCGCATCAGGGTAAGACCTATGCCGCCGAGGCGGTCCGCTTCGGCGGCTCGACGCCGCAGATTTCGGCCATGGCCGTCGGCGAGCTCGAGATCGCGGCCTTCGCGCCGTCCTCGCTGGCTCTCGCCATCATCAACGCCCATCTCGACGTGCGCATCGTTTCCGACGTCGAACAGGACGGCCGCCCGGGCCATTACGACGAGCCCTATGTCGTGCTCAAGGACGGGCCGATCAAGACCATCGACGACATCAAGGGCAAGCGCGTCGCCACCAACGCCATCGGCTCGGCCAGCGACAACGCCATGCGCATCATGTTGCGCAAGCACGGCATCCAGGACGGCGATTTCACCACGGTCGAGGTGAACTTCGCCAACATGCTGCCGATGCTGGAGGAGAACAAGGTCGACATGATCGGCGCCATGCCGCAATACCTCCACCAGATCGCGGAAGCCGGGAAATACCGCACGATTTATACCGCCGGCCAGGCGCGCGGACCGGCGCAGACCATCGCCTGGGTGATGCGCGCCGATTTCATCAAGGCGCACCGCCCGGCGCTGATCGATTTCTTCGAGGACCATATCCGCGGCGTGCGCTGGTTCCTCGACCGGAAGAACCGCGACGAGGCGCTCGCCATCGCCGTCGACGTCACCAAGCAGAAGCCCGAGGATCTCGCCTACGCCTTCACCGACGAGGATTTCTACCGCTCGCCCGATTGCGTCCCCGATGTCGCCGCGGCGCAGCGCGAGATCGACGAATCGGCGAAGCTCGGTCTGTTGCCCCAGGCGGTGAAGCTTTCGCCCGACTATGTCGACCTGTCGCTGGTCAAGGAAGCCAAGCTCCGCATCGACGGCAAATAGCGGAATGGCGATGCGACTCGGGCGATACGCCGCGACGTTGGTTTGCATCGCGGCTTTCGCCGGGCGCGCGGTCGCGGCCGAGCCGGTCGCCATTCATGTCGGCTGGGCGACGACGCCGAGCCACATCCAGCCCCTGGTCGACGAGCTGCAGAAGCGCCATCCCGAGCTGTTCCGGCATTTCGGCAAGAGCTATACCGCCGAGGGTTTGCGCTTCGCCGGCAGCTCGCCGCAGATCCAGGGCATGGCGGCGGGCCAGCTCGAGATCGCCGCCTTTTCGCCCTCGGCGCTGGCGCTTGCCGTCGTCAACGCGCATCTCGACCTGCGCATCGTCGCCGATTGCCTGCAGGACGGCACCGACGGCCATTTCAGCGTGCCCTATGTCGTGCGGCCCGACGGGCCGATCAAGACCATCGAGGATGTGAAGGGCAAGCGCGTGGCGTCGAACGCGGTCGGCTCGTCGAACGACGCTGCGATGCGCGTCATGCTGCACCGCCACGGCGTGCAGGACGGCGACTTCACCACCGTGCAGACCAATTTCTCCAACATGCCGGCGATGATCGACGAGGACAAGGTCGACCTCATCCCGGTCATGCCGGAATTCAACCGGCCGCTGGTCGAGAGCGGCAAATACCGGGTTCTGTTCACCCAGGCGGACGCTGTCGGCCCGGCGCAAACCGTGTTGTGGGCGATCGCGGCCGATTTCATCAAGGCCCACCGCCCGGCGCTGGTCGATTTCTTCGAGGATCACCTGCGCGCGGTGCGCTGGTTCCTCGATCCCGCCCACCACGACGAGGCGGTTACGATCGCCGAAGCCGTGACCAAGCAGTCGCGCGACAATCTCGATTTCGTCTTCACCAAGCAAGACATCTACCGCGATCCGAACGGCACGCCCGATGTCGCGGCGGTGCAGCGCGAAATCGACGAAATGGTGGCCCTGGGCGTGGTGCCGCAGCGCGTCGTCGTATCCCCGGCTTATGTCGATTTGTCGTTGATCCGCGAGGCCGCGCGCCGCCTCGCCGTCCAATAGAAACGTCGCCGCGTCTCAGACGGCGCCGGTCGTCTGCGGCCTGGCCATCTCGTCGGCGTAGCAAATGCAGACCAGCAGCATGTCGACGGTCTTGCCGTCCTTGGCGAGCGGCAGGATCAGAGATTCGTAGTGGTAGTTGCGCCCGTCGAAAATCCGGTTGCGGAAGGCGTGTTTGGGACGGCAGCCGTCGGTCACGGCCGCGAAGGATTTCAACACCAGGTCGTGGAATTCGGAACGTGGCAAATCGTCGTAGATTTTCCCGGTCAAGTCGTAGCCGGCGCGTTGCACGGCATTGGCGCCGTGCAGCCGGACGCGAAAGCGGCGCGGCGCGGCGAGCACGTCGATCAGCAGCAAATTGCCGAGAATGAAGCCCAGATCGAGCGGATCGATGTCGCGCCGGGACGGGATGCCGTCGTTGCGGCAGCGTTCCTGCCAGTAGGAAAAAAGCCGCCGCACGCGCGGGTCGACGATTGCCGAGGGATCAAATCCGTCGTATTGCATGGAATCCGCACAATCGCTGATGACCCATGATCGGTCGCAATTCGTAAGTAAATCATTAAAATACGGCCGAGTTGCCCGCCCTTAACCATCTTTCCCGGAAGGACCGAACCCTTGAGTGACGCTGCCCTCAACATGAAACTTCTCGCCCATGACGAACTCGCCGGCTTCGGCGGCATCGGCGAGGGCATGAGCCTGCAGCTCGCCAAGGGCGGGCGGCGCATCCTGTGGCTGGCGCATGAATCGGCGCCCAAGAACTTCACCGGCGTCGACGTGACCAACCCCCGGAGCCCGAAGGTGATCGTGCAGACCGACCTGCCGCACAAGCAGGTGCGCTCCAACTCGCTCGAGGTGTGCGGCGACATCATGGCGGTCGCCTACCAGACGGCGAAACAGGGTTTGAGCCCGGCCGGGATCGAGTTGTTCGACATCTCGAATCCCGAGAGCCCCAAATCGATATCCGTGTTCGATTGCTCCGGCCCGCATTCGCGCGGCGTGCACCAGCTCTGGTTCGTCGACGGGCAATACATCCATTTCTCCGGCGGGGCCGCCGATTTCACCCCGGTCAACCCGCTCGACGACCAGTTCTACCGCGTCATCGACGTCAAGGATCCGGCCAAGCCGCGCGACGTCGGCCGCTGGTGGATTCCCGGCACGCGCCAGGGCGACAACGATCCGCCGCCGCCGCGTCATCCCAAGTTCGATTCCGGCATGCGGCCGCACAACACCAACGTCTATCCCGGACGGCCCGACCGCGCCTATCTCGGCTGCATCGACGGCGGCGCCTGGATCCTCGACATCTCCGACATGGCGAAGCCCAAGCCGGTCGGGCATTGGAACCCGCACCCGCCCTTTCCCGGCTTCACCCATACCGCCATGCCGCTGTTCGACCGCGGCTTGCTGATCGTCAGCGACGAATGCGTGCGCGACAAGGGCGCCGACTGGCCCAAGCTGGTGTGGATATTGGACATGCGGCGCGAGGACAATCTGGTGCCGATCGCCACATTGCCGCTGCCGCCGGTGGAGCAGCAGCGTTACGGCGGGCGTTACGGCGCGCACAACATGCACGAGAACCGCCCCGGCCCGGCCTTCCGCTCCGACACGCTGATCTTCGGGACCTATTTCAACGGCGGCGTGCGCGTGCACGACATCAGCGATCCGTTCCAGCCCAAGGAAGTGGCGTATTTCGTTCCCGAGGCGCCGAAGGGCACGCCCTCGGGCGCGGTCCAGATCAACGACGTCTATGTCGACGAGAACGAGATTGTCTATGCCGCCGACCGTTTTACCGGCGGCCTTTACGTGCTGGAAGCCGATCTCTAGCCGGGCCGCGTGATTTCCGCGCCTTGCGGCGCGGGGACGGTCGCGCCTAGGACGGCCGGTGCGGGCTGAATCTCGGCCAGCGCCGCCGGCCCGAACGGGCTTTTGGGCAATTCGACGCCCTCCCAGAACCGCGCGAAAGACGGGGGCAGCAGCGCGGCGAGATCGCCGCCGGCCAGCTGCGCGACCGGGATATCGATCACCGCCACTCCCGCCTGCCGCAAAGCATCGAGCTCCTCGCGGCGTTGGCGGCGCGGCGTCGATTCGCCCACCAGCTCGATGGCGGCGAGCCGGTCGCCGGTCCAGAAGGCGAAATCGGTCCGCACCAGGCGGTCCACGGCGACCGGGAGATGCGCCAGCGGCAACGGCCGGAAGGCGGCGAAACCCCAATCGCGCGGCTGGAACAGCCCGCCGCCCCTGGCTTCGAGCCCGGCCCGGGCCGATTCCAGCGTTGAATCGATCCAGCGGAAATAGGCGTCGAGGAAATCGAGCGGCGGCTTGGCCCAAAGTCCGCACAGTGATTTCAGATGCTCCTTGAGAAAAGCCATCCGCTCGGCCGTGCCTTTGAGGCGGGTGAGGTCGGGCGGCTCGGCGAAGGGATAGGGCCCGTGCCACAGCCGCAGCGGCATGCGCTGGGCGCGGCCGATCGCGACCGAGAGCGCGCCCTCCCCGGCCGTGGCGGACAGCACGGATACGCCATAGGGGATCGCGAGCTTGGTGTCGGACGGAGCCGGGGTGTCGGAAGCCGGGACGGTAATCGATGACATCGGGAGAAATTAGGGCAATAAGCGCGCGGCAATAGCAAGCCTTCCGCGCGGCCGCCGCGCCGATTTTTCCTAACGGCGGCGGGAATCGTCGTCGCGGATCTCGAGCCACACGGCGTTGAGGATGGTCGCGGCCGATCAGTATCGGTAGGTATCGGCCTTGAACGGCCCGGAATCCTTGATGCCGAGATATTGCGACTGCTTGGGCGTGAGCTTGGTCAGATGCGCGCCCACCTTGGTCAAATGCAGCGCCGCCACCTTCTCGTCGAGATGCTTCGGGAGGGTGTAGACCTTCTTCTGGTACTTGCCCTGGTTGGTCCACAGCTCGATCTGGGCCAGCGTCTGGTTGGTGAAGGACGCGCTCATAACGAAGCTCGGATGGCCCATGGCGCAGCCGAGATTGACGAGCCGGCCTTCGGCCAGCAGCAGGATGCGCTTGCCGTCGGCGAACTCGACCTCGTCGACCTGCGGCTTGACGTTGTGCCATTTGAGATTCTTCAGCGCCGCCACCTGAATCTCGTTGTCGAAGTGGCCGATGTTGCAGACGATGGCGCGGTCTTTCATCTTGCGCATGTGATCGATGGTGATGACGTCGACGTTGCCGGTGGCGGTGACGAAGATGTCGGCCGCGGGCGCGGCCTCTTCCATGGTCACGACCTGATAGCCTTCCATCGCCGCCTGCAGCGCGCAGATCGGATCGATCTCGGTCACCAGCACGCGCGCGCCGGCGTTCCGGAGGCTCGCGGCCGAGCCCTTGCCGACGTCGCCGAAACCGGCCACCACCGCGACCTTGCCGGCCATCATCACGTCGGTAGCGCGGCGGATGCCGTCGACCAAGCTCTCGCGGCAGCCATAGAGGTTGTCGAATTTCGACTTGGTGACGCTGTCGTTGACGTTGATGGCGGGGAACAGCAGCCGGCCTTCGGTCTCCATCAGGTAGAGACGATGGACGCCGGTGGTGGTTTCCTCGGACACGCCCTTGATCGACGCGCCCAGCTTGGAATACCAGCCGGGCTTGGATTTGAGGCGCTGCTTGATCGCGGCGAACAGAACCTCTTCCTCTTCGCTGGTCGGCTTGGCCAGCACCTTCTCGTCCTTTTCGGCCTGCATGCCGAGATGGACCAGCAGCGTGGCGTCGCCGCCGTCGTCCAGAATCATGTTGGGCGCGCCGCCATCGGCCCATTCGAAGATCTTGTGGGTGTATTCCCAGTATTCCACCAGCGTTTCGCCCTTATAGGCGAAGACCGGGATGCCGGCGGCCGCGACGGCGGCGGCGGCGTGGTCCTGGGTCGAATAGATGTTGCACGACGCCCAGCGGATGTCGGCGCCCAGTTCCTTGAGGGTCTCGATCAGCACCGCGGTCTGGATGGTCATGTGCAGCGAGCCGGCGATGCGCGCGCCCTTCAACGGCTTGGTCTTGCCGTATTCGGCGCGCGTGGCCATCAGGCCGGGCATCTCGATCTCGGCGATGGCGATCTCGCGCCGGCCGAAATCGGCAAGCGACATGTCTTTGACTTTGTAGTCAGCGGTCATGAAATGGGGATCCTTAGAACGCGCGCTTCAGGCTGTCGGCGAGATCGGTCTTCTCCCAGGAGAAGCCGCCATCGGCGTCGGGCGGACGGCCGAAATGGCCGTAGGACGAGGTGCGGGCATAGATCGGCCGGTTGAGCTTCAAATGGGTGCGGATGCCGCGCGGGGAAAGATCCATCATCTCCTGCAGCACTTTGGACAGCTTGGCTTCTTCCACTTTGCCGGTGCCGGCGGTGTCGATATAGACCGACAACGGCTTGGCCACGCCGATGGCGTAGGACACCTGGATGGTGCAGCGTTCGGCCAATCCCGCCGCGACCACGTTCTTGGCGAGATAGCGCGCGGCATAGGCCGCCGAGCGGTCGACCTTCGACGGGTCCTTGCCCGAAAAGGCACCGCCGCCGTGCGGCGAGGCGCCGCCATAAGTGTCGACGATGATCTTGCGGCCGGTGAGGCCGCAATCGCCGTCCGGACCGCCGATGACGAAGCGCCCGGTCGGGTTGACGTAGAAATGATCCTCGTCGCACATCCAGCCCTTGGGCAGCACGTCGAGTACGTGCGGGCGCACGATCTCGCGCACCTTGTCCTGGTCGATCTTCTCGCTGTGCTGGGTCGAGACCACCACCGAGGTGGCGCGCACCGGCTTGCCGTTCTTGTATTCGAGCGAGATCTGGCTCTTGGCGTCGGGGCCGAAATCGGGCGTCGCACCCGAATGGCGCGCCTCGGCCATCGACTTGAGAATGGCGTGCGCGTAATAGAGCGGCGCCGGCATGAGCTCCGGCGTCTCGGTGCAGGCATAGCCGAACATGATGCCCTGGTCGCCCGCGCCTTCATCCTTGTTGCCGGCGCTGTCGACGCCCTGGGCGATGTCGGCGGATTGCTCGTGAACGATGCACTCGACATTCGCCTTCTTCCAGTGGAAGCCGTCCTGCTCGTAGCCGATGTCCTTGATGGCGGCGCGCGCGATCTCGATCAGCTTTTCCTTGGTGACGGATTTCGGCCCGCGCACCTCGCCCGCCATTATCACCCGGTTGGTGGTGCACAGCGTCTCGCAGGCGACGCGCGACATCGGATCGGCGGTCAGGAACGCATCGACCACCGCGTCGGAGATGCGGTCGGAGACCTTGTCCGGATGTCCCTCGGAAACGGATTCGCTGGTGAAAACGTAGTCGCGCAAGCTCACGGTCGAAGCTCCCTGTTTTTTTTAGGCCGCCATCCGGGCAAAAGAAGGCGGGATAATGGTGGACCCGCCCGGCGACCGCAACCCACTTAAGCCGCGTTCGCGCGCGCGGGAAGCGGCCGGTGGGCGGTGGGCGATCAGGCGGCGGCGGCCTTCCGCGCCTGCGCCTTGACGATGCGGCGCTTGAGGCGGCGGGCCTCGGTGGGCAAGCGCCCATCGGGCATGGAAAGCAGATAGGCGTCGAGCCCGCCATTGATCTCGATGGTGCGGATGGCGCTCGACGACAGCTTCATGCGCACCGAATGGCCGAGCGCGTCGGATAGTATCGAGGCGACCTGGAGATTGGGCAGGAAGCGGCGCTTGGTCTTGTTGTTGGCGTGGCTCACATTGTTGCCGACCAACACGCCCTTGCCGGTGATGCTGCACCGTCGCGACATGGGGAAATCCTTGATTTGAAAGGCGGGGCAGGCCCGCTGCTTGGAGCGGGTTTGTAAGCGAAGCCGCCCGAACCGTCAAGCCGCGGCAAAGCCGCGTCCGGACGGCTATTCCGCCACTTCGGCCACGGCGGCCAATTCGGCGGCGCGTTCGGCCTCCTGCTGGCGTTGCCACATGGCGGCATAGACGCCGTTCCTGGCCAAGAGCCCGGCATGGTCGCCGCGCTCGACCACGCGGCCCTGGTCCAGCACCAATATCTCGTCGGCGTGGATCACGGTCGAAAGCCGATGGGCGACGATCAGCGTGGTGCGGTGCGCCGAGACTTCCTCGAGGCTCGCCTGGATCTCGCGCTCGGTCTTGGTGTCGAGCGCCGAGGTGGCTTCGTCAAAGACAAGAATGCGCGGGCCCTTGAGGATCACCCGCGCGATGGCGACACGCTGCTTTTCGCCGCCGGACAGCTTCAGGCCGCGCTCGCCGACCTGGCTCTTGTAGCCGTCGGGCAGGCCCGAAACGAAATCGTGGATGCGGGCGAGATGCGCGGCGTGCTCGATCTCCTCGCGCGGCGCGCCGGGCTTGCCGTAGGCAATGTTGTAGTAAACCGAATCGTTGAACAGAACCGTGTCCTGCGGCACCACGCCGATGGCGCGGCGCAGACTCGACTGGGTCACGTCGCGGATGTCCTGGCCGTCGATGCGGATCGCGCCCTGGTCGACGTCGTAGAAGCGGAACAGCAGGCGCGCGATGGTGGACTTGCCGGCGCCCGAAGGCCCGACGATGGCCAGCGTGCCGCCCGAGCGCAGGCGGAACGAGACGTTCTCCAATATCGGCCGGCGCGGATCGTAGGCGAAGGAGACCCGGTCGAACACGATTTCGCCCTGGCTCACCGCCAGATCGGGCGCGTTGGGCTTGTCGGTCACCTCGGCGCGCACGCCCAAAAGCCGGATCATGGATTCGAGATCGGTCAGCGACTGCTTGATGTTGCGATAGACCATGCCGAGCACGTTCAAGGGCGTGTAAAGCTGCACCAGGTAGGAATTGACCAGCACGAAGGAGCCGACGCTCATGCGGCCCTGCGCCACGCCCTGCGCCGCCAGCCACATCACGCCGACCAGCCCGATCGAGATGATGATCCCCTGGCCGATATTGAGCATCGACAGCGTGGTCTGGCTCTTGACGGCGGCGCGCTCGTAACCCTGAAGCGCCAAATCGAATCGCCGCGCCTCGTGCTCCTCGTTGGCGAAATACTTCACGGTCTCGAAATTCAACAGGCTGTCGATCGCCTTGGTGTTGGCCTCGCTGTCGCGCTCGTTCATCTCGCGGCGGAACTTGATGCGCCAATCGGTGACGGCGAAGGTGAAGGCGACATAGACCAGGATGGTGGCGATGATGGCGAGGGCCAGGCTGGCTTCGAAGAAGCCCCACAAGATGCCGCACACCAGCAGGATCTCGAACAAGGTGGGCAGCAGGTTGAACAGCAGATAGGAGAGCAGGAATTCCATGCCGCGCACGCCGCGCTCGATGGCGCGCGACAACCCGCCGGTCTGGCGCTCGAGGTGAAAGCGCAGCGACAGCGCGTGCAGGTGGCGGAAGGTGTTGAGCGCGATGTTGCGGATGGCGCGCTGCTCGACCTTGGCGAAGACCGAATCCCTGAGCTCGTTGAAGAGCTGCGCCCCCACCCGCGCGCCGCCATAGGCGACGATCAGCATGGTCGGCACCACCACCAGCGCGCCGGCGCCGGGGGCGAGCTTGTCGACCGCGCCCTTGTACAGGAGCGGCACGGCGACGGTGATGCCCTTGGCCGCCATCAGGCAGACGATCGCCAGCAGCACGCGGATCCGCAACGCGCGCGATTCGCGCGGCCAGAGATAGGGCAGCACGGCGGAGATCGCGTGCAATTCGGAACGGAAGCCCACTTCCGATGCCTTGTGGCTCAACGAACCCACCAACCGGTCGCCCTTCACCTTTTACCCCGCAACAGGCGCAGCGACAGGACGACCACGCCGATCATCACCACCGCGCTCAGCACATATGGTGCGTTGCGGCCGAGCCCGCCATAGGCCGCGCCCGCCATCGCCGGGCCGACGATGCGCGCCAGGCTTTGCGCCGATTGCGACAGGCCCAGTATGTTGCCGCGTTCGGAGGCTTCGGCTTCCTGCGAGACCAGGCTGTTCATCGACGGGCTGAGCAGGCCCATGCCGATGGCGAGCAGCGCGCAAGCCGCCAGCACGCCCCACAACGCGGTGGCGAAGGGAACCGCGATCAACCCGGCGGCGATGGTCGCGGCTCCGGCGATGAACAGTTTTTCCTCGCCGAAGAGCTTGGTCAGCCTTCCGATCAAGCCGCCCTGGATCGCCACCAGCAGCACGCCGACATAGAAAAAGATCCAGCCGATCTGCATCGGCCCCCAGCCGAAACCCTCATGCGCCCAGAGCGCGAATGTCGTTTCCATGCCGGCGAAGGAACAGATGGCGACGAACACCATCAGGATCAGCAGGCGCAGCCGCGGCCGGCGCCAGGCCGATTTGGCGGCGGCGATGCGCCCGGCGACGATGTCCGGGCGATCCGCGCGGGTCAGGCTTTCCTTGAGCTGCAGCCAGGCCAGCACCAACGCGGCGGCGGAAAGAGCGGCGGCGAGAAAGGCGGGATATTCGAGATGCGCGCCGCCGCCGGCGGCGATTCCGCCCAGCGCCGGCCCGACCGTGAAGCCCAATCCCAAGGCGGCGCCGATCATGCCCATGCCCTTGGCGCGGCCTTCGGGCGGCGTCACGTCGGTGACATAGGCCTGTGCCGCGGCGATGTTGCCCGCCCCCGCCCCGGCCAAGAGCCGCGCGGCGAACAGCATCCACAGCGCGCTGGCGAAACCCAGCCAGACATAAGAGGCGATCGAGCACACCAGGCTCGCCAGGATCACCGGCTTGCGGCCGATGCGGTCGCTCAAACGGCCGAGCAAGGGCGAGGAGAAGAACTGGCCCAGCGAATAGCACGACATCATCGAAGTGACTGCCAGGGGCGAGGCGTGGAAATCGAGCGCGTAATAGGGCAAGAGCGGGATCACCACCCCGAAGCCGACCAGATCGATGAAGACGATGAAAAACAGGACGCCCATGCGGGCTCTTAGATAGCGCGGCGCGCGGCCCTAGGCGAGCTTTGCGCGCTTGACGCCTGCCATGCGTTTCTTGACGGTCAGGTGCAGCACTTCCGAGGCCGCCACCGGGATGTTGGTGCCCGGGCCGTAGATCGCGGCGACGCCCGCCTCCTGCAGGAGGGCGCAGTTTGGGCGTGATTTGACGACGGGCGCGCTGCTTTTCCCTTTTGGCACTACACCAACGCCAAGCCCGGTTGGGGCGGCAAATGTCTG